>JACCDZ010360540.1_pt1 | contig 55683 bp, 50 predicted proteins | sample 7449551 | NCBI WGS metagenome assembly JACCDZ01 (sample SAMN15323452, study PRJNA562643) | freshwater metagenome | isolation source: river surface water | place: USA:Blue River Watershed | collected 2017-08-18 | reverse complement strand
GCATCAGTGGTGAAGAGATCCAAGCCGCAGTCAAACAGCTGCTTGCATGGGCAAGTGTTTTTGACTGGTCAAATGTCAGGAAGGTAATTATATGATATTGCTAGATTATTTCTGGGGATCCGTCAGGTAGACTCCCATAAATGCAAACAATCTTCCAGCGCAGACAATGGTGAGCAAATAATAAATGTGATACTTCGAAACCTTTCATTTTGAATGTTATCTAAACTAAATTTTCCAATTCGAGCTTCTGAAAATTCAATATCATTGATTAAAATCCCACGTTGTAAAAATACATCGATACTATGCTGTTCGAATTTTGCTTCGTAGCAGGTATTTTTCATCAGCTCAAGAATTGGCACATTCCAAATAAGCGATGTGTTGATGGCGTCCACTCGGAGGGTTTCAACAGGTTCTGAGCTGGGCCATCTCGCGCTTTGCTGACTAGAGGTTTCGGGCATAGGCGCTTGGAATTCGCGCGAGGGCATGTCCACTGACTCCGTCGGGGCACTAAACTGTTGAGGCTGTTGTGCAGTTTTTCTAAAAAGTCGACCTAACCGTTTAAAGTCAATCCAGCACAGCAAACGCTCCCAGAACTGAGACGTCTTACGATTGAACAAGGGTGGCATCGCGCAATCCTTTTTGATGCAGGGGACGCTTCAGGGTATAGAACAGCTCGCCGAAAACCAACCACTCACACCCACCCAGCTAACCTATTGTTTACCAATGCGTTTATTTTTCCACCCGCAGCCATCCATACCGCTTTTTTCGTGAAACCGAAAAATAATCGTTGACGCAGGACTTTTAGACGGCTATTTATAAAAAAAAGGCGCTGGTTTGGAGTGGTCTCCAACGCAGCACAACGAATTTACGAATTACGGAAACGAAGTTACCTAACATGCGCGGCAACAACATCCTGAACATTATCGTCGTCCTCATTAGCGTGGTGATTATTAGTCACCGCGGGGGCCGGTGTTTGGGATTCGACAGGTAACGTAAACCGCCAGATTCCAGCAAAACCCCCGCACCGCAAGGTCCGGGGGTTTTCTGTTTTAAGGCCCCGGCAAAAAAGCGATGCGGTGATGGAATACCAAAAACTGCAAGACAAAACAAAGGCTTAAGTGAGGACAACATGACCGGTGCAGAATTAGTGATCCAGCTGTTAGCGCAACATGGCGTACACAGCGTGTTCGGATACCCAGGCGGGGCCATCATGCCCATCTACGACGCCTTGTACCAAAGCCCGGTCAAACACTATCTGTGCCGCCACGAACAAGGTGCCGGCTTCGCGGCCATCGGCTATGCCCGCGCTAGCGGCAACACTGGGGTGTGTTTTGCCACCTCAGGCCCAGGCGCCACCAACTTGGTCACTGCCCTTGCCGATGCGTTGCTGGATTCTGTGCCGGTGGTGGCCATCACTGGCCAAGTGTCGCAAGCGGTTGCCGGTACCGATGCGTTCCAAGAAGTCGATGTGCTGGGCATGAGTTTAACCGTCACCAAACACAGTTTTTATGTGCGCCGCGTCGAGGATTTAGCCGCGACCTTGCACGAGGCGTTTTTGCTGGCGCAAAGCGGCCGTCCAGGCCCGGTGCTAGTGGATATCCCAAAAGACGTGCAATTGGCACAGGTCAGCGCGCACTTGCCGCAACTGGCAGAGGTGGCAACACCTGCAGGCGCTGCGGCCTTCCCTGCTGAGCTGGCCGAAGCGGTGGCGCTGCTGCAACAGAGCAAAAAGCCGCTGGCCTATATCGGCGGCGGCGCGCACATGGCAGGCGCCTTGCCTGAGCTAAATCAGTTTTTACGCGCCACCGGTATGCCGTCAGTCACGACGTTAAAGGCCATGGGTTCGGTGGATAAATACAACCCGCTGTATCTGGGCATGCTGGGCATGCACGGCACGCAAGCGGCGAATTTGGCGGTGCAACAATGCGATTTGTTGGTGTGTTTAGGCGCGCGTTTTGATGACCGAGTCACTGGGCACTTGGCGCGTTTCGCGCCGCACGCCAAGGTGATCCACTTGGATATAGATCCAGCCGAAATCAATAAGTTACGCGCCGCAACTGTGGCGATGTGTGGTGACTTAAAGCAGCTGCTGCCGGCGATGACGGTGCAGCTGGATAACCCGGCCTGGCGCAATGAATGCGCGGAGCTGAAGCATCAATTCGGCTGGCGTTACGATCACCCAGGCGATCGGATCTACGCGCCGGCGTTTTTGCGCCAAGTCAGCGACGCGTTGCCTGCAAACACTATCGTCAGCTGCGACGTGGGCCAGCACCAAATGTGGGTGGCGCAGCACATGCAATTCGGTTCGCCGCGCAATCATTTGTCCAGCGGCGGGCTTGGCACCATGGGCTTTGGTTTGCCGGCGGCGATCGGCGCGAAGGTGTCGCGGCCGGATGATATGTCGGTGCTGGTGACGGGCGATGGGTCGTTCATGATGAACGTGCAGGAGCTGGCGACGATCAAGCGGTTCCGGTTGCCGGTGAAGATCATCGTGCTGGATAACCAGCGGCTGGGGATGGTGAAGCAGTGGCAGCAGTTGTTTTTCTCGGGGCGTTACAGTGAGACGAACTTGGAGGACAACCCGGATTTTGTGTCGCTGGCCGCTGCGTTTGCGATCCCAGGGCACAGTATCAGTCGGAAAGATGAGATGGCGGACGCCATCGAGAGCATGCTGAATTGGCCGGGGCCGTATTTGCTGCATGTTCGGATCAATGAATTAGATAACGTCTGGCCGCTAGTGCCGCCGGGCGCCGCCAACCAAGAGATGCTGATGGAGACCGCGCCATGATGACGCCACATACGTTAACGATCCGCACGCGCAATGACGCGGTGGCGGTTGAGCGATTGCTGCAAGTGACGCGGTATCGGGGGTTTCAGTTGGTGGGGATGCAGCTGCGCGAGCAGGCGGACCAGCAAGGGATGGTGATCGAGCTGCAGGTGCAAAGTGAGCGGCCGCTGAGTTTGCTGACGGGGCAGCTGGCGAAGTTGTATGACGTGTTGCAGTTGGATGTGCACGGGGTGCAGGCGCAGCTGCGGGCGTGAGGGTTGGTGGTTCGGTTGGTGGGGTTGGTTAACAGCGTTCTCGATTCGAACTTCGGCTCAGCGGTGAGTTTGATAAAAGCGGTTCACTGAGTGGGCTTAGGTTTGACGGCTGGTTTGGTTAACAGCGGTTCTCGAATGAGCTTGGGTTCAACGGCGCAGTGATCGACACGCAGACACGTCGTGAACCCATCCATGGGGACTCGTCATCGCCCGTCCAGGGCGCTGACGGTCAGCTTAGTCGACCACCGCGCTCGTTTTGGATGGTTGGGTTGGTTAAAAGCGTCCTTGATTGGGCTTAGGTTTGACGGTTGGTTGAGTTGGTTAACAGCGTTCTCGATTTGAACTTCGGCTTAGCGGTGAGTTTGTTTTAGCAGCGTTCTCGAATGAACCTGGGTTCAACGGCACGGTAGTCGACACGCAGGCACGTCCCAACGCTGGTAAAAAGACCATCCATGGAGACTCGACATCGCCCGTCCAGGGCGCTGACGGTCAGCTTAGTCGACCACCGCGCTCGTTTTGGCAAGTCAGGTTGGTAAAAAGCGTTTTTGAATCGAACTGAGTTTCAACATCGGATTTGTTAAAAGCAGATTTTTTTAAGAAAGCTGAGTTGGTCAACAGCTGCGCTTGGATGGAACTTCGGTTTAACAGCGTTCTCGAGTTAAACCACGATGTAACGGCAGATTTGGTTCGCAGCGATTCTTAAACCGAACTCAAACCAAACCGCCACCAATAAAAAACAAATCACCACAAGCAACACCATCCATGGGTTGGGGTGGTGCAAGGGGCGAGATTTGCGGTTTTTCTGCTGATTTTGCCCCGAAATTCTCGACTTAGTGCTGGTCAAGTTGTCACTTTTCGGCTGATAATGCAAAGCCATAATAAGCACGGGCAAAGCCCGGCGGACTGTCTCCTAAGGAGACGGCATATCAACCAAGTGCCCCTGATCACAGCATCTGGCAGGTTTACCTGCGAGTTGCAGTTTTAAATTCTCAGGAGTACAGCAATGCCTAAATTACGTTCAGCAACCACCACCGAAGGCCGCAATATGGCGGGCGCTCGTGCGCTGTGGCGCGCGACGGGTGTGAAAGACACCGACTTTGGTAAACCTATCATCGCGGTGGTGAACTCATTCACCGAATTTGTGCCAGGCCACGTGCATTTGCGCGATTTGGGCAAGTTGGTGGCGCAAACCATCGAGCAACATGGCGGTATCGCTAAAGAATTCAACACCATCGCTATCGATGACGGCATCGCTATGGGCCATGGTGGTATGTTGTATAGCTTGCCGTCGCGCGAAATTATTGCCGATTCGGTCGAATACGTGGTGAACGGTCACTGCGCGGACGCGATGGTGTGTATCTCAAACTGCGACAAAATCACGCCGGGCATGTTGATGGCAGCGCTGCGGTTAAATATTCCGGTGATCTTTGTCTCGGGCGGGCCGATGGAAGCGGGTAAAACCAAATTATCGGACAAAATCATCAAGTTAGACTTGGTCGATGCGATGGTATCGGCCGCAGACCCGAAAGTGACGGACGCCGAAAGCGCTCAAATCGAACGCAGCGCCTGCCCGACGTGCGGCTCCTGCTCGGGCATGTTCACCGCCAACTCGATGAACTGTTTAGTCGAAGCGCTGGGCTTGGCGCAGCCGGGTAACGGCTCGTTGTTGGCCACGCATGCCGACCGTAAGCAGCTGTTTTTATCAGCCGGCGAGCGCATCATGCAGCTGACCAAACGTTGGTATTTCAACGATGACGTAACCGCGCTGCCGCGCTCGATTGCCAACAAAACCGCCTTTGAAAACGCCATGATGCTGGACATCGCGATGGGCGGCTCGACCAACACTGTGCTGCATTTATTAGCCGCGGCGCAAGAAGCGGAAGTCGACTTTGGCATGGACGACATCGACCGCTTGTCGCGCATCGTGCCGCATTTATCCAAAGTGGCGCCGTCGACGCAAAAATACCATATGGAAGACGTGCATCGCGCCGGTGGCGTGGTGGCTATTTTGGGCGAATTGCTGCGCGCTGGCCTGTTAAACCCAGACACGCCGCACGTTGCTGGTAGTTCGCTGGGGGATGTATTAAGCCGCTACGACATCGTCACAACGCAAGATGACGCGGTGAAAGACTTTTTCCGCGCAGGCCCAGCGGGCATTCGCACTACCCAAGCCTTTTCGCAAGATTGCCGCTACCCTACGCTGGACGATGACCGCGAAAACGGCTGTATCCGCAGCAAAGCACACGCCTATTCGCAAGACGGTGGCTTGGCGGTGTTGTTCGGCAACTTGGCGCCCAACGGCTGTATCGTGAAAACCGCCGGTGTCGATAAAGACAACCTCACCTTTAACGGCGTGGCGCGGGTATTTGAATCGCAAGACAGCGCCGTCGAGGCCATTTTAGGCGGCGTGGTGCAAGCCGGCGACGTGGTGATCATTCGCTACGAAGGCCCGAAAGGCGGCCCCGGCATGCAAGAAATGTTGTACCCAACGAGCTACTTAAAATCGATGGGCCTTGGCAAAGCGTGCGCCTTGGTCACCGACGGCCGTTTTTCAGGCGGCACCTCGGGCTTGTCGATTGGCCACGTGTCCCCAGAAGCCGCCAGTGGCGGTGCCATTGCGCTGGTCAACGACGGCGACGGCATCGCCATCGATATTCCAAACCGCAGTATTAACATCCAAATTAGCGACGACGAACTGGCCGCGCGCCGCGCCGCGATGGACGCCAAAGGCAAAGACGGCTACAAGCCGCTAAACCGCACGCGTTACGTCAGCCCAGCGCTTAAAGCCTACGCCTTGCTGGCCAGTTCAGCCGACAAAGGCGCGGTGCGCGACTTGTCGAAGTTGGATGATTAAACCAAGCGTTGCAGCGCTGGCACGGCCAAAGAGGCCTGCCGCGCGCTGCAGCCAACGTCAGGCCTTAACGCCTGGCAGCTCTGCCCAAACGCGCTTTCAACTTGTACATAAACCTGAAACATCAGCGCGCCCCAGAGCCATCAATAAAGCGGTGAAGAGAGAAAATCATGAGTGTGGTGTCGTTAGAACAGGCCAGTAACAATCCAGCCCCAGCCGTGCAAGTGGCACCGGCTGAACTTGCCGCAGCGCTGCAACAGCAGTATTTGCGCGAGATTTTATTGTCGCCTGTGTACCAAGCTGCGGTCGAAACGCCGCTGCAGCCGATGAAAAAACTCGAGCAGCGCCTCGGGTGTCAGGTGCTGCTCAAGCGTGAAGATCATCAGCCGGTGTATTCGTTTAAGCTGCGCGGCGCCTTTCATAAGCTGCATAAAGTGGCGGCGCGCGGCGATAACAAGCAGGTGATTTGCGCTTCGGCCGGTAACCATGCGCAAGGCGTCGCACTGTCAGCCAGTAAGCTGAACTTAAGCGCCACTATTGTGATGCCGATCACCACGCCAGAAATTAAAGTCAACGCCGTCAAAGCCTTAGGCGGTAACGTGCTGCTGCACGGCACTGCATTTGACGAAGCCAACCGCCACGCCATTGCCTTGTCGGAGCAAACCGGCGCCGTGTACATTCCGCCGTTTGACGACGCCGACGTGATCGCCGGCCAAGGCACGGTGGCGAAAGAATTATTAACCCAGCACCCCAACCTCGACGCCGTGTTTATTCCGGTGGGCGGAGGCGGTTTATTGGCCGGCATGGCGGTGTATATCAAAGCCGTGTTGCCCAATGTGCGGGTGATTGGCGTGGAGCCCGACGACGCCGCTTGTTTAGCTGCGGCCCTCAAAGCCGGCGAGCCCGTAACGCTGGAGCGCGTGGGCCTGTTCGCCGACGGCGTGGCCGTCAAACGCATCGGCAACGAAACCTTCAAACTGGCGCAGCTGTTTTGCGACGAAGTGGTAACCGTCAGTAGCGATGAGATCTGCGCCGCCATCAAAGACATCTTCGATGACCTGCGCGCCGTGGCCGAACCCGCCGGCGCCTTGGCCTTAGCTGGCTTGAAAAAGTATGCGGCGCTGCAGGGTTACAGCGAAGATGCTGGCAACAGCAACGCGCATTCGCAAGAAAACAGCCTCGCGCCCAGCTACGCCGCGGTGTTAAGCGGTGCCAACTTAAACTTCGACACCTTGCGTTACGTCTCCGAACGCTGCGAACTGGGCGAGAAAAAAGAAGCCGTGTTCGCCGTCACCATCCCCGAAGAAAAAGGCAGCTTCCGCCGCTTCTGCCAAACTTTGGGCGGGCGCGCCATCACCGAATTTAACTACCGCTACGCCAGCGACGACAAAGCGCATATCTTTGTCGGCATCAAACTGCGCCACGGGGCCGAAGAGCTAAAACAAGTCACGCAGGCCCTGACCGACGCCGGCTACGACTTCCAAGACCTGTCAGACGACGAACTGGCCAAACTGCACGTGCGTTACATGATCGGCGGCATGCCACCGCGCCTGGTGCAAGAACAGGTGTACCAGTTCAACTTCCCCGAATATCCCGGCGCGCTGATGAACTTCTTAAACCTGCTCGGCGAAACCTACAACATCACGCTCTTTCACTACCGCAACCACGGCGCCGCCACCGGCGACGTCCTCGCCGGCTTTGAAATAGCCGACCACGCCGACATAGCCCAGCACCTAGACGCCCTCGGCTACCCGTACCAGCTAGTCAGCGGCAATAACTCGTATAAAACGTTTTTGACGGCGGGTTAGTGGGTAAAAAGATGTTTGGGTTGGAGCAAAAGCGCAACGGGAGTTGCGCTTTGGTCTGTATTGAGCGAATTGCGGTCGTCTAAAACAGGAGGCTGAGGAAAAACAAATGTCGACTTTGATTATTTGCGGAAAATCGAATTTTCGTGATGTAACCATTCCCCCCACGCATTGATTTTATGAGGATTTTAAAGCCTATAAAATTCCCGCTAAGTTGGCTTGTCAATTGGCCAGTTTAAATACGACATTTTGCCGACCAACCTACTTTTTGCTGACTCAAAAAAATTTACACACTTCACAGCTTATATAAAAATCTACTGTCAATTTTTTACGTATCACGCGCAAGTTCTATGTAGTTCAAGGCCAAGTTCTACAGCTTAAAGGATCGCCACCTTCATCAAACCCCCAAGACTTGATGATCAATGTGTCTGGGTCGACCACATAATAAGTCATACATTTTCCAACCCATTCTTTCTTGGGGTAGGTCGGTAATACTTCTTCGCTACTATAGTGATAAATTAAGTTCCCTTGATTATCTTTAGTAATATGTGTGAAACCCGGTCCACCTATTAAAAAATCTGCCCGTATTAGCTTGCCTGCCATTTCAAATCTATATGGCTCAGTGTAAACGACTTTTGTACCAACCATGCTGTTTTCGTAATTAACATAATCATCATGCCCGGGCGCAGAACAGCCAAGTAATAGCAATAGTGAAATACAGCAAGCTTTAAAAAAATATGATTTAATCATGTTTTTGGCCTTTTTGTATTAACTCTAGATAGTACTAAATTAATATGGTCGCTGAGCAAGCACGAAGCCACCCACTGTAATTAAATGTGATGCGGCTATACAACACAATTGCTGCGGCTCTCCAACGACGAACTGGCCCGCGACACGTGCCTGACATCCATGTATTTCCTTAGTCCAACAGCCGGACCATAACCGCTATAGCCGCTTCGTTTTAGATGGCAAGGTGAACGGTTTTGCTATCTGCCGCCGCTGGCCGGTATGTTGTAACGAGCCTATGGATCAGCGGAGCGTTGCTTCTCTGAAGCGCACGCCTCTCACTTTCCTTTTGGGTTCTTCGCATGCCAGGCCTCAGTAATAATCGGCACTGCGGCTTTATCCACGCAGGCTTTGACTTTGGCTTTTTTGCTGCCGAATTGTTGTTCGCAGTCTTTGGCGACGGTAAATAATGCGGCGTAGGTTTTGGCGGAGTGAATATCGCCGACTTCGGTCAGGCAGATGTTAAAAAAATACTCGCGGGCGGCGACGGGTTTCAGGCCGTCGGTTTTGTAGGCGAATTTCAGTAAGTGCTGTGGTACGTCTTGTTGCCAGTAGCCAGCGGGGGCTTTGGGAACGCGCTTTTGCAGCTCGGTTTCAACGCCCTGGCGCGGGTAGCCGTCGGCGCGTATGGTCAGCATTAATTCAACCAAATCTGCCTGTTGTCCACACTCGGTTCGGGCATCTGCAGCGCTGGCTGTAGTGGCAAATTGTAAGGCCAACAGGGCCAGCATTCCTTTGTATCTGTTAATTTTAATCATCCTGAATAGTTGTTCTGGCTCCCTGCAGCCGTGTTGGCAACAAGAGTTTGGATAATCTAACAACCGGCACGCAAGTTGTCGAACAGCGGGAAGCTCAGGCCGCTGAATATTCTTCTTTATCCCGTCATCAGTTTTGCCACGGCCAAACCCGACAGCAACACCTAGGCCACCCACTGTAATTTAATGTGATGCGGGCATACAAGGAAATTGCTGTGGCTGTCCGACGACGAACTCCCTTACCAGCTAGTCAGCGGCAATAGCTCGTACAAGACGTTATTGACGGCTGGTTAGTGGGTAAAAAGAGGTTTGGGTTGTATGATCAAATCGACCTATGATCGGCTGAATATTGAACACCCTCGAAGTCGTTTGTAATGCCAATCTCATAGGGTTTAGGTAGCGAATCAAACTCGCTCGCTTAAGATTTTCTTTGCTTCACGCAGATCAATTTTTGCTTTATGTCCATGTTTTTCCAAAAGATGTAATAAATTCGAACCATCTAACAGCGTAAGAGGTTTGCCTTTGGCAAATTCATAAGCATCAGGCCCAAAGTTAGAGGTGGTTACGAGAATGCCTTTTGTTGCACCTTCACTCATAGTGGTTCCATAAAGATCTCTGACTGCAGATACACCCACAACATTCGTATAACGCTTTGCCTGAATCACAATTTTCCCACCTCGGATTGGATCGGGGTCAAATGCAACAGCATCCACACCGCCATCACGGCTAGCTTGCGTGATTTTGACTTCACCGCCTGAACTTGAAAATTCTTTGTGGAAAATTTCTCTAATCAGATTCTCAAAATCCTGCCAGTCCATTGCAGCTAGATTTTCACCTTCATCAAGCTTGTTCGCGACATCATAAGGCGAGACAAACCGCCTATCTTCCTTATTAATATTTTGGATTGGTGCGACTGGAATCAACCCATGTAGCTTGCTGCTTCCCACACCCTTTAGCTCTTTAAAACACATTTTTGGATCTACGTGTTCCAGATTGATTGCCAAAAATTCATCTTTGCTTGCCTGCAGAGAGATAATGCATGCATTGCTTTTTTGTCCCGTAGCCTTACTTGTAGATTGAACCCAACCATTAAAGACCACTGAATAAAGTGCGTCTGCTACGTCTGCCTCGTATAACTCATGTATCGTCCTTAGTGCGATTTGATAAAGGACACTGTCATAAAGTTTGTTAAGAGCGACTTCTGAAATATGACTCTCGGTAAACTCGTCGTTTGAAGCCACATATTTCACTGATTTTAGAGTAGGCAAAGCAGAAATATCAGGGAGGGCATAATCAACGACAAGGGTCTTGTTTGCTGATGAATAATCAATATCCCAATCCTGTGGGAAGAAATCTGGATATTTAGAGTTACTTAGCACCATTTCACAGTAATCGACCACGGCGCTATCTACTCGCATCAAATACTTTTCTTTGGAAGCACGGATATTCTGATTAGTTTCTTGTTGTTTATTATCATATTCCGCTTTTGCTATCTCCCAATTGCTGATACTTATTTCGAACTGCTCATCACTAGACTTGGTCATTGCTTCATAAGTTTTCTTTTTAATAACCCATCCGGCATGATCTTTTTTAAAACGGTCTTGAACTTCGTTGAGTTTTCTCTGGCCTCTACTTTTGAACAGCTTGTCGAATAAACCCAGTTTTATCTGATAGATGGCATTTGATGCATGTGGCTCCACTGGGGCAGGTATAGGTTTTGCTTTGATGGGCTTGGGCGTTGGAAATGGCGTCTTATCTTCAAGGGATGACCAATCAATCGCATCATCCACTGATAAGGTATACCGTAGAATATTTTCAAGTGCATCAAGTTGTGATTGTGCTTCAGCGGTTCTTATTTGTGCTAAATCTTTTTTATCGGCTTTATCCCGGATAGACCATTCTTTTTCTTGATTTCGCTTACCTGCTGCCAATTTTTTCTGCCACATTTCATTCCAAATGTGTTTTTGAGCTATTGCTTTCTGCTCAACTACATATCTATCACGGCCTCGGATATGACGATATTTATTCAGTCCTTCATGACGAATTTCTATTTCCCATATATCGTACTTAGCCACTATATATTCACTCCATTGAACTTATTTTAATCAAAGCTAAACTCCGGGACTTACCCATAAATGCTCGCAGTATGAAAATGGCTATAGGATTTTCAAGCTATTGATTGGAAATCTGATTTCCTGCAAGAAGTAACCGCTGCATTCCAATATTACATCCAGTCAACTTACAGCCACGCCCCGAAGATTGCAACAGATGTGAATGGCAAGGCTCATCAAACTTTGCCCCAAATTTTTAGCAAATGCACCAAACGAATCAGTTACTTACCCATTCAAGCCGCTGCACCAGCCCCCGCCAACTTCACCTCACAGCTATCCCCCACCCTGCGGAAAAACATATTGCCAAAGGCCTTGGTGCGGAATACGTAATAAAAGCCGTGGGGTTGGCGGTAGAGCAGTGGGTAGTTCACGGCGACGGGATGCGGGGTTTGCATGCGGATGGACCACTTTTCTGGCGATTCGTTGGCCCAGCGGATGGTGCCGACAAAGGGTTTGTCGGTGCCGTCGGCGAGGCGTTCGTACAGCACAAAGCGGTTGTCGGCGGTGACTTCAAACCGAAACAGCTGCTTTTGCCAGCGAGCGTTTGGGCCTGGGTAGAAGCGGTCGTCGACTTGGTAGCATCCGACGATGCTGTCTTTGGTTACAGTGACTGGGCTTATGAACCACAGCAAAAAGATTGGCGCGCCAATGAGTAGCAGCGGCAGGCACCAAACGCGGGCGAGATGGGTTAGATGCGCGGTGTCGCGGCTGCGGTAGAACTGCCAAAGGTCGCTGATGGTGCGAGCAAGCAGGGTGAGCAGCACGAGGCCGATGACGAAGATCCAGAGAATGGCGAGCATGTTAGTCCTGGGTCAGCGTGGCTTTTGTGTCTGCCGCGCTGCCCTGCAACGCGCGAATGCTTTGCATCACTTGCGCGCCAAGTTGGCGGGTGTTCATGTTGTTGCCTTTGCCGTTAATCAGCGGTACGTGCAGTTGCATGGCAAGGTCGCGCAGCACCGGTTTGACCGGGCTTATCGCAACGCCGTTGTGTTCAATTTCAATAGTGCCGCTTTCCAGTTCGCGCAGCACGTAACCGGCAAATTCCAGTTGTAGCGCGGTCGCGGCGCGGCGCACGGGCTCGGTGCGGCTTAGCAGTTTGGACAAGGCGAGGCTGCTAGTGCCGCTTGAGTTTGAAATTACTGTGGCTGTCCAACAAGAGCCATTTGAAGCGCATGTGAATCTAAAATATAGGTGCTTAATAAAGCCAGCTCGGCACTGATTGAACTCTGTTTACGTGGGGTTTAGTCTCGGGGGCCAAATCAAGGGGTCAGAGTTGTTGATATTTGCGAAGCAAAATCAACAACTCTGACCCCTTGATTTGGCTGCTTGAAAACACCTCAGCGCACTCCAATATATTTTTTTCACAATCCCTGCTCAATAGGCCCGTATGAAATTTGTTAGCCTGCTGTTTTTATTAGTTTTTTCTGTAGCTGTACGTAGTCAACAGCCGGCTGACAACGTGGATGATACCCAGATGGTGTCAACCTTGACTGCCGAGCAAACCCAGCAGGCGGTGCAGCGGATGGCACAGCACATCGAGGCGAATTATCTTTACCCTGAAAAGGCCAAAGCGGCGGCGGCGATGTTGCGCGGGAAGCTCGCGATGGGCGACTTTAATCGCCAATACGATGTGGGATTGTTGAACTTGCAGATCCGCGCTTTGTTAGCCAAAGCAACCGATGACACAGGGTTTGAGCTGGTGCCATACGCCGCCAACACGCATCTTGATGGCACAAAACCAAGCATGAGCAGCGCGTCGCAGCATCAGCTCGATCGATTTGAAACAGGCATGCTGAACCAGCGGATTGGCTATGTCAGGATCACGGGTAACTTTGATTACCCCGATCGTAACCTGATGATCGCAGAGCAATTTCAGCCATTGGCCAGCGCCGACGCTCTGATTATTGATTTGCGCCAAGCAGACCACGCATCGCTAACAGTAGCGCTGCAACTGATGAGCTACTTTGTGCCGCCAGACACCGCCATCGCCCAGCTGCAGATGCAGCAACACACCAACGCCATCCATACGGTTCAACTGACGGAGAAAACCCGGTTTAAAGCGGCCATGCCGGTTTATATCGTCACGTCGGCATTTGTGGCCGGTAGCTGGGAATTTTTTAGCTACACACTACAACAGCATGATAAAGCAGTGATTGTCGGCGAACAGACCATGGGCGTTGGCTATTTAAGCCAACCATATCCAGTGAGCGACCACCTCGCCATTCGGCTAAACCACGCCCTGATCACGCAGGTACAAAACGGGACGCATTGGGACGAACAAGGCGTCGAGCCCGATTATGCCTTTAGCAGCGACGAAGCGTTTGATAAAGCCTATCAGCTGGCGTTAGCAAGGCTTGCTGCAGACTAAGTGCGAGGTGCAGACGTCAGCAGCGCAGTCACATACTCCCTAAAATCCCCCAGCCGGTGCTGGATGATATGTTCGGTGATCGGCAGTTGCAGGCGCTGGTATTCGTGGACGGCGATGTTGCGAAAACCAATCATTTTTTTCAGCTGTTCCGCCAGCGTGCTGTCGATAAAGCCAGCCGTGGCCAGCAAGTTGAATACGTCACGCGAGCTTTGCGGCACCCCTAGTTTGTGCAGGCGGATCAGGTGCTGCCCCATATCAAGCGCGGCTTCGCAGGCGCGTTGAATATTTAAAATGGCGGCGTCTTGGCGGGTGAAATCGCTGGCAAAACTGGCTGGGTCTTTGACATATTCATCACGGGCGCGTTGGATGCAACGCTCTATGGTCGCAGCCTTGTTAAGCATCACGTCGTCGACCGTCATTGGATTATCGTTTGCCATAGATGGAACCTTCTTCACGGATATCTGCCAGCACTCCGGCGCGCGCTTCATTTAATGCTGTCATGGCGGACAACAGCGTGGCTTCGTAACAATCGACGCTGCTATCGCGCGCAAACCAGCGTTGGCCTTTGCTGAGAATTTGATACTGCATGACGGTGGTCGCGGCGCGAAAATCGAGCAAATCAACGTCGCAGTTAATGGCATCGGCGATATCGCCGCTGATGTCCCACAATTCGACGACATCAACATATCCTTCAACCAACACCGCTAAATCCAAATCACTGTCTGCGGTGGCGTTACCGTCAACTTGGCTGCCAAACGCATACACCGCCAACACATGGGGCAAACGTTGCTGCAACAACTGCAAAATCAACGGCGCATTTACCTGCATCTTCACCCAATCCCTACCGCCTGTTGTGACCATGCTTGCATAGTAACCTCGGCGCGCGGATCCGACAAATCGAAAGCTATGCCGGTGTTCGCGAAGCAAAGCTGCGGCAGCGTCACCGGAACTGGGAACCGATGGGTGCAACGCGCATTAACCGCCCGCCGCCCCTTCCACCAGCGGCACGAAATAACTCAGCTCACTGCTGCCGACCAGTTGCAACGTCAAGGTGTCGGCGCTGACGCTGATGATTCGCAGCACTTTCGGGCTGTCATTGTTGGCGGTTATTTCGATGCGGTTACCATCCAGCCAGCGCCAGTGGCCTTGCCCGGCGAACAAACCTGCCGACCATTCGTAGAATTCGCGCTCGCCGTCTTGTTCAGACAACTCGAAGGCGCTGTAGATGGGGTTGCCGCGCACAAATCGCCAGGAGCGCAGCAGCAGTGTACGGTCGATGGGCGGTTGGCGGGTGTTTTGGTCATCGGCTTGTGCTTGCGCTGTGTGCGCAGCGGCAGGCGTTGTCGGCAATGCATTCACCGCTCCTGCATACACCGCTCCTGCAAAGAACAACGCGGCGATGGCTAAAGCCTGAGTACCTATGGCGAAGGTACTTAGAGCGAAGCTGCGGCAGCGCGCACGGCAAAGATCACGGCACATAAATCAAGCCAACCTGAAATTCGGGGATGTCGTTTTGCACAGTCATGTTTCCGCTTAATACCAGATCGCTGATGCCTTCGCTGGACGTGCATAAATCCAGCAACACCTGCCAGTGCGTGCCCATCCACTGCGCGCAGGAGCTCTGCCACACCTGCTCGCTCAGCGGCACTAAACGGGCGTCGGGCGTATCAAGTTGCTGTAAATAACTCGCCACATAACGCTGATTGTGCGCGGCAACCTCAGCAGCCACCGGAAGGGCGCCAGGCACTGGCGTTGACAGCTGAAAGTCGCCAGCGACAAATCGCTCAACCACGGTCGTTAACAAACCACGCCATGATGTGGCAATGGCGTGTGCAGCCTGCGAATCTTGCTGGGCGGGAATTGGGGTGGTCATCGTGCTCTCCCAGGCATGGTACGGACTGGTACAGTCTGGGTGCTCAAAAGTGTGCTGTCATGCCGACAAATACGCCTTGAAACTTCAGATCGGTATACAGCGAGTGCAAGTCTTCGAATTGCAGCTGCAGCAAACGATAACCAAGGGTTGCTTCGGTATCCAGCTTCAGGATGCGGGTTAGATCGTAGCGCACGCCGGCTTGATAGTCGGCCACGGCGTGGTCTTGCAGCACCGCATACTCGGCGGTGGCAAACACACTGGCATGGCTCGCGGGCAGGCGGATTTGGCTGTCGATGAAGAGCATCGGGGTTATCGTATCGGTTTGCAGTTGGCCACTCGTGCTGGTGCCTGTATCAGGGGTTGGGCAGTTATTGCCATTGGTTGGGTCTGGATCAGTACAGGAATCATCCGTGGAGGTTGCCAGCTTGGTCAGCGTGACATCGCCGTTAAAAGCTCGGGCGCTGAGGCCCAGTTTAAACGACAGGTCTTGGCGATTGAGCAATTCATAATACAGGCTGTAATCGACAAAACGGACCGCTAATTGGCTCTCGATCGCATCCCCGTTGGCGAAGGTTTTGTCCGCAAACGGTAATGCCTTAGTTAAGGTGGTCTGGCCCTTGGTATCCAGTGACGTGGTTGCAATACGCAGGTGTGGCAGCCAAGGATACGGGTGTTGCACGGCAAGAACCAAGCTAAGCTGGCGCTGATTGTTGAACGCCACGTCCGCCTGCGCCGGTGCTTGCCCTATATTGCCGCTACCGACACTGCCGCTCCCAACACTGCCGCTGGCGTTGCTTTGCCAAAACTGGCCGCCTAGGTCCAAGCCAACCTGATCTTTCTCTTTGGGTGTGTAACTAAACTGCGCCGCCGCAGGGGCGGTAAAACTAACAAGCGCGGCAAGTACTGCAGCAGCGGTGGGTTTGATCATGGGTGAATGTCCATATTGAATTTTTCCATATTTAATTTAAGGGCTTAGCGCCAGCGTCCGCGGTTGCGCCATACGGCGAGCAGCAACAACCACACCATCCCGTGGCCAGCGCCACCACTACTGGCCGGCTGCGCTGGTGGGCTGGGTTGCGGCGCTGGTGCAGGGGGAGGCGTTGGTGTAGGGGGAGGCGTTGGCTGCGGCTCCACCGGTTTGGCTTTCGGGGTGACAGTGACGGTGACTTCAGCTGTCTGGCTTTGACGGCCATCGCTTGCCGTGACTTTAAAGGTCAACTTGGTGGTGCTGCTAACCTCGGGAGCCACAAAGCTGATGCTATTGCTTTGCTGCGTCAGGCTCACTGTTGGGCCTGCGGTTTGCTGCCACTGCAATTGATAGCTGCCACTGCCGCCTGCGAGCTGCGCCGTGAGACGAACATCCGTGCCGGCAACCGCTTCTACATCGGCGCCTAAAGTGACTGTTAACGGCACAGGATCTGTAACGCTCAGCGTGACATCGACAATGTTATTCATGCCTATCGGATCGACGGCATAACTCTTGATAGAGGCGCGACCATACAGCGCGTAGCTGCCTTTGCTAGCGCGGAGGGTGGCGTCAAACCGGTGTTTTTGTCTAGCCCCGAGGCTGTCGAGTTGGCAACGCAGCTGCTGTTGACTGGCCGACATGGCTTCAAGCACACAGCCCTGCGCTAACCCACTGAGTTGCACGCTGGCTGGCAGCTGCAGCAGTAGCTCGGGTTTGGTCATCGCATAATCACTGGCGTTTTCCAAAGTTGCACTAAGGAGCGAGGGTTCGTTGCTGAGCATGGGGTTGGTAGCCACGCTCACCACTAAATCTTGCACCTCACCTTTGCCAGCGCACCAGCCAATATCACATAACACATAGGCCGCCATGCCAAAATCCGTGGTGTTAGCACCGGCAGAATACATCAACTGGGCGGGAAACATCTGCGGCGCAAAGTGGCTACCATTTTGGCCGTCGTACGGCGCTTCGGCATGCAGGTGCAAGCTGCCGTTGGTGTGGCCACCGCTTAACAAGGTTTTTGCCGCTTGTTGCGTATGCGCAGAGCCGGTGAACCACAATTTGTCGCGGGAAAGATACAACGCATTGAGTTCTGCCAGGCTCATGCCGTCCACCGGTTTGGCTTCACCAAACACATATTTTGAAAAGTGGGTGGGTTTACTCACGGGGGCTGGGATGCAGTTCCCAAGGCATTTTATATCGGCAAAGCCAAGCACATGCACTAATTCGTGCATCACAACGGCGATAAAACTATGGGTGGGCGCGTTGGTGTCATACCCGTAATACGCGCCATAGGCGGAAAAATTGGTGGTGGCATCTTCGCCGCTGTCGTCTGCGTAGCTGCTATCTAAGCTAGTCAGGGCCAACATCAAAGGCCCAGGGTAATGACGCCCATGTTCAAACGGAAATTTTGCCACGTTTTGTTCTGGCGACAGCGCTGACGTGAATTCCTGAAACGCCGGGCCAAGCGTCACCGCCAAATAGCCTGCTCTTTCGTTAAAGCGCACGCGCCAGACAATGGTGCCATCGCCGTGAACTTGCGACCGAACCATATCGATGGCGCGAAACAACACGTTACGCCGGGCTTCACCTAAGGTGCTGGCGCGGTTAGCGCCATGGCCTGAAAATGGCTCGGTGCTGTTAAATCCCACACCTGCGGCGTCTTCAAACACCACTTTAAAGTCCATCGCCAGCGTTGGCATGGCCCAAAGCCATGCGATAACAACAAACCCAATCCATGGTTTTTTCATCTGTATTCAGTCCTTTGCGTTCATTTAGCCAGCTTTTCACTGGCCAATTCGCTCTTTCCTAAGCCCTGTATCAACACCTTAGCTGCATATACCCATTGCAGCAACAACGTTGCACCAGAAACGAGGTGAGTTGTTAAAATTTGATCCATCAAAATCAACAACTCACCTCTTGAACATTACTTCGCGGGTTTTACTTTACCACTCCAGGACTTACTAACGATGCGCCAACGGCCGTCGATCTTCATCAAGGCTAAGTAGTCCACGCCTTGCCACTCGGGGTAATCCAGCGTCACTTTGACTAAGGCGCCCGTGTCGGTAATGTCGAGGATGTGGTACTGCCGGTGGCGCTGATCTTCATCGCTCGCAGGCTCAAACCCTTTGGTCCATTCGTCGCCAGAGATATTCAGTACTTTCTGTTGTTTACGTGAGTAACCCACAACAGCCGTGTCTTTTAAGATCACTTGGTGAGCGGTTTCGGCATTGCCTTGTTCAAACGCCAACATCATGGTTTGCATGGTCTGATCAATGGCGGCATATTCAGCGTGTTGCGACAGCGCGGTTTGGGCTGCGGCAGTGCCCTGTAAAGCGGCACTGAAACAGGCGATGACACAAAATTTCGTCAATGTTTTCATGGTTTTTCCTTAGTATTGATGGGTTTAACAATTAACGTTTAGCGCTGGCTTGGTGTTGCAAAATGTCCAGCACGGCACGGGCGACTAATGGGGCGGATGGGTAGTTCTGGCCTGTCACCAAGCGGCCATCCACTTCGATGTAGGCTTTTTCTGGATCTGGCGCTTTAAAAAGGCCGCCATGGGCTTCGATGGTTTTGCGCATTGCAAACGGCAAATGCTGCACATAGGGCTCGTTATGCTCTTCGTACTCTTCGGGGTAGCCGGTGACTTTTTTTCCTTTGATTAAGTACTCGCCGCTGCTGAGTTTGACGCGAACCAAGCCCGCCGTGCCGTGGCATACCGCCGACAACACGCCCCCTTGTTGTTCATAGATTTGCCGCGCAATGCTCTGCAAACCAAGTTCATCAGGCACCTGATACATCGCATTGCTGCCCCCCACGTAATACATCGCACGGTAGTCACTGGCGTCTATCTGGGCAGGGGTTTTGGTGTGCATCAGACCCGCCATTAACGACTGATCTTGCAGGCGGGCGCTGAGTCGTGGGCCAAGTGCAGCAGCATCAATAGGCACAGCACCACCGGCAGGCGAGACAAAATCGACGGCGTAACCGGCCTGCCGGAAGATGTCAAAGGCGTGCACCACTTCGCCAAAACTGATGCTGGCTGGAATGTTGGAATTACCGTGAAATTTGTGGCTCGATACCACAAACAAGATACGCCCGTGGGCAGTGGTTGCGGTGGCTGCGTCTGCAAAGACTATCGTACTAGCCGCCAAGCACAGCACACTGCCGATAATACCAACGAGGTAGGCATAAAACTTTTTATAAAACGTCATAACAAGCTCCGTGGGTTGATGGAGCCTTGACGCTAATCGAAAATGTATTAAATCAATGTCTTACTAGCTATTTTCGTACTACTAAAAGCTGTTTCCGTAGTCATCACGATGATTTTTCGGCCAGCACACGGTCGCGATATTGCGCTGGGGTGCAGCCGTTGGCTTTTTTAAAGGCGGCATAAAAGGTCGATAACGATTGAAAACCGCATGCTTCGGCGATGGCTTCTAACGTCTGGGCAGGGTGTTCTAGCAACAGTCGTTGCGTGTCGCTCACTCGCAGCTGCGCGATGTATTGTTTAAACGAAGTCCCATTGTTGTCATTGAGCAACTGCGACAGTCGCGCTTGCGGTACACCGAGTCGGCGCGATACCCGCGCCAACGTGAGGCTGGGGTCTAAATACAGCCGCTCGCGCGTCATTAACTCGGCCAGGGCTTGCAGCTCACTGGCGGCTTCGTCGGCAGGAATGCGACGGTCTTGATAAGGTTGAACCGGCGCTTGGCCGTGGCGCCAGGCCCAGCCCACCGCCACACACAGAGACAGCACAAACGAAAACGACAAGGCGCCGACGATATAAGAGGTAAAACCAGAACTAAAATACGCCAGCCAAATGAGCCACAGCCCGCCATGCACGGCCAGCAGCAAGTGCCGCGCCCGACCACTTGGCAGATGTTGGCGCTGCATGCCCAGCACCAACGCGCTCAGTAGCAAATACGCCAGCCATAACCAATTGACAGCCGCGACGATAGGGCCATGCCACACCTGGGCAAACTCGCTATAGGGCCAGCGCAGATTAAGTAGCGCCGCCACCGCCAGCAACACGCCGCCATGCCACCACTCGCCACGGTGCAACGTCGCAGCAACACTGGCGCGGGTAAAAAAATACAACGCCGGACCAATCAACATACAGGCGGTCAGGCCTGCCTGCATAATAGGCGCCGGTGTGTCGGGCAGGAAATAAAACACCACCGATTTACCAGTTCGCACACTGACCATCAGGATCAACACCGCCAGCGCCCGCTGGGCCAACGAGGACGACGCCGCACACCATAAATAAATGGCCAACGCCACGCCATTAAAAGCGCCCAAGGCTGAAAAGAAAAACAACAGATGATCGTACAGCATGCGGGTCCTGCGCCAAGGCTACCAATTCCGTGGTTTAAATAATCCAGTGATTCCAACAAAGCTGCAACAGGTTTTAACCAAGGCACGCACCGCTGTTCCGTAGGGCAAGATTACTGTGGGGCAGCGGAGCAACCTTGGCCTTTTAACTTTGGAAACTGCTGCACCCCACTGTGCTTGCGGATCGATTGGTCACGCTGGCCAGAGCGAATAAACAGCTGCAACTGAGTATTTAAGGTTTGTAGCAAGTCCGCACGCTCGGGCGTCACCACAAACACCATGTTGACCGAACTAATGGCCTGTGGCGATTGGTGAAATTCGTGCTGGCAATAACTCGGCTCAAACAATTCGGCATGTGCATCGTCTTTGCCAAGCACCATAAATTTACAACGATGTTTTAGCAGCATGGCGGTCATCGTGCTGTTGGTGGTTGAATCCAGTCGAATGGCATCCCCGTTGGCGAAGTGGGGCTGCAACGTCGGGTAGACAAAGTTGGTGCGGGTGCAAATAGTCGCCCCACCGCTGGTATAAAGCTCCGCATCGCCATAAAAACGCGATGTGGCGTAGAGGTGGCTCTCATGCGGCGCGACGGTATCACTATATAAAAACGCCTGCGGCAGGCGTAACCAGTCTTTGGCGGAGATAAACACATCGGCTTTTTGCGCCAGCAAGGTCTGCTCATAACGGCCTCGACTGGTATCCAGATACTGCACGACAACTTGCTGATCGCTTGGCATGGCGGCAAAAAAATCGACCACAATTCCTTGATAAAGGCCGGTTTTTTCATCGAAATACAAATACGGCTTGGTCCCTGGTGCATTCACAGCAAAAACCACAGTGGGTGGTGTTGCTGCCATGCTGCGAGCGCTCAAGGCCAATCCAACACAGCAACTAAGCAACACAACGAACCAGATCACCAGGCCACGATTAAATGGCATGCATTCATTCCATTGAAATTGATAGGGTTTAACAAAAGCGCCAAACAGCAGCTCAGCGGCGGAAGGACCTAAATTTGGCACAAACATGACCAATTCACAAGCGGCAATAGTGCGCTGCGCCCGACAGTATGACGCCTGAGGTTCCAAGCAAGGAACCTCAAGCAAAAGGATCAAGCCAGCTTAATACGGGTTACTCGGTGCATAAAACGAGGCATTGCGGCCATCGATACTCACCCGCAGCGGGGCGACGGCGGTGCTATTGTCCAGCAGGTTATAACGCTCGCCTGCCAGCAACTTGTAACGCATCACATCCTTGATGATCACCGGCTGGCCACAGGTCGTTTGGCTGTATTGCGTTTGAGCGTCCGCGCGCAACACATACACTTCGTTGACGCCATCCACCACGCCTTGGCCGTCGGCGGTGACAAACAACGAGGTTGCTTCAGAGACCGCAATGATGCGCCCCGTCGGGCCCAATTTGGCTTGGAACACCGCGGAGCGCCCCATCCGATCGCGCTGACGGAAATGACTGTCATTTAAGGTATTGGCGAGCTGCGGAAAACTCAGGAAGTTCGTGCTGATGTTGATGGTTTTATGGCAATAATCGGTCACCACTTCACTGCTGATCGCGCCGTTCACGCCGTCAGGGTCGTAGATAGACTGGCTTAACACATGGTTGCCTGCCGACGTTCCACCCACCACACCGCCTTTGTTGTACACCTGCTGCACCGCCGTTGGCAGCTTAGTTCCTTGCCACGCATTCAAATATGCCGACTGATCTCCGCCTGCCAAAAATACCGCTTCGGCGGATTGGATCGCCCATTGCACATAGTCTGAATTGGCTTTTTCGACGCTATCCACCAGCAAGGTTTCCACCGACGCGGCGTTGGTCAGCCCCATCAGGTAACTGTTATAACCATCCGCGCCACTGGTACGCAGCACCACAATGTTACCGCCTTTGATCTGTGGCGCGACGCGGTTACTAAAAGCCGCATCGACGTCCGACCCTCCGCCCATCAATAACAACGCGCCTTTGCCGGCAGTTAACGTCGGGCAGACATCGACACTGCTGCCTTGCAAATAGCTGGTGAGATTGGCAGGTAAGGCTGGCCGTGCGCCGTAACTGCAACTCGTTGGGGCTGTGCCGCCAGTGCTTGGGGTGGGTTCTTTCGGACTGCTTGCGTCTTGTTGTGAGCATGCAACAAGCGCCAAACCCCACGCCAGCAGCGACGCGGTGTTCAACCATACGTTCATGATTAGGTTCCTAATGTGTTGTGTTAAAGGTAAAAAAAAATCGAATGGGGAATAGCCAACAGCCCGTCAGCACGCCATCAGGTGCTGCCGGAACATGGTTTCATGCAGGGGGATAAAACTTATAGGTCGAACCACTCCGATAAGTGGGTATCGGTAGCGCAGACGTGCAGATTGGCAGGTTTGAACACCTGCAGTGACAGCGGCACCCTGTGGGTTATGGTGTGCGGCATCACCAGACTCTGCAAAAAAAGTTAACGGATTTTTACTATGCCGAAGAGGGCAAGGAACCGTCAATCCATCGCTTAAAGTTCACGCAATTGTCAACTTTCTTCATGACACTGCGGCAACACTTGGTTTACACTCAAGTGTCTATATTAGAAAAGGAACTTTCGATGCGTAAACTGTCGCTCCTGGCGCTGCTATTGAGCGCTTTCACCGCCCAAGCCGACTTACTCACCGCGCTGCAAGCACATGAAAACAAAGATTTTGCTAAAGCAAGCACCGAATTTACCCAGCTGCTGCCGCTGGGTAACGAACTTGCCGCCTTTAACTTAGGTGCGATGGCCTACAACGGCGAAGGCCAAGCGGTCGATAAAGTCAAAGCACTGGCGTATTTTGAATTTGCTGCAGCGCGCAATCACAATGATTCCAAAGCCCTGGTGGAAAAACTAAAAACCACCTTATCTGCCGATGAACAACACAAAGCCGATGCGTTATTAGAGCAGCTGCAACAGCAAGTAAAAATCGACCGTGCGGTGCAACAAGACCTTCGTCCTGAATCCGAGAAAAACCGCAAAGGGTTAAAACGTGTCGCACCCGTCTTCCCCAAAGAGGCCGCTGAGCATGGCGCCTTTGGCTCTGTCACCCTGCGTATGTTGGTGAATGAAGCAGGGGATGTCGAAGCCGTGGACGTCTTAAACGCCTTTCCAAAAGGCGTATTCGAAAAGTCGGCGATGAACGCCCTCAAAAAATGGAAATACGAGCCGGGTAACGCCAAGTTTATTGGCAAGGTAGTCATCCAGTTCAACATCGGCGAGATTGACGCCCGTAAAATGCGTCGCCTGTTTGATGACAACAAGTTATGGCAGTACTCCGCCATGGGCTCGCCGGTACATCAAAATGCCATCGCCAACGTGCTCCACGTGGCACGTTCACACAGTGCTTACACCCAGTTTGTCGACAAATCTCTCCCACCCGTGTTAGGTGAGGTGACCTCTGATTTTGTCGCCCAACCCAAACCGCTTAATGCAGATCTGACCTTGCCACAAGGTTATGATCTCAATGCCTTTGTGACCGTCGATGCGCAAGGCAAAGTGACTGCCGTGCATGACAGTGACGTGAAACGCAAAGCGAAACTCACGGCGAGTCTGGTCGGGCATCAACTAACCACCGAAAAAATTGATGCGGGTTTTTACCGCTTGGATATGAATTATTTCAAGAAAGGTCCGCGCTTGTTGCCAGCACAACGTATCCCAGAGACACTCACTGACTACTTCTGGTTAGAACAAGCCGCCCGCGGTGGTAACATCGAAGCCCAGCGCGCCTTGGCGGCCTACCGCCCCGACTGGGAAAAATACCTGCTGGAACAACAAGATCCAGTGGTGCAATCCTGGGCAGGCACGCGTTTAATTCTCGATGGCAAAAAAGCCGAAGGTGAAAAACTGCTCGATGCCGCTATCGCTAAAGGCCACGTCGCGGCAAAAGAGTTAAAAGCGGCGCTTTAAAACCGTAATTTTATGTAGGAATAAAGGCAGAGTGTTCTGACAAACACTCTGCCTTTTCATTTTTGAGGCCTGATATGCGCGGCTGCTTCATCTTTTTGATTTTCAGCATCTTAGTCACGCTTTGTATGCCGCTTCAGGCAGAGCCAAAGCCCAATAACGCTGAATATACTTACCAACTCACCTGGGATCTGGCGACATTTGTGGAAGGTAAAACCAGCGCGCAAATTGCAGCGTTACCCGAACTCATCCAACAACAGACTGAGTCATTTCAACCCAACAACGACGACGAAACACCTGCCTTGTGGCAACGTCATTCGTTCAAGTTTAAGCACTTTGTGATCGCTGGGGCTGAAGATCCAGACGGGATGTTTTACCTGCAAAACATCCGCTTTGTGGCACCCAACCAACGTTTGCCAAACGCCATACAGATTGGCGCAAGTGACAGTGCTGTTCGTCAGTGGTTAGGTGAGCCTTCAAGCCTACACGACAATTCACTGATTTATGATGCGCAAAGTAACACCTTAGTGATTGAACTGCATGATGGGAAGGTGCAAGCCGTTGATGTGGTTTATTATTTTGATTGATGACTGAAGTTGCCACGCGCTGAAGCTACTGCACCAGCAAACAACGTGCGGCGATCCGCTGGCGAAAAGACTCCGATAACGTCGCCCAATCCAGCCGCTACAGGCTAGATTGCGGCCAGGCTTGCCATGCTGTCATGTTTAGTGTCAGCACGCAGATGACAGCGTATCCATCGTTGGATTAGGCTAACAATTTTGGTTTGGAGCTTTGTATGCCCCACTATTTTTGCCGCCAACGTTGTTGGCTCACTTTGCCGCTACTGCTTTGTGCTCAATCGCTGTTTGCAGCAACGGCACCTGCGGCACTCGCGATATCAAACCCAATCGCCACGGCTACTTCGGACAGCAGCCCTGTATCAATAACAAAGGGCTTCCACTGGCCCGCCGGTAAAATTGCCGCGGTGAGTTTGGCCTACGACGATGCGCTCAATTCGCAGCTGGATGTGGCGGTGCCGCAACTCAATAAAGCCGGTTTAAAAGCCAGTTTCTACCTGCCCATCGCCGCGCCGACCTTACAAACGCGGCAAAACGACTGGCGAGCGGTCGCTGCGAAGGGGCATGAACTGGGCAATCACAGTTTGTTTCATCAGTGCCGAAAATCGCTGCCGGGGCGGGATTGGGTGTCGGTGACGCGCGATTTAGACACGATTTCGGCCGCCGAAATGGCCGAACAAGTACGGCTGGCCAACGTGTTTTTGCACGCACTGGATGGCAAAACCGCCCGCACCTACACGGCGCCGTGCACCGATGCGCTGGCGCAAGGCCAGCCGTATTTACCGCTGCTGGCTGGCGATTTTGTCGCGATGAAAACCCACGTCGGTGGGGTGATTAGCCACATGCAAACGCTGGATCTGCAGCACGTGCCGGTGCTAACGCCCAGCAATGTCAGCGGCGCTGAACTGATTGCGCTAGTTAAGCAAGCCGGCGCGGCCGGTGGAATGATTAACTTTACCTTTCATGGCGTTGGCGGCGATCACTTAGCGGTCAGCCGCGAAGCGCATCAACAACTAATCGATTTCCTCGCCGCCAATCCGCAGTATTGGACCACCACCTTTATCGAGCAGATGCGATACGTCCAAGCACAGCAACACAAATAACCACTAAACAGCTGGCCGATAGGTCAGCCCATCTGCATCGTCTGGTGAGAAACACCACCCGTCGATGACCTTGTAATCATGTTAACCGAGCACTGCTTGAGCAAACCTCAAGCAGGCCGCTTGATTATTCAATTTTCTTTGCCTGGGTGGCTGCGTATAACGTACTTATCAACTGCTGTTTTATCGCGATTTATTGAATCTCGACATGAAACAGCATGTACATATTAAAACGGTATTCAATAAATAAAGACCATGTTATTGAACGCTGTATATGATAAGGAAAGCACCATGAGCCATGACATTCAATTTCAAATAAAACGCCATGTTTTCGATGAAAACTATGCACCAGCAAGCAGCACGCGGCTGACCACCAACTTTGCCAATTTGGCGCGCGGCGAGCGGCGGCAACAGAATTTACGCAATGCGCTGCAGATGATCAATAGCCGCTTTAACGCACTGGCACATTGGGACAACCCGCACGGCACACGGTATGCGCTAGAACTTGAGATCGTCTCGGTGGAGCTGTTGATTGACGGCAACAGCCAGTTGCCATCGATTGAAGTGCTGCATACCCAGATTCTGGACCAACAGACACAGCAGCGGCTGGATGGCATTGTTGGCAATAATTTCTCGTCTTACTTGCGGGATTATGATTTCAGCGTCTGGCTGCTGGAACATAATAAAAACAAACCGCAATTTACTATTCCCGATAATTTCGGCGACTTACACGGCTTATTATTTCAAAAATTTATTGTATCGGACACTTACCGGCAGGCCTTTAAAAAGCCTCCGGTGATTTGTTTAAGTGTCTCGGATAATAAAATATATCAACGCACACATAATCAACACCCGGTGCTTGGCGTTGAATATCTGCCGAATGAAAGCTCGCTGACCGAACAATACTTCAAAAAGATGGGGCTGCAGGTGCGTTATTTTATGCCCGAGCATAGCGTGGCACCGTTGGCATTTTATTTTGTGGGCGATTTGCTCAATGACTACAGCAATTTAGAGCTAATTAGCACCATCGCCACCATGGAAACCTTCCAGAAAATCTATCGGCCAGAGATTTACAACGCGCACGTGGCCGCCGGTACTCGGTATCAGCCGAATTTGGCCAATACCCAGCATTCGTTAACCCCTATTGTGTACGACCGCGAGGAGCGTAGCCGCTTGGCCAAGCAACAGGGCCAATTTGCCTTCGAGCATCTCATCAAACCCTACCAAAGCCAGCTGGAGCGCTGGTCGGCCAGCGTAACACCATTAACCGCCTCGTCTGCAAGCACACAAGGAGCAAAGGCATGAACAAGTTACTCCCGACATCCACCGCCGGCAGTTTGCCAAAACCCAGTTGGCTGGCCGAACCTGAAACCTTGTGGTCACCGTGGAAACTGGAAGGTGCTGCACTGGACGCAGGCAAACAAGACGCCTTGTGTTTAGCACTGCACGAGCAACAGCAAGCGGGGCTGGATATCGTCAGCGACGGCGAGCAAAGCCGCCAGCATTTTGTCACCACCTTTATTGAGCATTTAAGCGGCGTGGATTTTCAAAAACGCCACACAGTACGCATTCGTAACCGCTACGATGCTAGTGTGCCAACCGTCACAGGCCCAGTGGCGCGCACTAAACCGGTGTTTGTCGAGGACGCCAAGTTCTTGCGCGCGCGCACCCAGCAGCCGATCAAATGGGCCTTGCCTGGGCCTATGACGATGATCGACACGCTGTACGATGCGCATTACCAAGATCGTCGTCAGCTGGCGTTTGAATTTGCCGCTATTTTGAATCAAGAAGCCAAAGAATTAGCTGCGGCTGGCGTTGATATTATTCAATTCGATGAACCGGCTTTTAACGTGTTTTTTGATGAGGTCAATGACTGGGGCATCGCGGCACTGGAGCGCGCTATCGAAGGCCTGACCTGCGAAACAGCCGTGCATATTTGTTACGGCTACGGCATTGCCGCCAACACCGAATGGAAAAAAACGCTCGGGGACCAGTGGCGTCAATATGAGGCGGTGCTGCCGAAACTGGCGCAATCCAACATCGATATTATTTCGCTGGAATGCCACAACTCGCGGGTGCCGCTGGAATTGCTGGCGCTGGTGCGCGGCAAAAAAGTGATGGTCGGCGCCATTGACGTCGCCACAACGCAAATCGAAACCGCCGAAGAAGTCGCCGTAACCTTGCGCAACGCTTTGCAGTATGTCGATGCCGATAAACTCTACCCCTGCACCAACTGCGGCATGGCACCACTGCCACGCGAGGTTGCTCGCGCCAAACTGCAAGCACTCCACGCAGGTGCCGAACTGGTGCGCCAAGAGTTGCAGCACAAGTAACGTGTTGAAAAAAAGCCCCTGCGACGTCTACCATCGCAAGGGCTTTATCTGCAGAGCCATATCACCACACAGTGCGGCGTGACGCTGTTTATTCTGCGTTTGACATCACTGCCGATGGGTTAATCACTAATCGTGGTTGCTCTTCATTGGCAGATGGCGCATCCGGTGTATTCAGCGGCAGCTCATCGTAGAAATTGATTCGAGGCGAAATCTGAGAAAGATACCCTTGGCTTGGGGTTCCACTGACCTGACTTTCAATGACCCAGAAGCGTCGTTTTCCGCCAACCGTTTCCATTTTTAATGGTAAATACACGCGAATGGTCCGGTCAAAACTACCGCTAGTGGTGCGAACAAACTCAATGGTGTTACTGGGCCCTTTACGCCACACTTTTGGTTCAAGCGCGGTACGAGTGAAGCCATCTTCACCCGTCGAGTGATTAATGTTTATAAAGTTGTCAAAGAACTGAAAACCAAAAAACTGGCTGAAGGTGGTGCTGCCACATCCGGTGTAATACTGATTAGCTACCCAACAGTTTTTTTGCCATGCGTTGACCATAGACTGCCAATATGAATCGCTCGCGTTTGCGATTTTCAACCCTCCTAAACTTGCTGGGTCATATTGGATAAACCAGTACACATTCTCAAAGTAGTTTGCACTGTTGGCCATATAGTTGCGAACCAACACTTGCGTCATCATTGAAGATTTTTCGACTTTCTTCACTTCGGTGCGATCGCCATCTGCATGCAGGATAACTAGGTTACCCTTGTTATCGATAACCCAGTTAAATACTGAATTACTGATCAATGTAGACCCTGTTCCATCGGCCTTAAAGCTCATCAAATCCGTGCTCAATAGATCCATGGAATTCACAGGCACAGTAAAGATTGGCGATACTTTGTTGGTATCAGACATGGAATAGTTATGGGTGATATTAAAAGACTTGCCAGCGACCTCGTCGTTGGTAAATTTCAACGCAGGTAATGTATCGCCATTTTTCAGCAGCACATTGCTAACCGCTTTGCGGATCTGTGGTGACGCGGTAAAAACCTGCCCACCCGCATTAATTGGATCAATGGTGTTGGACGTCTCTAAGACTTGGCGAAATACACTGTAATCGCGGCCACTTTGCACCAATTTCAACGAGACTTTGACATCTTTTGAACGCGTTCTAATCTGGAGAATTCCAAGTTTAGATAAGGTACTGACTGTTGTCCCCAAGCGCGTCGCAAGCTCTTCATTGACGACAGGAAAGCTCTGTATCTCAAAGCTGTTTTTAAATGCAATATCAATGACACCATCAGCAATCTGCCAATTGAAGACGTCTTGTGGCATGGAATCGGTCATCCGATATCCAGTGCCATCGGTATTAAAATAGAACTGATTGCCACGGTATGGGAAAATGCCATCGGCCGATGCCCATGTTTGGTAGTACACGGAAGGAATGTCTTTGGTGGTTATTGTCGGCATTAAGCCAGTGTCAGCTAACACGGCATCAATCTGCTTCTTGATAAGACCCGGTTCCGCTTGCTCAGCCGCCGCGATAAAATTGCGATACGTGTTGTTGTTCGTTAACAACTGCAGCAAGGTCACGCCTTGCGGTAATTCACGATTTTTATTGGCAACAATACGTGATACTGCGGTTGCTTCTAACAACTCATCAGGATCAATGCGTTTTTCTAACAATGCCAACGCCGCCAAATCGGTCGGCGTTTTGCCATCGTTGGCTTGTTGTGTCAATGCAAAACGAGCAGTCGTCAGCTCACTAACAATCAGTTTCGACGCCGCATTTGCCGCAAAACCTGCCACTTTGCCTTCAGCAACAAAATCTGACACAAAGGCATAGTTTTCTAAACCGGTGATGGCTGACGAAACAACTTTGACATGACCAAAACTTGGCGCGGCGGCATCATCATCTTGTTGCAGTTTTACTGTAAACACCCCTTGAGCATCGGCTTTACCATTAAAGGTATTCCCGGCAATGCTGGCAATTACATTGGCATTGGCAAATGACGAGGCAGGCGCTTGTCCGCTCACCGAGTAACTCACCAATTGCTGAGTCACATTCACCGTCGCAGTTGCATTGACCACATCATTGTCGTCATCTGTCACTTTCACGTTGAATGTTAGTTGTGTATTTGCGGTCACTGATGGAGCTGCAAAACTTGGCGTCGCCGTATTTGCTGCACTTAAGACCACGGCTGGGCCGGCTGTTTGAGTCCATTGATAGCTTGAGACGCTGCCATCGTTGTCGCTCGCGACAGCTTTTAAAGCAACAGTCGATTTTTCAATCCCAGTAGCATTTTCCGCGGTGACTGTTGGCAACTTGTTATTAGTAATCGCGATAGAAATTGTTTTATCCGCGGTCTGGCCAGCACTATCAGTGACTGTCAGTTTTAATTGTGCCGTGGCATCTGCATCAATAGATGGAGCAGTCACTGCAACCGTGGCTGAATTGGTCTGGGCCAAGGTTAAAGTAGGGCCAGATATTTGCGACCACTCATAACGACTAATCGATTTATCATCTGTTGCGGTTGCTGAGATCGTTAAGTTTCTGCGCTCTTTTACCGAGGCATTTGCAGCAAGCTCAAGTTGTGGTGGGTTATCTTTGCTGCCGCCACATCCAGCCAAGACAGCACTAAGCACAACAAGTGCTATGGGCGTTTGCTTAATATTTTTCATTCATAAATCCTGTTATTTACAAAAAATAAGTCCATTAAAATTTTTATAACAAAAATTTCGGTGTGGAGTTTAATCTTTTGCCTTTATTGGAGACAAGCAAAAACCGCAAAACGAAGGCTGGCATAACCGAAAGTGTTCGGTAATACAGTGATTTATCGATGACGAACTCTGGTCGCTAGCGCAAGTATTCACAAAATACGCATCTTTCACTTGCGAATAATTCTCATTTAGATCTAAAATCAAAATCGACACGGTGGTGTGTCGGTAGTGCTGTGCGATCCCAACCGACATAGCGCCTGAAAAACCCTGGTTCGCCCGACAATGGTCGGGCATTTTTTGGGGAACATGAAATGGAATTTGTAGCGTTAGGCTTTAACATTCTGGCGTACGTAACGGCTTGTTTAACCTTTCCACAACAACAGCTCATTCCAGGCCCGCCATTGTCGCGGCGCTGGTTGTGGGGGGCCGCCACGTTTTCAGCTCTGGCGTTTTTTCTGTTATGCAGTAAACACACGCTGACGATCAGCGCTTGTATTTATGTGTTGTCATTGTATCTGGTTGCCAGTGTCTTTTTAGTGTTGGCGTTGGTCTCCACAATGCCGACGCCAACGTTGCCACGGACGTTATCACCGCAAGTAAACCGCTCGAACCCAACACCGGAGATGTTATGTTCATATCACGACTGAAACGCAAGTTGTTGGTGTTATTTACCTTGTTTAGTTTGTGTTTTTTGCTGTGGGTCAACAGCTTAATGCTGTGGTTTCCACTGCGAACACTATAAAAGGACATTCAACATGGCGCGCGAGCAATGGCATCACTGGATGCAACAAGGAAACATCGCATGGCAACAAGGTCAATGGCAGCAAGCACAACAGGCTTTTAGCAATGCCTTGCATGATATCTGGCCCGTTTGGGTACACAGTAGCCTATTACCCAGCCAATGGGCGAGCGATGACGACACCTTATGCCTCCCCACCTGTTGTTTGACGGTGTGCGTGCGCAACCTTGCCTGTTGCATGCAAGCACAAGGTCGACTGCACGCAGCGCGCGCATTATTACGACAATTGCAGCAATGGTTTCATACCGCCTTACAGCAACCCGATACGCCCTGTGCCCTTGCGGCTATGTTGTTGATGCAACAAGCCGACCTGGCCTATCAGCTGCAAGAATACACAGATGCTGCCGGGCCTGAGCTTGCAAGTATTCGCCACGAGCACAACACGGTATGGCTTACAACGCCAACACAATTGCAGTAACGCCACAACGCTATCGCTCTAAAACTGCCGCGTCTTTGACCTGAGACGCGGCATTACCGGCAAAAATCATCGAGATATCTGCGTGTTCAGACAAGCTGCGTCATCACACCTGATGATTTATCTTTCTGATAAATAGCTATTTTTTTAACAACTTCACTGCCGTGGCACAGACAAACCCGCTGTTTTGCGGCAAACCGGCGACAATTGCTGGATTTACCGCAAATTTGTCCATGATCTAACTTGTTTTGCTACCAGAATGCCAAAGCCTGCCTATACTCGCTTTACTAGCTGAATTTGGGGGCAATATGAATATTCGTGCTATGACCATTCGGTCACGTCTGATGATTGGTTTTGTGTTTATGGGGCTGCTGCTGTTAATACTTGGGGCGCTGAACTTAGCATCGATGGGAAATCTGCGCCAAGTTACTGTTGATATTGAAAAAAATACGATTCCAAGCCTTGAATACATTGGTGAACTTCGCAACGAAGTCTCCTTGATCCGCGTCGCGGGTTTGCGCTATATCCTGGCTTCCAATGCACAGGAACGCGAGCAAGAACGCGCCGCCTTAGCGCATGTACTGGGTGAATTTAAGCAAACGCAGCAAGATTATCAGCCATTTATCAGTTTGCCTGGCGAGCGCGAAAATTATCAGCAGTTGATTGAACATATCAATGAGTATGTCACTGGTGTCAACAAGGTGTTTGCGCTGGTCGACCAGGGTCAGCAGGCAGCGGCACAAGCATTTTTAGTGCAACAGATGTCGTCTGTGGTCACCGATATGAATAACAACATGGATAAATTGGCGGAGATCAACAAAAAATTTGCCAGCGAGCGGTCTGCTCATTCCGCCGATGAATTTGCCTCGATTAAATTCCAAACCATCGGCACCATTGTGTTTGCCATTGTCATTGCTGCCATCCTAGCGTCGATGATCACCAAAAGCATTACCCAGCCACTGCAGAACGCGGTACAAGTTGCCAGCAAAGTCGCTAACAACGATTTAACCACGCGTATCGAACGCAGCGGGAACGACGAGCTGACCATTTTGATGCAAGCGGTTGAGCAGATGCAGTTGAATTTGCGCGAAACCATCACCCAGGTTACCTACTCTGCCAGTCAACTCGCAGCGGCAGCAGAAGAGTTAAATTCAGTCACCGACAACAATGCTTTGGGTATCCAACGTCAAAACGATGAGATCCAACAAGCGGCGGCGGCCGTCACCGAAATGAGTTCCGCCATTGATGAAGTGGCAAAAACAGCGGTCAATACCTCGGAATCCTCGGCCTCCGCTGCCGCAGGCGTTCAGCAAGGCCGCAGTCAGGTACAGAGCACCGTCAAGGCCATCCAAGATATCAATGCGGATATTGAAAAATCGTCGAAAGCCGTGCAACTGCTGGCGCAAAAGTCCAATGACGTGGGCAGTGTGCTGGAGGTGATCCGCGGTATTGCCGAGCAAACGAATCTCTTGGCTTTGAACGCAGCTATTGAAGCCGCACGGGCGGGAGAAGCGGGACGCGGTTTTGCGGTGGTGGCCGACGAAGTTCGCGCGCTTGCCGCTCGCACGCAAGCGTCCACCAAAGAAATTGATTCGATGATCCAAACCATGCGAAGTGGCGCCACGGTGGCAGTCGATGCCATGCATGAAAGTGCCGATCAGGCAGCCGAAGCTTTAAATGTTGCCAAACTTGCCGATACCGCGCTTGAAACCATTTCGACCCAAGTCAATCGCATCAACGACAGCAACATGATTATCGCCAGTGCCTCGGAGGAACAATCCAAAGTGGCACGTGAAGTTGACCGTAACATCGTCAATATCAGCGATATTTCGACCCAATCTGCAGCTGGAGCCAGCCAAACCTCAGCCTCGGTGCACGAGTTAGCCCGCCTTGCGGCGCAATTAAACAACTTGGTGAGCAGCTTTAAAGTGCGTTAATGCGTTGAGTCGCATGCGTGTTTGAACCTTCGGTACACCGGCATCGATCGCAGTGCCATCATCCACTGCGACCGATGCCATCTCAAGCTGCAACCAACTGTTTTTATTGCTTGTTTTCAAGCTAAGCCAATAAATTAATTTACTTTGAGTTCAGATTAAATTCACATTCAGCCGGTTAGCGTGCTGGTTCTTGCCAAAAAATGTTGCCACCTGCATCACAAGGACCGTTATGAACGCCTATTTTCGAACTCTTATGTTAGTCACCCCTCTGTTACTTACTGGCTGTACTTATCATCAAGTCGGCGAGCATTCGGCGGTCACGTTAGATACCGGCAATGACGTGGTGGATGCCGCGTCGTATGTCGTCGCCGGCGCGCATCTACAAAAGAAAATCACCGAAGAAAAACGCAAAAATGGTGAACTGCGCAACCCCAACGACCCGGTGGTCAAACAAATGAACGAAGCCATTGAAAAAGCCAGAGCTCACAAGCTCGGCGGCCGTAAAAACGGCGCACCTATCAACGACGCGCCAACCTCTGTGGTGGTATCGGGCAGCGCGAGCGGCGGCGATTGGTAAGGCGCTAAACCCGCCGCCGCAACCTGAGTCAACGTCAGTGGTTTTCATCGTTGCGCCCGTCGCGGCCAGCCCCTTATTGCGTGTGGTCTTTGTTGGAATAAAATGCCTGCTGCAGCGCCGCACATTGCTCAGCCCAACAGCGCTTCGCCGTGTTCGACGCACTAGCCCAGCTATCAAAGCCGTGAAAGGCATTGGCATAACATTGCAGCTCGACCGCCACGCCCGCTTGCTGCAAACGCGCCGCATAGTCGCAACATTCGCCGTAAAACAAATCAATGCTGCCTACCGCTATAAACGCCGGCGGCAAAGCGCGTAAGTCAGTCGCGCGGCTAGGCGCGGCATAAGCAGATACCGCTGACGGCGCACCATCCTGCACAGCATTCGCCGCCCTAGGGTTAGCCGCTAGCACTGAGCTTTGAAGCGTGCTGCGAACCCCTAAATAACATTGCCAGCCGGCGGTGTTTTCCTCAAGACTCCATCCTGGCGTGGGAGTAAGTGCTGTAGTAAATGCTGTGGGCAGTGCTGCAGCGCACACGGTATTGGCCGATGTAGACGCGGGACTGTCCTGAGCACTGCTGTCCAGAGCCGTCGGCGCAAGCACAGTGCGGTCATCAAGCATCGGGTACAACAGCAGCTGAAAACAGACGGAAGGTTGGCCATAGTCCCGCGCCAACAACGCCAAACCGGCCGCTAAACCACCACCTGCACTGGCGCCAGCCACCGCAATGCGCGACCGATCGATCCCCAGCGAGGCCGCATGATCCGCCATCCAACAGAGCGCGGCATAGCCATCTTCAAGCGCAGCAGGAAACGGCTGTTCTGGCGCCAGCCGATAATCGACGGCCACCACCAGACAATCCAAGGCCAAGGCCAGCTGTTGGCACCGTTTATCATCCCAGCTCAGTTCGCCGAACATAAAACCACCGCCATGGCACCACAACAGCGCAGGCCGAGGCTCGCCGCGTGGCGCACGGGGTTGATAACAGCGCAGCGTTAGCAGCGGCGGCGCGCCAGAGGCTGGGGGTGGCAAAGTCGTGCTGTCACCGCACGCGTCAGTGGACGCAATCGCAGGGCTTATCACATTGGAAGCAATACCCGCTACTGCGGCGTCGGCAAGCGACGAGCAAGCAGCATTGGCTGTCGAAACCCTAACGTCGGCCCTCAGGTTTTCTAGGGTACGCACCGTAATTTGCACATCTTCAATGGAAACGTCAGCCAGTCTGGGCGCCGGGCGCTTTGCCTGCAGCCGCGATAGCAACGCACGCGTCGCCGCGATGTTGTCAACATCCAAGCCGTGTGGGAAAAATTTCTGCATCGCCGCAAGCCCAGCACGCAGCTGCGGATCATCAGTTGGCGGCAACAACACGCACTCCTTGCGGTTGGATGATGGAAGTTAGCCATTGACTAAAATCGCGCATCGCTGCCGTTTCCGGCTTGCTTTGCAAGCGGGTTAACCAATAACTGCCAAGCACCAGCTCGGTTTGAAAGGGCCGCACGATGCGGCCTTGTGCCAGCAGATGACTGAACATGGCCGCTGGCGCCAACGCGATGCCAACGCCTTGTTCTGCCGCCGCCAGCATCGTCACCGACGAGTCAAACACCACCACCGGCTGCGACGGCGGTAGCAGCGGCCCGCCCGCTTTTTGTAGCCAGCTGCTCCATTCATCGCGCCGATACGAGCGTAACAAGGTGAAGTTCAGCAGGTCCGCCGGGCTTTTTAGCCTTGCGGCAATCTCTGGCGTGCACAGTGGTGTCAGCGGGCTTTCGCACAAGAAATCGGCGTGCACGCCGTGCCATGCACCACTGCCAAACCGAATGGCTAAATCAAGGCCTTCTGCGGCGATGTCCAAGCGGTTGTTATTAGTCGACAGCAGCAGTTCAATATGCGGAAATTTTTGCTGAAACTCCGGCAAACGCGGTAATAAAAAACCATTGGCGAAGGTGCCAACCACACCAACCAGCAGCTTTTCGCGTACTTGCCGGGCGCTGAAAAAATCCAGCGACTGGGCAATGCGGTCAAACGACTCTAGCAACACCGGCAGCAAATGTTCGGCCTCGGGCGTTAGCATCAAGCCCCGCGGCACTCGTACAAACAGCTGGCAGTTCAGCAAATCTTCGAGCTGTTTTACCTGCTGGCTGATGGCCGAATGCGTCACATTCAGCTCAATCGCTGCGTTAGTAAAACTTAGATGCCGCGCTGCTGCTTCAAAGGCTCTAAGCGATTTTAAAGGGATATAACGCCGGGTCACTGAGTTACCTGTTAGAAAATCTTATAGCTGATGTTCAAATTAACCGTTTGTTGAAAAAGATCAACTGCCGCAAGCTATACACATCCACGGCCATGGACTAACTGTTTGTCACGTCGACAAACAATTGAACTGAGCATTTCACCCAAGCTTGTCAGCAAGAGCTTGTAACAAAGGACTTTTCCGATGCACTTGAAACTAACTTCCTTATCCTTGGCTGTTTGTTGTTTATTACCAGCAGCTGCGGCAACTGCCAACACCCCAACAACCAGCAGCACTCGCTTACCGACGCTGGTCAGCGAAAAAGTCAGCACGCTGATGCAACAACAACAGATCCCCGGCATGGCCGTCGCGGTGCTGTGGCACGGCCAAACCTACCTGTATTCATTTGGCGTGGCCGATGTGGCCAGCAAGCGCCCAGTCACGCCAGACACAATCTTTGAAGTTGGCTCCTTGACCAAAACCTTTAACGGCGTGCTGTCGGCGATGGCGCTGCAACGCGGCGAGATTCAGTTGAACGATCCGGTCAGCAAATACTGGCCAGAACTCCGTGGCAAAGCATGGCAAGGTATTCAGCTGGTGCATTTAGCCACGTATACCGCCGGTGGCTTGCCGCTGCAGTTTCCAGATGAAGTGCATGATGACGCCTCGATGCGCGCGTTTTACCGCAATTGGCAACCTAAGTTCGCGCCTGGGAAACAGCGCGTCTACGCCAATACCAGTATTGGGTTATTCGGCCATTTGGCACTGCAATCCTCCAAGCTGTCGTACGGCGAGGCACTGCAGCAGCAGTTACTAACACCCCTGAAATTAGACCACACCTATACCCAAGTGCCTCAATCAGCGATGGCCCATTACGCCTTTGGGTATGACGAAGGCAACGCGGTGCGAAGCGGGCGCGGCATGTTGTCGGATGAAGCCGGCGGCATGAAATCCACCGTCCGCGATTTAGCCCGCTGGGTTGAGGTGCAGCTCAATCCAAGCCAAGTCAACGACGCCACACTGTCGAAAGCCTTGACGCTGGCGCAACAACGCTACGCCAGTGCCGGTCAGATGTATCAAGGCCTTGGTTGGGAGATGCTGGATTACCCGGTCACGCTCGACAACCTCAAAGCTATGACAGATCCTGGTTTTGTTGGCGGCGCCAAAGCCCAGTTGATTCAGCCTGCAGGACCAGCGAAAGCGAGCTCCTGGGTGCATAAAACCGGCGCCACTGGCGGTTTTGCTACCTATGTAGCGATGATCCCAAGCGAGCAGGCCGGCATCGTGATTTTGGCCAATAAACGCTACCCCAATGCGCTTCGCGTCACGCTGGCGCATCAGGTGCTGACCGGGTTGGTACAAGGCACTGTCGAGCTTTCTGTTCCGACAAAATAGCCGCGAATCAAGGTTTCACAGACCAACGACAGCACATCAGACGGTGCTGTCGGGTGTTTGTCGGGGTGCTGACGCCCAAAAGTCCTGCCATCGTCGGCACCTGAGTTCATGCTGTGAATGCACAACGGTGAGGATGTATTGATGGTGTTAAAACAACTGCGCATGAGCCGCTTATTATCGCAAGAGCAGCTGGCGCTAATGTCTGGGCTGAGCGTTCGTACCATTCAACGTATTGAAAGCGGTCATACGCCAAGCCTTGAAACCCTGAAAAGCCTTGCGGCAGTGCTGGAAACGGATGTGGCAACCTTACAGCAGGAGACCTTTATGCCAAATCGACAATCGCCCCAATGGCAGCAGTTACCCACCTGGGTGAAATGGCTGTTTATGTTTAACTTTTTTAGCTTGCGTCCACAACGTGCCGCCGCCGTGCGGGTTGAATTGATCTCGCACGGGTTTGGCTTTGCCTTTTGTGCCATCGGCTACTTCAGCGAGCCGGCTTTGGTGGGCGGCTTATTGTTGTTACTCAACGCCTATCTATTTCGACTCCATCTGTGGCTCGGTGACATCTACCACGTTTGGTATGACCCTCCGACCACACACCCTGATTAATAATCGCGCCATTTGGCGGCTATTCATTGGGCCACTGGCACGTTAGACTGTGGCTTTTATGCTGGCAGGATGCCCGATGGCCAACCCGCGATATTTCTATACCACCTTATTGATTTGCGTGCTAATTTTTGCAGCTTGCCTGGCGATGGCAGGGCCGATGCGTGCAGGTTTACCAGTCGCCGGTGACCTGACGCAACGTCTGACGTACATCTCAGCTTATCTACCCATGTGGCAAGGCGGCTGGTTGCTGTGGATGGGCAGTGCGCTTGGCTTGATGTTATTTGCCCAGATGTTTGCCACCGCCATCTCGGATGGCTTATTACGTCGTTATGGCTTAACCCTGGTCTGCCTTGGCATCATCCCCGATCTCAGCGCCGAAACGCTGTACGCCTTCGTGCTGCCAACACTTTCCAAGCAAGGTGTAACTATCGACAGCTTACTGCTTATCGATCAAGTCGCTATGCATCTCACAGGCGTGCTCGGCAATGGCTTGTACAACCTAGGCGGCTTGTTGCTGACGGTGGCGTTGTGGCAGGCACGGACTGAACTGCGGCTGTGGTTGCTCCCTGGCTTGGTGGCTTGGGCACTGGGTATCGGATTATCTGTCGCGCTGGCCCTGCAACAACTTGGTCTTGCCGAGGTTCTGACCGCCGCCAGCATGGCACTTAGCACGGCTTGGTTTGCGCTGATCGGCTGGAAATTATGGGGAACGCCGCGTGTATAGTCTGATCAAAGTCATGCATATCGGCGCCTTCATGCTCTGGCTAGGGCCGGCGCTTGGCAGTTGGTTGGTGCTGACATACATGCAGCGACAACAGGGCGAGACCAGTACAGCCACTTATCTGGTGTATCGGGTATTTTTTGCCACTTTAGTGCTCGAGCATGTCGCCTTTGCCGGCTTACTGGCGACTGGCAGTTGGCTGGCCTACAGCGCCGGCTGGATTGGCTCACCGTGGCTGTGGCAAAAACTGCTGTTAATCGGCGCTATTGTCATTCCACTTGAAATCGTGGATGTGTTGCTGGGCAATTGGAAAGTCAAACACTGGGTCGAGCGCCGCGCCAATGGCCTCACACTCAGTGCAACTGAGCAACGGTTACTGCAGTTTTACCACGGCACCTTTACCAAACTGGCGCTGCTGCTGTTGCCGGTGACCGTGTTGCTGATCATGGTTCTGGCGGTGTCGAAACAAGGACTGGTTTAAGCCCAACAGCACTCTTGAACTGGCGGCCTGCGTCAATTCTGTTTATGGTTAAGCTCGAGAGATTCGTTGGATGGGGTCAAACAATGCGCTGGTTAAACCTCCCGCTGTTAGCGACATGCTTGCTAACACTGTGTGCATGTGGCGGCTCTGATCCCGCACCGTCGACCGCAAATGCATCCATAGGTCAGTCACCACCAAACACGATAGAGCTGCTAAAAGACAATCTGGCGATCCCAGACAACCGCACCAATCAACCCTTACAAATCTTGTTTTTTGGGAATAGTCATTCCAATTCACTACTTCGACAAAGCCTGCAGACATTGCTCCAAACCGGTACCCAGCACCAAGTAAAAATTGACGCGGCAAGCGGATTGGCTTACCTCGACGAACGTTGGTTCGACAAGACCAATATGGCAGCATTGACAGGCAGCCGCTGGACTCACTTAGTGTTGCAAGCGCAAAAATACTCGCAAAGTGGCCAAACAGACTACTCGACCCAAGAGACGCAGTTATGGATCGCCAGTGCAAAGCGTCTTGGGGTGACGCCCGTGCTTTACCCAGAACATCCGCAACGCGGCAACGCCTTTGAGGGTTCTTATGTATTCCAATTGCATCAAACCATCGCCAAAGCACAACGCGCCTGTGTCGCCCCCATCGGCCCGGTGTGGGACAACGTGAACCAACAATACCCACTGATATCGTTGTACAGTAACGACGGCAACCACTTTAATGCCACCGGCGCATTATTAACGGCATACGTGATGTACGAGGTGATCACGGGCAATCATGCGGATTCATTACCGGACATCGCCAGTTTAGGGATCCCCAGTGCAACGCAACAGCTATTGCGCCAAGCTGCGTCGGCGGGATTGCAGCGTTATCCAGCCTGTGCGTTTTAGCCGAAGTGTCTCTCACCATTACGCCGCTTTAAAAGCGTACGCCCCGTCAACAGAGATGAACTAAAGCTGCACCGGCTGCGCCACGTGTTCGATGGCGTCAAGCAGGGGTTGAGGGCAATGCGGTCGACACAATAAGTTAATGGCTAGCAGCCCCTGCAAACGACGATGTAACAAGCGCAAACGGCGGCGTTTCAGCCGTTCCGGTTGCAGATCTAGCAGCAATAATAATTGCCAATCGTGTTGGCTGGTGCGGACGTTGCACACCTGCGCATTGTGCACTTGCGGGAATTCTTGCAGCACTTTACCAAGCTCGCTGACAAACAGCTGTACCGCTTGGCCACGGAGCGCGGCAACCTCGATGATCCGTTCAGGCGCGAGTTCATAAGACGGGGTGAGCGCTGTGATGAGTTGTTGCCACCAAGGTGCAGCAGTGACCAATGGCAAGGTTTTTACAAACTGGGTTGGCATCCATGCCTCCGATAAATATTGGTGTTTTATCGATGCTAACGCGAATTGTTCAAGTATCCAAATCAGAAACAGCCTAATCCGAGCCGTTGGCGCTGTGCTGCTTCGCCTCGGGTGCCAGTAAGACATCTAGCATTTGGTTGAATAGTTGCTGTTGCGTTGGCTGCGCTGGTAAGCCATCGGCCAGATACCAGCTTGCATCAGCTTCATAATGTGGACCAATCACACCGACTCGACCGCGACCAAAGCTCGACAGCCGCGCCGCTACATGCTTGGAGACTGCATAATAGGCCAACACCCGCCCCGAGGGCGGCACACGAGTGCCAAAATGCGGGCCGGCTTGGTAATAGACCTGTCGCCGCAGCGACTCGCCCGGCAGTTGAATGGCGATGGCTTGCGCTTGATTGGTATCCGCCAGTTCTTGCGCCACTTCACCAAGCTCCAATAAACCAAAGGCGCGGATCCCCTCGGCGTGATCGGCATATTGCCCAGCCAAATAACCGCCAGCACAAATCCCCAAATAGGCGCCGCCGTCTTTGACAAACTGCTGGATAGCGCGAATTTGCTCTATCGACAACACCGACAGTGTATCCATAATGTCGTCAGAGCCGCCCGGTTGCACATACAGCTGGGCGCCTTGCAGGCGGGCGGCACTGAGTTGATGCTGGTCGACCAGATGGACTTGGAAATGCTGTGCCCTGAGGAGCTGCGCCACTGTGTCGGCACAACCATCACAGGTGCCGGCACCGTTAAACACCACGGCGATCGCGGCTTGTGCCGACATCACTGGCAACAGCAATGCAACCACTAAACCCCATAAACCTCGCATGATGACGCTCCTTGTTCGATTCAATCCTGATGAGTCGCGCCCGTCTTTGGCACGAGTTTCTTAATATCGCCTTGCAGCGTGTCCATTTGGGCGATGGTCAGTTCGTGATGCGCCGTCACGTCAAAATGCCAAATTAAATTGCCGCTTTTTAACAAACTAACAGCGCCACGAGGCTGCAACGGCAGCTGCCAAATCAGGTCATGCTTGGACCAATCGGTTTGCCAATACAACTGCTGGCCACGAATGCGGATATTTTGCATATGGTTGGACTGCTCAGGGCTGAGCTGCACCAGCAATTGCAGCTGTGGCGCCTGCCATTGTTGGTGGGCAAACTGATACCAGCCGTGCTGTTTGTGCACCAACCAGCGCTGCGCTTGGTGGTCAAAATACACATTGTCGGCTTGCAGCAGCTGCTGCTCCAGCACTCGGCCTTGCAGGTTATACAGTCGAATCGTCCTGCCATCGAAGGAAAACAACGTGCTGTCGTCGACCCAGCCGATGTTCACCAGCGCAGCCGCAGCCTGACTTGGAAACTGCAGCAGGGTGTTTTGCCGATCGTACAGCACCAAATCGCGGTCGCGATTGGACACCAGCATCGATAAATCTGGCCGCCATTCTAAAAAATTGACGTAGTCATAACCTTGGTAATTCGACAACTGTTGGATGCGCTGCTGGCTATGCAAATACACCTCACAAACGCCACTGCGACGCGACATAAACGCGGTTTCCCCCAACGCATTGCTGACCGGCAGGTAATCAATGCTGGTGGTGGAAAAAATCGGCAGATTGTCTTTGTCACGAATATCGACTTGCCACGCTTCCAGCCCGGTATACAGGGTCCCGCTGCTATCGATACTGACACTACTAAACAGCCCTTGTGCCGTGGTAAATACGGTATAACTGCGCCCATCCACCGCTTTTGCTAACAAGGCGGCATGCTTGGCGTTGTCATTGGTGACCATGGCACCTTGGCTGGGATCAAAGGCGATTAACCACACCGGATAGGGCCAGCGCAATTGCACCTGACCGTCTAAATCCATCAGCACACTGCGATGCTGGCGATCGGTCACCAGATAATAGACGCGGTCTTGCCAGCCTCGCACGGCCGTCACCAAGCGTTGACCATCGGCCAACGGCAGAGGGATCGGCACCCACTCTTGGGTACTTAGCCGATACAAATAGGCCTGTCGTTGTTGTTGCTCTTTGAGTACGAGGATCAATTCTTCATCGTTTTGCCACACTGGCTTTTCCACATCGACGCAAGGTCGAGCCGCGGCGATATGGCTGACCGCCCCTTGCGCCGAGCGGATCTGCAGCTCGCAGCGGTCTTGGCGGAAGAACCAAAAGGCCACCAGCGGTTGTGTTGGATGCCACGATGGCTTGGCAATTCGATTGTCAAACGCTTGCTGGAACAGCACTTGACCTTGTTTATTGCTGATCTGCAACTGGTAGACGTCTTTGACATACGCCAGCAAGTCCTGATGGCGGTGCGCATCGACATCCATTTCAATACCCAGCGCATAACTGACGTCGCTGACCTCATACTGCGGCACCGGCGTTGGGGTGTCGTCTTGAAGCGACGCCACAGCTCGCACCCCGATCAGCATGCCCCCGATGAACATCAGCAACATCAAGCGTTGCCAGTGTTTCAGTTGCTGCCAGCGATGAAGCCAGCGCCTCACTGACGAAACTGTGGGCGCCATTGTGGGCGAAACTGTGGGCGTGAGCGCGGCCGGCGTGCTGGCAAGACCGGTCTGCGACGGTCGTGTATCAAACGGCACTGTGGTGACGGTGGCGATCCAGCAATAGCCTTTCTTCGGCACCGTTTTGATGTACTTCGGCTGGCGTGTCGAATCGTCCAACACCCGGCGTAATTTGGTAAGTAGCTGATATAAGCTGTTTTGTTCCACCACGATGGACGGCCAAAGTGCCTGCTGTAACTGCTCTTGCTCGACCACACGGCCGGCTTGAGTCAGCAACACACTCAACAACTCAGCGACTTTCGGTTCCAACTTCTGCTCGCTTTGCGTGGGCTGGTGCCAAAGCACATCATGGCCAGGCGAGAACTCGAAATCACCAAAACGATAGCGCACCGTCGAAGACGGCGTCGTGACATCGGCAGGGGTTGATTCAAAGGGAAATTCGCTCACAGACAGCGGGCTCTCGTTAGGTCGATTTAACCGCAGCCAAAATCACCCAAGCGCCCCTGAAAGTCAATCACCATCAGGCTTTGCTCAGCATTCTTCAGAAAAAATTCAGAAAAATAAGGCCGCCAACCTGCTGCAATGCACCGCATCTTTAGCCCAGATCAAGGTGGATGTTATGTCTCGTTTGCTGTTACGTCGAACCCCGCGCCAGCCACTGTGGCGCCCTGTGTGGACGGCGCTGTTACCCACGTTTTTACCTATGTTGTTACCAACGTTAATACTGGCGTCACCAGCGCAGGCCGACACGTTAGCCGCGGCGTTGGCCGCCCCTCAACCCGCACCACCGCAACAACGTATTCAGCTGGATGGCGTGTTTGATGAACCGCTGTGGCAACAGGCCACGGTGTTTGATACCAGCTATCAAGTGGTGCCTGCCACCCATCGCAGCGATAGCCAAAAAATGCAGGTGAAAACCTTGGCCACGGCCGATGGTATTTATGTCGGTATCACCAACTTTCAAGCCAAAGGCCAGCGACAAAAACAATACAACCTGCAAGACGGCTTTATGCAGGCCGATTTTAATAGCATCGTCATTGATTTCGCTGGCGACGGCACCGCCGCGTATTTGTTTTCGATGACGCTGGGCGGCGGCATTCAAGATGCGGCCATGACACCGCAACTGACCACCGATTACGACTGGGATGGTGTTTGGCAAGTGGCGCATGCCGAAACAGACGACTATTGGACCAGCGAGTTTTTCTTGCCGTGGCAGTCGGTGTCGTTTCGCCATCGCCTGCAAGCCAGCGGCTTATCGAAAATTGGCGTCTCAGTGCAGCTGTATGATTTGTCGAAAAACTTTGTCTACGGCACCCAGCCGCAAAGCATGGCGCGCAGTGATTTTTATTTAAATATGCCCAAACTTTCATGGGCCGTGCCGGCGCAGGCGCGCTGGCAATGGCTGCCCTATATCACCAGCCACTACGATGGCATCAAGGCGCAACGTAGCACCGATGTCGGTTTTGACGTTAGTTACAAACCCAACCATCACCAGCAACTGAGCGTGGCGGTCAACCCAGATTTTGGCCAAGTGGACAGCGACGAGCTAGTGCTTAATTACAGCAACGTCGAAACTCTCCTCACCGACAAGCGACCGTTTTTCACTCAAGATTTAAGCTTTTTCAGTACCTTATCGCTACAAGATAGCCTGATGTTGCACACGCGCCGGATTGGCGCCGGCAGTGACGATGGCCAAGAACGCATCACCCCCATTGACGCCGCGGTGCGCTTTACCCACTTAGGCGAGGCGGTCAACGTCGGCGCCTTTGCTGTCCAAGAAAATTCACTCGATAGCGATAGCGGCAAATCCTTTTATGTTGGCCGAACCACCTACCGCAGCGAGCAGTGGCAAACCGGTCTTTTAGCCACCCGTACCGAACGCCCTTATCTGGCGCGCCAAGCCAACACCGTCACCTGGGACAGCCAATACCAAAGCGAGACTTGGTCGTGGCAAAGTGCCGTAGCGCAAAGCCAAGTGCACGATGAAGTGTCGACGCACGAGCGCGAAGCCGGCACGCATGACGCCGCCAGCGATACACAAGGTCTTGCTTGGTGGCTAGCCGGAAAATACCAATTTACGCCGCGATTTGATGTCGGCATGGAGTTGTTTCGCCTCGACAATCAATTCGACAACAGCGACCTTGGCTACATGCAGCGCAACAATTGGCGCTACCACGCATTGATCAGCAACTATGCGCACAGCCCTGCATTGCCGGGTATTAATCGCATCAAACACAAAGCGACATTGAGTTATCAAGCCAATGATTCGGGCCTGAAACTCAACGCCAAGCAGGATTATCTGGTGACGTTGTCACTGGACAATGGCGGGCAGATCGAAAGCCAGTGGCTGTATCAAACGGCTGGCTGGCAGGACAATATCGGCTATCAAAGCGACGCATTTTACCTGCCAAGCGCGTGGAGTCGACGCGTGATGTACATCAGCCCTTATGTCGGCACGCTGACTTGGGCCGCCAGCCTACAACTCGATGACCAAGGCCTCGACGGCTTAGCGCGGCAATATGGCTTGGACTTGACCTGGTTACCGCACCCCAATTGGACGGTGAACTTTAACCAGTTTTACCGCGAAGGCGACGGCTGGCTGATCGCCAACCAACGCAACCTCGTCAGCAGTTATGACAGCGATTTTTACGCCAGCACGTTGAAAGTCTCAAGCTTGTTGACCGACGATTTAGAGCTTGGCATCAACCTGCAATGGGCCTTGCTATCGGCACAAACGCAGCAAGTCTATCAAGTGACGCAAGGCGCGCTGCAAACACAGACCGGCCTGGATACTAGCTTTGATGACCAGCGACTCACCGCCCAATTTAAACTGCGCTACAAACTCGGTGCTTATTCGGACCTGTATCTGGTGTACAACCGCGCTGGCGTGCACGACATCGACGACACGGCGCCCAAGCCTTGGTTGTCTGACATAAGCGCCAAGGTCAGCGAATTATGGCAACACCCAGTGCAAGACCTGTGGACAGCCAAGATCCGTTATGCGTTTTGAGCTATGTTGAGGTGGTTTTGACGGATGGTCTGGCACCGCGGCATGCGCCCCCCTGAGCGTGCCGCGGTGGCTGTTGGTCGACGAGCCTGTTAGCCGATACAGTTGCCGAGTCATGCAGGTACATCTATGATGGTATCTTTTCGCCACAGGATGTGACCAATGTCTGCAAAGTTGCTTGATATACCACGTGTTTTTCTGTCATTACTGCTGTTGTCGAGCGTACTAAGCGCACCTGCAAACGCGACTGCAAGCGCGCAACTCAGTGACGCTGACAGCATGCCCATTCGGATCGTCACCACAAGTTTTGTGCAAGCGCAGTATCCACAGCCACGGCTACAACAATTAGCATTTTCGCCCGATGCCACCCAGCTGGCGTTCACCACCCGCGAACCGACCAGTGAAATGGTCGATAACGCGCCGCTATTCGCTGATACGCTGAAATTGCTGACGATGCAGGCCAACCGGCCGATTGAAACCTTGGTCGATACCGAGGTGACCCGTCGCTTTGCGTTTTATGGCGCGCCGATTTTTTCGCTGCAATGGCAACAGGATCGCATCCGCTTTTTGGTCGGCGACGGTGATGTTGACGCATCGCAATTGGACTATCTGTTCAGCGAACGCCGCGTGGTAGACACCAAAGTTCGATATTCGGGTGACGAGCCTGAGCTACTGCCAAGCGACACGGCACAAGCGCTAAAGCAGTGTTTTCCTGATTTGCCTGCAGACGCGGTGCCACATCGCCCTGATCAGCTGATAGCACAAGCCGGCAGCGACTACGTTTTTTTTCAGCCGAGATATCGTGAAGTGCCAGACAACATCTGGCTCGTCAAACTCAACGGCTGTTTGCGTCAATCGCTCGCCTTGCCGCTACCAACCAATCAGCTACAACTGATGCATGCAGTGGTGAATAGCAACCGCTTAACCTTGGTGCTGTCGCAGACACAGGCACAACACCGCAAAACCTTGCTGTGGCAAACCAATCTTGATGATGTGCTGCAGCACAAACCACTGGTATGGCAAGACTTGAGCTACGGCCTGCCCAAAGGCATCAACCGCGTGACGCCGCTTGGCAGCGCGCAGCAGCAGCAACTGCTGTTATTAAACAACAGCGACGATTGCTCCGAGCAGCTTATTAGCGTTGGCCCCAAAGGTCTGCAACAGATCCAAGTCGACGGCCAGCGCCTGTGTAACGCCGCCGTGCATGCCAATGGCCAACTCGCTTTGGGGCTGTCGCCCCAACCATCAGCCGCGAATGCCAACGGCGATGCCGCCGAAGCCGAGCAGTTATGGCTGGTTAAACCGGAGTTTTTAGCGGCGCTGCAACACTGACGCAACGTCGCTGCGCCCATTGCCCATTCAACCGATCGCCCGCCAAATACTTTAAGGCGTTAGCAATTCTGCACTGCCGTCATCGAGTAACCGCCAGACGCCGTGCTTATCGATGCGTGCGCCTTGGCTAAAACGCGGTGGAAAACTGCCGCGGTAATCACGGGGCTGGCGCACGTTAATGGCCAGCACCAAGCCGTCGTGTAGTAGCTGCACCTGCCGTTGTGGCGTATGGCCGACGACGACGCGACTGGCGCCAAATGCGGTGAGCGGTGCTTGGATCTGTGCGTGGCTTAATTCGCCGTCAAAATAACCGCGATACCACGCCACACCATCGCGGGTTGATACCAGATATTGCAGCGGATCCGGCGCTGGTTTGGGGTAATACGCGATACGATACTGCGCGCGCACTTGCTGATTGAGTTGTTGCAGCGACAGGTTACGTTGCGCCAGTTCTGGGTGCAAACCACCGTGCACAAACAGCGTGCCGTTAATCAGCTCAGCGACGTTTTTACTGGCGAGCCAGCGGCCAAGTAGCGCGTCGGGGCCGAGCAAGTCAGCTTGACGTTTGCCAAGCACCTCCGCCACAAACTGGTACTTTTTATCCGCGGCGTGGAAATTATCCTGCAAGTTTTTGATTTCATGATTGCCAAGGATGTAATGCACGCGGCCGCCAGCGGCCAGCGCTTGTTGCTCCAGCTGAAAGATAAACCACAACACTTGCGTCACCGACGGGCCGCGATCGGTAAAATCGCCCAGCAACACCAGATGGCCTTGGCCAAATTGCCAGGCGCCGTTGGTATTGATCACCTGCTGCGCCATTAAAAAATCGCGCAAGGTGCCATAAGCGCCTTCGATATCCGAAATGGCGACTATGGGCTGATCGTCGGCATAGTGCACCGGTGGTGGTTCGAACTGACCATCGGCGCGCCAGTCCGGCCGCGAGCCATCAATCGTCAGCTGAAAACTTCGATCGTCGCGTGGAAAATACACCTCGCTGTCGATGCGCGCACCGTGCGGATACCACTGTTGCTGCAGCGTAAAACCGTCCATGCCGCTGCCGCGAATGACATTCAGCTGCCACTGACCGTCGTGCCAAAACAGGTGCGGCCCTTCATTGCCGACCTTAAAGGCGCGTGCGTCATCGCCATAATCAATGTCGGCGGTAAAGTACCAAGCCCCAGCAAGTGCCAGCAGCAACAAACCGACACTGACCAGCAAAAAATGCCACAGCGCCTTGGCGAATGATTTCAACATGAACACTTTCCTTGTATCGAACATGCATTGCTATGGAGTGAGATGGTCAGGTCGCAGTGGTCTTTGGGCGCCACCGCGGCTCGATCAATGGTTAAACGGGGTGAACACCTGTGCTTACAGCTGCCGTTTTAGCACCTTGAGCACCTTGCGAGTGACGACGCCACCCAGCAACGCCAACCCCGCCGCGACTGGCACAATCCAATAACCTAACAACTCGGTTTTCCCTGCCGGTGGTACATCGACAAAACCAACGTTGATGCTTTGCCCGCCCGCATCGCTCCAAGCGCCGACCAGTTCTGGATGGATTAACTTCACTCCAGCGATAAACAGCAAGCTCAGCACCCAGCTGGCACCAAGCACCGCCATCGAATAATACAAACTGGCCGACACGCCGCGGGACACCGCTTTGATCACTTTAAAACCACGTGGTGGCGGCTCGCCGCTGGTGATATGCGCGACATATTGCTCTGCCAATTGGCGTGGCGAGCCAAACCCAGCCAGCAGTGCAGGGATATCCAGCGCCTCGCCTTGTGCTTGCTGCTGTTCAATCACATCAAACAGATGGCTTTCAATCTCGCGCACCACTTCCTGCGCTTCACTGGGCGCGAGCCGTGCTAAATACAGTTGCAGTTCGGCTAAATACTGATGAATTTGTTGCTGATGGTTCATTGGGCATCTCCGTCGTTGTGCTGCGGTTGCGGGTCGACTTGATTGGGTTGAACGTCGTTTAAGGTCGGGTGTGCCGCTGTCGGGGCTGACACCGGCGATGGCACTTGCGACCTGATCTGTGACATCGTTAGCGCCAGCGGGCCTGGGCTTGTCAGTAATTGCTCAATGTCGGTCACCGACTGGCGCCACAAAGCCCGCATTTGCAGCAGTTTGCTCTGGCCTTGTTCGGTCAGTTGGTAATATTTACGCGGCCGGCTGTCGCCTTCAGTCACCCAACTGGCATCGACTAACGCGTCGCGTTTTAAGCGGTCAAGCAGCGGGTACAAAGTGCCTTCGCTGATGCTGGTCGATGGCAAACTTTGCAACAGCTTTAACAGCTCCAAGCCGTACAAGGTGCGCTGTTGCAACGCGGCTAAAATAGCCAGCTCCAAGGTGCCTTTTCGCAGCTGCACTTCCCATTTTTCGGTCAGGTTTTCGGTCATATCTGATGTGTTCCTAAACACTTGGCGTTGATCAACACGTCGCTTGGCATCCAAACGCGGATGACGACGTGCTCTACGACAATCTATGCTCTGCATTATACTATGCATTACAAGGTATAATGCAGAGCATAGTAACTACTGAAAAAAAGATCAACCACCTTGTGAGCAGCGTCGCAGTGATTTGCAAAAAGAAAACCCCGCGAAGTCGCGGGGTTTGCGGATGGGGTGACTGAGACTAACTCAGCGATTGTTATGTCTTATCAGTGGCGACATGAACGGACGGTTCCACAGCGCCCTTGGGCATCGGCGCTTTAATGCCTATCAGCAGTGTCAGACCGCCGACGGTGATAAAGGAGATGATGCGGCTTAATGAGCCGGCGTCCGCTAAATCGACCAAAAACAACTTCACCAGCACCACGGCTAACAACGCAGCACCGCATTGCCACCTCAACCGATGCTGCAATTGATGGCCGCGCCACATCAGCACCAGTGCCAGCAAGGCCCAGCCAATCGACAGCGCTAACTGAATTTCACTGGTATGCCACAACGATTCAAACGACCACGCCAACGACAAGCTGAGCTGAATGCTGCGCACCAGCAGCACTGTGCCGGTGATAAACCCAAGCAGCGCCAGTAGCAGGCGCAGGCGTTGCCGTGTGGGGTGTTGCGCCGACACAGCGAGCAGGTAATGCCACCAACACGCCATCGACAACAACATCACCAGATCTGGCCAATTTAGCAGCACCATACCGCCCACTTCGGCCACTGCACTCCAGCTCCAGATGGCAAACAAACACAGTTGCCATGGCAGTGATAACCAGCCCAGCGGCGGCGCTTGGTGCGGCCAGCGGTCACGAGTCGTCAGCCACAGCACCCATTGGTGCGGCACGGCAATCACGGCAAACATCAGTGCTATCACTTGGTTATTGCTCAGCTGCCAATCGTAACTCCACACTTGCGCTTGCCATACCAGCAAGGCGCCGAGCAGCCACGGCATGCCCAGCAGATACGCCAGATGTGGCTTATCGAGTGTGCGCAACCAGCGATAATGCACCCAGGTCAAGACGCTGATGCCAATCGCGCCAGCCCAGTTCAATACAGGCATCCACACGCCCAATTCGACTTGTTGCGAGGCTTCTTGCAGATACAACCAGACGGCAAATGGCAACAGGCTGTATGCCCAAAGCCGCAGTGTGCCCAAGTGCCAACGACCGGCAAGCCACAGCGCCGCTAACGTCGACAAGGCGGCCACCAGCACTTGCCACGGTAATGCCGACGACACATGCGCCTGCAGTTCGGCAAAAAACGCCCAATGCCAGAAACACCAACCGCCAGCCAACGCCAGCAAGCTCAGTAGCGGTTCCAGGGACAACAACGGAGTCGCCGGCGGTTTGCGATCGAAACTGCTGGCCATCACCAGCAACGACAAGGCCAGAACCAATAGATTGATAAAATCGCCTTGAATAAACCACCAATCGCCGATGTGCGTCGGTAAATTCAGCGCAAAAGACACTAAAGCGCCCAGCATCAGCAGATAAGCACCGACGCGGCTGACCCGACTTTGTTGCAAAAAACCCAACCAGCACAGCCCTGCAGCTTCCAGTGCCCAGCCAAACGATGTCCACTGACCGCCTTGCCAAAACGGTACAATCAACGACGCAAACATCACCGCAAACCCTAACTGGATTTGGCCAAACCGTTGTAAATCGTCACGTTGCTGGCGACGCACCACCGCATACATGCCAGCGTAAATCGCCGCGTAAGCGATAGTGCTGAAGGTATCCCCTTGCGCGAACTGTTCGGTTAACAACAACTGCTGCGCAAACGAGACCAGCGGCAAGCCAAACACTAAGCTGCCATCGACAAAGCCGCGCAGCCGATGGCCTTGGCGCAACGTAAACCAATAACCAATCAGTAAATACATACCAAAATAAGCAGCAAAAAACGGCTGGACCAGCGCATAGTCGCTCGGCTGATAACTCCATAATTGCCACCCCGTGGAAATACCAAAGGTCAGCACAAAGCCAGTCCAGTTCAGCGGCCGCCACAGTTGCAGGTGTGCCAGCAGCAACACGCCTAAATTCAACAGCAGATAGTAGGTGAACAAACCAACAAAGTTGTTCGAGCCGTCGGACGTCAAGATCGGCACCAAGAAGCCACCAACCGTGGCCAAAATGGCCAGCGGCTGCGACTGCTGCAGCCACGCCAAGCCGACCCCTGCCAGCACAGTCACCAACATCAGGCCAAACGCCGTGCTGCTATCGATCATCGGATAATATTTACACGCCGCAAACAGCATCAAATAGACAATGGCGATGCCGCCACCTTGCAGCAGGGGCGCGTGCTGGCCCAGTTTGTCGCGTTTGACCCAACCAAGCCCAATCAAGCCCAAACCGACCGCGCCGATCAGCCCAAGGCGCACTTCCATGGACAATAACCCTTGGTGGGCAAAATACGTCGCTAAAAAACTTAAGCCGATAAACAGCACCGCGAGGCCCGCCAGCACCACCGGATTGACTTTAGCCAACAGCGTTTGCAGCCAGCGGCTGACGGATTTATCGGGCGATCTTGCTGCGGCAGCAGCCGGATTTGTAGAGGCGGGGGCAGGCTTAAGAGGAAGCGAACTTTGCCATGGGTCTTGCTCTGCAGCTGGCGTTTTTGCGGCATTGCTTGGCCCGCCACCACTCGGCACAGCAGTACTCAGCACGCCTTGGCTATCCGATACCGACCAAGGGCTCTTCGGTGATGTCTCGCTGTCAGACACCACGCTGGGTGCAGTCTCGTTCATTACAGCGCGGGCATCTTGGCTCGACAACGCCTCGGTCGCCACAATAGCGCTTGCAGCGGCTGCCGCCATCGCATCGGCGGCCTGCTGCGATGGCGCGGGTAACGCGCCGTTGTGTTGCTGCACTAAAGCGCGTAATTGCGCTACATGCTGCTGCAGCGATTTGAGTTGTTGCGCCAGCTGCTGACTGCGTAGCTGCGCATCCAATGCCATCCCCAGCGCCAAACCGATCGCCAGTCCAGGCACCAGCTGATCGTCAACCATGCCAATCAGCAAACCCACTAACGCACCAATTGCGCTCCACATGCCAAAATCCCTGTGCTTTTTCGTCACTGTACTTTTTCGTAACTGTACCTTAGCACCGCTGCCACACCGGGTTCAATAAACGTAAATACCTAGCTGATTTTTATGAAGTTTGCTGATTCGCCACCAATACAAACACCGAATAAGCGCCGTGCGGTTTTTGCATCACACTGGCATCAAAGGTGTTGACCTCGACAAAACCGGCCGCTTGCGCTTGAGCGCTTAGCGCGGCGCGGTCAAAGCCGTGGTGAAACACGCCGGTATCTTCGGTGTGAAAACTACCGTCTTCGCTGTCTAAATCAGCCAGTGCGATAAAGCCACCGGCCTTGACCAAACGTTTAAAAATCAACAACAACGCCGGAATATCGGCGATATGGTGCAGTGTCATCGACGAAATCACCCCGTCAAAGGCGCCTAGCCACGCATCAGGCAAGTCGCCTTGGCATAAATCCCGCTCGACAATCTCCAGCTCACAGGCAATAACACCGGCTTTGGCGCGCAGCTGCGCGGTCATCGACGGCGACACATCCACTGCCGTGATGTGCGCCACAAACGGCGCCACCCGCTCTAGCAACAAGCCAGTGCCGGCGCCAAAATCCAGCAGGCGCATACCACTGTGTAGCTGTGTGTGCCTAAGCACCGCCTGCGAAATTTGGTCCACATTCTGTACGCGCTGGCTGTTGTGTTCGTACTGCGCGGCTTTTTGCGCGAAAAAATCGTGCGTCATTCGGGTCTCCTTGCCGTGTTTTGCTTGGCCGTGTTGAGCTCGGACTGGTTAAGTCTGACCGCGTTGAGTCCGGCCGTGTTTAGCCAAAGCTTGCCACACGCAAGCTGGATTCACACATTCTGCTGGTTCATCTTCGCCATCACTGAGCGTGATATGTGCGGTTCAGTAGCGGATTGGCGGCTAGACAGCTCGTTTCGAGGGGGAACTTTTTCTATGGAGGTTAAGATGTTAATGTCAGGGTTTTAGTGCGTGCCTGTAACAGCCTCGTCTTACCCAAACGAACTGTGATGACTCTTAGGCATTGTCATCGGTACTCTTGTTAGCTTTAAGGATGAATATGGCGAAGTGCGGATGTTGCGGAAAGGACATTGGGGAAATAGTTTTTGATAAAAGCTACAAAATGCCCAGGGCGAGAGCATGAGTGTTCACTTTTTGAACGACACCTTCCCAAGCCCCGCTTCTAACACTGTATCCAAGTAATCTTCATCCATCATCAACGCTCGCATTTTGCGCGGCACGCTGAGTTTGCG
>JACCDZ010263830.1_pt1 | contig 55742 bp, 54 predicted proteins | sample 7449551 | NCBI WGS metagenome assembly JACCDZ01 (sample SAMN15323452, study PRJNA562643) | freshwater metagenome | isolation source: river surface water | place: USA:Blue River Watershed | collected 2017-08-18 | reverse complement strand
AGCTTTTCCAGCTGCGGAACGAGGTCGAACAGATCGCCCACGATGCCGTAATCGGCAACGGAGAAGATCGGTGCTTCTTCGTCCTTGTTGATCGCAACGATCACCTTGGAGTCCTTCATGCCGGCCAAATGCTGGATGGCACCGGAGATGCCCACGGCGATGTAGAGCTGCGGCGCGACGACCTTACCGGTCTGACCGACCTGCATATCGTTCGGCACGAAACCGGCGTCGACGGCAGCGCGCGAGGCACCAACGGCAGCACCGAGCTTGTCAGCAAGGGTGTAGAGGATCTTGAAGTTGTCACCATTGCCCATGCCGCGGCCGCCAGAAACGACGATCTTGGCGCCGGCCAGTTCCGGACGATCCAGCTTGGCCAGCTCTTCGCTCACGAACGAGGAAGTGCCAGCGTCCTGAGCGGAAGCAACGGCTTCGGTCGAGGCCGAACCACCGGTAGCGGCAACGGCATCAAAGCCTGTCGGGCGCACGGTGATGACCTTGATGCTGTCCGAGGACTGCACGGTGGCGATGGCGTTGCCAGCGTAGATCGGGCGCTCGAAAGTATCAGCCGAGACCACCTTGGAGATTTCCGAAATCTGCGCAACATCGAGCAGCGCAGCAACGCGCGGCAGGGTGTTTTTGCCGTTGCTGGTGGCTGGCGCCAGGATGTGGCTGTAGCCCTTGCCCAGCTCGGCAACGAGCAGCGACACATTTTCGGCGAGCTGATGCGCGTAAGCGGCATTGTCAGCAACCAGTACCTTGCTCACGCCAGCGATCTGGGCAGCAGCGGCAGCAGCAGCGCCGCAACCGACACCGGCAACCAGCACATGGATGTCGCCGCCGATGGCCTTGGCCGCAGCAACGGTGTTCAGCGTGGCGCCCTTGATAGCGGCGTTGTCGTGTTCAGCAATCACGAGAATAGCCATGATCAGATCACCTTCGCTTCGTTCTTCAGCTTTTCGACCAGCTCTTCGATGGTCTTGACCTTGATGCCGGCGGAACGCTCGGCCGGTGCTTCGACCTTGAGGGTCTTCACACGCGGGGACACATCAACGCCGTAGTCGGCCGGGGACTTGATGTCCAGCGGCTTCTTCTTGGCCTTCATGATGTTCGGCAGCGAGGCGTAGCGCGGTTCGTTCAAGCGCAGGTCGGTGGTGACCACGGCCGGCAGTGCCAGCTCAACGGTCTGCAGACCGCCGTCAACTTCACGCGTAACCTGAGCCTTGTTGCCATCGACCTTGACGATCGACGCGAAAGTGCCCTGGCCATAGCCAGCCAGCGCAGCCAGCATCTGACCAGTCTGGTTGTTGTCGCCATCGATGGCTTGCTTGCCAAGAATCACCAGACCTGGTTGTTCCTGGTCGCAAATGGCCTTGAGCAGCTTGGCAATGGCCAGCGGCTCGGCATCAGCCGCTTCAACCAGAATACCGCGATCAGCGCCGAGAGCCATGGCCGTACGCAGCTGTTCCTGGGCGTTGGTCGGGCCAACAGACACCACCACGATTTCCGTGGCAATGCCTTTTTCTTTCAGACGCACGGCTTCTTCAACCGCGATTTCGCAGAACGGGTTCATCGCCATTTTTACGTTGGCGAGTTCAACACCCGTCTTGTCCGCTTTGACGCGAACTTTTACGTTGTAATCGACAACGCGTTTGACAGCTACCAGAACCTTCATGGAATCCTCAGCTTACATTGATGAACGAATAAGAGTTCAGCCAGGGCACTCACGCAGCGCATGAGCCCCCAAAAGGCCCGCTATCTTGCCGTCTGAGGCCGGCTCGGTCAATAACCGGTCGGCACTTCGCGTTGGACAAACGGGTACGACGAGCACCATCGAATCAGCTGGATGGAGTTAATACGCGCTTGTTGCCCATACGTACGGCCACATTCAGCAGAAAATCTAGGAATGGCTCCTGATCACCAATAAAATCGGCGTAAAAACCAGACTTCGTTAATGCCGAAGCACCATGAGCCAACGCCCAAGCAGCGGCAATATGGTACTGCGGCGGCACATCAACCAGTTTGCCAGCCTTGATCTGCCCACCAACCATACTGGAAAGCTTTTCAAAGTTTGCTGCGCGAATGGCATGAAGCTTTTCCAGCAGCGCTGGCACCACCTTGTCAGCCAGTAATTTGCTTTCCAAGCGGTCAAACAAGAGATATTGATCAGCATCACGCACACGAAACGTGAAGTACTCACGGACCAGCGACTGCTTGTCTTGGGAAATATCGATACGGCGAAAGAGATCAGCCAGTGATTCCTCGTAGCGAATCATCAATAGCAAATAAATTTCGTTCTTGGTCTCGAAGTGTTTGTAGATGGTGCCTTTGCCAATGCCAACCTTGTCCGCGATCATTTCCACGGTGACTTTGTCTTCGCCATGCTCAATAAACAGTGCCTGAGCACAGTCCAGAATGGCTTGTTCACGCTGACGAAACTCACGAGCTTTTTGCGTCGCACGCGCCAGATTGGTCATTTTTGCTCCTCATTCACCGCCGGACAGGCAGCTTAACCAAGCCCACAGTTTAACTTGCCAACGCCCGTATCGGTAGCGTGTCCAGACGAAACGCGGCCTGATAATTCCGTGTTGTGGCCTCGGCCAATTGCTCCAAGCTGAGCCCGCGCAAGGCTGCAATATAGGCAGCAGTATCAGCCAAAAACGCCGGTTCATTGGGTTTGCCACGATTCGGGGCCGGCGCCAAATACGGTGCATCAGTCTCGATCAGTAGGCGGTCGAGCGGAATACGCTTGGCAACCTCCTTCAGCTCCAAAGCCTTGGGAAAGGTCACGATGCCGGAAATGGAGATGTAATAGCCCATATCCAGCGCCGCCTCGGCTGTCGCCCAATCCTCCGTGAAACAATGCATGACAGCGCGTTCAGCGCCCTCACGACGCATTTGCGCCAGCACATCGTCACGCGAATTGCGAGTGTGGATGATCAGAGGCTTACCCGTGCGTTTTGCCACTTCAATATGCGTTGAAAATAGAGACTGCTGTGCCTCACGCGTGGAGACATCGTGGAAGTAATCGAGGCCGGTCTCACCGATGCCGATGACTTTCGGGTGCTGAGCCAGCGCAAAAAGCTCCTCCACCGTGGGCTGATGCGAATGCGTATGGCAGGGATGCACACCAACGGTGGCGTAAACATCATCGTTAGCCTCAGCAATGGCGCGAATCTGATCAAACTTTTCCAGCTCAATACTGATGCACAGAAAGTGCCCGATCCCGCGTGCGCGTGCCGCATCCAGCGCGGCATCCAGCGAACCGCCGTGCCGGTCGAGCTTCAGGCAATCGAGATGGCAGTGACTATCAACCAGCATGTGAACCTCGTTTTTGACGTGTTTCCCGGCCCCAATGCAACCAGAGGCTTTCCAGAATAGCCTGTGGCTGCACACTGGTACCGAGCAGCCGGCGCGCCTCCACAATTTCATACAACGTGCTGAGCAACGCCTGTGCCGGAACAGCCGCCAGCAAAGCCGCCATCTCGCTGCGCAAATCGCTGTGACGGGTCGGGTAATCAGCAACCATAGCGCCCGGCACGGCGTCATCGAGCAGGCTTTGCCAAGCCAGCGCCTGCTCGATGGCATCAAGCTTTTGCCAGCGCTGCGCAGCCTGCAAGGGCATCAAGCGCGTCTGCGCCACGGCCAGCAGATCAGTCAGCAAATCAGCACGCGCCGAGAACCAGGGCTGCGTCTGCAATGCTGCAGCCGCCAATGGCGCACCACGCGCCAGCTCCAGCAGCGTTTCTGCCATTTCCGGCGGCTGCACCTGCGTGCGCAGCCAGCCCAGCGCCTGCTCGGGCGCCGGCAACGGCATGGGCAGCAACTGGCAGCGACTGCGCACGGTTGGCAGCAATGCCGCCGGCTTGTCAGTCAACAGCAGAAACAGCGAATCGCGGCCCGGCTCTTCCAGCGTCTTCAACAAGGCATTGGCCGACGCCGTATTCAGGGCATCCGCCGGCTCCAGCACCACAATGCGCTGACCACCCTGGCGATGCGCCGACTGCGTGGCGAACTCGACCACCGTACGCACCTGCGCGACCTTGATGACCTTGCTCGCCTTCGTGCCCTTCTCATCTTCTTCGTCCGGGCTGACCCAGAGCAAATCGGGGTGATGCCCCGTGCTCAGCAATTGGCAGCTGCGGCAAACACCACAAACGCCCTGCTCGCCGGGCTGCTCGCACAAGCGCCAGGCGGCAAACTGGCGGGCAAAATGGGCTTTGCCCAGCCCCTGCGGAGCCGCCAGCAGCAAGGCATGTGGCAAACGATTCTGTTGACTGAGATGGCAAAGTGACTGCCAAAGCCCGCTCTGCCACGGGTAGATAGCACTCATGCTTGCACTCCATTCACGGCCAGCTGATAGGTACTAACAACCTGCAAGACATCCGCTTGCACTGCAGCGAGCGGCTGAGCGGCATCAATACGCTTCATCCGCTGCGGGTCCGCAGCAGCACGCGCCAGATAGCCAGCACGCACACGCTCAAAAAATGCCAGTTGCTCGCTTTCGAAGCGATCCAGAGCCGCCCGCGCCCGTGCCCGAGCCATGCCGTCAACCACCGGCATGTCTAATAACAGAGTCAGGCCCGGCTGTTGCCCTTGCAGCAGCCAATGCTCCAACGCGGCAATATCCGCAACGGCCAAGCCTCGACCCGCGCCCTGATACGCATAAGTGGCATCCACAAATCGATCTGACAGCACCCAGGCACCACGCGCCAATGCTGGCAGGATCAGGGCATGCCAATGTTGAGCACGAGCGGCAAACAGCGTGAGTAATTCGGCCGACGGCATGACCAGCTCGGCTCGCGGGCTCAGCAACAAGGCGCGCAGCTCTTCGGCATACGGTGTGCCACCCGGCTCTCGGGTGACCACAACTTCATCACCGCCGGCCCGCAGAAAGTCAGCGATAGCGGCGATATTGGTGGATTTGCCCACGCCTTCACCACCCTCTAGGGTGATGAAGCGTGACATCAAGTCAGTCATGAATAGCTCAGCGTTGGTAGCGGTTGACCGCGCGATTATGGTCGGCCAGATTGGCCGAAAAGACATGGCGGCCATCACTGCCTGCCACGAAATAAAGCGCATCGCCCTCAGCCGGATGCAGGGCGGCATGAATAGCAGCGCGGCCCGGATTAGCAATCGGCGTGGGCGGCAGGCCGGCACGACGGTAGGTATTATAAGGGGTGTCCTCGCGCAGATGCGCCCGCGTGATGTCGCCTTTGTAGCGTTCACCCAGGCCATAGATCACCGTCGGATCCGTCTGCAGGCGCATGCCAACTTGCAGTCGGCGAACAAAAACGCCGGCAATTTGCTCACGCTCAGATGCCGCTCCGGTTTCCTTCTCGATGATCGAGGCCATGATCAAGGCCTCATAAGCATTGCTATATGGCAGCCCTGATTGTCGACCCGCCCATTCCTCCGCCAAGATACGCTTTTGCCGCTGATAAAGCCGGCGCAAGATATCGAGATCGCGATCACCCTCTTCCACCACATAGGTATTAGGCGCGAATAGGCCTTCGGGATGCTTTTCATCAGCGCCGATAGCACCCAGCACTTCGTCGTCCGTCAAGGTCGTCATGGCCTGACGCACATCCTCGCGATCCGCCAATTTCTTGCGCAAATCCTTGAAGCGCTCACCCTCGATGAGCACCAGCGGCTGGGTACCATCAGGTGGCTCGGCCAAGCGTTGCACAAGCTGATCGAGCGTCATTGGCGGGCGTAGCACAAAAACTCCGGAACGCAGCACTTCGTCGCCGGGCCTGAGCATGAGCCAGACGCGCAGGCTGATAGCCGAGGTAATGAAGTTTTGCTCCGCCAGCTGCTCAGCCACGCTAACCCAGCTGCTGCCCCGTGGCACCTTCAGACGATAGCCCTGCGGCGGCAGATCAAACGACTGCAATAATGTGCGATAGAGCAATATCGCCAGCAGCAAGATCATGCCCCAGAAGACACGGACACGACGGTGCTTCGGACGAGGCGCAGGGATATTGCGCGGACGAGCACGATTCATGCGATTCATGCAAAAGCAAACCAGTTGGCAATATGAGCTTGGCATTGTCGGGTGTATTGGCCCACAGGCCAAGCCCGTTCGCGATAAGCGGCAACGGGCCAGATACCCATAACGCTATTGGCAAAAAATACTTCATCAGCTGCGAGCAGATCATCCGGCGTTAGCGTTGCGACCTGGATGGGCAGGGGCGCATTCGCCAGCAAAGCCGCGCGCAGCGCACCGGCAATACCGCAATCGCTCACCGGCGGCGTTAGCAAGATGCCGTCACGCACCAGAAAGAGATTAGAGAATACGCCCTCGACCAGCTCGCCAGCAGCATTGCATACCACCAGCTCCTGACATTGCGGCTGCGTCGCCAGCGCATCGCGCAGCAACACCTGTTCCAGACGATTACTGTGCTTGATACCCGCCAGCATCGGCTGCGCTGCCAAGGCAAACGGGGCATCAGCAACACGAACTCCCCACTGCGTGTATTGCGCCGGATAGCTCGGCAACGCATGCCAGCTCAATGCAAAACCCGGCACGATTGACGGCGGCGACTGGTAGCCGCGACCACCCGCACCGCGCGTTACTTGTACACGCAAAATGCCGTCAGCAGCATCTGCCAGAAAGCTCATGATGCGCTGCGGCCAGGAGGCTAGGAACGGAATACCGAGCTGCCGACAGCCTTGTTGCAAACGCTGCAGATGCTCCGCCAACAACACACCTTGGCTAGCGCAAACGCGAATGGTTTCAAACAAACCGTCGCCATAAGCAATACCGCGGTCATCGGCCGCCCAGTGCGTAACGGCGTCATCGCCGTACCAAATTTGCATGGGCCTAGTTCCGATCACAGGCGGCGAAACACCAAGCTACCATTCGTACCGCCGAAGCCGAAAGAGTTCGACAGCACCACATCCATCTTCATGGCACGCGCCACATGCGGCACATAATCCAGTGTGCAGGCCGGGTCCGGGTTGTCGAGATTGATCGTTGGTGGTGCGATCTGATCGCGCAAGGCCAGAATACTGAAGATAGCCTCGACGCCGCCGGCAGCGCCGAGCAGGTGGCCCACCATCGACTTCGTCGAACTCACGGCAAGACGCGAGGCATGATCGCCAAAGACCTTGATGATTGCTTGCGATTCCGCAATATCACCCGCGGGTGTCGATGTGCCGTGCGCATTGATGTACTGCACCTCTTCCGGCTTGATACCGGCATTGCGCAAAGCATTGGCCATCGCCGACGCTGCCCCCGCACCATCTTCTGGTGGCGCTGTCATGTGGTAGGCATCGCCACTCATGCCGAAACCGATCAGCTCAGCATAAATACGCGCACCGCGAGCCTTGGCATGCTCGTACTCTTCCAGCATCAAAACGCCAGCGCCATCGCCTAGCACAAAGCCGTCGCGATCCTTGTCGAACGGCCGGCTGGCCTTGGTCGGATCGTCGTTGCGTGTGGACAAGGCACGTGCTGCGCCAAAGCCGCCCATACCCAGCGGCGTGGAGGCTTTTTCAGTACCGCCGGCCAGCATGGCATCCGCATCGCCACTGGCAATCAGACGGGCGGCGAAGCCGATGCAATGCGTCGCTGTAGTACAGGCCGTGGTTACAGAGAAGTTCGGGCCTTTCAAACCATGACGGATCGACAGCATGCCGGCCGCCATATTGATAATAGAACCCGGCACGAAAAATGGTGAGATCTTGCGTGGGCCGCCGTCGAGCATGCTGATATGTCCGTCTTCAATCGTGGTAAGACCACCAATGCCAGAGCCCACAGCTACGCCAATGCGATCGGCGTTGGCATCTGTCACCACCAAACCAGAATCGATCAGCGCCTGCTGACCAGCCGCCAGACCATATTGAATAAAGGCATCCACACGACGTGCCTCTTTCGCTGGCAGATAATCCTCGACCACGAAATCAGGCACCATGCCGGCAAATTGTGTGGAAAAAGCCGCAGGATCAAAATGATCGATGGCGCGAATGCCACTCTTCCCTGCCAGAATACCTGCCCAAGTCTTATCGACCGACGCACCCAGCGCCGTCAGCATACCCATACCGGTTACCACTACACGCCGCGACATCATGGCGCCACTCCTCATCTGAACCTGTTTGGTCATCATGATGTTACCAACTCGTGACGACTTCATGACTACAACAATTCGTCCATTCCGCGCAAATACAGGCGCACTGACAAATCTGCAGGCATAAAAAAACCGCAGATACGCTCAGCGTATCTGCGGTCTTCTTGACCGCAGCAATTACTGCTTGCTGTGCGCGGTCACGTAGTCGATCGCGGTTTGAACCGTGCTGATCTTTTCTGCGTCTTCGTCCGGAATTTCAGTCTCGAACTCTTCTTCCAACGCCATGACCAGCTCAACGGTATCCAGCGAGTCAGCGCCCAGATCGTCGACGAAAGAGGCTTCGTTGGTTACTTCTTCCAGCTTTACGCCCAGTTGTTCAGCGACAATTTTCTTGACGCGTTCTTCGATCGTGCTCACGTTAATCTCCTTTGATGTCGGACTGCCGACAAGTCGCCGCAAGTGTATTGAAGCGCCCTGTAGGTGGCAAGCACCGCCTGCCCGGCAAACCGTAAGTAGTTATTTCAGGCTTACAAGCATCAGATGACCGATTGGTCACGCCATATACATCCCACCGTTTACATGCAGGGTCGTGCCTGTTATGTAGGCCGCACGCTCCGATGCCAAAAAGGCCACCGCCTCTGCAATGTCTTGCGGCTGACCCAGTCGCCCGGCAGGCACCTGAGTCAGCAATTTCTCACGCTGCGCTTCTGGCAACGCCTGTGTCATATCGGTTTCGATGAAGCCCGGGGCAATGGCATTCACCGTGATGTTGCGCGAGGCAATTTCAGCGGCCAACGCACGGCCGAAACCTTCCAAGCCAGCCTTCGCCGCCGCGTAATTGGCCTGCCCGCCATTGCCCATAGAGCCCACAACCGAACTAATGTTGATAATTCGGCCCCATCGCGCCTTGGTCATGCCCTTCAGGCTGGCCTTGGTGACACGGAAAATGGCAGTCAGGTTGGTATTGATCACCGCCTGCCACTCGTCTTCTTTCATACGCAACATCAGATTGTCCCGCGTGATGCCGGCATTGTTGACAACGATCTGCGGCGCACCAAACTCACTGGTAATCTGCTCCAGAACCGTCTCGATACTGCTCAGCTCAGCAACATCCAACACAACGCCGCGACCAGCAACACCCGCCTCGGACAGCGCCAGCGTAATGCTTTCGGCACCGGCTTCCGTTGTTGCCGTGCCAATCACAATGGCGCCCTCACGCCCCAGCGTCAGCGCAATGGCGCGCCCGATGCCGCGTGTAGCACCAGTAACCAGAGCAACCTTGCCGTGCAATGAGTCTTGCGATGACTTTTCCATATACCTGTCCTTAAATCGACAATTCGTAGGCTATCAAACGAGTAACAGCGCGGCCTTGAGACTTTCGGCGGACTCCACCGACAGATGCTCAGCATCTTTGACGATACGCTTATCCAGACCGGTCAGGACCTTGCCCGGGCCGCTCTCGATAAAGCGCGTCACACCTTGCTCGGCTAGCCATTGCACACTTTGCGACCACAATACCGGACTGTGCAACTGCGTTATCAAAGAAGATTGCAGACTAGTCAGATCCGCTTCGACGCGCGCCGCAGCATTCTGCACAACCGGAATGACAGGCGCATTAAAGGTTAATGTTTGCAGATGAATGGCGAGCCTCTCTGCTGCCGGCCTCATCAAGGCACAATGCGATGGTGCGCTCACCGGCAATGGCAAGGCACGCTTGGCACCCGCCGCCTTGCAGACCGCCATGGCACGCTCAACAGCAGCCGTGCTGCCGGCAATCACTACCTGACCTGGTGAGTTGAAATTCACAGCCGATACCACATCGCCCTGAGCCGCCTCGGCGCAGGCAGCAATCACGGCGGCATCATCGAGACCGAGAATGGCGGCCATGGCACCCTGCCCGGCCGGCACGGCGGCCTGCATCAGACGACCACGCTCGGCGACCAGACGCACACCATCGGCCAATGACAAAACACCCGCGGCAACCAGCGCCGTATATTCACCAAGCGAGTGCCCGGCCAGAAATTGGGGCGTTGCTCCGCCTTGTGCCTGCCAGGTGCGCCACACGGCAATACCGGCTGCAAGCAATAAAGGCTGTGTGTTTTCGGTAGCACTCAACTCAGCCTCAGGACCTTGCTGTGCCAGCGCCCACAAATCCTTGCCCAAGGCTGCCGAAGCTTCGGAAAATGTTTCTTGAACGGAAGAAAATTCAGTGGCCAGATCCGCCAGCATGCCGATGGCCTGCGAGCCCTGACCTGGAAATACCCATGCCGTTGTCATCAAATAATCCTTGCGAAATAAACTGAGAACGCTGGCGAGGGTAGCGTAAAAATACGCAAGAAGGCGCGTCGGATAGTCTTAAGTTGTCGACTCGTCCTGCTCGACCAACGCATTTCTGGCAGTTTCAGCCGCACTGAAGTGGCGCGCGAGCAAACCTGGGATGTCTTTTTCGACTTCTTTGATGGCAACGCGCAGCGCTTGTGCAAAGGAGTCAGTTTGGGCGCTACCATGGCTTTTCACCACAATGCCCGAAAGCCCAACGAGACTGGCGCCATTGTAGCGACCGGGATCCATCTCCTGCTTCAGGCCCTTCCAGATCGGATAAGCCAGCACGCCCAGCAGCTTGGTCAACCAGCTCCGGTTGATTTGCTCTTTGATCTTGGCGCCCATCATTTTCGCCACACCTTCGGAGCTTTTCAGCGCGATATTGCCGACAAAGCCGTCACAAACAACCACATCGGCATCGCCTCGAAAAATGCCATCACCTTCCACATAACCGATGTAATTTAGCGCCGAAGCGCGCAGCAACTCATGCGTGGCCTTAATGAAATCATTACCCTTGATCTCTTCTTCGCCAATGTTGAGCAAGCCGACGCGAGGCTGGCCATGGCCATCCAGCGCCTGCGCCACCAGCGAACCCATTTCGGCGAATTGCACGAGATGATGCGGATCGGAGTCCACATTCGCGCCCAGATCAAGCATGTGCGCATGACCGGTTTGTGTCGGCATGGCGGTCATGATGGCGGGACGATCAATGCCGGCATGTGTCTTCAGCACAAAACGGCCGATGGCCATTAGTGCGCCGGTATTGCCGGCAGACACGCACGCCTGCGCCTGCCCGTCACGCACGGCGTTGACGGCAAGTCGCATGGAAGACTGTTTCTTGTTGCGCAAAGCCACAGAAACCTTGTCACTCATCGTGACAAATTCGGCGGTATGCACGATCTCAAGACGAGCGCGCTGCGCAGAAACGACGGAGGCGATGAGAGGCGCAATAAGCGCTTCATCGCCTACGAGGAGAAGATGCAGATCAGGCTGCTGAGCGAGAACCTGCAATGCGGCGGGGACAGTGACGGAGGCACCGTGGTCGCCACCCATCACATCTACCGCCACGGTGATACGCATGGCGCGTATCAGGTCTCGTCTTTCGCGCCAAACAGCTGGTGACCACGGTAGAAACCGTCTTTGGTCACGTGATGACGACGGTGCAATTCACCGGTGGTCTGATCGACGCTGAGGGTCGGGCCATTCAAGGCGTCATGCGAACGACGCATGTCACGACGGGAACGGCTCTTGCGGTTTTGTTGAACGGCCATGGTCTACTCCGGCACTTACTGGGTCGGCTGCGTCACCGCAGTCAGGTTAAATCACATTACTCCGTGTCTGACGGCTTCAAGCCAGCCAGCACACGAAACGGGTTTTCTTTCTTCGGCATGGGCTCGTCGTCGGCTTCCGGCAACACTGTCAACGCCGCTTGCGGTTGACAGTCTTCATGGCGTGCCACCAGCGGCAGCGCCATGATCAGCTCATCTTCGAGGAGCTCGGGTAGATCGAGACGATCATCACCGAACACCACATAATCATCATCTTCGCTGAGTCGATCGGCATAGGCCTCATCGTTCAGCAGAAACACATTCACATCCGCATGCACCGGCACACTCACAGCGCCCAAACAACGCTGGCAGGTCTGTTCTACGGTCGTGCTTACTTCGCCGCGCACATTAGGCACACCGCGTGCATCGCGATGAAACCGGATCTGTACACTGACATCGCCCTCATCACTCAAGGTGACTTCACGTAAACGCCTGAATGCCGCCAGCGGAGTACGCAACACCAGCTGTGCAGTCTGTTCGGCCATTTTGCCGGGATCAACGAGGTGCGGCAGCGAATGAGTCTCTGACATAGGCGCGGGATGATACGGATTCACCCGAGCCCTGTCAAAGGAAAAGCTGCAAAAGCGAGGCGTTACTGCAGACGCGGCTGCACCGATGCAGCACCGATACTTTGCTGAACAGCCGCACCCAGCGACTTGCCCAGCGTGCTACCCAAACGACGCAGCATGGAGTCCAGCGGATTTGGCACCTGCGTGTAGTCAACCAGCGTATCCTGCTTCACCACATCACGCGCAACCGAGGCCACTGAGCCGACTGCATCCGCCAAACCCAAGGCAATGGCCTGATCACCACTCCAGAAATACCCCGAGAACAACTCCGGATTCTGACTTAGGCGCGTCCCGCGACCCGCCTTGACGGCAGCAATGAAATTGCGATGCACAGCATCAAGCACACTTTGCACATGCTCACGCTCAACCGGATCGATGGCACGTGTTGGGCTCAGCAGGTTTTTGTGCGCGCCGGCCGTCAACGTACGATCTTCAACACCCAGCTTCTGCATCAGGTTCGGCACCCCAAAGCCTGGCATGATGACGCCAATCGAACCCACCAGACTCGACGGATTGACGAAGATTTTGTCCGCCGCTACGGCAATGTAATACGCACCGGAAGCACCGGTATCGCCAATTACCGCATATACCGGCACATCTGGATGCAGCTTGCGCAAGCGACGCACTTCGCGATAAACCTCGTCGGCCTGTACCGGGCTGCCACCCGGACTATCGATACTGAGCACCACAGCCTTGGCATCGGCGCTGTCGAAGGCCAGCGTCAAGGCATCAATGATGCTTTGCGCATTGGCCGGGCTGTCGCCGGCTATCTCGCCATTGATCGCTACCACAGCCGTATGTGGCCCGAAGGCACCAGCGGTACTACTCTCTTCCTTGAGGAAACCCACCGCCAGCGCAGCCAGAATGATCAGTAGCAGCAAGCGACGAAACCAGCGCCAGCGCCGGGCGCGACGACGATCGTCCAGATCCGCTTTGAGAAACTCTTCAATCAATGCCCAGTCACGCGGCCCGTTGCTGCGACTGCTGGTCCAATCCGACATGCCCTACTCCTAAAACCTGTGGTCTCGCCCTGCGACACGCGCATGACATAAATCTACCGCTACTACTTTCTGCAGTTACTATAGCGCAGCCAACTTTGCTGCCAGCTCGGACATGTCCTGACAAAGCGCAATCGGCGCATGCTGCAGTAAACGATCAGCACTGTGCACGCCATAGGTTACGCCAATCGAGGCCATACCCAGCCGCTGCGCCATCTCCAGATCATAATGCGTATCGCCGATCATGACGGCACGCTCCAGTGGCACGTTCAGCTCATGCAGTAATTGCTTGAGCATAAGCGGATTCGGCTTCGATGCGGTTTCGTCGGCACAGCGGGTGGCACTGAAATAGCCACCCCAGCCAGTATGCGCCAGCACACGATCAAGCCCGAGACGGCTCTTGCCAGTGGCAACCGCCAATTGCCGACCCTGCTCCTGCAACTGCTGCAACAGAGCCTCAGCGCCTGCATAAGGCTGGCTGTGCCCGCCCACACCAGCCACAAAATGATGTGCATAGCGTTGGCGCAAGGCCTCACGCTCGGCCGCCGGCACCTGCGGAAATAGAACCTGCATCGCCTCCGGAAGACCCAGTCCGATGATGTCGCGGGCAGCAGCATCCGTAGGCTCGGGCACACCGAGGTCAATCGCGGCCAGCTTCACGCTGCGCACGATCTGTGCCAGCGAATCCATGAGCGTGCCATCCCAATCGAAAATCACTAGGTCGAACCGATTCATTGCCGCATTAGCCACGACGCAAAACCTCCAGACCGCTCGCAAAATCGGCATCCGGGTCGGCGTGCAGTGCCAGCTTCTTGCCCGACGGCAGCGTCAGGCGAAGGTCACGGGCATGCAGGAACAGGCGCGACAAGCCTTTGGCCTTGAAGCGCGCATTAACATCGTCACGGCCATATTTGTCATCGCCCACCAGAGGATGCCCCAAATGCTGGGCATGCACGCGAATCTGGTGAGTACGACCGGTGAGTAGATGCGCTTCCACTAACGTGGCATCGGCGAAGCGTTCGAGCACTGTAAAAATGGTGATGGCGACTTTGCCATCGCGCGATACCCGCACCACAGCCTCGCCATGCGGGCTCTCGACCTTTAATAGCGGTGCCTCAACGCGGTGCTGAGCTCCGCTGAGACGACCCGACAGCAGCGCCACATAGCGCTTATCCATCTGGCCATCGCGCAATTGCCCGTGCAATGCCCGCAGCAACCCGCGATGACCGGTAACCATGATCAGGCCAGAGGTATCGCGATCTAGGCGATGCACCAGCTCCAGCTGCGCGGTCTGATCCGGACGCAGCGCGCGCAAGGCCTCGATCAGACCAATGGAGATACCGCTGCCGCCATGCACCGCCAGCCCGGCAGGCTTGTTCACCACCAGCAGATTGTCTTCATCGTGCACGATGCGACCAGCCAGGAGCTTCTGCAGGCTCGTGGTCGGGCGCGCTGCCGGCTTTTCCTCGCTCATACGAATCGGCGGCACCCGAATGATGTCGCCAGCTTGCACGCGATAATCAGGCTTTACACGGCCCTTGTTCACGCGCACTTCGCCAGTACGCACGATACGGTAGACGAGAGTGCGCGGCGCCCCTTTCAGCGCTGTAATTAGAAAATTGTCGAGGCGCTGGCCGGCATAAGCCTCATCGACGGTCAGCATCTTGACCGCCGGTACATCGGAAATTGCGGGTGAATCTGACATGAACTGTCCTGTATTGACGGCGGATTGATTCCGAGCCATTGGCCTTGACGGCAGATGGCTGCTATATTAGCGAGCCGCTTGCCGTTGAAGACTGTTTCGATGGCTGCATGATAAAGCAAAGCGACTGCTGCTTGGCAGGAAACGCAACACGAGCTGAGTCCCTGTGACGACCAATCGAGTCGCTCAGGATGACCGCCGCCCCATGCACCTCCGCCACCCAGCCCCCGAGGCGACGACACTGTCGCCAGAATAAAAACCTCGCGCCGCATCGTGATTTTGCGCGCAGGCAAGATTTTTCAAGCGGCTCTGATCATGTCATCACGATCAGGTCACAAGCTGTGAGCACCCGAGTCGGTCACCCCGAACCCGTGTTTGCAGCCCACAACAGAATAACGCATGGCATGCAGAGCCCACTTGGCTTGGCATGTCCGATACAGGCGGTGCATCCTGAAGATGTCCGCCTTTGCTGTTGCCGCGGCTTGCTTGCGGGCACCCGATGTGGGGCATAACCCCATGGGTAGACCCACACATGAAACGCATGTTGATTAACGCGACACACGACGAAGAAATTCGTGTCGCCATGGTAGATGGCCAACGCCTCTATGATTTTGACCTTGAACACCGCGGCCGCGTGCAGAAAAAGGCCAGCATCTTCAAGGGCCGCGTCACCCGCATCGAGCCCAGCCTCGAAGCTGCCTTCATTGATTTTGGTGGCGACCGTCACGGCTTCTTGCCGCTGAAGGAAGTCGCCCGCGAATACTTCAACAAGACCTCGAAGGAAGCCGGCGGCCGCATCACCATCAAGGATGCGCTGAAGGAAGGCCAGGAAGTCATCGTTCAGGTCGAGAAGGAAGAGCGCGGCAACAAGGGCGCTGCCCTGTCGACCTTCATCTCGCTGGCCGGTCGTTACCTCGTGTTGATGCCGAACAACCCGCGTGCCGGCGGCATTTCGCGCCGCATCGAAGGTGAAGAGCGTCAGGAGCTGAAAGACGCCCTCAACGCCATCAACATCCCCAACGACATGGGCGCGATTGTTCGCACAGCTGGTCTCGGCCGCAGCGCGGAAGAGCTGCAGTGGGACCTCGATTACCTGATGACGCTGTGGACCGCGATCGGCCAGGCTGGCAAGGAGAAGTCCGCGCCCTTCCTAATCTTCCAGGAATCCAACGTCATTATTCGTGCCGTGCGCGACTACCTGCGTCAGGACATCAACGATGTGCTGATCGACAACGAAGCCGCTTACAACGAAGCCATGGCGTTTGTGCAGCAGGTGATGCCGCACTACCAGAGCAAGATCAAGCTCTACAAGGATTCGGTGCCGCTGTTCAACCGCTACCAGATCGAAAGCCAGATCGAGACCGCTTTCCAGCGCGAAGTGAAGCTGCCGTCGGGCGGCTCCATCGTTATCGATCCGACCGAAGCGCTGGTGTCCATCGACATCAACTCCTCGCGCGCCACCAAGGGCAGCGACATCGAAGAGACCGCGCTCAACACCAACCTCGAAGCCGCCGACGAAATCGCGCGCCAGCTGCGCCTGCGCGACAGCGGCGGCCTGGTCGTCATCGATTTCATCGACATGACACCGCCGAAGCATCAGCGCATGGTCGAAGACCGTCTGCGCGATGCCCTCGCCATGGATCGCGCCCGCATCCAGATCGGCCGCATCTCCAAGTTCGGCCTGCTTGAGCTCTCGCGTCAGCGTCTGCGTCCATCGCTGGAAGAAGCCACCGGCCTGGTCTGCCCGCGTTGCAACGGCACTGGCGTGATTCGCGATGTGCGCTCGCTGTCGCTGTCCATCATGCGTCTGATCGAAGAAGAAGTGCTCAAGGACCGTACCGCGCAGATCAATGCCTCGGTGCCGGTCTCGGTGGCGACCTTCCTGCTCAACGAGAAGCGCAAGACCCTGGCCGATCTGGAAGCGCGCAGCAAGGTGCGTATCCTAATTTTGCCAAACCCGCATCTGGAAACGCCGCATTACGAAGTCACGCGCCTGCGTGATGACCAAGTTGAAGAAGGCGACGAAGACATCGCCAGCTTCAAGATGGTCGAGCGCATTCAGCCACCGGCGCTGGAAGTGGTGCTGGAGGCTGTGGATGGCGATGCGCCGAAGCGCCAAGTCGCTGCCGTACGCAACATCCAGCCGCAAACCCAGGCTCCAGCGCCGCGCGAGCAGCAACCGCGTGAAGCGCAGGCTCCGGCTCGCGAAGCCCAGCCGCGTGAAGCTCGTGACAACAACACCGCGCCGCGTGATACCGCCAGCCGTGAAATCGGTGGCTCGCGTTCGCAGCGTCCGGGCCAATCCGGTCGTGGCGCACCTGTAGTTGTTGCTGCGCCGCGGCCGACTGGTTTCATGGCTTGGCTGAAGGGCCTCTTCGGCGTGAAGCCGGAGCCCGTGCCGGTTCCGCAGCCAGAGCGTCGCCCAATGAACCCGCGCGGTGCCAACGGTCAAGGCCAGAATCAGGGCCAAGGCCAGAACCGCCCACCGCGTCAGGGCCAGAGTCAGTCGCAAGGTGGGCAGGGCAATCGCAACCCACGCGGCGGCGATCGCAATGGCGACCGTGGTAATCGTCAGAACCAGGAGCTGCAAACCGTCGGTGGCCGGAGCCAGATCGACAAGCCGGTCGAAGTTGCAGCAGCTGCTGCTCCCGAACGCGCACCGCGCCCGCCACGCGAACGTCAGCCCCGCGCTCCGCGCCCGCCGCGTGAAGCCGTGGTGGTTGATGAAACGCTGCTTACCGAACAGGTCGTTGTCAGCGATGAAGCCGTTACCGGCGAAGCGGCTGCAACACCGGCCGTGACGACAGAAGGCGGCGAACCGCGTCGTCGTCGCAATCGTCACCCGGCTCGTCGCCAGCGTGGCCCGCGTGAGCGCGACCCGCAGGTCTTGATCGATGCCGGCTTGCCGGTACCAGCAGAAATGCTGGGTGAAACGGCTGTTGCTGCTGAAGCGCCGGCTGAAACTGTGGTGACAGCGGATGTTGTGGAAGTTGCAGCTGTGGTTGCTACTGAAGCGGCTGCCGAAGCACCAGAAACCGCTGTCGTAGAGGCAACGGTCGTCGTATCCGCACCTGCAGCGCGCGAAGAAGCAACGCCTGAAGTCGTCGTTGAAGTAGTAGCGGAACCGGTGGTTGAGATTGCTGCTGTTGCCGAGACGGCTCAAGCTGAAGTAGTTGAAGCTGCACCAGCAGCGGTTGCTGCTGAGGCAGAGCCTGTCACACCAGTAGCAGAGACCGTTAGCGAAGTCGTAATTGCTGAGGCAGCCCCGATTGTTGCAGACGCTCAGGCCGAAGAGACAGCGCCAGCCGCTGAAGCCGCTCCGGAAGCCATTGCCGCCGCAGAAACCGCTGCTGACAGTGCTGAGGACGGTAAAGCACCACGCCGCGCCAGCAACGACCCGCGGGTTCGTCGTCGCCTCCAGCGTGAAGCAGAAGCTCGCGCCAAGGCTGAGCACAAAGCTGAAGGCGAAGCATCACAGAGCTGATTAATGTGATGTGAAGTAAGCACAAAAAGCCCCAATCTTTTGAGATTGGGGCTTTTCTTTGCTTATTCTTTATTATCGTGGAACGGCGTAAGCCATCGGCTGTACAAATTTGACGATGCTCTCAATCTCTTCGAGAGTCGTATTAAACCATTCTGTACCTGGCGCATGCCGCTTTGCTCCACGAGCCTCCAGTGTCGAATGGATAGCATCCTCAACGGCTGCGACACGCTGAACCTCCCAAGTCATCAAAACCTTGGGGTATTCAAAACAACAAGTTTGCTTACACTGCTGAGTTACACGAGCATCGGCATCACCTGTCGTCGTTAATCCAATCTTGATAGGGAATTTTCCTTCCACTTTTCTGAGCATCGGAAATGTGTAGGCATAAATAATTCCCGCATCATTTGATTCAACATCCGTTGCCACAGCATCAGCTTCCGCCATTTCCTCTTCGATGGAAATGTTGCGGAATTGTCCTCCACCCAAGTTTTCAAAGACTTTTAAATTTTCAGCAAGAAACGGAATATAAAAGCCGAAAATATTGCTCATTTTCTCCGTCGCATCTGACTTTGCTTTTTTGACTTTGATCTCTAGTTGATCAGGGGCATAGGTTTCGGCAAGCAGCCGCTTTGATATTTCTCGCAACAGAAACGGTTCGTCCCCGAAATCACGTGCTATCTCCTCAATACGAGGCAGCAACTCATAGCGTGCTGCGTTATAAACATAGGAACGGGTAGGCTCAAAGGGAATAGTCATGATTTCTGCTGTCAAGGCTAGAGATGGGATTTTGGCAGGTGATCAACTCACCACGCAACCCGCGCAATATTTCAGGATGTGCCACGGCAACACGCAACAGCGTTTTCGCCGCGCCATTAGGCTCTCGCCGACCTTGCTCCCAGTCTTGCAGCGTGCGCGCAGACACACCCAGAAGGCTGGCAAAATCCTGCTGAGAAAGACCGACCAGCGCTCGCGCTTCGGCAGCTGCAGGCAGTTTAACCTTCGTCACGCGAGCAGCTTCACCACGCTTCATTTGGCGAACCGACGCCAGCAAGTCCTGCTGAAATTTCTGCATTTCAGATGGCATCTTCGACTCCTTGTTTCAGTTCTATCAGGAACGAGGTTGGCAAGTTGTCGAACTTGCCTTTTGTATACGCAACAAGCAGCCAAATCGTCTCATCGCTGATGTTGAAGTAGATGACTCTAGCACCACCGCTTTTGCCTCGACCTGATGCTGTCCAGCGAACCTTTCAACACCCGCCACTGCCTTTGATGAGATCGCCCGCCTCAGGGTTTGCTGCGATCCAGACAATAAACTCTTTGCGCTCAGCTTGAGTCCAGATAGCAGCGGCGTAGCGCTGGAAAATCGGCGTTTCAGCCACCGTCCTCAAGTCAACGCACTACGGCAATGCCGTATCAATTTCAAACCGCTAGCTAAAGCTACTATTTCAAAATCCATTTTTTTATCCAAGCAATCCTTACTCACCACAAAATACTCACACTCCCAAATCACCCGCTAGTGAACTGCAATAACAGCCTCAGCCTGCATAAGCCTTGAAAGTAGGTAGTTGCAGATCGAAAGTGAACGCAACCAATCGAAAGGCGACAATGACGAATACGCAGAGCACAAAGGAGATTTGCTCCGGAACCTTTGCTCGGCAAAGCAGCAAATGAGCCGCGATTCCGGCGATGGCAGCCGTCGCGTAGATATCCTGCCGAAGAATGAAGGGGACCTGATTCGTGAGAATGTCACGAATGATGCCACCGCCAACTCCCGTGAGCGTGCCCATGAGCACGATAACCATGGCATTGCAGTTCGCCTGCTGCGCCAGCCGTGCGCCCGACATGGCAAATAATGCCAGCCCGAACGCATCGGCAACGAGCAAGGCATTCAGCGGTATCGGCAGCAGATGTATCCAGACCACCGTGAATACTGCCGTACAGACAATAACGATGAGCGAGGAAGAATCCTGAATCCAGAAAACCGGATGGCGATTGAGCAACAGATCACGCAATGTGCCGCCACCGATTGCAGTAACTGCCGCAATAATGATGACGCCCAGCAGGTCAAGCCCGGCCATGACGGCAGCAAGCGCACCACTAGCAGCAAAAACAGCAACCCCAGCAAGGTCGAGAATATACAGCAGCCTAATCATTGCATGACCTCTAGCCCTGCCTTGGTATCACCTACCCCAGATCACCGGTTCCTGCTCCAGCACCACACCAAACTGCTCCCGTACACTGGCGCGCACATCGGCCGCCAGTTGCAGAAGCTGCGCACCGGTTCCGCCACCACGATGTACCAGCACCAGCGCTTGGCGATCATGCACACCAACCGCACCCTGATTGCGCCCCTTCCAGCCCGCTTGCTCGATGAGCCAGCCGGCGGCCAACTTCACACCAGTGGGCTGCGGGTAACTAACCAAGCCGGGAAAGCGCTGGCGTAAGTCTTCTGCTTGTTGCACCGAGATCACAGGATTTTTGAAGAAACTACCGGCATTGCCCAGCTTGGCCGGGTCCGGCAGCTTGCTCTGGCGGATCGTAATGACCGCGTTAGCTACCGCACGCGGAGTGATACAAACAATGCCCTGACGCTCGATTTCACGACGGATATCGCCATAATCGATGCGTACATTCGGTGTTCGCGACAATAAAAAGCGAACTTCCGTGATGATGTAGCGACCCGGCGCATGCGATTTGAACAAGCTGTCGCGATAGGCAAAGGCGCAATCCGCCGCCGCCATCTCAACACGCGCCCCGGTGAGGCGGTCAATCGCCGTTAGGGAGTGCATGACATCGGCAATCTCAACGCCATAGGCGCCAATATTCTGTACCGGGGAGGCACCCACCGTGCCGGGAATCAGTGACAGATTTTCCAGCCCCGACAAACCTTGCGCGATAGTCCATTGCGTGAAGGCATGCCAGTTCTCACCAGCACCCGCCTCTACCAGCACGGCATCACCCTGCTCGCTCAGCACGCGCCGACCCATCAGGCAAGGCTGAATCACCAGCGCAGCAACATCGCCCGCCAGCACCAAATTGCTACCACCGCCAAGAATCTCAACGGGCAGTCGCTGCGCTGTAACCGAGCCCAAGACCTGCAGCAAGGCGGCTTCGCTGCCTACTTTCGCAAGATAATGCGCACACGCCGGCAAGCCCAACGTATTCAGCCGCGAGAGATCAGCAGCCGCGAAGAATTTCAGCTCAGCAGCCACAGCCAAATACTCCCTGGGTTTTCAACAATGAGCGCAGGAGCTGCGTACAGGCCGTTTCGACCTGATCCAGCACCTGCTCGAAGCCATCCGCTCCACCATAGTAAGGATCAGGCACATCGCCACCGCGAAGTTCGGGGTGATGATCCAGCAGCAAGGACAATCGCGCCTTGGCAGCGTCACCTGCTGCTAGGCGAAGATGCTCAAGTTCGGCGTAATTGGCGGCATCCATCGCGATAATGTGGTCAAAATTTACAAAGTCTGCCATTTTTACTTGCCGTGCGCGCAAGGCGGACAGGTCGTAGCCTCGCACCCGCGCATGTTGCTGCGAGCGAGCATCCGGCGCCTTACCTTCATGCCAAGCGGCCGTGCCCGCTGAATCAGCCTCAATCATGGCCTGCCATCCCGCCTGTTGCACCTGCTGGCGAAACACCGCCTCGGCAGTCGGTGAGCGATAGATATTGCCGAGACAGACAAACAGGACGCGAATCGGCTGTTCTGTTTTCACGCTGACCGTCACGCCGGTGCTGATAGCGACATGACAGCGCGTACACGATCCAGATCGGCTTGCGTGTCCACGCCAGGCGGCAGCTCCACAGCCGCTACGCCAACATGAATTTTCACGCCCTGATAGAGCGCGCGTAGCTGTTCCAGCGCCTCGACCTGCTCGATCAGCGCCGGTGGCCACGACACATAGTCATGCAGAAAACCAACGCGATAGGCATAGATGCCGAGATGGCGCAGATACAGAGACAGCGCCTCGGGCGGCAGCTGCTCGCGATTCTGCGCAAAGGCATCACGCGCCCAAGGCATGGGAGCACGACTGAAGTAGAGGGCGTGATCGCTGGCATCACGCACGAGCTTGACGATATTCGGGTTGAACAGCTGCTCGGCGCTATGAATCGGCTCGGCCAGCGTAGCGATACTAGCGGCCGAGGCTCGCTTGAGATTTTCAGCCACCTGATTGATGACCGCCGGTGGAATCAGTGGCTCGTCGCCCTGGACATTGACGACGATGTCATCCGCTGCCCAGCCAAAGTGCGCGGCTACCTCCTGCAGACGGTCCGTGCCCGACGGATGATCGGCGCGGGTCATCACCACCGGCGCGCCCAGCTCACGTAACACGGCTTCAATGCGCGGGTCATCGGTAGCGACAACGACCTCACTGGCGGCGCTTTGCAGGGCGCGCTCATAGACATGCACAACCATGGGCTTGCCACAGATATCGAGTAGCGGTTTGCCGGGCAGACGACTGGAGCCAAAGCGGGCGGGAATGACGACACGAAAGCTCATAAACAGGCTCCTCAGAAACTGCCGCGACTGGGCGGCAGAGTTTCATCTAGGCTCAGTCGGCGAGCCTCACCTTCCAGCATCACCGGAATATCTTCGCGAATCGGGAAGGCCAGGGCATCACCACGGCAAATCAGTTCGGCTTGCTCAGGCACATAGTGCAGCGGCCCTTTGCACAGCGGGCAGGCCAAAATGGCGAGCAGTTTTTTATCCAGCATCAGGGGATTCTCCAAAGGCTTTCCAAGAAGCGAGGCGTTGCGTTAGAGCCTGCCAGAAACTGTCCGGCAGGATAGCCTGAACGGGGACATACCAGCTATTGGCCGGCGCAATTCCGGCACATTTCACCGCATCTTTTTCGGTCATGACCACCGGAGCCGGCGGGCTGAAGCACAGTTCATCCGCACTGTAGGCGTGATGATCGGGAAACGCATGCGGGATGGGCTGAAAACCCTGCCCGGCTAGCATGGCGAAAAACCGTGGCGGATGGCCGATGCCGGCTACGGCATGTATGAGGCCTGATGAGGGCGCGATCGCGGCTTCTTCGCCTGGATCAATGTCCACATTCACTGGCTGCCAAGCAGCCGCCGTCAGTGTCATGATCGAAGCAGCCGCAGGCATGATGCCGGGCGCTTGCCACATACCATTTACAACCACGAAATCCACAGATCGCAGGCGCGATACGGGCTCACGCATGGGCCCCGCCGGCAACCGCCAACCGGAACCGAGCCCGCGCTGGCCATCGATCACGGCGATCTCGACCGTGCGAGCCAACGCATAGTGCTGCAAACCGTCATCACAGAGCACAATATTACAGTCGCTGCTTGCCAGCAGATGCTGCACACCGCGCACCCGCAACGGGTCAATCACCACTGGCACGCCTGTGCGCCGTGCCAGCAGCAACGGCTCATCGCCCACTTGGGCAGCATCCGAGTCAGCCTGTACGCGCTGCGGATAACTTGTACCCTGCCCGCCATAACCACGACTGACGATGCCCGGCCGCCAGCCCTGCCTACGCAAATACTCGACCAGCGCCAGCGTCAAGGGCGTTTTACCGGTACCACCCACAGAAATATTGCCAACCACAATAACGGGAACGGGTGCCTGCCAAGCACGCACCCAACCAAGGCGATACGCTATACGACGCCACCCGGCAAGTACCGCAAAAATTGCGGCCAGCGGTAGCAGCAGCGCAAACAACGGATGACCGTCATACCAGCGCTCCGCCCAGCTAGAATGCTTTGCAGCAGCTGACATAGGCGCAGGCTCAGGCGAAATCGCCACCTGTGTCCTCCTCGCTAAAGCGGCGGCTGTGCAGCTGCGCATACATGCCCGCGCGCGCCAAAAGATCGCTGTGCGTACCTTGTTCGATGATCTCGCCGGCATCCATGACCACAATCCAATCTGCATTCTCAATCGTCGAGAGGCGATGCGCGATTACCAGCGTGGTGCGATTCTGCATGACCTTTTCGAGCGCCGCCTGGATATAAAACTCGGATTCGTTGTCGAGTGCGCTGGTGGCTTCGTCGAGAATCAGAATGGGGGCATTCTTGATCAGTGCACGTGCAATGGCGAGGCGCTGACGCTGGCCGCCGGAGAGCTGCACGCCATCCTGGCCGACGCGCGTGTCGTAGCCGTTCGGCATGGCGCTGATGAAATCATCGGCAAAGGCCGTTTTGGCGGCATCAACAACCGCTTCGCGCGGTAGGTCACGGAAGGCTCCATACGCAATATTGTTGGCAACCGTATCATCGAACAAAATGACCTTCTGGCCGACCGAAGCGATCTGCTGGCGCAGACCGCTGACGGGATAATCGTCGATCGGATAGCCATCAATCAGAATTTCACCAGACTGTGCGTCGTAAAAACGCGGCAACAAATTCACCAGTGTGGTCTTACCTGAACCGGAGCGACCGACAATCGCAACCGTTTGCCCTGCCTTCACGGTCAGCGAGAAGTTTTTCAACACCGGCTGATTAGGCGCATAGCCGAAATTGATTTCGCGGAACTCGATATCACCGCGCAAACGACCCAGCTCACGCTCACCACCCGCAGGCTCCGAGGGCTCGTCCAACACTTCAAAAACGGACTGCGCCGCGGCGATACCGCGTTGCAGCTTCTCATTCACTTCCGTCAACGATTTGATCGGTTTAGCGAGCAAGCCAGCAGCCGTAATGTAGGCAATGAACTCGCCCGGCGATGTGCCCTGCATGATGTCTGGGCGCAAAGCCACCCAGCACACCGCCGCCATGGCGCAGGACATCAGGAGCTGAACCAGCGGCGTGCTGACGGCACTGGTCACCACCATCTTCATGCCCTGCCGCAGGTTTTCCTGGGATGCACGATTGAAACGTCCGAGCTCGAAAGACTCTCCCCCGTATGTCTTCACCACCTGATAACCCATGATGGTTTCGTTGGTGATGTGAGTGACATCGCCCATAGTGTTCTGCATGCGCTTGGCGAGCTTGCGAAAACGCTTACTAGCAATGCGCACCAAACCCGCCGCAAACGGACCAACAATCAGTAGCGACAACGACAAGCGCCAGTTCGTGTATAGCAGGTAGCCAAACAAGCCGATGACAATGGCACCCTCACGCACAATCGTCTTCAGCGCCTCGGTAGCCGCCGCCGTGACTTGCTCAACGTTGTAGATGAGCTTGGAGGCAATATGTCCTGGCGAATTCAAATGATAGAAATTCGCCGGCAAACATAGCAGCTTGTTAAATAAGTCCATACGCAGCGCATAGACAACATGGCGCGACACCATGGACATGTAATACGTGCCAATAAACGTACCGAAACCACGCACAAAGAAAATGCCGATGATCAGAATCGGAATCCAGTCTTTTGCGACCTGATCACGATTTTGAATGGCGTCGATGATGTATTTCAGCAGCTGTGCTGCGGCCCATTCGGTTTGGGCATTGATGACAAAACCAATGACTGCAAAGACAAAAAACTTCCAATAGCGCTGCGTATAGCGCAACAGGCGCTTGTAGGCCTCCCAGCTGCTATTCAATACGGGAGTGACCGATGCTTGTTCGCTCATGTAAGGCCTTGATCAGGGTTGTGGCTTGGCATCACGCGTGCCAATGCCGAGGGAGCGGAAGCCGAGCTGGCCGGCAATATCCATAACGGTGACCACAGCCTGATGCGGAGCCTGACCATCGGCAGAAATGACAAAGGGCTGGTCGCGCTGACTACCTGCGGCTGACTCAATGGCCTCGCGCAAATCGTCCGCCTTGACCGAGGCCAGCACCTTGCCATTGATGGCGTAGTGCCCGCGCGAATCAACCGCCACTTCCAGTGCTTTGGCCACCGGCTTGCTGGCCCCAGCATCAGCCTGCGGCAACTGGATTTGCAGCTTGCCGGTCTTGGCAAACGTGGTGGACAGCATGAAGAAAATGATCAGGAACAGCAGGCAGTCAATCAGCGGCGTGAGATTGAGCTCCAGCGGTTCCTGAGACGGACGGCGCAGTTTCACGCGCCACCTTCACGAATATCGACTTCGCGATCACCGTGCAGCATGTCCACCAGCTTCACCGCCTGCTGCTCCATGTACACCACCAGCGACTGAATATGACGCAGGTAGTAACGGTGCAAAATCATCGCCGGGATGGCCACACCAATACCCGCCGCGGTGGTGACCAAGGCCTTGGAGATGCCACCTGCCAATGCCGTGGGATCGCTGATGCCGCCGCTGGTGACCACCAGAAACGCTTCAATGATACCCACTACCGTGCCGAGCAAACCCAACAACGGCGCAATCTGCGCGATGGTGCCCAGCAGCGTCAGATAACGCTCCATCTCATGCACCACGGCCGATGCCGCATCTTCGATGCTTTCCTTCATGATTTCGCGGCCATGACGAGCATTGATCAACCCGGCGGCCAGCAACGTGCCCAGCGGCGAACCGATCTGCAAGCGACGCAGCGCCTCGCCCTTGAGCTCGCCACTTTGCAGCTGCGTCCACACATCCGCCAGCAAGTGCTTGGGCGCGATCCGGCTACTGCGCAGCGTCCAGGCGCGCTCCAGAATAATGGCCAGCGCCAGCACCGACGCGACCAGCAACGGTGCCATCAACCAGCCACCCGATTTCATCATTTCCCACACAGGGCACACTCCCGAGGGCCAAGCCCATTTCCGATGCGGCTACTCTACGGGAACGCATCAAGTGCGCCAAGGCTTGCGCGACCTGCGGCACCATGTTCCGGCCAAAGCCAGTAGTGTGGATGCTGCAAACGCCAGCGTTTCACCTCGGGCCAGGGCGCATTCGGCACAATGTCATACGTCAGTGCCCCGGTAGCATCGCTGCGCCAGCCCTTTATGCGCCTGTCAGCCAGACGCTGCACAACCACTTTTGCCGGATGCTTGAAACGGTTGCGATAGCCAACAGCCGCGATTACCTCCTGCGGCTGCACCGCATCCAGCAGCGTGACCGAGCTCGAGGTTTTGCTACCGTGATGCCCAAGCACCAGTAAATGCGCCTTCAGCTTTTCTGGCGTACTCTGCTCGACCAAGTAAAGCTCGCCCGGCGCCTCAAGATCGCCCGTCAGCAGTAGCACATGTTCGCCGGCCTGCACGCGCAACACGCAGGACTGATTGTTGTCACCCGCAACGGCAATATCGGGATAGGGCCAGAGCACCTCGAACTGCACATCATCCCAGCGCCAGTGCTGCCCGGCCACACAAGGCGTGTTGCGCGCCGGCGCGTCGATGACCGATGGCCAAACACCCAGGACCTGCCGCACGGGTAACGCCGCCAGCACACTGGCACCACCACCGGTGTGATCGAGGTCATCATGGCTGAACATGAGCAGGTCGAGCTGACTGATGCGCGCCTCACGCAAGGCTGGCGCAATAATGCGCGAACCGGCATCAGCGTAGGGCCCGAGGCTGGGGCCAGTGTCATAAAGCAACTGATGATGGCGTGTCTGCAGTAATACCGACAAACCCTGCCCAACATCGAGCAAGGTCATGCGCACCGCCCCGGCCGGCACCAGAGCCTGCGGCCAGACCACCCAGGCCAGCGGAAAGATGAGCCAGGCCCGACCCGGCAGCGCACGCGGCATCAGCAATAAAAACATGACCAGCGCCAGGCCCCAGGCACTGCCAGCCGGCAACGACAACGCCTGCCAAGCTCCGGGCAAAGCAGCCGCCCAGTCCAACGCTTGAATCAGGTAGTGCATGAATGTCACGGATAGCTGCCAAAACATGGCCGTTACCGCTGGCCACGGCCAGCATAGCAAGCCGAGCATGCTCATGGGCACGATGGCAAAAGTCACCACCGGAATAGCCACCAGATTGACTGGTAAGCTGATCCAGGACACCCGACTGAAAATAGCCAACGACAACGGCAGCAAGCCCCAGGTCGCCAGCCATTGCGCACGCAGCGCAGCACGCCAGCCGCCCTCTTCGCCCAGTGGCATGCCCGCTGCCATGAGCATGCCAACGGCAATAAATGACAGCCACAAGCCAACGCTATGCACTGCCAAAGGATCAATCAACAAGACCGCAGCCAATGCCGCCAGCCAGGTTTGCAGACCGGAAAACTGACCCGGCAACCAGCGCATGAGCAAAATCACACCTAACATCAGCAGCGTACGCTGCGCCGGCACTTCAGCGCCGGCCAGCAAGACATAACCGCCAGCTGCCAGCCATCCTGCCAGCCCACCCATGCGCAAAGCTGAACAATGGCTCAAAGCACCCGGAATACGACGCCATAGCATTTGGCACAGATAGCCGACCAGCCAAGCCACCAAGGTGATGTGCACACCCGAAATTGCCACGAGATGGGTAACGCCGGTGCGCGCATAGCGTTCCCAAGCTTCTGGGCTGATGCCTGCACGATCACCGGTCAGCAAGGCCAGCACAGTGCCGGCGGCATCGGGTTGCAATGGAAACTGGCCGAGCAGGCGCTGTCGAATACGCCATCGCCAAAGATCAATCGAGGGAGAGGCCTCCGTGAGTCGTTGACCACTGCGCAGCCAGCCGGTAGCGGAAATACCTTCGGCATGCTGCCAGCGCTCCGCATCAAAACCGCCGGGATTTTCACTGCTATGCGGGCGTTTGAGTTTGACGCGAATGCGCCATCGCTCACCCGGCAGCGGCACGGCATCCGCTCGCCAGCTAAGTTGCCAGAGCGCATCTGCGCGGCTGCAATCTGTATCGGATGCCTGCACGGCAAGCGGCCGAAATCGAAATCGCACGCCCACAGGCTCGGCGGGCTCAGGCAAGCCGGCAATAATGCCATCCACCGTGATTAGCCTGCCTTCGCAAGCACTGGGCAGGCGCGATGAAAGCTGCACACTCGCTGCATAGGTAGCGCACAGGGTACCAATGCAACATGCCGCAAATCCGCCAGAAAATGCCTGCGGTTTACGCCAGAACAGGCCGGCAGATACCACACAGCCAGCAATCAGCACTGATATGGGCGGCAGGTCGACCCAGAACAACAAGCTGAGATGTCCCGCGATCCAGCCCGACAGCAAAGCCGTGCTGGTGCGTATGGCAGCACGCATGATCACACTCCTTGTGACAAACCGAGACTCTCCGTGTCTCTGCCCTATCGCTTTGTCCGCCTGCGGGCAGTCATTTTGTCAGTGTAGACTATGAAATAATTTTTCGCCGTCCACGGACCTTGCCGGAACTCTCCTGACCATGCCCAAAGCCCTGATTCGTCGCTATCTGCCCTCCCCGGAGAAAATTCGGGAACAGAAGTCACTGGGCTTCATGCGGCATCGGCTTGGCGACCCCAGCGTGTGGCATCTGAACCGACGCTCGGCGTCACTGGCGATGTTCTGGGGCATCCTCTTCGCCTTCATGCCCATGCCCTTCCAAATGGTGCCGGCCACACTGATCGCCGTGGGCCTGCGCATCAACCTGCCTATGGTGCTAGTACTGACTTGGCTGACCAATCCGATCACGGTACTGCCATTTATGTATGCCGCCTATGCCACAGGCAGCCTGGTACTGAATGTGCCCATGCTGAACTGGGCGGAAATGGAAGGTTTGATGAAAGCAATGCTGTCACTCGCTGCCGAGCCATCTGGCAGCAGTGTGATGACGCAGCTCAAGCCCTTCTTTGTTGGCACCGTGCTACTCGGCGCTACGCTGGGCAGCTTGGGCTATGTGGGAATGCAAGGCTATTGGCGCTGGCATGTAGTGAAGCAATGGCGGGCACGCGCGGCACGGCGCGCCATTGCTCAACCTAAAGACTCGCAGAAAAATCGGTGAAGCTTACTCCGTGGCAAGCAGCAGGCCCTGCTCCAGACGTAAACGCCGGTTCATCAGCGAGGCCAGCCGTTCTTCGTGCGTGACGATGACAAAGCTGGTTTGCAGGTCGCGGTTAAGTGTCAGGATCAGTTCGTGAATCTGCTCAGCCGTGTCGCGGTCGAGGTTGCCCGTCGGCTCATCCGCTAGCACCACCGCCGGCTGAGTCACCAACGCACGCGCCAGAGCCACACGCTGTCGCTCGCCGCCAGACAGCTGTGCCGGCGTATGTCCGCCGCGATGCGCCAGCCCGACGCGCGCCAGCAGATCATCGGCCCGCTGCTGCGCCTCGCGCACCGACAATCCGCCAATGACACAAGGCAGCGCCACATTTTCGCGCGCAGTAAACTCCGGCAGCAGATGATGCAGCTGATAGACAAAGCCGACATGGCGATTGCGCAGCTGACTGCGCTTTGCCTCGTCAGCATGACTGAATGCCTCACCCAGCAACTGCACTGAGCCTTGCGAAGGTTGCTCCAGTCCGCCAAGCAGATGCAGCAGCGTGGTCTTGCCCGAGCCTGAACGTCCGACAATCGCCACGCATTCGCCGCGCTCGATCGCGAACGAAACACCCCGCAAAACATCTACCGCCTGCGGCCCCTCACGAAAGGTTTGACCGAGATTTTCGGCCACCAGCACTGGATTGTTATTCATAACGCAACGCCTCCGCCGGCTGGATGCGCCCAGCCTGATACGCCGGATACAGCGTGGCTAAGAAGCTCAGAATGAAGGCTGTAATGCTGACCCAGACCACATCACTAAGCAGCAGTTCAGTGGGCAGATAGTTAACGAAATAGGCATCGAACAAGTGCACGCCGGACAGCCGCTCATAGAAAGACGCTAGGTCGCTGACCGTGAGCGACAGCGTAACGCCCAGCACCATGCCGGCGATAGTGCCACCGAAACCGATGGCCGTGCCCTGCACCAGAAAAATGCGCTGAATCATGCGTGGCGTTGCGCCCAGCGTACGCAGAATGGCGATGTCGGAGCGCTTGTCGTTAACCACCATGACCAGGCTGGATACGATGTTGAAGGCCGCCACCGCCACAATCAGCAGCAGCAGCAACGACATCATGGTCTTTTCCATCTTGATCGCGTTGAACAAGCTGCCCTGCGTCTGCGTCCAATCATTGCCATAGAAAAACGGTGGCAACTTGGCCAACAGGCGCTCATTGATGGCCCGCGCCTGAAACAAGTCATCCACCTTCAGGCGCACGCCCTGCACTTTGCTGCCGATGCGCAAGAGCTTGCCGGCATCGGCGTAGTGAACATAGGCCAACATGCCGTCTACTTCGGCACCAACCTTGAAGATGCCAGTCACTGTAAAGCGCTTGAAGCGGGGAATTACACCGGCAGCGCTGATCGTGGCCTCCGGCAGCACCAGCGTGATCGGATCGCCCACACTAACGCCAAGGGTATTGGCGAGCTGCTGGCCGAGCACAATGCCGAAATCACCATCGCGCAGGGTATCCATGCTGCCCTTCACCATGAAGTCATGCAGGATGGACACGCGCCGCTCGCGTGCGGGCTCAATACCGGTAATCATGGCACCGCTGACTTGGCCGTTGGCGGTGAGCATGCCCTGCACCTGCGTCATCGGCGCAGCGGCCACTACGCCCGACGTGCGCTCGGCGATTTGCACCAGCTTGGGCCAGTTCTGCATGGGCTCGCTAGACATGATGTTGGCCTGCGGCACCATGCCGAGAATGCGCTGCTTGAGCTCGCGGTCGAAGCCGTTCATCACTGACAGCACGGTAATGAGGACGGCCACACCTAACATCAGGCCGATCATGGAACTGAGCGACATGAAGGAGATGAAACGTTCGCGACGGCGGGCGCGTGTGTAGCGCAGGCCGATAAATACAGAGAGAGGTTTGAACATGATGGCGGCGATTAGACCACAGCTCCTGAGTAGCGTCACACGGCTTTAACGAAGATGATTACACTATTGTGCACAAGAGCGCCGCTCACAAGCAGCCTCATTCACTGCCTATTAAAAGGAATGCGCAGATGCTCATCGTTGGCCATCGCGGTGCCCGCGCCGAAGCTCCCGAAAATACGCTGAGCGGATTTCGCCATTTGCATGCGCTCGGCGTACGCGCTGTCGAGTTCGATATCCAGGTCAGCGGTGACGGCGAACTCGTCATCATCCACGATGCCGATCTGCAGCGCACCAGCACCGGCCAAGGCTCTGTGCACGATTGGCCGGCCTCGACGCTGGCCGCACTGGATGCCTGCCACCGAGCGTTTCCGACCTGGCCTGTCTGCGAGGGTATACCGTGCTTGGACGAGGTGCTGGCCCTGCTCACGGACTTCATGCATATCGAACTGGAAGTGAAAGCGCGCACGCCGGAGCACGAAGCGGTGGTCATCGCAAAACTACCAGCGCTGTGGGAGAAGCATCGGCTGGCCGGGCGTGCCCGCACCACCTCGTTTAATCCGCGCTATCTGCACGGCATGTTGCAAGCCGCGCCGCATATTCCGCGCGGATTTCTGTTTGAGGAAGACTTTGCAGGAGATGCCATTGCGATGGCGACCGCTGTTGCCGCGACATCACTCGGCCCGCATCAGCGCCGATGCACGCCCGAGCTGATCGCCGAGGCACATGGCGCCGGCTTGATCGTCTCGACGTGGACGGTCAATGATCAGGCCCGAGCACTGGAGCTAGCAGGCATGGGCGTGGACGCCATTATCACCGATGTGCCAACGCAAGCCCTGAGCTGGTTCTAACCTACGGTAGGCTGCCCCGAAATAGGGGGTCAGCGTGCAGCCAGCGTCATAGCATGCGCAGTTGCCGCCGCCGTACGCGGCACGATCAAACGCGTTGGCGCAGGCTTACGCCTGGCCTGCTCATACAATGGCATGACCTTGGGGATGGCCGCCTGCAAGCTGGCAATGCGTTCGCTGCTCGATGGATGCGTGCTGGTAAACGAGCCCTGCCCGCCGCCGGTAGCCTGCGCCATCTTCTGCCATAACGACACCGACGCGTTCGGGTTATAGCCAGCCCGCGCCAGCAATTCCAAGCCCATGATATCGGCCTCGGACTCCTGACCACGGCTGTGCGGCAAAGTCAGCGCCAACTGTGCCGCCACTTGCACCACTTGCCCAGTGGTCGCCGACATGCCGGTCAGCGCACCGAGCAGGCTCATGCCGGTCTGTTGGGCATAGGCCTGTGACATGCGCTCACGACCGTGCTCACGCAGGGCATGCGCCATTTCATGGCCCATGATCGCGGCAATTTCGTCATCCGTAAGCTTGAGCTGATTGATGATGCCGGTGAAGAACATGATCTTGCCGCCGGGCGAGCAATAGGCGTTGAGCTCGTTGCGCGTTTCCAGATTGACTTCCCACTGCCAGGTGCCGGCATCGGTACGAAACACGGCCACTTGCGGAATGAGGCGATCAGCAATGCGGCGGATGCGCTCGAGGTTGGCCTTGTCCGTATTCAGTGAGCTTTTGCCGCGAGCGGTCTTCAGCTCGGCCTGATACGACTCCAGCGCCATGGCATCAACCTGACTGGCCGGCAACAGCAGCAGCTGTTGGCGCTTGATGCCGGTCGCGCCTTGCTGTGTGGTTGTGGTGCAGGCGACCAGCGCCAGCGGCAAAATTATCAGCGTGCGCTTGAGCATGAAGAAAGCAGGTAGGCGGCACGGCATGATAAAACTCCTTAAGTGATGCGCACGGGTATCAGGCGACAGGCAGAGAATAATAACGCTGCCAAATGTCGCTATAGCGTACACGCTCTGCCGCAATTTGCTCAGCACTCCAGCCCAGCTCTTCGGCCAGAATGGCATCGAGTGACGGCACAGCATCAATTCCGCCACGGGGTAGCAACAGGCCGAGTCGCACGCGGCGCAACAGCAAATCGTCGAGATGCACCACCTGCTCGTGACGGCAGGCCCAGCGCAGCTCCGCCAGCAGCACCTGCGTATCGGCGATAGGCGTCAGCTCAGCAGCTGGCATCTCGGTCAGAAAAGCGCGAGTGTGAATCCCTAGACGTGATACCAGCCTAGCGAATACGCCAGCGCTCATGCCCTGCGGGGCAACCCCCGAATTCGGCGGCGAAAAAATCGCACCGCGCTGATCGTCCACGTTGATGCCAAGATACGGTGCCGCCAGCTTCAGGGCATCGAGCGCAATGAGACGGAAGGTGGTGAGCTTACCGCCAGTCACCGTGATCAAGCCCTGATTATCCCAGACACTATGGCTGCGACTCTCCTTGGACGGATCACTGCCATCGCCGGCACTAACCACCGGGCGCACACCGGACCAGGTCGCGATGATGTCCTCAACACCGATGTGAGCGTCAGGGAACTGCGCATTGACTCCACGCAACATGTAATGCATCTCATCAACACTGAGCACGGCCTCAATATCCATATCGGTGCGATGATCGAGATCCGTGGTGCCAATGATGGTGCGACCTTCCCAGGGATAGGTGAAAACCACACGGCCATCGTCTGGGTGATGCGAGATCAGCGCCTCTGAGAGAGGCAGGCGGTCAGCAGAAATAACCAAATGACTGCCGCGCAGCGGGCGCACACGCACTTCGTTGACCAGCTTCTGACGCAGGCGATCGGCCCAAGCGCCGGTGGCATTGATTACGCATTTGGCACTGACCACGGCATGCTCGCCAGACACACGATCCTCCAGACGCAAGCCAGCAACACGGCTTCCAGCCATCACCAGATCGGTCGCCTTAATGTAGTTGATCGTGGTCAGACCTTCTGCCACAGCTTCGTCCAGCACGCGCTGCACCAGTCGTGAGTCATCGGTCAGCGCATCGGTATAGCGCGATGCGCCCTGCAGATTGTCCTGACGGTGCCCCGGAATGCGCTGCAAAAAAGTCAGTCGCTTGAAGAATGCGTGATCACGTACGCCAGCCAAGAAGTCGTAGGCCATGACCAGCACCTGAAACGGCCAACGCCCCGGAAACACGCCGCGATAATGCGCAAAGTAGTAGCCCATGCGCTCAACCAGCCCCGGTGCTTCACGCAGCAGACGCTCACGCTCGGTCAGTGAATGCCAAGTCAGGCGAATCTCGCCCTGAGCAATGTAACGGAGGCCCCCATGCACCATTTTCGAAGAACGGCTTGAGGTTCCCCAGCTGTAATCCGTCTGTTCAATCAGCAGGGTTTTCAGCCCACGCCGAGTCGCCTCACGCGCCACGCCTACCCCGGTAATGCCACCACCAATAATGATGAGATCCCAGAGATGATGCGGCAAAGACTGCCATTGCTGCTGACGAATGACATGAGTGGACATGCGTGACCTGCTGTGAAATCAAGAACCTGAGAGTAGGCGTATCTTAACGCGTTCAGGCAGACAAATCAGGCAGGCGCACGACCGCTAAGTCATCAAGCAGGACTTACCAGCGCACTTGCTCCAGCTGCGTCAACTCGCGGCCAAGAAAGCGCCCGCCCACTGTTTGGAAGCGTAGCGGCACATCAGTCACCACATAGCGATACGCCGGCTGCTGACGCTGCGGATTGTGCATATCCATTTCACTCAGCACGCGCGCCGTTTGCTCAGCGATGGTGATGGCCGAATCCACCAGCTTGATGCCCGGCCCCGCGACTTCCTGCAGCAAGGACTTGAGCAGCGGGTAATGCGTGCAGCCCAGCACCAGGGCATCGATCGATTCAACAAAGACTGGCTTCAGATATTCCTTGGCGGTTAGACGCGTGACCTCGTGATCGAGCCAGCCCTCTTCCACCAGCGGCACAAACAGTGGGCAGGCCTGCGAGTACACATGCAGGTCCGGGTTGAGCGCGTGGATATTGCGCGCATAGGCGTTGGAATTGATGGTGGTGGGCGTGCCGATGACGCCGATGCCCTTGCGGCTGATCTCCACCGCCGCGCGCGCGCCGGCATCGATCACATCCAGCACCGGTACCGGCGAGCGCTCGCGCACGGCATCGCCAGCGACAGCGGCCATGGTGTTGCAGGCGATGATGAGCAGTTTGACATCGCGCTCCAGCAGGTAATCCGCGATCTGCGTGGTGAAGCTGCGAATGGTCTCCACCGACTTCACGCCGTAGGGCACGCGCGCGGTATCGCCAAAATAGATAATGTCTTCAAAGGGCAGGCGCTCCATGAGCGCTCGCACCACGGTCAGGCCGCCAATGCCGGAGTCGAAAACACCAATCGGGGAACGGGCGGAGCGCCTGGATGCGGTCATCAAAAAATCCTGTGGTCATCATGCTTAGTACGCAAGCACAGGATAGCAAAACACTGGCCTAATGATCGGCGTTTCGGATAACTGGGACAGGTAAAGAAATTAGTCCGCGCTATCTCCAAGCGTAAACTTACTCGGGCTGAACACCAGCTTAGAAATTCTGCGCACCTGCAACAACAAACGCTCGGTGTGATAGGTAACCGGGTCCTGCAGATGTAACCGCAACAATTCCTCGGCAACCACCTGCGTGGTTCGAATAATCAACTCCACATCCGTTCGAGCAAGAAACAAGCGACCAGAATCCTCCGCAACTCTCAGGCTTTGTTCTAGAAATTGCTGAACAAGCATCCGTGACCGATTCAAATGCTCATGCAGCTCTGGAGGCGCTCCCTCAGGCGGCATCAAAAACAGTCGCCAAATTGCTGGTTCAGCATCTATAGCCGACATGAGGTCGGCCATAACCGCCACAAATTGCTCCTCGTCACCAACTCTGTAACGTGAAGCCGACTGTAGAAAACCAGCAACGCCCTTGTTGAACTCACGCTCCATTAAGGCAACCAATACACCCGCCAAGTTGCCAAACTGCTGATAAATCAAGGTTCTGGTCACGCCAGCGGCATGTGCCAGACGATCCATGGTGACCACATAAAAGCCTTCAGACACCACAATCTGCAATGCGACATCCAGTATTTGGTCACGACGGAGAGAGGCGCTCATGCGCTGTTTAATAGCAACTGACTTGATGGCAACTGGCATGTCATGCTCCGTCTGAAGTGGCTTGCATTTTATCATGAACCGCTATAACTTACATCTTGAAAGTTACGGATTGTAAGTTAATTGCTACCGTCAATAAGATGGAGATAAACCCATGAGCACCGCACTCACACTCAAGTCCCAAACCCCGCGCCGTCTGCGTCCGGAAAGTGTTTCCATCATTCCCGGTAAGCTGGGCGGAAACTATGGTGCTGTACCGCCGAACTGGTTCGCCGGCAATCCGTTCATTACCGCTAATTTCAATGCCCTGATGGCGCAGTTCCCGCCAGGTGAGCGCTTTCTGATCCAGTCGGCACGACTTTTCCGCGATCAGCTCACCGACCCGCAACTGCGTAAAGATGTGGCTGGCTTCATTGGCCAAGAAGCTCACCATGCCAATGAGCACGCACAAATCAACCTCGAGCTCGCCAAAATTGGCGTGCCCACCGAGATGATTGAACGACAAGTGCAATGGATCCTCGACGGGATTTGCCGCATTCTGCCGGAAGTTGACCAGATGGCGGCTACGGCGGCACTCGAACACTTTACGTCGATGCTGGGCAGCTTCGTACTGAACAACCCTGATGTCGTTAAGGATGTCGACCCTTCCATGCGTCAGCTGTTTATCTGGCATGCCATTGAAGAGTCGGAGCACAAGGCAGTTGCCTTCGACCTCTATCAGGCCGTGGATGGCAGCTACCCTCGCCTGATGTTTGCTTACCTGTGGTCCAGCGTGCTGTTGACCGCTATCACGGCTTATTTCCAACTGCACTTGATGGCCAAGGATCGCTCCCTGTTCAAGCTGGGCACTACGCTCAAGGGCCTGAACTGGATGTTTGGCTTTGGCAAAAACGCCGGCCACTTCCGTCGCATGCTGCCGGAGTACTTCGACTTCTTCCGTCGCGACTTCCACCCATGGCAGCACGACAACAGTGCGCAAATTGCTGAATGGAAGAAAGTACTCGAAGCTTCAATGCAGGGGCACTAAATGAATACATCTGCACCGGTATCCGAACACCTGCCACTCGTCATTATCGGTGCCGGTTTTGGCGGCATCGGCATTGGCGTGCAGTTGCGAGAGGCTGGCATCCAGGACTTCACCATCCTGGAACGCACCGCTGATTTGGGTGGCACCTGGAGCCGTAATACGTATCCGGGTGCGGCCTGCGATGTGCCATCCACGCTTTACAGCTTTTCCTTTGCGCCAAACCCGGGTTGGACACGCAAGTACGGCACTCAGCCCGAAATTCTTTCCTACTTAAGAGAGACTGCGGAAAGCAACGACATTGTTCGCCACATGCGGTTTGGTGTGGATGTACTAAAGGCGCAATTTGATGAGGCCAGCAATCGCTGGCAAATTCAGACGAATCAGGGACAGTTGACCGCCGACATCCTGATTAGCGCTGCCGGCCCGTTTGCCGAAGCAGCCACGCCTGATTTGCCAGGGCTATCGACGTTTGAAGGCACCCAGTTCCACTCCTTGCACTGGGATCATGCGCACGACCTGACGAATGAGCGTATTGCTGTTATCGGTACTGGTGCATCGGCCATCCAGTTCATTCCGGAAATTCAGCCAAAGGCTCGTGAGCTTCTGGTCTTCCAGCGCACACCTGCTTGGATCGTGCCACGCATGGACCGAGCCATCACGCGTCTGGAAAAATTCACCTATCGCACCCTGCCAGCCGCACAGCGCCTGGCGCGTAGCAGCTGGTACGCCATGATTGAATCATTCGGCCTACCGGGGTTTGTCAGCACACATTTTCGTCACCCGTTCGAGGCGCTGGGCCGTCTGCAGCTGAAGCGTCAGGTCGCCGACCTCAAGCTGCGTGAAAAGCTGACGCCGAACTACATGATCGGCTGCAAACGAGCTATTTTCTCCGACAACTACTACCCGGCGCTCAGCCAGCCCAATGTGCAAGTCATTACCGATGGCATTGCCGAAATCAGACCACACAGCATCGTCACACGGGATGGCACCGAGCACACCGTAGATACCATCATCTTTGGTACCGGCTTCACGATTATGGCGCGCGTGGCAGAGCAGATCATCGGGGTTGATGGCCATACCATGGCCGATCGCTACCGTGAGCGTCCGCAAAGCTACTTCGGCACAACCAATGCCGGCTTCCCCAACATGTTCACCATTCTTGGCCCCTTCAGCACCGCAGGGAACCAGTCGGCTATCTTCATGATGGAGTGCCAGTTCACCTACATCATTGATGCCATTACGCGTGTTCGCCGCGAAGGTATTGCGCGTTTCGAGGTTCGTCGTGAAGCTCAGGACACCTTCGTGGACGAGATGCATGCACGCTCGGAGCATGGCACCCGACTCAACGGTGGCTGCAACAGCTATTACACCAACAGCAAGGGCATGAATGCCGGGCTGTACCCAAGCTGGTCTATTGAATACCTGCGCCGAACCAAGCGCTGGGATAGCGAGAACTATGATCTCCAGAGGCAAACTGAGGCTGCGCAATGAAAAGCCTTGATCTGATGCGACGTCTGCTACAGCCCGCTGCGCCAGATCTCGATGTGGCCGGCAAGGTCGTGCTGATCACCGGTGGGGCCGATGGCATCGGCTTGGAAACCGCGCGCTGCCTGAGGGCGCGCGGAGCCTTGCTGGTCATTGTGGATCGCAATGAAACGGCTGCGCAAAATGCCGTGGCGCTGCTCGGCAAGCAAAGCGCACTAGCCATCGCGGCTGATGTCACGGATCGCGCCGCCATGCGCGCCGCCATTGAGCAGACGCTTGCACACTTCGGCCGGCTCGATGTGGTTGTCGCCAACGCGGGCATCACGCCACCGCCGGCAACCATCCGCACCAGCAATCTGGATGATTTCGACCGTGTCATCGCCGTCAATCTGACCGGCGTGCTCAACACGGTGCATCCGGCAATCGAAGCCTTGATCAAGCAGCAAGGGCATATTGTGGTGGTCGCGTCTTGTGCAGCCTTCTGCCCGCCTGTGGCTGGCGCATCGTACATGATCAGCAAAGCCGCCGTTGAGCAGCTCGGCCGCGGCCTCAAGCTGGAGTTGGCGCCGCACGGTGTTTCCGTGACCGTTTCCTATTTCGGTCTGGTCGATACCCAACTCGCCCGCACTACGCTGGATAATGACCCCATGGGTAACGACCTCAACCAGCAGCTTCCAGCACCTCTGCGCAAACGCATCAGTGCCCAGCATGCCGGTGAAGTCATCGCCAATGCGATCAAGAAGCGCGCCGAACACTCCATGGCTCCGATGGCGTGGGAATCGCTGTCGCTGTTGCGCGGCCTGGTGAATCCCGTGCTGGATCGCTACTTGGTTGGCGACCCACATATTCATGATGTGCTACGCGAACTCGAAGCCCGTAAAAATATCTGACCTAAAAAAGCGCCCACTTATCTGGGTTGGCGCACTACTAACGGAAGAACCATTTCATGGCCCAGCAGAAAATTGAAGTTATCAAAGAGTTCAAGATGCCCGTTGAATCGTTGTTTGCGCAGCTGAGCGAACACGAAAACCTGGCGACAGTGTTTGCGCCGGCCAAAGTAACTCGTGTCCGCGATGGTAACGGCAGCCGTAACGGCGTTGGCTCGGCTCGACTGGTCAAAATCCCGCTGGCACCGGTCATCGAAGAAACGGTGACAGCCTTTAAGGAAGGCGAGCTGGTTGAATACAGCATCAGCAATACCACGCCCCTCAAGAATCACCTAGGTATCATGAAGTTCTCCCCGACCGCTCAGGGCTCGAAACTGCATTACACCATCACGTTTGAGTCACGCATTCCTTTTACTGGCCCGCTGGTCAAAGCCACGCTGGAGCTGGTGATTCGAAAAGGCTTGGACAACATCCGCTAATGTCTTTTCTCTGAAGCGCCGCCATGCTTCTCTCTAAGCGGCTTCTCATGCGCAGTTTGCTACCCGAATCAAGCCTGCGCATGATTGCTGTACCTGCTGACTTATCATCCGTTTGCAGCATTGCGGCCGGAGAGCAGCCAGCCAGTCGTGGCGGCCTCGATGATCGGGCAGTACAAGCAATTTGGACGGCCGTCGAACGGCTTTACCAAAGCGGAATGTCTCCGGCAATCGGCTTCTGTCTGCGCCGACAAGGCCAGGTGCTCTTAAACCGCAGCCTCGGTCATGCTCAAGGCAATGCACCTACGGATACCGCAAGCACACCAAAGCGGCTGGCCACGCCGGAAACACCCATCATCACCTGCTCGGCATCCAAAGCAGTGACTGCTGCCTTGGTCCACCTACTGGCAGAAGATGGTCGCATCAGTCTAGACCGGCCCGTGGCGTACTACCTGAAAGCCTTCGGGGCTAACGGCAAACAGCAGATCACCGTCGCCGACTTGCTCGCACATCGCGGCGGCGTGCCCTACATGAATATTCCAACAGCCGAACGCCACACGGAGTTGCTGGCTGACTGGGATCGCTGCCTGAGTCTGGTTTGCGCCAGTGCGCCGATAAACGCAAGGCGCCCGTCCTATCACGCCTTCAGCAGCGGCTATGTGCTCGGTGAAATCATCCAGCGCATTAGCGGTTACTCGCTCAACGAGTACCTCAATCTGCGCCTACGAGAGCCTCTGGGCTTGCGCCACTTTACCTATGGCCTACCTGTGGCAGAGCGCACGGAAGTTGCGCATAACGCCGTGACCGGGCGTCCAACGCCCTGGCCCCTCTCGCGCAAACTTGAACGCCTGCTTGTGCAGCCCTTCGACGATGTCGTAGACAGTTTGAACAGCGACGGTGCCATGACCGGCATCATGCCGTCTGGCAACCTCTACGCCACGGCCAATGACATATCGCGCTTCTACCAGCTATTACTGGACGAAGGCATGGCAGACGGACAGAGTGTAATGGCCGCACAGACGGTGCAGCGCTTTATCCGCCCCGTGGGGCGAATAGCGCTAGATCGCACCATCAGCGTGCCACTTCGCTACAGTGAAGGACTGATGCTGGGCTCCAGCCCGTATAGCCTGTACGGACCATGGACAAGCCGAGCCTTCGGGCATCTTGGCTTTTCCAATATTCTGGGCTGGGCAGACCCTGATCGTGACATCAGCTGCGGCCTGTTGCTGACTGGCAAAGTGACCTTAGGGCCGCATTTGCGACCCTTTTTTGCGCTGCTCAATACCATTGCACGCGAGTGCCGCTCGCCACGCTAACCCTGCTTCGCCATCTTCAGTGAGATGCAGCAGACATCAAGCATCAAGATGATGCTTGCTCTGCCCCAAGCCTTCTTTGTCCAGCTCGCCAAGAATGCGATCCAGCGTGCCGGAAATCAGCGCAGCATTGCGCATCATCGCCAGCTTGGGCCAGGTCTTACGCCGACCAGCCAAAATCAGCGCCTCAATCTCGCCGGGCTGGAATTCAAAAAGCGTCTGACGCCATTTGAAATCACTTTTCTCCATCAAAATATTGATGTCGCCGAGATAATCCTGATCCAACACACCTGAAAGGTGCTTCAGCTGTGACGCAATGAATTGGCCTCGGCGGCCTCGGTTATTGAGCTGGAGCTCTGCTGTCAGCAACAGCTCGTGAGCCACCTGAATGGCCGCTGCCGTGACCGCACTCTTGATGCCACGTTGCTGTCGTGTCTTGATGTCCGAAATAAAGGGCACCACCGCGGGGTTGATCATGCTCACAACAAAATGATTGACGCCATAAAGCCGAGCCAAACGCTTCGTTGGCAGTTCGCCCGAGACCGAACCATCCACCCAGCGCCGATTCGCCAGATACGGCCTCGGCTTACCATCAAAACCTTTGGCAAACAGGCGTTCGGCGGGCACCACACCAGGAATACTGCTGGAGGCCGAAACGGCAGCGCGAACATACACATTCGGCGATGTGATGGCATTCATCAGTCGCGAATTCTGATGCCGGCCAGCCGGTGAAATGGAGATATTGATATAGCGACCCGTTTTCTCGAATGCTTCCTGAAACGTGATATCGCGGGGAATGATTTCGTCTAGCAGACGCTCCAGAGACTGTTTGGCATCGTCTGGATGCGTGCGGCCCAAAACCTGATCCCGCAAGCGGGTACGCTCAAGTTCGTGGTAACGCTTATCGATGAAATAGCCGGCTTTCAGCTCCTCATCCGTAAGTGTTCCAAGTTGGGCAGCAACGACAGCGCCGGCACTGGAGCCAGAGATAACTCTGGGCAGCATATCGTTATCAATCAATTCCTGAACCACGCCATGATGTGCATAGATCAAGCCGCCACCGCCACTCAGCAATAATGCCGAGCGGCCGTAGCAATGACTGGCACGACGAAAGAAATCGAGCTTTTCAGCGTAGGGAATCTCACTGTCTGGACTGCGATTGATGTGGAGCATGGCCTCGGCAATCGCCGACACATAGTCCTCAATAAGCTGTTTGGTGCCACAGCGTGCACGCTCATACAGCACAGGTCGCCCCATGCCGCCCATGTTGCCATGCACGCCTTCATTCAGCGCATACAGCAACTCTTGCGTGGAGCCACTGTCCAGATACTGTCGAAGACTTTCATAGCGGTTGCCAATTTCCCGATAGTCATACAGCTCGGACCTCGACACCTCACGCCAGGCTCGACCACCCGAGAGCTCATCATGCTGGCGAGCCAGCATTGTCCATTCCGTGTATGTGCTGGCTTCAGCCATCCTTTTATCCAAGCTGGCCACTGACTCACCAGAACCAAGACCCCAGATACTCATAGCGCTATCTCAACCACCACCCTTCAGGGCTTCATTAACTATGCCCCTGCTTACGCAGAGGCACTCATTTTCCAGCAACGCTTAATCCAAGATGGATCTGGCGATGATTTCCTTCATGATTTCCGAAGTGCCCGCAAGGATGCGGTGAACACGCTCGTCCTGATACAGACGGCAGATCTCGTACTCCTCCATGTAGCCGGCACCACCGTGCAACTGCACGCCGGCATCCACCATGCGGCCATTCAGCTCACTGGTGATCAGCTTGGCACGAGCGGCATCCACTGCATCCAGACCGGTGGCGTTATGAATTTCCACACAGCGATCCACGTAGTCCTGCGCCATGTCGATTTCGGCGTCCAGCGCCGCCAAAACAAAGCGAGTGTTCTGCAGCTTGCTCAGCGGCTTGCCGAAAACCTTGCGTTCCTGAACAAATTTCTTGGTCACTTCCAGCGCCACGCGCGCTGAAACGATATTGCCGCAGGCTGCCATCAGACGCTCTTCGGCCAGACCATGCATGAGGTGGTAGAAGCCGCGATTAACCTGACCCAGCACATTGGCTTTCGGGATTTTCACATCGTGGAAAAACAGCTCGGCGGTGTCTTGAGACTTCAAGCCCATTTTCTTCAGGTTGCGGCCACGCTCGAAGCCGGGCATGCCACGCTCAAGAATAAACAGGGTCAGGCCATGCGGATTTTCCGGATGCGTCTTCGCCGCCACGATCACCACATCGGCATTGATGCCATTGGAAATGTAGGTCTTGGAGCCATTCAGCACCCAATGATCGTCATGCTCCACGGCGCGCGACTTCATGCCAGCGAGATCCGAGCCAGCATCCGGCTCAGTCATGGCCACGGCCAGAATCGTTTCCCCGCTGATGGCACCGGGCAGGAAACGCTGCTTCTGCTCGTCAGTGCCGAAATTGCCGAGGTAAGGGGCAACCAGTCGGCTGTGCAAGCTGATGAAATAGCCAGAGTCGCCATGGAAAGCATTTTCTTCGATCAGGATCTGCTCGTAGCGGAAGTCCTTAAGGCCCATGCCGCCGTATTGCTCATCTGCCCACATGCAGAGATAGCCCTGCGCTCCGGCTTTGAGGAAGGCTTCGCGATCAACGATGTTGGCTTCACGCCAGCGTTCACCGTGGGGACGGATTTCCTGCTGGAAGAACTTGCGGGCGGAATCACGAAACAATTCCATTTCAGAATCAAAAGGACGGCGTTGCATAAGTTAACTCCAAGTATTCAAGAATGGGGGACGTGCTCAGCCAAACGCGCTGCGCAAAGGAACAGGGATATTGTGATAAACGGGTTGACGCTTACCGAGGCGGGCCTGAACGGACTCCGTGAGATCGTTGGAAAAGATCAGCCCAGCATTCCAAGTGGCGACATGGTTCAGCGCATCAGCCACCGAGTGATCGCGGGCATAATTGAGCATTTCCTTGCTGCCCAGAATGGCCATGGGGCTCTTGCTGGCAATCGTGGCTGCGATCTGGTTGACCGCCGTCAAAAGGCTTTCATGCGTGGGATAAACCGCATTCACCAAGCCATACCGCAGTGCTTCCTGCGCCGGCAAACGCCTGCCGGTATAGGCCAGCTCCCGAACCAGGCCCTGCGGCATCAAATGCGGCAAGCGCTGCAGACTGCCCACATCGGCGGTCAGCCCCTGATCTATTTCAGCGATACAAAAGAACGCATCTTCAGTGCAGTAGCGCATGTCACAAGCAACAATCATGTCCAAGCCACCGCCCAGACATCCGCCTTGCACCGCTGCCAGCACGGGAACTCGCAGCATTTCCAAGGCGCTGAATGTCTCTTGAGCCAGCAGCACGGTTTCCATGAACTGCTTGCGACGATGCGCTTCATCATCGCGGCTTTGCCCGATCAACTCGCTCAGCAGCGCAATATCCAAGCCGGCACTGAAATGCTTGCCCGTCGATGACAACACGACTACGCGCACCGATTCATCTTGCGAAATCGCGTCGATGGCCTGCGGGAATTCCCGCCAGAAATCCTTGTTCATGGCGTTCAGTGCCTGCGGTCGATTCAACTGCAGGTGCGCAACATGATCGGCAATATGAAGATCGAGACTTTGGTATGTCATAAGAACTCCGCCAAAACTCAAGTCGCAGGGTTGCTGGAATACTGCATCAAGCCAGTCATGGACAGGCTGGCGCCGCCAAGGCTCCAGCCACCGTCAATCGGCAACACCACGCCGGTCACATAGCTCGCCATCGGACTTGCCAGCCAAAGGCAGGCATCGGCAATTTCCTGCTTGCGGCCGTAACGGCCTAGCGGAATGGATTGGGCTACTTGCCGTGCAGCGTCTGGCGTGGGTGCCAGTCGCGCCATGCCTTCTGTGTCTGCAATGGGGCCGGGCACAATAGAGTTGACGCGCACACCCGCACTCGCCCACTCCAGAGCACTGACGCGTGTAATCATGTCTACGCCTGACTTGGCCGCGCAAACATGCATCTGCAACGGCATAGGAATAGCGGCCTGTGGCGCAGACACATTGATGATGCAGGCGCCCGGCTTACGCAAACGGGGGAAAGCAAGTTTCAGCACATGAAACGTACCCATCAAGTCGATATCTACCACCGTCTTGAAGGCATTCGCAGACATGCTCAGCGCGGACGCTGGGAAATTCCCTGCAGCTCCGGAAACAAGCACATCAATGGGGCCAAAGGCCGCCTCTGCTGCGGCAAGCGCCGCATCAACAGCGTCGTAATGGCGCACATCAGCGACGAAGCCTCTGGCCTCGCCGCCGTGCAGCTGCAAAGCCGCTACCGCTGCCGCCACTTTTTCAGCACTACGCGACATCACAGCAACTCGCGCACCTGCTTTAGCAAAAGCCTCTGCAATACCGAGATTGATGCCGCTGGTGCCACCCGCCACAAAAACGGTCTTACCGGAAAAATCGAACGGCTGCATGTGTCTGTATCCTCGTGGCGATCACGACAAATGCGATTACTTGCCTTTGAACTCAGGCTTGCGCTTGCCCATGAAAGCCATCACGCCTTCCTTCGCGTCTTCGCTACGCACGCAATAGTTCTGCAAGCCAGCTTCAAAGGAAATGGAATCAGCCAGATCCATTTGCTGCAGGCGGTTCAAGGCTTGCTTGGCAAAGCTCATGGCCAACGGTGCCTGCAACGCCAACGCTTCGGCAAACGCTTGCGCAGAAGCCGCCAGCTCCGCGGCTGGCACGACACGATTGGCAAGGCCATAAGTCAGGCAATCCTGTGCCGAAATACGCGCACCGGTCGCAATAGCCTCGAAGGCACGACGGCGACCCATGGCATGCAGCAGCTGCCAGCAGGCACCGCCATCCGGCACCAGGGCCAAATTCGCGAACGCCATGTAGATACAGGCATTATCTGCCATGACGGTCAGATCACAGGCCATGGCAAATGCACCGCCAATACCGGCCGCAGCACCATTGATGGCACTGATGAAGGGTTTGGGTGAGTTGGCAATGCTGAGCAACAACGGCTTGTATTCCTGCTCGATCTGCGGCTGCGGGAGATAGTTCGGAACCGTCAGGTCCGAGAAATCAGCGCCAGCACTAAAAGTCAGGCCGGCAGCAGCGAGCACCACCACACGAGCATCATTGTCAGCCATAGCACGGGCAATCGCTGCACCCAGATCATCACGCATGGCCTGATTGAAGGCATTGCGGGCTTCCGGGCGATTCAGGGTAATCGTTGCCACACGGTTATGAACTGCATAGGAAACGCAGGAAGTGGCAGCCGCTGGATTAGTCATAGCAGGACTCTCGTAAAAAGTTGAATGCATCGACGCACAGGAGGCATCAGGCTCGAACATACTCGCATAGCAGTCCAGCGGCGATGAGACCCAGAAGTGTCACAGAGGGGTTCTGAAAGTGACAGCCAAACTTAGGCTTTGCGTTGTTGCTGCAGATAATCGGTAGGTGCCAGCCCGTACCAGCGCTTGAATGCGCGCCGAAAAGACGATACGTCTTGATAACCTAGTGCCGTGGCAACTGATTCCACCGTATATGTCCGGCTGTCGAGATACAGGCAGGCTAGGCGCCCTAACTCTTCGTCGAGAATGTCCTGGTAACTCGTGCCCTCGCCTTTCAAATAGCGAATCAAGGTTCTCGGCGAAAGATGAAAATGATGCGCGACATCCAGCAGCATCCAAAGTCTGCCCGGATTTTGCCGCAACAGCTGAAGCACCCGGTCTGACCAGCGGCCTGCCGCGATACTCGCCTGCATTAACTCTTCACAGCGCGTCAGTGCTTGCTGATAAAGCGTTGTGTCACTGTAAGGGTTGGCGCGGCGCGCCAAGGCCAGCGGAACTCGCAGAGTGGTTTCTTCTGCATGAAAGCGACAAGCGCAGCGCAAGTATTCCGCGTAACTTGCCGCATGCACGGGCGGTGCATACGCCAGCTCCACCCGCACGTGATCCCTCACGGCCGCGCCGCCAAGCATGAGCACCGCAATGCGCTGCACACTGAGCAACACGGACTCGCAAATAAACAGCCCGACCTCATCCGCCGGAATCTGCAATCTGAAGCTGACAATCAGATCGTCATCTTTGAGTGCGCAAACCATGCCTACGCTGCTTTCGCGCACGGAGTAGTAACTTGCGGCCGCCTGCAGAGCTGTTTCCAGATTCGCGCAGGTACTCATGAGCACGCCCAGCGGGCCATGCGCAGACACATGCAAGCGACTGCCCCAGCGCAAGCCCAGTGCCGGATCACCGGAAATGTGCAGTGCATTGCGGACAATCGCTAATTGCGTAGCCTCCTCTACCTGCTGGTCAAGACAAACCAGCTCCTCAGGCAAGAGTGATGTGCCGGCCAGCAGCCTGGCTTGACCGGCCTCGTCCAGCTTGAGAACTCTTGCTAGCAGGTAGAGATAGGTTATCGGCATGTTTTAGCGTGGTTGCATACGGATACCGCCATCAACGCGAATGCACTCGCCGTTCACATAAGCATTCTCGATGATGAAAACTGCGGTATGTGCAATTTCTTCCGGACGACCCAGTCGCTGCGGGTTCAGCACCGACGCGGACAGGCTGGCGATCACATTGGGGTCCAGGCTGTCGAACAACGGTGTGTGAATCAGGCCCGGCACGATGGTGTTGACGCGAATACCGTAGGTGGACAGGTCACGAGCGATCGGCAGGGTCATGCCGACCACGCCACCCTTGGACGCGCTATAGGCGGCTTGGCCCATCTGGCCTTCATAAGCTGCAATCGATGCCGTATTGATGATCACACCGCGCTCACCGTCAACGATTTCGTTCTTCGCCATCTGTTCAGCGGCATAGCGCAGCACGTTGAAAGTACCAACCAGGTTCACCTGCAGTACGCGATTGAATTCGGCCAGCGGGAACACGCCCTTCTTGCTTAGTGTCTTCGTGGCACTGCCAACACCGGCATAGTTGATGCACACATGAATGGCACCAAAATGCGCTGCCGTTGCAGCAATCGCTGCCTCTACCGACACTTCATCCGCCACATTCACTTTCTGAAAAAATACCGCGTCACCGAGAGCAGCGACCAGAGCTTCGCCAGCCGCATCATTAAAGTCAAAAACGGCGACCTTGGCACCGGCGGCAACCAGCTTCTCTACCGTGGCACGACCCAGACCAGAAGCACCACCAGTAACAACAACAACAGAACCTGCAACTTTCATGTGTATCTCCTCGTTGAAACATTAATCAGATAGCAAGCCGTGAGCAGGATTTCTGACACGGCGGCCAGCCTAGCAATTCTTCCAATTCGGGGCACGCTTTTCGACAAAAGCAGACACCCCTTCTTTCTGGTCTTGCGTATCCCAAAGGCGCACAAACAGCTCACGCTCCAACGCAAACGCGCTGCTAATCGGCTGCCTGCGCGCTGCCATGATGAGCTGCTTGCAATAACGCACCGAAGTCGGGCTCTGCTTCTCGACTTTGGCAGCCAGCTCCAGAGCCTTGGTCAATGCCTGACCGGTGGGCACGACTTCCTGCACCAAACCAATCTCCAAGGCCTTATCAGCCTTGACGCGCTCACCCAGCAAGATCATGCGCTTGGCCCACGCCTCGCCCACGAGCCACGGTAATTGCTGCGAACCCAAGCCGCAGGGCAACAAGCCTACCGAGGCTTCAGGCAGCGCCATTTGTGCCTGCTCCTCGGCCACCCGGAAGTCGCAAGACAGCGCTACTTCAAGACCACCGCCCATGGCAAAACCCGTAATGGCAGCAATCGACACGCCCCGATAATTGGCCAAGGCCTCAAATGCCGAACCAAAAGCCTGGGCAAAAACAAAAGACTGCCCTTTATCATCGTGGTTGAAGCGATTGAGATCAGCACCGGCACTGAAGAACTTTGCCGAAGTACTGGCAATGATCAGCGCATAATTTTCTGCATCCTGATTCAACTCCTCCACCATGGATTGCAGCAAGGCCAAGCTTTCTGGCGTCCAGGTATTGGCTGGCAAGTTGTTCAAGGTAATGACAGCGGTGTGACCGTGTTTTTCCAGCAGCAGCGAACTCATTTATTTCTCCGTATTCCATCGTCAACATGACGAGATCGAAAAAGGCATGTGCCGTCGTTTACAGCCAAATAACTGGCTGTTTGCGAGCCACCCAGGCTTCGGCCTTATCCATGTAGCGATCTTCAATCACATTACGGCGGATTTTCATGGTCGGGGTCAGGAAGCCGTTGTCCATGGTCCACGGTTCACGCACGACCACAACACAATCGAGCTTCTCATGGGGATCCAGCTCCTGATTCACACTATCGAGCAAATCTTTAAGCGCGATTTCAAGATCCATCTTGGCCGTCGCATCCTGCAAACTGCTTTGCGCATCAGGAGCCAACATCACCAAGGCCAGCGGCTGTGCCTGGCCACTGCCAACCACACACACGGCCTCCAGGGAAGAATGGCGGCCCAGCAGCTGCTCGATGGGCACGGGAGCCACATACTTGCCCTTGCTGGTCTTGAACAGATCCTTTACGCGCCCAGTAATCTTGAGGCGCCCCTGAGCATCGATCTCGCCACGGTCACCAGTCTTGAAGTAACCATCCGCCGTCATTTCTTCCTGCGTTTTCTCCGGCAGCTTGTAGTAACCCAGCATTTGCGCTGCGCTTTTCACTTCCAGCTCGCCGTTATCGGCAATACGCGCTTGCACGCCCAACACCGGGCTTCCCACATAACCAATGCGAACCTTACCCGGACGGCTGAAGTGCGAAGCTGCAAAGTTCTCCGACATGCCATAGCCATCAAGCATTTCCAGGCCCAGCTGGCGGAACCACTGGATGATATTTGGCGGCAACGGCGCAGACCCGGTGACTGTCACACGAGCATCCTGCAAACCAAGCTGAGTCAGAATTTTCTTGCGGATCACGCGTGAAAGCAGCGGAATCATCAACAGGCGGGCCAACTTCTTCTCCGGCATTTTCGCGCTCACGCCCTGATAGAACTTGGTCCACAGGCGAGGTACCGAGAAAAATACCGTAGGACGGGCACGGCGCAGGTCAACGGCAAATGTTTCCAGGGAGTTGCTGAAAAAGACCTGAAAGCCGCAGTTGAAGGAGTTGATTTCAACAATCGCACGCTCGGCTGCGTGAGCCAGCGGCAAGTAAGACAACATGCGATCCTGCGGATTCATCGCGAACGTATCGTGCATGGCCGCACAGGCAGCAGCCATGGAGCCATGACTGTGCATCACGCCCTTGGGCATGCCCGTGCTGCCCGAGGTATAGATGATGGTTGCCAAGGTATCTGGTGTCGGCAGTTTCACCTGCTGCAACGGCTGATTGTCAGCAATGATGCTGTCCCAAGTTGGCAGATCGTTACGCGGCGCCATGGGCAGAGTGATTTGCGGCAAGCTATCGGGAATGGCGGGATGCATGCTGTTCCAGCCATCGCTAACGCCATCCATCTTGCCAATGAAGAGCAGGCATGCCCCGCTGTGCTCCAGCACATATTGCGTGGTTTCAGCATTCAGTGTGGGGTACAGTGGCACGCTAACATGCCCGGCCATCCAGATCGCAAGGTCAGCCATGATCCAGTGCGCACTGTTCTTGCCAAGCAGCGCAATATGGCTACCAGCCGGCAAATCAAGCGACAGCAGGTAACTTGCCATACGGCGCGCCTGATCACCTACCTCGGCCCACGTATATTCAACCACGCTGCCATCCGGAAACGGCTGCGTAAAATAGACTGTCTTGGCTTGTGCCGCTTCCCAGTGCAGGAAACGCTCCAGCGGAATACCGGTATTTTGGGTATTTTTCATGCCCGATGCCCTCTGTGATGCTATTGGATAAACGCAGTAATTTCTTCAGACACATTAACGTGTTGAAGTGCCTGAAGTACTCGAATCAGATGAATACAAATGGATTGTAAAGGGATCTGGACAGGGAACGACATGTGCAGCCCATCTGAGTGACCTATTAGTCAGCTGCCGCATTCAAGCATGACACAAGCGCAAGGGACATTGACGAAATTGCGACCGAGATGGACTATATTGCTCAAGCACAGTTGAGCATAACCACATTAATACCGGTGCAGAGATCATAAAATATGGCCAAAGACAGCGAGTTTTCGACCTCAAACTGGCCGCTACCTGTAAACGGCACACGCTTCCTGATACCTCAATTTCTACAAGACCTGCTACGCAAGCATCCTCTCAGCGAAGATTGTCACCCGTTGGCTTTTGGCTATTACCCTGAGGCAAAGGGCCATCAGATGCGACGACGGCACCACTCCAACTACTTGCTGATTTATTGCGTCAAAGGATGCGGCAAACTCAGCATCGCATCCGAGCAGCACGATGTCACGGCCGGCGATCTGATCATTCTGCCGGCGGGAACACCTCATGCCTACGGCGCATGTACCGATGAACCCTGGAGCATCTACTGGGTGCATTTTGATGGCAGGCTGGCACAGGCCTATTCCGACTTTCTAGCGATGGAACATCCGATCGCTTGCATCGGCAAGCTGCCAGGGCTGATCGCGGAGTTCGAGTCTCTGCTCGCGCTGCGCCATTCCAGCTATGTGCTAACGCCCTTCGTGCACGGTGCCAGCCTGCTCAAAGCATTGTTGACGGGCTTGACCGACAATATTGCCCGCACCCGACAAGGTGGCGGCATGGACTTGAATGTGCTGGCCGGACTCATGCGGCGACGACTGAGCGGAGAACTCGATCTCGAAGATTTGGCGCAAGTGGCACATCTCTCCAAGTTTCATTTCATCAGACGGTTCCGGCAGCTGACCGGGAATACCCCCATTCAGTACTTCATTCATCTCAAGATGCAGCACGCATGCCGATTACTGGATAGCTCGGAAGATCCCATCAAGCGTATTGCTGCGGAGGTTGGCTATGAAGATCCGTACTATTTTTCGCGTATTTTCAAACGCGTGATTGGCGTATCACCGCAACACTATCGCGAAAGCCGGCTGGTCTGACCGAGTAGCCATAGAGCCAAACCCCAGAAACGAAAAAGCCCTTGAGCCGTAAGGCATCAAGGGCTTCAAAATTTGGAGCGGGAAACGAGACTCGAACTCGCGACCCCGACCTTGGCAAGGTCGTGCTCTACCAACTGAGCTATTCCCGCTTAATTGCTTTCGCAACTGCTGTCTGCTCATCACTGCGCAACAGACAGGCGCGCATTGTAGGGTCCTGATACAGCGTGTCAAGCCTAGTACGGCGCACTGCCGTGCTGACTGCACAAATTTACGGCAATGACGCTGATCTAGTCGACTTCACGCAGTGATGGCCAGGCAGCAGCCAAGTAAATGCACATCGACCATAACGTCAAAATCACCGACACATAGAGCAATACCCACGACAAGCCCATGAGCTGGGGTTGATTCCAGAGCAGCCCGGTGATGGCAACCATCTGCGCTGCCGTCTTCCATTTGCCGATTTGGCTGACGGCGACTTGCGCACGCTGACCGATCTCAGCCATCCACTCACGCAGTGCAGAAATAGTGATTTCACGCGAGATGATGACAATGGCCGGCACCACCATGAATACATGGGCATGCCACTCCACCAGCAGAATCAGTGCGGCAGCCACCATAAGCTTGTCAGCCACAGGGTCTAAAAAACGTCCGAAGGCAGAGCCCTGATTCCAAGCGCGTGCAAGGTAGCCATCAAGCCAATCGGTAATAGCCGCAAACGCAAAGATAAAGGCCACTATTTCATGTCGATAAGGCACGGGGGCATATGCCACGCCGAGCAAGACAGGAATGAGCGCCACACGCGAGACGGTCAAAATGTTGGGGATGTTCCAGAGTGGGCGTGCAGACAACACCGTCTCCTTGGGTAGTTGAGCTGTCACTATCCCGTAACTTCAGTGACTGTGCAAGGCGCTGTAGATGATCTGCGCCAAGGCATCGCTGATACCCGGCACTTTGGCGAGGTCACGCGCACTCGCCCGCTGCACCTCCTGCAGGCCACCGAAGTGTTGAATCAAGGCTTTCCGACGTGCCGGACCAACCCCTTCAATGCTCTCCAATGTGGACGTTCTGCGAGTCTTGTCGCGACGCTGACGATGACCGGTGATGGCAAAGCGATGCGCTTCGTCGCGAATTTGCTGAATCAGGTGCAAGGCCGGCGAATCGGCATTCAATGAAATGGAATCGCCATCAGGAAAATGCAGCGTTTCCAGCCCCGGCTTGCGGCCTTCCCCTTTGGCGATACCGATGAGCTGCACGCCATTCACGCCGAGCTCGCCCAGCACCTCGATGGCCTGCGCGAGCTGGCCCTTGCCGCCGTCGATGAAGAGAATATCGGGCAGGCTGCCTTCGCCCTTGACCAGGCGGCTGTAGCGCCGAGTCAGCGCCTGATGCATGGCGGCGTAGTCATCGCCGGGGGTGATGCCTTCGATGTTGAAGCGCCGGTAGTCGCTCTTTTTCGGGCCCTGGCCATCGAACACCACGCACGATGCCACCGTGGCCTCGCCCATGGTGTGGCTGATGTCGAAACACTCCATGCGCGTGATTGGTGCCTCACGCTCCAATACCGACTGCAACTCGGCAAAGCGTTTGGCAATGTGACTGCGATTAGCCAGCCCGGCCAGCAAGCCAGCCTCGGCATTGCGCTGCGCCATCTCGACCCAGGCCGCACGCGCTTCACGCACGCGTGACTTGATCTCGACTTCGCGGCCGTATTGCAGACGGATGGCATCGGCCAGAACAACAGCGCCGGGCAGCTCCACCGAGGTGATGATTTCACGCGGCAGATCGCGACCACCGCCATCTGAAAGCGCGCCCTGCAAATAGAACGAGGGCAGGAACTCGTCGAGAATGTCGGCCGGGGCCGTTTCGCCAAACACGGCCGGCTGATACGCCTTGGTGCCGAGTACTCGCCCCTCGCGCACAAACAGTACCTGCACGCAAACACCGCCCGGCTGCGCCGCCACCGCAAACACATCCACCGAGCCCACATCTTTGAGCACGAACTGCTGCTCCTGCACTCGGCGCAGCGCTGTCAGCTGATCGCGATAGACCGCAGCCTGCTCAAAGGCCATGGCCTCGGATGCCATGCTCATGCGCGCAATAAGGTCTTCAGTCACTTCCTCGTTGCGGCCTTCGAGGAAGCGCCGTGTATTGGTGACATCGCTGCGATAGTCGTCGGCACTGACATAGCCCACGCAGGGCGCCCGGCAGCGCTGGATCTGATACTGCAGGCAGGGCCGCTCGCGGTTGCGGAAGGTACTGTCCTCACACTGGCGCACCTGAAATAGCTTCTGCAGCAGATTCAAGCTTTCGCGCACGGCCGTGGAACTGGGGAATGGCCCGAAGTAGCGTCCAGCCTGGCTGCGTGTGCCACGGTGAAAGGCAATGCGCGGCCAAGTCTCGCCCTCAGAAATGAACAGGTAGGGATAACTTTTATCGTCGCGCAACAGAATGTTGTAGGGCGGCTTCAGCGACTT
>JACCDZ011685193.1_pt1 | contig 55778 bp, 79 predicted proteins | sample 7449551 | NCBI WGS metagenome assembly JACCDZ01 (sample SAMN15323452, study PRJNA562643) | freshwater metagenome | isolation source: river surface water | place: USA:Blue River Watershed | collected 2017-08-18 | reverse complement strand
AATTTTAGCAAATATGTTAGATTTTTAACTATTATGTTAATAAATAATATAATTACTTAAAATAATAAAAATAATACATAAAATTGTCAACAATTATGTAAAATTTTAAATAAATAAGTTCAAAAAATAAGAATGTTTGCAACGCAAACGACTAATTCACTTTCACTTTGAACTTTTTTTTAGTTAAAATTCCTTTCAATCACCAAAATAGAATTACAACGTAATTCATTATTTAGAAAACCAAAATAGCAAAGCCCATAGGCTTTGCATAGTAAAAACTAAAATAATATATTCTATAAAAATCAATATAATTTTAAATTATATCATCATAATCTTTATGAATTAATGTCTGTTCTACTAAATCATCATAAATTCTTTTTTTATCTTGATGATATTTATTAAATAGTTTCATAGCAGAAGAACAAACTTTTTCAATTTCATAATATTTTTGACTAAATTTTTGCTCATTATCTTTTTCATTTAAACTAAACCATACTTTATTACAATAAATTAGTCCTGATGGTTTTTCTAAAGTTGCAAAAGGAGAAAAATCAGATTTTCTGGCAATAACTTCTGGATTAAATATATCTTCTTTTAGGTCATTAATATCTTTATAAAATAAAATTAAATTAACAATACCAAACAGAGGTCTTAACCCAACATAATAAATTTTTTCAGCAATTAAATCTTCTTGCCTTAAATCAAAAAAATTTGTTTCTTGATATTTTTTACCATTTTTATCTATCAATAAATCTACAAAACTTTTTGATGTATCTATAAAAATTTTACCATTTTGGTGTACAACCATATCATAAGAAATTTCAGATGTTAAAAAATTAAGTAATTTATCACCTGATATATGAAAAATTAAACTATTTCTACCATTTAAACCAGCATCCTCAATAGAATACTGATAATTACTCATTAAATATTTTACCTTTGATAAATTGTCATTCATTTCTAATTCCTTTTTAAAATATATAGTATATTATATCATATATTTATCAATTTGTCAAGCTACTAAAATCCACATTTTTATTTATATGTTATTGACATTTATTTACATTTTGTGATATAATATATAGCAATAAAAAATATTTAAAAGGAATGATGAAATGCATGAAAAACATTTTTTAAGTTTAGAATATGCAGGAAAGCAAGAACATAAACCAAGTGGAGATTTTATTTTAATTTATTCAACTAATGATACTAATATATCACGTTCTTTAAAAATTAAAGATAAAGTTTTATTTAGTAATAATAAAATACACGATTCAAATTTTATTGGTGTTTTAACAGAAAAATACTTTGAGAATGGTAAATTTTATTTTGTTTTAAAAAAGCCATACAATTCATATAGTAGTGGTGCAAATTGGTTTATTGATAAATTCGAGTTAGAAGACATTATAAATTTTTCTTTGACTAAAATTTTACAGGAATCTAATAATGAGTAATACTGAATTTTTTATTGAATTAAAAAAGCAGGTTGAAGAAGTTATTGATTTTTATTTTTTATATGATGGTGCTTATATTGAAGAAGTTTCATTAGAATATAAAATTATTTGTTTAAGTGATAATTCGGATATAGATTTTGATGATTTTGACATTAATTACCTAACAACATTACAGCGCAATGAAATTGAATTTAGTGTTGAAAATTTATATAAATGTTATCAATCAGAATTAAAATTTGAAACAACAGAATTTCAAAAATATATTGCTGTTAACTCTGAAAATAATATCTGTAATGATGTTGAGGATTTAATTTTAAATTCAATGGTAAATAGAATAGATAAAATATGTGTGCAAAGTAAAGCCAAATTACCACAATCTTTAAAAAAATTATGGAAATAAAATAAAAAATAGGAGTGACATTATGATAAAAGATGAGTTTTTAAATGACTTGATCTCAAATTTAGAGGAATTATTTAGCAAACTAAATCCTCAAGAAAATATTGAATTATTTAATAAAACAGGTGATAATTTACAAAATTTATTAACATTAGGAGAGATTCCAAAAAAGATGCTCCAAATTGGTTTTGTTCAAGAGGATTTAAAGAAACTTGGATTTGATTATGAAGTTAAAAGCGCAAATTTTAAAATAATTAATATCGATTGTTTGCAAAAATACTTTCCATTGGATCATAAATATAATAGTATAGATGTTAGGTTTAGACTTAATTATGCACATGTTTCACAATCAAATAAATATTTTTATTTTAATGAACAAAATTGGCACAAAAATTTATTAGATCATGTAAAAAAATTAATAGGAGATAGCAATGGATTATAAATTAAGTGAGAAGAAATTTAGGGCATGGGATGAAAAAACTCAGCATATGTTTTTTCAAGGTGATCCTGATTTAGAAACAATTCAATCATTTTTCTTTCATTGGGGAGATAAGGAATTAATGTTATCTTCTGGTTTGTTTGATAATACTTCATTTAATGAATTATCAAAAGAAGAACAAGAGAATTGGCTTAAAGACCATAATGAATATGAATGGAAAGGAATACAAATCTATGAAGGAGATATTGTTGAATTTAATAATCCATTAATTAATGAGGTTGTTTTTGGTGAAGTATCATTTAAAAATGGTTCTTTTATTTTTATAAGCTGTTTTAAAGATGGATGGATTGCAAAGTATCCTTTAGATGAAAATGTTAAATATTTAAAGGTAATTGGTAATATTTTTCAACAAAAAGAAAAATAAGATATTTTTATAATAACTAAACATATGATATAATTTGTCAAATTTATATGAAATTAAAGGGGTAATTATGGAAGAATATGGCAAATTTAAAATTGGGAGTTTAGTATATAGTCCTGAATATAAAAATGTTGGAAAATTAATTAAAATAGATACATCTGCTTTTATGCCAAAATTTGTAGTTGAATATCAATATGGTTTAAATAAAGATATTGAAAAACATAATTATGGCTCATTAGAACCAGTAGCAGACTTAAAATCATTTGTAAGTTTATTAATAAAAGAATTGATAAATATAGAAATTCCTAATTATGATCCTGAAATTGCCAAAAATCATGAGATTATGGCAAAAAAAATAGATAATGATGTTTCTAAAAGATATAGTAATAGACATAAAGCAAATGAAATACCTGATGAACATTATAAAGAAATAGGTATTAGAGCATCAATTATGGATTATTTTAATTTTAAAAATCTTGCTGCATGGAGAATAATATTAAATATAAATAAAAATATGAAAAAAATCAACTTAGATGAACAAAAGAGTTTGGTAACAGAACTAAATTTAAAAACAGATGAGGTTGAAAAACTAAAATTATTTTCTATTCCTAAGACATTTTGTTTAGCAGCTCTAAATTATGCTCAAAATCAAGAAAAAGATATGATAGATAAATCTCATCAATCAGAGGAACAACCAAAAATAATGAAAAAAAAGAAAGAACTTGAAAGAACCTAAAAAAGCCACTATAAAGTGGCTTTTTATTTCTTTTCATTTTCTTGATTTGTTTTATTAAATTTTTTATAAAACAAATAATTAAATAAATTAATATAAAAGAAAAATAAAACATTAATAAAAAATAGAATATTCAAATGCAAAATAAAATATAATAATGTTGCAATTAAATAAGAACCAAAAACACCAATAATATTATACAAAAAACCTTTATTATGATATTTCTTTTCTACTAACTTTTTAAAAGTTTCTGATTTTACTAATTTTTCTCTAAAATTTGCAAGATATATTTGTTTATAAATATGAAAAGAAATATATGTGGTTAATCCAACAAAAATATCATTATAGATATTATAATTTTGGGAATAAAAATAATGAATATTTATAAAACTAAATAAAATAAAGCAATACGGTAAATTAGTAACAAAAAAATCAACTATTTTCGTTGTAATTTCTGCTTTTTGAGTTTCTGATAAATTAAACATTTAGTGCTCCTTAAAACCAATATTCACGAGTTGGTTTACTTCTTAAAACAGGCTCTGCATCATCTAATTCATGGAAAAATAAAGATATAAACATTTCTTCGTTATCAATATGCTCCCCATTAAAAAAGTATTCTCCTGCAGTATATTCTGTTTTATTATTTTTAAAATTTTTATACGTATTATATGTTCTTACATAATTTTGAATACTATCTCTACACTCACTGCGATGTCTTCTTTCTTTTATATTGTGGAAATGATGCGGACCTTTTACATTCCAAATAGCATTAGTACCATCACAAAAATCAAGTGCTATTTCCTTTTTTAATTGTTTAGAATTTTCAATTAAACTTTTAATCCTAATAAAATATTTTGAATTTGGATTAAAATAAGGATAATAGAGCAAAATATTATTTAGATTTAATCTTTTAATTGGTTTTTTTAATTTTAATCTTCTATAAGTTCTTGACATTAGATTTTTCCTTTCTTTTATATGACAATATTATAGCATATATTTGAACCTAATAATGAAGAAATTCTTTCATTTTTGCAAATAAATAAAATTTATATTGATTTATATAGAATATACTTATTTTAGTTTTTTATTATGCAAAGCCATATAGGCTTTGCTATTTTGGTGATTGAATGTTTGCATTATGTATTATTTGCATAATGCTATTTTGGTTTTTGTTTGTTATATTTATAGATTCATTTATTATTCAATAAATTCAACATCAAAAATTATGGTGTGTTTTTTATCAAATGTTTTGATTCTAATTATGGAATTATTAATAACTTCCATATCTTTTTGATAAAATATATAGGCATCATATATCTTTTGATCTTTTAGTGTTGTTAATGAAAAACCTTCTTTAATTATTTTATGAATACTTCTTAACAATACTTCTTGCTCTACAACTTCATTTAAAAGAAATTTTGTTCTTGTTGTTTTTAACTGCATTCCAACTTTGATTTTACTTTTAAAATCATTGATATTTTTTATTATCATTATTCTCCCCTACTAAATTGAGCTACTTCAAAAATATTTCCAATTACCTCATAAATTTTTCCCATCATATCACACATTTCCGACATATAACAATAAAATTTACCATCTAGTTTTTCCAATACAAATCCAAGATTATAGTCTCTAACAATAAAAATACCAATGGAAGTATCAACAATGTCTCCACTAAAAATCTCAACCAGATTTTTATCTTTTATTCCAGAATTTCTTGAGATTTTATATTCACATTTATCAAAAAATTCATTAATCCCACCAACAATAATGGGATTAATAAAACAATTTGAAATAGGATCAAAAAATCTAAATTTATTATTCATTAAAATTCAACACCAGATTGATTTACATCAAATACAAAAAAGCCTAGTTTTCGCCAAATCTTAACAACTTGTGGTCGATCATCAAACACCATGCAAATATTATAATTATTTTTAAGATGTTTATAAAAAATTTCTTCTTTCACTTTATAGTCTGGTGAAAAATCTCTATGTTTTCTCATATAAATAGCTTCAAATTCAATTTTAGCTACTTCATTTAACCATTTAATGGTTTTTTCCTTGCATTCTTCATCCCTTCCTGAGACAAACACAAGTTTAGCATTAAGTGATTTTTTAAGTGCTTTTAATGTATCAATTACAGGTAAAATTGGAATATCTTTATCAACAGATTGCCAATCAAATGGGCTACGTTCTCCCATAATTGCAACAGTTCCATCAATATCACAAATAATAGTTTTTTCAGTAATTTTTACATAATTTTCCATAAGATTTAATTGTGTTTCTTTACTTTTTTCTCTAATAGGAGAGATTATGTGATCTTGATATAGTTTAGTTATCTTTTTGGGACCAACCTTTTTATCTTTATCTCTAAGTGAATCTCTATCAATACACACTTCAACTGGCACATTTGTAAAATCTTGTTCAATAAGTTCTGCTTTATATTTTTTAGATAATTCATTTAAAACATTTTTATTTACTTTAGTTAAATTACAATCAGAAGAAATAATTGAAATTCCTTTTTTTAATAAATCTTCCATTTTATTAATCCAAAATGGCATAATATATTTTGTCTCATTTTCACGAGACCATTTTACATTATTATCTTTAAAAACTTGTGCTCTAAATAAATCTTTTTCAACAATTTCAAAGCCTTCATTTTGTTTTAAAAAATCTTTTGCCCAAGTACTTTTACCACACCCAGGTAATCCAACAGTCATAATTATTTTTAACATTATAAATCCTTTATTTTATATTATATTATTTTATCACATTTTTTGATTTTAGTCAACATTATTCAGAAAAATCTTCTAATTTTAAAACATATTTAATCTTATAATTTAACATGTGATCAATTGTCATAATTTGTTTGTATGTTTCTGAAATATTATATTTAGACACTAAATCATCATCTATCTCAAAAGAATTAGGTTTATATACTAATTGAGTTTTTTTTGATTTTACTAATGTCTCATTCTCTTCAAATACTCTATTATTAATAGTTGTTTCATCACTGGAATTAATGAAGAAATTTCTATTAATAAATTCTAATAATTCTGTCATTTTAATTGATGGAATATTTTTTAATTCACAGTTTAATCCATTACCAGAACCTTTATGTCTTGTGTTTCCAGATGAAGAAATAGATACATATTCTACATTATCAACCAAAGAAAAAATATTTAATTTTTTTATTTTTAATAAATAATAACCTAAAATTATAGGATAATTACAATTAATTAAAGTAATAGCCTCATTAGAAATACATAAATTTAACTCATTATTTTCATTTAAATGTTCTTTTAAATACTCTTTGTTAAAAATAGAGGTTATATCATTTTTTTTGTATTTTAAATTTATTTTATCAATTAACTTTTTAATTTTTGAAATATCTTCTATAATCTTTTGATTTTTTACATCTTCTTTATTAATATTATTAGGTTTCCCTAATAATGCCATCTCCTTCTTTTTAGACATTTCTAAATAAAGAGGTTGCAATACAAATTTACTAACCACTGAAAATTCTTCAATAGTTAATAATGAAGACAAAGAAAGAATATTTGAAAAGCTTGATATTAAAGGATTAAAAGAATTATGTTGAGATCCAACATATCCAAAAATATTATTATCTTTAAAAACATAATCTTCAATTTTTATATTGTTTTCAGAAAATCCAAACAGAAATGAATTATCAAACATTTTTATTAGTTTCTCTTTATTTAAAAGAATTGAATTATCAATATTTTTATAAGAACCTAAAGGATAGTATTTTAGGATATCTTCTATGCTATAATTGCTTTTATATAAAATTTTATAACTAAAATTAAAGCTTAAGTAAAAATCATAAAAAGTACATTCACTTGATATAGGGTCATTAACGATTTTATTCTTCACATCAATGAATGATTTGTCAAATGAATTAAGATAATTTGTAATACCTTTAAAAACTTCTTTAGGGCTAGTGTGTTTGCTCTCAGAGAAACTATTAATTGTTGCTGGAATAAAAAAAACAAGAGAATATAAATTAGTTTCTTCATTATAAAACAATGCATTTCGTTTTCTTTTTTCAGATGAATATGATTGTTTTTCAAAATTATTATTTAAATATTCCATTTTTTTTAAAAATTCTGATTTATGAAAATCAGAAAAACCTAAAAAATCAGCTTCATGATTTTCAATATTAATTAATTCAATCACTTCTAAATTAAATATAAATGCAAAAATTCTTCGATTTAATTCATTTATTGCTAATTTAGAATTATTTAACAAAGCTGGAATTGGTTCAAAAGAAAATTCTTCATTTTCAGTATTTGATAAAAGATTAATACTAAATACTTTAAATATATTATTTTCAGTTTTTTTGAGTTTTAATAATTTATTTTTTAATCTTCCAATTTTATTAACTAGGAATACATTTTCTTGGTTTGATTTATTGTAAATATCTTCTAATTTTTTTAGCATCTTATATATCCTTAAACTCTATTTATTGAATTTATCAGTTTTTAAAAAATAATCCATATCTCTAATATAAACTGAATAATCTTTTAAAACTTTTTTTAATTCTTTTCTTTTATATAAAGAAAATGCTTCAAGCATTTCTTCTATATCATTAAAATAAAATCCACCATAAATTCTATCATAATACATATTAATTTTTATTGATGTTCCTGATTTTAAAATATCATAATAGATTGATTTAGAAAGATTTTCACTTAAATCAATAACAATATCATCAATGCAGTTACTCTCTGCTAAATTTGTTAAAAGACTAATATCTTCATTATTTAAATCTAAAACTCCTGTAATACAGATACCTTCTGTTTTTGAATTCTTTAATTTTTTTGCAATTTTCACAAAATCAAAAATATTTGTTTGTTTCATTTTTTATTCCTTTTTATAATTTATATAATTATAACATAAATCATTCATTTTGTCAAATATAAAATAATCTCCAATATATTGGAGATTATATAAAATTAATCAAAAAACTTTTGTCTTCTTTAAAACTTTTTTAAAGTGATTTAAATTTTTATAACATTCAAAGATAGGAAGAAAAACATGTTCAGTACTTTCAATATATTGTTTTGTATCATTACTAATATTAATTAAACCAATACAAAATATTGAACCATCTTGAAAATTATTTATTTTTTTTGAAAATTTGAAAATTTTTTCTGTTGGATTAAAATAATCTTTTTCAATTATGAGTCTGACAGTTATATTTAATATTTCTAATTCATTGAAAGTTTTTTTATTTCCTATTTTTAAAAAATAATATAATTTTTTTGCAGGAAATAAAGAAAAATAATGTGCATAATTTAATGAAATGTCATTTTTATTTTGACAGCCAATTGGAAATATCCAACTATTAGCTGGATGTATATTATACTGTTGATTTTTTTTAACTAAATATGTTTCTCGATTAATCTCATTGATAAGTAAGGGAATTTCTGACTTTAAATCATCTGCAAAAATATTTATAATATTTTCATTATCTTCATCACCAGATTCATCCCAAGAAGCTTTGATAGTTAATTCTGCAAGAGAAATTTTATCATTCATAAAAAATCCTAACTAATTGCAAAATTAATATTATATTTTTGACCAATTTTTTGAATATCTTCATTTATAAATTCAAATTTTGGTGAAAAAATGAAGCTATCTCCAACTCTGATTAATTTACCTAATAATAAAGCCCCTAAAACATTATTAGCATTTAAAATTTTTTGTTGTGAGACTTTTGTCTCTAGATCAATATAAGTCTCAACATATTCATCTGTTTTTTCTGAGGTTAAAGAATAAATCAAATTTTCATCAGATAGATGTTTATTTTTAGAAAGATGTTCATTTAATTTGAATACATTAAAAAAATCTGTTCTTTGAAAAGCATTAAAGAAATATTCAGAATCATAATTAGCACAATGAATAAAAATATCCACTTCTTTTACATAAATAGGTAATTCATAATTTCTAATAAAAATAGTTAAACATGGCTCATTCTTATGATTTACTCCTGTTTTTTGCATAATTTCAATGCTTGAATGCATAACATGATTATGTGGTTCTGAGGCACATAATACACCTGAATCATTTTTACATTGATAATTTTTATTAGTGAAGAAACAGGTAGCAGTTAAAACATTTTCTATCTCAATACCACTAATATCCCAATTAATAAAGAAAACTGTTCTTTCATCTTTTTCTGAAATTGTTGGGGTTAATGTATTATTTGTTTCCATAAAATAAATCCTTTTATTATTTTTAATAATACATTATACCATAAATTTTAAAATAAATCAAGTCTATTAATTGTTTTTTACCTTTCTAAATCTTGATTTTTTTGTTTCTTTTTATTCATACTTATTTTTTTATCTAAAAAATCTCTTTGATGCTCTTTCTTTTCAGATTCTTCAATTAAACGATGATATGGAGAAGAAATAGTTTTTAATAAAAAAGTTTTTTCATCAATATTTTCAATAATTGATAAAGGAGAAACATTTTTCATTATAGTTTTTAAAAGTTTTTCAACATTTGTATGATTCATGTTTTTAGGTATATTTATAATTACATCATTTTTCTCATCATATCCAGATTCCAAGTGAATATCACGTTCATAATTCATTTTATCTCTAAAAATTAAAGAATCATTTTTTAATTCAACAGTGAACTCGCTTAAATACCGATCTATTAATATTGGACTTGTTGGGCTATTAAATATTTCATTAAATATTTTTTTCATGTTATTAATAGACCAATTTTTGACAATATTATCAATGTTATCAGAAGTAATCATGATAGTTTTCTTATTATCAGGAGATAACTTTATATCTTTTTTTTCTACTTGAAAATAATCTAAAAAGATATTTAATTTTTGATTTGAATAACCAACATCAATCAATTTTCCTAGAAATAGATTTTTTTTGATATTTGATGTTGTTAATGTAGCTGAATTATTATCATAATTTAAAACTATTTTTGCATCTTCTTTCATATAAATTCCCTTCAAAATTTAAAAAATTATTATAACATAAAATTATTATAACATAAAATATAAAATTAAATTTTCATTCAGTATTGTTATAAAACAATGGGTTATATTATTAAATTTATTTTTTTTAAATAAAAACTTGACTTTCATGGTGCGGTGCAATATAATATAGTATTATAAATTAAAAATAGCTATATGTTAATATTAATTTATGTTAAAAAAAGTCTTTTGTGGTTCACAGAGACTATATATTAAATCTATTAAGGAGTATTTATATGTTTGATATGCAAAAAAGTCAAGAGTTTTTTAAAGAATTAGCTGCTGTAAATAAGAAATTTTATGAGGATCAGACTGAGTTATTTAAAAAACATTTTAAAGTTAATATGGGAGATTTTGATTTCAATAAACAATTTGATATTCATAAGCAAATGGAACAATTTAAAGAATTACAAAATTTTTTCCCTAAATATGATTTTTCTGAAATGGAAAATAAAATGAAAATTATGTTTGAGCAAAACTATGAAAAATTTAATAAATCAATGATTGATTTTGTTAAATTGATGGATGATGCAAAAACTCATTTAGATAAGTTAATGAAAAAATAAAAAAGTGTCAACTATTATAGTTGACCTTTTTTATAATAATGCTTTATTTGCTATTCAGCGACAACCAACTATGGTAGCATCAGGAGAATTACTCACAAAATCACAGCGAACCAATTCTTTAGTGTTAGTTGATTTAAAATGAACTTCATACATTTTATTTTGACCTTGCCAATATTTAGTTGGTAGATTTTTTTCATCTTGTTTTGAAATCCAGCCTTCTTTTTTCATATCGCAATTTGTTTTAACATCTTGTAATGTAGTGTTAGAATAAATCTGTAATTTTCCACACTTTAAATTACTCATATCTAAATTATCTACTGCAAAAGCACTTGTTGATAAAATACCAATTCCACAAATTAATAAAAGTTTTTTCATAAATATACTCCCTATAATGTTAAAAATAATACATTTTATATTATATATTAAAAAATATTATTAGTCAAGAATAAATAAAATAAAAAACACTACCAATTTTATTTAGTAGTGTTTTTACAGTTTTAAAATTTTATATTAAAGACTTTCAAGCTTTTTAATTCTTTTATATGAAGTTGGGTGGGTTGCATATAAATATTTTTTAATAGAATATTGAGTTGACTCTTCTTTAATATCATCATATAAGAAGGTTAACAATCCATCTTTATTAATTTTTGAAGCAAATTTATCAGCACGATATTCTGCTTGTTTTGAAAAAAACATATCAATTGGACTAATAAAAACAAATTGAATAATTAAAAAAACTAATGTTACAACCAATGTTGGTAATAAAACAACAAACCCAAAAAACAAATAAAACATATAAAGAGGAACTAAAATAATATGTAACAAAGGAATATATCTTGATAATTGTTGAAGACAAACTAAAGAAATTAAAAATTTATAATTAAAATAAGTCTTAACAACTAACAAAGTTTTTGCAAATAAAAATGATGTTGCACTAGCAATTAAAGATAATTCATTGTTAGTTAAATCTTTAAAAAAAGCATGTCCCAATTCATGAGATAAAACACCCAAAATAACTTCTTCATCATTAGAATATTTATCAATCATACCAACTGTCATAACAATTGTTTTATCAGCATAAATCCAGCAATTAGCCTCTTCTGAATTAAATAATCTAATTTTAAAATCTTCAATTTTAAATTGTTTTTGATTAATTTTATTACTTTGATCAATAACCTTAGTTAATAGTTCTTTAATTTTATCTTTTGTAACATTTTCACGCATTAAAAAATCACGAGAATTTTTAATCCATAAAATTTTTAATAAAAGTCTTAAACCACCAGTCAAATACATAGTTGCAAAAAAGAGCATCACAGCAATAGACGAATAAATAACATATTTGACTACAAGTTCTGTATTTTTCAAATTATTAACAATATCTAATGAAAATCTATTAATAAATGAATTTTCAATTGATGTATAGTAATGAGTGTTTTTTAATACACTTAATAAACCAAGCATGACTTGATGAAGTTCACTAACTAATAATAGCATAAATAAAGTAAATGCAAAAGAATAGTAAACCCATTTAACAACTAACCAAAGATTTCTAAATTTATTTAACATTATAAATATCCTTTTAATATTTATAATATTATATCATAAGTATAACAAAATGTCAAGTGATTAATAATTAAAAATCAAACATATTTAGTTCATCTTTATTATTGTTATTAAAACATTCAGTATTATTGTTTTCTATAAAAAATAATAATTCATTTGCAGATCTAAAGATTTGTTTTTCATTCTTAATAATATTATGAACTTTAGTTTTTTTAATTTTATAATAGAAATTTTCATTATTTTGATAAATATCAATTATAGTGCTACCACTAGAGTATCTAGAATATAATCTTGCTGCTTCCATTATATAACCCTTAATAAATAATTTAAATAAATTAAATTATAACAGAAAAACCAGCTTTTGTCAAGCTGGTTATAAGGATTTTATCTTTCAATAGATTTTTCTTTTGACTTGATTTTGGGTGTTTTAGGTAAGTATTCTGGATAAGAAAGTTTTAAAGTTTCCAAAATCAATTTTTTTGATATATCAGCTTCTAATTTAAAATTTTCTTCTGGTTTTGAATTGTCTTTAACATATTCATAAAATGTTTTTTGAATAAAATTTGTAAGTAAAACATCATTTGTTATTAGTTTTTTATTAATTAAAGGGTTTATACTATCTAATAATTTTTTTAAAGCTGTTTTGGTATATAAATGTGCAAAGCAACAATCTTTATCTGTATGGACATTAAATGATAATGGTTGTTTTAATACATTATTCACAAAATTTTTAAAATTTTCTTTATATGGTTGAATAAATCTATCACCTACTCCATGTAAGCCAAACTCATTTAATATGCAATAATTATAACCTTTTGTTGCTTTATTAAATTTATCTTCTGCATTACTACCAGGGAATAAAGATAAATATTCTTCTTTTGTTGTTTCATCAACTTTTTTTAATTGATCTTCTTCTAAATTAAGTCTTATCTTTTTATCTTGATTGAATAAATGAAAATAAGTATCATTATTTGGTTGTGGTTGAAAAAATTCAATTAAAATTATTGGATCTTTATAATCATGTGCCAAACTAACATTAACTACCTTGTTATCAGGTAAATTTTCAGAAAAAATAGTATCTTTTACTGAAAAAGGCATAACCTCAAATGATGGAAATTTTTCTTTATCTATTTTTAACATATTATATCCTTTTGGTAAAATTTATTAATTTTAAATTATAACATAAAAAAATAGTTTAATAAATTTAGTTTTATAAAAAAGCCCATCATTAAGATAGGCTTTTCTGGAATTAATAATTTTTATTAACAGGCTGTGCTTGAGAATACCATCTATTAAATTGATTTTGATAAATTTGAGCTAAACCTTTATCACAAATAATAATAGCATTTTCAGCATTTTTATTAGCAGCAGATGCTGAATAATTAAATGATCCTGTTTCAACGCATTTACCATCAATAATCATAACTTTATTATGAAAATCTTGATAATTGGAATTTAGTTTACTATCAATAGAGTTATTTGCCGTATAATTAATTGCTGAATAAGCACGAGAGTTTTGATCATTGTCAGCAACAATTCTAACTTTTACTCCCCTTTTTGCTGCATTTACTAATGCAGTTGCAATTGGTTTTGATGAAAAACTATATGCAAGTACATCAATACTAGATTTTGCAGAATTAATGCCATTTAAAACAACATTTAATGCAGTTTCAGTACTACCATCACCACCAGAAAAACCTACTGCTTGAATATCTGCAGCACTTGCAAGGGAAATCATTGATGTAGCAATTAATAAAATTTTAAATTTCATAGATATAACCTTTTGAATAATTAATATAATATTGTTTAACTTAAAGAAATATTATAACATAGTTTATACAATAAGTCAATAAATTTTTTATAAATAAGAGAGTTTATGTTATAATATTTGCATTAAAAAACAATATAAGGAATATAAATGTTTAAAATAAGAGTAAATGAAATAGAAAGTTCAGATAATTTTTTTTCAAATAGTAGAGCAAATGCTTTTTCAAATGATTTGTCTATTGATATATTATTTGAATGTAATGGAGAACTTATTAATTTAACTAAATTAGAACATAAAATTGTTGGTGATAAAAATTTATCAGATCTAATTGATTTTCAAATTTCTAAATTTAAAAATCTTTATGGATTAGATAAGGAATATTTAAATAAAAGCAATAATAAAGATATCTTGGAAGTAATAAAAAATTCTATAGAAGAAATGGAATTTGAAGATGTTATTCGAGAATGTTTAGAAGAGCATTTTAGTAAGTTTAAAGATAGTCCATATAATAATTTTGGAGAAAATTTGGACTTTCATAGTTTTAAGGGGTTAATTAAAACATCTATTAATAATGAAATAAATAAGTTAGAAGTAGAAATAAAAAATAAAACAATTGAAAAGTCTGATTATATTAGTTCATTAACTAAATATGATATTGATGATATATCAAAAAGTATAAATGATAATTTAAAGAATAAAAATAATTACTTAAAAGATTTAACAAAAATTAATAAAAAATTTTCTGAATATAATAATAATTTATTAGGTTTAAATGCTGCAAAATCTATTTTTAAAGATGAATTGAATAAAAAAGCTGAAAATATCGATAATAATTTTTCTAATAAATTATTTAATGAATTTAGTATCTTAGGGATTGATGAAGAGTTACAAAATTTAACCAAAAATATGGTTAAAGATCTTATATTAGCAGATTTATTAGTAAATAATTATGATAGATTAATTAATAATTTACCATATAAAGATGATGAATTAATTGAAATAGTTAAACAAAACATAAATGAAATTACAAAAATTTTACATACTTATATTCCACATGTAAATTATAATGAAATGATAAATATAAGAAATTCATTAAAAGAAAATAATAGAATAGAGGATAAAAATATGAATAAAAATGCGATGGGGTTATATAAAATGATTAATAATTTATTGCCAAATGAAAATATTCAAAATATAAAGACAGAAACTAAATTATTAAATTTTATAAAAGGTAAATTAGGTTCTTATTCAAAAGAGGTTATTAAAGATTTTGAACAAACAGCATCTGAATTATCTAATGTATCACTAGCAGATAAATCAACAATTAAATCTTTAAATTTTGCTTATAAAATTGAATCAAAAAAAGATTATTTAGAATTTATTCTCACTAATATTTTATATAACAATGCAACAAAAAATAATAACTTTGCTATATTAGATGAACTTAAAGGTTTAAACCTTAATTTACTAAATAACATCAATAATAACTTACTAAATTTCTATGATTATAACTATAAAGAAGTTTGTATAAATAAATTGATTGATAAGGAAAAATCATTTTATTTAACAAATGATTTTGATGGATTAAATGAGTTTAGTGTATTTAAAATGGGTAATAATTGGAAAATAGAACATATTTCAAATAAAACAAATGATAGTAAATATTTACCACCAGAAGAAATTAAAAAATATTTTAATAAATTTGATCTATCCAATTTAAATGTTGAATCAAATTATATATCAATAATACATACTTATGAAAAATCTTTAAATCTTTTAAGCACAAGATTTAAAGCAGAAATTGATACTAAAAAAGCAGAAGCAAATAAAAAAAATGAGATATCTGATTTTGCAACAAAGATTGTAATAGAAACATCATTAGAAAAAGTTTTTGACTCTCCTATGGTAGATAATAATACTAAATGTTGGCAAGATTTTTTTAATTTGGATGAAAATAAATATTTAAAGGAAAAAAATAATTTTAAAAATTTTATTGAGCTTGTTCCAAGTAAATATAAAACAGAAGCTGAGATAGCATACAATATGATTAATCAAACCGCAAGTAAAACTAAAACAATTAATCAAAATAATTCAATAGAAAGATAAAAATATGTCAAAAATGAAGTTATCATATAAAATATTAACTTTTGATGGAAATAATTATTGGGGAGAAAATGGAGGATTTTTAAAAACAACAAATTATAACCATTTTGAGAGGGATTTAAATTCTTTTAACTTTAAAAATATTCAATTTAAGGCTAATGATAATGAATTAGGCGTTATTAATTTTCCATCAAATGTTTTGATAAATAAATATAATCTAAATTCATTAATTATGACTGTAACAAATATTTTTAAAACCACTATATTTCAATTAAATAATTTAAAATTAGATATAGATAAACATATTAAAGATATTTTCAATGAAAAACTTTTAGTATTTTCAAAAGATTATTTTAATCTTCTTGATCATGAATATTATGATTTAAAATTAAATAAATGTAAAATTGATTTAGATTATTTTAGAAAATTAAATAGTTTATCTCAAAAAAATTGTTATTTATCAATTAGGGAAGATGATTTTTTAAATACATTGCCAACATTAAAATTGATGGTAAATGATGTTATGTATAATTGTAAAGAAGAAGTATTAAATGATTATGTTAAAGAAGGTAAAATTATTGAAAAACAATTAATGTTACTTGATGACAAATCTTTTATGGATGCTGTAGATATTAAATTATTTAGTAATAAGGTTGAAGAATATGAAAATCATCAAAGTATTATAAATGATTATGTTAGAGATTTTAAAATTAGAATAGAAAACTCATTTATAATAAATAAAAATGATTTAAATCAATTTAGAAATGATATATTATATAGTTCTGAATTTTTATTAAAAGAAAAAGAAATAAGTCAAGAAAATTTTAAAGATATTAAAGATTTAACAAATTTAAATGATGATGAATTAATTAAAAAACTAAATATAGTTAATAAAATATTTATTCCTAACAAAGAATTACAAGATATAGCATTTACTATGAATTTTTTAAAAAAGAAAAATCTAAACAAGGAAATTATAAAAAATAAAGAACCTTGTTTAGAATAAGAACTAAAAGACAAAATTATCTTTCAAAGGAAGCTTGCCTTTTAGTTTGACGTTCTTGTGGTTCATAAATTTCAAAAGTTACATTTGGATGTTTTTTTTCAAACTCTTCTAACAAAGGTTTTACTTCTGACCATTTTAAACCTCCTAATCCAGCACCTAATGCAGGGATTGCAATGCTTTTAATATCATAATGTTCGATATGTCTACTAAGAGCTAATAATCCTTCTTTAATATATTCTATTTTTGATGGATCTTTATAATGATCTTTTGTTGGAAAATTAATTATATATTTATTATTTTCATATGTTGTTAAACACTTCCCTACTGTTAGTTTTTTTTGATCACATTGAATCTTATATTTTAAAAAATTTTGTGGAAATTTATTTTTAAAAGCTAATGCTAAACCTGCCCCCATAACTCCAACGCAATTTACAGGATTAACAATTGCTTCACACTTTGATGCAAAAATATCTTTCATTTTATATCCTTTTATACTGTTAATATAGATATATATTATATCACAAAATATAATTAAAAAATAATAATTATAAAAAATATACATAACAATACGATAATATCTTATAATACATCTATATGTAGGTTATTCATTGGCAAGAGCAGTTCATGCTCCACTAGATGTTGACATACTTGATTATGTATCTTAATTTTAAAAAGGAAAATATTTTTATGAATGATTTTAAAACATCAAAAGATTTATTAAAAAAACTTGATTGGGAAGATGTTTCTGAAACAGGTGGTGGTAATCTTGGTATTGATCTTCAATTTAAAAATAGGTTTAAAAAAGATTTCATTTATTTAGGGATTGATAATGAAAAAATGAGAACTTATATTAATTGCAGTTTATTAGTTAGTAGTAGTCAAGAAAACATAGATAAAGTCAATAAGATAAATACACTGTTAAATGAATTATTAATTGATGCTAAAACTAAAAATTTGGTTAATTTTTAGTTTCCAGTATTTTTTTTGCAAGTAATTTTATTCTTGATTCATCTGTTGGAGGATTTATATCAATTGTATCAGTTGGATTCATAATTGTTTCTGACTGATTATTTTTTTGTCCTAAAATATCCATAATTAAAGGATCACTTCCAAAATCACTAACTAAAAATATTGCCATAACTTTTTCTGTTTGACCTTCACGATATAATCTTCCTATTGCTTGCGCATGAACTTGTGGAGACCAGTCTAACTCTCCAAATACCATAATAGAAGATCTTTTTTGCAAGCCATCAATACCAGCACCTGATCTTAATGATAAAATCAATAAATTAGATTCACCATTAATATAGCTATTTAAGTTTTTTTGTTTTTGTGCTGGTGATTCACTTCCAGTGTACATTAATGGTTTATAATCTTTTAATTCTTTTAGCCAAATATCATAAACATCTCTATGCCATCCAACTAAAATAATAGGTTCATTATTATCTAAAAATACTTTTACAAATTCTGCTACATACTTAGCCTTTGATACTCCTGTATATTGTCTTAACATTAAATCAAGTTCACGGGCTGCACTACCCTTTTCAATAAATGACCCATTCAATGTTTTCATTGCTAAAACCTTGGCAATTTCCATACAATCTTTTACAGCATTTTCATCATATTCAACTTTATAAACTAATTTATTAACAGGCTCTAAATCTTGACCTACATCATGTTTAGTTCTTCTTACTAATAAGAATCTTTCTCTTAAATATGAACCCAAGGCTTTTGGATCATTTATAATAATCTTTGATCCTCCAAATGTTGCCCATTCCCTTAAAAAACTTTCTCTATCTCCTAATGCATTTTCATCTAAAATATTATAGATGTTCCATATTTCATCACCATAATTATAAATAGGTGTTGCTGATAAACCTAAATTATAATCTGCTTTTTTAGATAAAAGTGCTGAAACTTGACCTTTTTGAGTTGCTTTACCAGCTCTTAATTCTTGGATTTCATCATAAACAACAGTTTTAAATAAGCCTGTTTCAATAATATTAGTCCAGCCAGATAAAATTGAGTATTTAAAAATATAAACATCAGCATCAGGTAGAGTATATGGAGTTCTAGATTTAATTATATGAGTTTTTAAATGAGAAACTTCATTAATTTTGTTTAACCATTGTGTAGTTAAGTGTGTTTGAACCACTATAGCTGCAGGTAGTTTTTTATTAAATAAAATTGAAGCAATGCCAGAATATGTTTTTCCTAACCCTAAGTCATCACCACAAATTAACGTTTTGTTTAGATTAAGAATTTTGGCTATTTGACTTTGATATGGTCTAATTACAATATTATCTTTTATATTTAAGTTTGAGTCCAAAGAATAACTTTTATTAACTAATATATTTTTCATATTAGAAATATTTTTATGATAATTCTTACTTTTATCTTTTAGCAATAATAGATCTTTTTTTGATATTTCTAATGAATATCTTTGAAAGATCCAATATAAATCTGCGGATACTTCTAATGAATCTTTTAATTTAAATGGATTGATTGCTGTTTTTGCAATTTTAGGAAAAAGACTTTTTAATTTAATTACAACGTGAGGCTCTATTTTATCTAAAATCCACTCATTAGTTGTTTTATTAAAAACAATTGTTCCATAATTTTTATCCATAAATTTCCTAAAAAAAACTTTGATTAAAATTGTAATAATAAATTGGTTTATTATTTATTTGTTGAGGTAATCCTAATGTTTTACTAGTTAAAAGAACTAATACATTTATTTTTTCAGAATTTGAATATCTCTCTAATTGACGATAGATGCTTTTAGGACTACCTTTTATTTTTACTTCTATCCCAATCCCATTTAAATAAAAATCTATAATACTTTCTTTATCAAGTTTATATTCTCTTATTAATTCTGGGAAATCTGTGGATAAAATGGTAAATATTTGTTGTTGCAATACTTTTTCATTTGAAATATTAAATCTACATAAAGAAATCTTTTGTATAATTGAATTAATAATAATTTCTTTGTTTTCCATATAATGCCTTAAATTATAAAATTATAATTATACATTATATCATAAAATTTAAAAAAACATCAATAATTTTTATATATAGACTCTAAAACATTAATATTTTTACCTGAAAATAAACGACTAAAACTAGAATTACCTGAATTAAGATAATGATGTTCTTTATATAATTCTTTGGGAATTGAAACTGTATTATCTTTACCATTTATTCCATCATAAGATAATATATATTTTGTTCCAATTATATTTATTTTTTCAATATTTTTACAAAGATTATCAAAATCAAGACCATTATGGTACATTCCTTTAGTTTCAAAATATGGTGGATCAAGATAGATAAAATCATTTTTAGTAATAAAATTATCTATAATATTTGAATAATCACAATTAATGAATGTATAATTTTTAAATTTCTCATGCCATAAAATTATAATTTTTTCCAATGTTTTAGGATTAATTCCAGGTCGTCCAATGTGAAATGGAGAATTAAAATCACCTTTTTTATTAAATCTAATCAAACCATTTATACAAGTTCTACTTAAAAATAAAAAATCGGCAGCTGATTTATTTTCATTAAATCTTTTTCTAACCTCATAATAATATTCATTATCATCTTGCAGAATATTCCAATCATGATAGTATGAATCAATTAATTGTTGAGGGTTATTTTTTAATATAGAGAAAAATTTAATTAAAGGGGTTGAAATATCACTCACAATTGCATTATTTGGTGATAGATGATAAAGAATGCTACCACCACCAAGAAAAGGTTCAAAATAAATTGAATAATCTTTGGGAATTAAATTACAAATTTCTTTGGCTTGGCTTCGTTTTGATCCAGTCCATTTTATAACTGGATTATTTTGACTCATATAAACCTTTATATTGATTATTTAAATTATTGTGAATACATAATAATACTTGACTTTCATCACTACAATTTTCAGATATATCATAAAAAGAAAATAATAAATATTTTTCTTTTACAGGAGTTAACTTGATTTTCTTATAAATATGACGACAATCTTCATTTAATAAGCAATTAATTTTTTCTTTCTTATTTAGTGATTTTGTGGCATATATTGTAAAGTTATTTGATATACTAATTACTAAGGTTGAAAAAATTACTAATGATGCAATTAAGCCAAAAAATAAGGTATAAGTATATTTTATTTTATTTGAAAATTTAAATAAACATAAAATAAGAGAAATTGTTGCTGCAAATATTAATAATTCAAAACAAAGGAAAATCTGATCATAAATATAATCATTTGCTACTGATAAAAACCCTTGTCTTAATTTTACATTAATTAGCTCATTAAAATTTGTAGCACTAATTTCATAAGCATATATCCAAATAAATAATGTAATTAATATAGGTATAATACCTGTCATTATTTTATTAAATATAGAAATATATTTTTTTAAAAATGTTTTTATTATATTGCCTTTATTAAATATTATCTGATTTCCAAATTATTACTAAAAATTGGAATGATATATGTTAATTCTATCATAAAACAAAAAAAAGTCAAGTAAAATTATAATTTTTATAAATATTAAGAAATTGAAATAAAATCAACACTAAATTTTTTACACAAATATGGTAACATTAGTTCTAACTCTTTATAATAATCAATGTTATCAAAAAATTCATTTTCTAAGAATAGTTTTTTAAATCCCAAATCTTTCATGTTTTTTCTAGTTTTTTCAAGCATTGATTTGAAATAAGGTTCTGTCTTACCTGATTGAATTAATTCACGGAATGTCCTAAATGCTATTTTCCAATCTTGAACTACAAAAGCAAATTTAGTTAAATCCATGTTAATTTTATCATTCTCATTAAAATTTTTAATGTCATTAAAGAACATTAATTCAACAATATCTTCTGAAGAAATTTTGAATGTGTCAATTTTTTTTGAATCTTTAAAAAAACAAAGAGTAAACATTATAGAACCTTTTTAATATTTAATAATATATTATACCATCTATTATAACAAAATGTCAAGGTTTTTTATATTTTCTAAATATTCATCTTTTCCGTTATCGCTTTCTAAAAACTTATCTAATTCTGTAATTCTCTTTAGAGAATTTTTTAAATTTGTTTGTAAATTTTTTATTTCTTTTAAAATAACATCATCTATTTTATGTAATAATTGAAGATCTTTGCTATTAATTAATTCCTCTAGCTTTTCAATAACTTCATATTCAATTCGATACTGAACATAATCAAAATATCCCCCACTCATATTATATCCTCCAATAAAAAAAGGCTGCAAAAATGCAACCTTTTTTATAAAGCAAAAATTATTTTGCACCACTTGCTGATGTTTTAGTAGATGCTTTTGTTCCACTTGTATGAGTTTTACTATGTTTCTTAGCTTTGTGATGTTTTGCAGTTGATGCAGTTGGCTTACCTGCCGTTGGTGCAGATGCCGTTGCAACCATTGCAAAAGCTGATGTTGAGAAAATAGAACCCATAACTAATACTGCTAAAATTTTTTTCATAAATTTCCTTTTTAAATGTTATAAAATATTATATTAATATATAAGATTGATATTATATCACATATATAAAAAAATGTCAAATTTTTTCTAAAAATAAATTGTTTTTTTCTTCTTTGTGATTAAAAGAAGTTATTAATAATTTTAAAAATTGGATTGTAAAGCATAAAAATATAAAACCAAACCACCAGATATTTAATTTTGTTTGATTTAAAGATATATGTTGAAAACTGGTATTAAATTTAATAAAAATATTACTAAAAAAATTGAATTGTAGAATAACTAATCCAAAGGGATATGAAAAAATAATTATAGAAGCATCTGAAAAAGAAATCTCCTTATATAAAATTATTTCCAATTCCAATAATATTAAAAACAAAGAAAACATAAATAAAGTAATATTAATATTACCAATATCCCAAAAATATTTAGTTAATTGTAAATTAACTAAGAACAAAATAGAAAAGGCTACAATAAAAATAAATATTTTCAATTGTTTATTATAAAAAAGCATATTTAATCACTCCTCACATTTTTATATTTGAAATTCTCCAGCTTGTATAGTTAGAAATAAAGATTTCATAATCTTCTTTTGTTAATAATTTTTTCTTCCAAGCTTCAACTATTAATAATGGTTCATCATTATTATTCCTATTTTCAATTAATTGTATAATTTTATTGACATCACATCTTTTTTTGATATTTGAATTATTAATATTAGATAATAAATAATATTTATTGTTTATTGCAAAATAGGCATTACCAATAAATTCATCTGTTAGTGTTTTTGGTAATTTTCCATAAAAAGAAAATGCAAATTGAGGATATTCATCAAAAATATACAAATTACTTTGTTCTTCTGCAATTTGCATATTTTCTAGACTTGTTAGTGACAAACTATTGCCATTATGTGTAACTGTTGTTAAAACTACTTTTTTCACAATTAAACCTTTTTAATATTTAATAGAATATTATATCATATTATATACTAATTGTCAATAACTAGATTTTAAAAATAATATCTATCAAATTTTCTTTTTTGCTTAATGGAGAAATATCTAATTTATTAATAATTTTTCGTTTAATTGGTTCTGTTGGACGATGTTTTTTAGGAATTCTATCTAATTCATCATTAGATAAAGTGTATAACTCCTCTTCTCTTTTTAAATAAGTCCCAAATTTAAATGCATTAGGATATTGAGACCAATCAATTCCTTTTTCTAGTAGCATTTTTTTCATTTCTTTGGATTTTTTACCAGAAACAGCAGAATGATTAAAATAAGTTCTACAAGCAATAGATACTGAATTTTTTGTCGCATCACATTCTCGCCATAATAACACTTTTGCTGCCTCAACTTTATCTTTTACTTTCCAAGCCCTGCAATCAAAAATTGCTAAATCTGGAACATTTTTATCCGCTAGATACTGTTTGACTAATTGATTAAATTTTGCAGTTGCTAGAGAAGCTAATGTGCTAACAATTTTTTGAATTTTACCATTAAAATAAATCTGTTTAAGAGGATCTTCATTATATAGAATTAAAGTAATTTCATCACTTTGAGTATATCCAATAACTGCATTAGTTTCTTTAATTAAAAACTTTGTTACCTCAATCATTAATTCAGAAAAGTTTGTATCAAAAGGTTTGTCTAATTTTGAAGTATAATGGTTAAACCCTTTACCATCTAATCGAACACAAATTGGTGCTTTTGTATTAAAAAGTTCTCCAGCATATTTTTGTTCAATTTCTTTCATTTGATTCCCTAATTGCTCTACATCAAATGTTTTAAACATTTTTACATTTCCTTTTTAAATATATTTTTAATTAATTAATTTTTCTAAAAAATCAGCAATTGGCTGGTTTTTTTCAATTATAGAATTATTAATAATTTCTAATTTTTTTAATAATTCTGCTTTTTTAGCAATTTGTTTATTTTTTGCTTCTTTATAAAATAAAATATCAGCATCAAGTGTTTTTATATTTTTATCAATAATTTCTAAATTATAATTTAGCCTAACTTCATTTTCAATTTGTTTAATATTGTCATTTATTTTTACAATCGAAACATAATCAACATCATCTAATATTTCTCTATTTAAAATTCTCTTTTTTGACTTAATTAAATCAAGAGTTGATAAGTAAATTTCAGCTTCAATGTCAGTTTTTGTTTTTAAACTTCTTTCAAAATAAAGGTTTTGATAATTTTTTTTATCACTTTCAGCTTTCAAAATTAAAGAATCATAATGTTTAATATTATGATCAATCTTTTCATGTTGATTAAGATATTCTTTTTTAAAATCATAAATTTTTTGCAAAAGATTTTTAATAGCTATTTTTAAAGAAGGAAAATTTTTAATTTCTAGAGAAGCTTGTTTATTTAGTTCAAGAATTGTCTCTATATCATATAATTCTGTAAAAAAAACAGAGTTACAAGTTAAAGCACTAATATTAAAAGAATTAATAAAATCAAAAAGATTTACATAATCAATTTTTGCTACTGCTTCTTTTCCTTTTTTATCATAAAAAATATCTCTTATAATTGCAATATGCAATTCATCTTCTGGATATGATTCTCCGCATACAATCCTATTTACATTTTTTACAATTAGTGTTATATCTCCTATTTGCATTCTTAATCCCTTTTTATTATTTTTTATTAAATTAGTGAAAAATATACTAACAAAAATACAAAATTTTCATATTTTCTAAATAATCTGAAATAGGTTGATATTTTTCAATTATAGATGTCTTAACATAATTCAAGTTTTCAAATTCTGCTGGCTTATTCTTTATAAGATTTTGCTTTTCTGTTAAATAATAATTAATTTTTGCATCAAAAACTTCAATGTCTTTATTTAAAATGTTTGCAGCATATTTTTGCTCAATTTCATTAGTTTTTAGTTTAATATTATTATTTATGGTTACAATTTTTTCACAATCCACCTCATCTAATGATTTTTTATTTAATATTTCATTTTTTTCTGAAATTAAACTACTTATTGACAAATTAATTTCTAAATTAATTTCATCAGCTGTTTTTGATTTTTTATCAATACAACTAAATTTTTTGTTTGATAAATCTAAAATTAATTCATCTAGTTTTTTTATATCATTATTATTATCTAAATTTTTACATCTATTATTATATTCATTTTTAAAAAGTAAAAATTGTTGCAAAAATTTATTAATTACATCTTGATAAACTTTATATCTAAGCTCTAGATAATCACAACTCGATTCAATTATATCAATATAAGATATTTCTCTTTTATTAAAATAATTATTTGTATGTAATTTTAATTGATTAATATTAAAAGCATCTGTCAAATCACAAAGATTTATATACTCTATGCTTGCTGCAATTTCTTGACCTTTTTATTATATAAAATATCATTTACAATTGCAATATGTAGCTCTTCATTATTAGATGTAAACCCCTTACATTGCCTATCAATGTTTTTTAATATTAATTTTATGTCACCTTCTTGCATTTTTTTCTCCAAATTAAGTAATTAATCATTAAATTTATATCTATTTTATCATATATATAAACTTATTGTCAAATATTGTTCCTATCCTTTATATTTTAAAAAACTTCAGAATTACTTCATCAATTCTTTTAAAAATTTTCTGGTTTTTGAAAATATTTTTTCGTCATTATAGAAAAATTCTTTATCAAACAAATAAACAAAATCATTCCAAAATGTTGCTTCAATATATTTAAAATTAGGAAATCGTCTTTTATAAAACATTTTATGAAAACTTATTAAATCTTTATCTATTTGTTCTGGAACAAACCCAAACTCAATTAAGATTACTCTAATTTTTGCAATTATTATGGCTTTGTTTAGTTCAATTTCCAATATTTTATTCATAATAACATCCTTACAAATTTTACCTAGATCACCGAAAAAGCCTCATCCTTTAGGATTGGGTGCGGAATCAGAAGTAGATCACTCATTGTTTTTCAACATAAGAGATAATTGTTTAAGTTCAATAGATCTCTCTAATGTATCAGTATAATCTTTATCATCTCTTAATTCAACAAACCTTGGATGAGATAAGGAATGAGTCCCATCAGAATTTGCTTTTAAAATATCATTACATTTTACTGCCATTACTTTTCCAATTAATTCTTGTCTTTTTTCATTAAATTCTTTTAATAATTTATCACTAAAACCTGATGTACTGCCAACTATCTTATTATCATCAGTTTTAAATGTTATTGAACCAAAGGTATTTTCTCTTTTTGTTCCTTTTTTACCCTCAATAAATCCAGTAATTCTAACTTCAAGTTCAATTTCTACTTTTAATTTTAATTGTTGGTTAGATGTATGATCTTTAAATATTAATGATGTATCTTTTAAAATTGAACCTTCATAACCATCATTCATCCATTTTGAAGTTAAGATTAATGCTTCTGATACTGAATTTACTACAACAGAATCAATTACAGAAAGTTTATCTTGATTAACATGAGTTAATTCTTTGGATAGATTATCCCACCGTGTTTGATAGCTTTCTCTTTGCATTTTAGTTTCATGTCTTGCATCAGCATATTCATCAAGTTTAACCATGTCCCAACATTTCATATAAATTGCTTCATGTGGAGGATTTAATGAATTAATTAAACCATTTGCAATAGTTCTATCTGAAATATTTTTTACAAGTAATTCACCCACATAAACACCATCAGCTAATTTTAAAAATTCATTTTTCAATAAAGGAAATTCAGTTAATTCCCCACTTCTACTTTCAAAAATAACTTCATTATCATTTTTAATTGCATAAGTAAATCTTCCATCTGCTTTTAATTGACAAATAGCAGGAAAATTAATTTTTTTTGATAATTTTTCTGAAAAAACACCACATCTCATATATGGAGTATCTTTAACCAAATCTTTCCAAACTTTATTAATTAATGTTTTTCCTAAACCTAATTTTAAATCACGGTCTAAAATTAATAAAGAAGTATCAACAATTTCTTGACTTTCTGCATTATTTAATAATTCTTCAACCAATGACAAAGCATTATTTCCAGTTACATTTCTTGTTGCTAATTCACTCTTAAATTTATTAATAATATAGTTTAAACTAAAATTAAGTGAATTATTTTTCCAGTTAATTTGTAAATTTTTAGATGTAACATAATAATTAATGTTATCATATGTTGATTTTAAAACATCTTTAAGTTCTAAATTATCTTTATTTTGAGTTAAGATTTCAATTTTTTGATTAATTGAGCTAGTATTCCTTAATTCATTTAAAATTGCAAGAACATTCATTTCTAATCCTTTATTAATATTTTATTTTATTGATATATTATACCATATTATAACACATTTTGTCTATGTTTTTTGGATTAATTTTAATTTTGTTTCAAATTTTTCATATTATTCACCCTTTTGAAATTTTTTTATTTTTAAACATAGACTTGATAATAAAAAAATTTAAATTTTATATTTATGTGATATAATATTAAAATAACATTAAAATTATGGGAGAAATTATGATAAAAAAAATTTTAATATTGTCAAGTTTATTATTGAGTATAAATTCAAATGCTCAAACAATGGTTGGTGGATGGTATCCAATGTTTTTTAGTACATTTGACCAAGATACTAGAGATCAAATTGATAGTTTTATAAAAAAAGCAAATAATGGTTGCGTTAAGTCATCAGAATTATCATATGATCAAAATGAGTTATTAAAAAATCAAATTTTAAATTATATAAAATCAAAAGAAAATTTAGCTAAGTCTAATCTTAATTTAACTATTAATCAGCAAAAAAATACAGATGATGATAATACAAAATATAATCATGAACAAGTTGTTATTACTGTGTATTCTCAAAAATGTAATTATTAAAATAAATTATCTTGGTATTTTTGGTGCTAGTGTGTTTTTAAAAATAAACCTCTCTAATTTTCTTTTTAATAAAAATTTTTGCGGTTTTGTTAATATACTTTTATTAATTAAATCCAAATTATGAGCATAAAATAAGTTTGATATATTTTCAATTTCTATTGGAACATTTACATTTTTAAAACTATTAAAATCGAATTTTTCACCATTAAAGAAAGCTTGAAAATATCTTTGATTTTTGTTAGTTCCATTAGATAATAACAAATCAAATAAAACCAAACCTTTAAAATTTATTGAAGTCAAATTCTTTGTTACATTATCTAAATAACTATCAATTCTTTCGCTATTTGTTGAAAATACTAACATTTGATAACCTTCTATATTTATTTGTTTTATTGTATAATTATAACTCACATTTTTTCCATAAATAGAGGGAGCATGGATAATGATTTTATTCTCTAATTTTTCTTTATTTATTAAATTATAATTTTTTCCATTAACATTTGCCACACCTAAAATTATATCTGATTTGTTTTTCATTTATTTACTTTCCAAAGTTTTATAATAATTATCTAATTCAATATTCAAAAAACCTTCAATTTCTTCATATTTTTTTTCTTGTGCTCTATTGATTAAAGTTTTATACATTTCTGCTTTATTTTTAAAAGCTTGTAAATATTCTTGAGAATTAAAACCAAATAAAATTTTAAAGCGACCTAAATCACCACTACATAATTTTGCAAAAATTTCATTAAAAAGAATAGGGTTCATAGTTTTCTCCTGTATTATAGTTCAATTTCTTTATCTCTTTGATTTTTATTTTTTAAATTTATTACTTGTTTGATTTCTCTTGCCTGTTCTTTATCACAATAAATAATAACATTATCATCTAAAATTGTACCACCACAAGGCATATTATTTAATTGTTCCAGATTTTGTACAGGAATAAATATTTTTTCTGTTAAACCAACACCCCAATCTAAATCAGATTCACCTGTACAAGGAACAAACTGATGATTATCTAATCTATATGTATTTACTTTTTCAGTTGTTTCATCTATTTCTATAAATCCTTGCTGAGAATGCCCTATTAATCCTATACTGTCAGTGTTAGCAACAATATTTTTCAAATCTTCAATTTGTTCATGATTTAGATTAGAAATAGTGAAACCTTTTTCAGTTACCATTTCGCAGCCAACTTCTTTCCAAAAACCAATACTTTCTTTAACAATAATATTATCATATTGTTGTTTGATAAATTTTTCAAATAAATTATTTGCTAAATTATTTTCCTCTTGCGATAAATCATAACGACACATAGTTATCATAGTTGTAAACATTATTATCTCCAATGTAAGTTAACAATGGAATTATTATAGCAAAAAAACTCACTTAGATAAATTTATTAAATATTTTCTTATAATTTCACAATGACATTTTTTAGGAGCACAGAAACAACCAAGATTAACATACCCATCTAATTCTAGTTGAGTAATTATTTTTTGTAAATAATCATTAACAGATTTATTGTTTAGATTTTTATAAAACCAATCTTTATAAAGTCCAATAACTACGTCTCGATTTACATTTTTATCTATATGATATTTATTACCTAATGGAGAGCCTCTTCCACAATATATAAATTCATCATTAGATAAAGTTTTGTTGTTTATATTTATAATATTTATATTTTTCATAATACATGTATTATAACATATTTATACATATTTTGTCAATAAAAAAATTTTTAATAGAAAACTGTATGATATAATATGTCATATAGATATTAAAAGAAGGATAAATAATGATAAACAAAAAAGAAATAATTGATTATATTGTAAATAATTATCTAACAAACCCTCTTGATAGGAATAGTGATTTATTTAAAGAAGATCTTAAAATAAAAATGAATAAAATTATAGACAATAAATTTAAAAATGATAAAACTGAGGCAATTTCATTAATAAAAGAAATTATGCAATCAAGAAAATCTGTTGATGAAGTAATTATTGATTATCCATTAGTTCTTAACAATTTTATAGATATACTTGATAGTAATATTTATAAAGATATAGAGTTTAAAATTGAACTAATAAATATGTTTGAAAAAGATTTGTGGAGTGTTGAATTAACTGATAAATTCTTGGAAGAAAAGGAAAATCAGGAAAATCTAATTGTTTCTTTATTAACTAAAGAATTATCTAAAAGGGATGCAAATATATTTTTAATTTTAAAGACCATTAAGAACGCTAATGAATTATCAATAGAAAATATTAAATCATCTATCAAAAATAATAATCCTCAACAAGTTGAAATTTTTAAAAATCTAATAAAAATTAACAATGATTATATTACTGAAATGTTAAATGAAAAATTAGGAGAAAATTTTATAAAAGAAATGTCTTCTAAGACAAAAATTGCCCAACCAAAACTGAAAAAAGCAAGAGCAGTAAGTATTGAATTTGATGATTATGATTTTTAAAAAGGGAGCATATAGCTCCTCTTTTTAATTTGTATTATTTTTATATAATTCAAATTTTTCACCAATTGAATTACTTAAATTTTTAATCTCATCAATATCATTTCCTTTAATCAATTCATCTAATTGAGATAACATTTCCTTAATTTCTTCTGTTTCATTAGGTTTTAAAACATTATTTTCAAGTTCTTTATTCATTAAATGAATTAAAGAGTCAGCATCATTTCTTGCTTTAATTAAATCTATCATTTTTTGATCTTCTGCTGAATGAGATGCAGCATCTTCAACCATTTTTTGAATTTCAGCTTCACTTAATCCAGAATTTGCTTGAATAGTTATTTTACTTTCTTTATTAGTAGATTTATCTTTGGCAGAAACATGCAAAATACCATTTGCATCAATATCAAAAGTTACTTCAATTTGTGGAGTTCCTCTTGCTGCTGGTGGAATATCTTTTAAATTAAATTGACCTAATGATTTATTATCACTTGCTAATTGTCTCTCACCTTGCAAGACATGTATTGTAACTTCTGGTTGATTATCTTCTGCTGTTGAAAATGTTTGTGAGGCTTTTGTTGGAATTGTTGTATTCTTATTAATTAATTTTGTCATAACTCCACCCATTGTTTCAATTCCTAATGATAAAGGAGTAACATCTAGCAATAAAACATCTGTTCTAGACCCAGTTAATACAGAACCTTGAATTGCAGCACCAACTGCCACAGCTTCATCAGGATTAATATCTTTTCTAGGTTCTTTTTTAAAAATTTCTTTTACTTTTTCTTGTACTTTTGGCATTCTTGATTGTCCACCAACTAAAATTACATCATCAATATCACTTACATCTAATTTTGCATCTTTTAATGCTGTTAAACAAGGTTTTACTGTTGCTTCAATTAAATCTTCAACTAATGATTCAAATTTAGCTCTAGTAATTTTCATTACTAAATGTTTATGACCATTTGCATCCATTGTAATATAAGGCAAATTGATTTCTGTTTGAATATTTGATGATAACTCTATTTTTGCTTTTTCTGCTGCATCTTTTAATCTTTGAAGTGCCATAACATCTTTTGTCAAATCTAAACTATTTTCTTTTTTAAATTCTGAAACAATATATTCAATTAATCTTTGATCAAAATCTTCACCACCTAAAAAAGTATCTCCATTAGTAGCTAAAACTTCAAATTGACTTTCACCATCAACATCAGCAATTTCAATAATTGATACATCATATGTTCCACCACCTAAATCAAAAACTGCAATTTTGCGGTCTTTATTGGATTTTTTTTCCATTCCAAAAGCCAATGCAGCTGCAGTTGGTTCATTGATAATGCGTTTTACATCTAATCCAGCAATTCTACCTGCATCTTTTGTAGCTTGTCTTTGACTATCATTAAAATAAGCTGGTACTGTAATCACAGCCTCAGTTACTTCTTCACCTAGATAATCCTCTGCTGTTTTTTTCATTTTTTTTAAAACTTCTGCTGAAATTGCAGGTGGAGAAATATCTTTTCCTTTAATATTAACCCAAGCATCACCATTATTAGCTTTTACAATAGAAAAAGGCATCAAGCCTATATCTTTTTGTACTTCCTTTTCATCAAAATTTCTACCAATTAATCTTTTTGCAGCGTAAATTGTATTTTTTGGATTAGTAACTGCTTGACGTTTGGCTGGTGCTCCTACCAAAATTTCATTATCTGTGTAAGCAATAATTGATGGAGTTGTTCTAGCTCCCTCAGAATTTTCAATAACTTTTGGAACACCATTTTCAATTACAGCAACACATGAATTTGTGGTACCTAAATCGATACCAATAATTTTTTTACTCATAAATTATCTCCTTTAAACTTGAATATATCTATTTTTATAAATATATAAAATAAAAGTCATATTATATCAGAAAAATCTAATTTTGTCAAGAGCTAATAAAAAATAAATATTAGGTTGGAGTACTATTAATTGATGGGATTGTTAAAAGATTTAGTTTAGCTGTATTTGTGTTAATATTTCCATCTTTTAATGAAGCAATCCAAAAATTAAAATCTTCAAATAGTTCATCATCCTCAACACCATTAAACATGTCTTTAGATTGACTTAATATAATGCTTGAAAATAAACAAATTTCTTCTGGAGTTAGTTCTTTATCTTCACCATAAAAAGTTTTATATGTTTTATTCAATAAATTATAAAATTCTTTATATACAATTAAACTTTGATTTTCAGGTTGAGATAATTCAAAGGCTAAATTATAATACCAACCAAATTCAAAGAAAAACACATAAAAAAGATTTTCTTCCAAATTATTTTCTAACATAGACATTGCATATGTTTTAGGAAATAAAAAAGTAGGAAAGGTTTGATAAAAAACAGGCTCTTCATCTAGATTTAATGAAACATTTAGTGCATCACCTGAGATCATTAAAGTAATTCCAACATGTTCAATTATAGTTTTAGGTGTATTTTTTTTAAATATATAGAAACTTTCCTCTGACATAGGTAGAATTTTAATTTCTTCATTCTGCATAAAAGCTCCTTTTATATTAATAATATTTAATTATAACACATTAATTTAATATTGTCAAAAATATTAAATTAATTTTAATTTTAAAATATATATAAATATGTTATAATTTTATATAATTATTTAAACAAAGGATCTAATGATGAATAATATAGGAATGGGAAAAGCATATACTTACAATGCAAGTGATTATAGAAAAATAAACATTTTAATTATGAATGATGATTTAAAGGCTAATTTTAAAATATCATCAACAGGAAAAGAAAATAATGCATATTTAAAAATATATGAAGCAGATAAGCTTATTCATGAAGGTTTTATTAAGACAAGTATTATGGATATATCACCAGAAGATTGTAATAAATCGTATCCAGAATCATCATCTGCTCTTGCTTTTGGTTTAAAAGATATTTGCACTGATGATTTAGCAAAATATAAAAACTGGGATCATTCATTATATAATCTTTTAGATGAAGCTAGTAAAAAATTAGAGAGAGATTTTATAAGTGAATTACCATTTTATGAATTATTAAAAGAAATTACTGAAAAACAAGTAGAAATAAATAAAGATGTAAACATTATAAAAATTAACAGAACAACAGAAGATACTGGAATTTCTTTTAATGATGATAATTCTTATTCAGTGTTAATTAAAAGCAATATATCTCCTAATTCAAAGATAATTGGAAATAGTTATACATATAACTCGAAAATTAATCACAGTGAATTTGAAGGAATTTGTATAGATAGTTTAATTGATAATTCAAAAAGCAAAGAGTCAATTTTTAATGGAGTATGTTTACTTAATTCAATAACTTCAAATTGTATAGTTGGAAATGGTAAAAGTGTTGTTTTAATACAAGATAGAAAATATAAAGATCAACTTGGATTTAAAATAGCTAATGGTAATACCTCTTTAAGTGATTTAAAAGAAAATACAGCAAAAGAACTAATTGGAAAATTTTTTAGAAAAATAACAACACCTAAAATTTTTAAAACAGCAATGTTATCTTTATTGCTAACATCAGGAATGACAGGAATTGCATTTGCAGATAATACAAATTTACAAAATACTAAGCCTAGTGCTGTAATGTTTCAAAATCTTTCACAACAAGCTATGAGTGCAGGAATAAATTATAAATCAATTGAATCTGAACAATTACAAAATATGAACGTAGATCAATTGGTACAAAGAGATGATAAGGGAATAGTTGTTGTAACTGAAAATCATTCAAATAAATTAATTCAAGGTGTTGGTTATTTAACAGAAGATGGAAGTTATGATAAGGATTATACAAAAATTTCGTTAAATAAAGATGGAAAAAGTTATACCATTCAAACTAATTTTGAAAAAGCAGTAGTATCAAAAGATTCTAATATTTTAGGTTGGAATGAAGATGTTCCATATCTAACAAACCATGATGCATTAAAACAAGTTATTCAAGAGCAAGCACAAACTAATAAACTAGCACAACAAAATAAATCAAAAGAAGTTGAGAGAGCATAGTGAGTAGCAATCCTAAATCAAAAAATAGAATGAGATTTAGCATTAGTGAGTTATTAAATACACCATTAGTAAAAAATAATTTAAAAATTCAACAAATGCTAAATGATATAAAAGAAGATAAGGAAAAGCCTGAAAAAAAACGTAAAGTCAATAGTCAGCAATATAATAAAGAGGTCTTTTTAGCTAATTGTAAATATAAATATAAAAAATTTGAAGATATTAACTATATTACTGAATTGGAAAATGGAGATGAGGATTTATATTTTTATACAAATAATCCAGATGGAAAATTAATGAGGTTAATATATAGAATACCATCCAAAGAATTAAATATTAATCGTAAATTAAATTGGACAGTAAAACATAAATATGCAAATTTAGATAAAGAATATGGATATTTAAAAACAAAAAACATTTTATATAAATTAAATATTGAAAATTTAAATCTATCAGGTTTTTCTTTAGAGGCAGAAATAGAGTATTGTGTAAGAAGAAATGTTGATGATGATAACTTAGATGGAACATTTAAACATATGAGAGATGGAATTTATTTAGCTTTAAATATTGATGACAAAGCACAAATTTCATCAAAAAGGACATTAAAAAAAATAAAATCTAAAAATGAATATCTTATATTAACTTTAAATAAAATAAGCCACTAATGTGGCTTATTCTAATGTTGTGGTTGTGGTTGTGTTTTATAAATAAACAATTTATTGAAACCAATATTAACATCTTTTAAGAGCAATGAGAAAAACCCAACAATAAAGATAATTTCTGAAAAATATCCAATTAATTTTAAATGTTCTACTGATGTTTTAAAAATTAAATAACCTGATAATATAATTGCACCACCATAAATAGCGAATACAATAGAATTAATAATTTTATTTAATAAAAAGAATGAATTGGATTTTAAATAATCATCTAAAAGTAAATTGTTAATAATAAAAGCAGGAGCAAAAGCAATAACAGCTACCAAATTATAGTAATGCGCCATACCATCATAATGTAAATTATATAAAACACTAGACATGGTAATACTATAAGTAAATAAAATTAAGCCTACAAAAATTGATGCATAATAAAAAGTTTTTAATTCAAATACTGTTTTTAACAATAGCATACCACCCATTTTCATTCTTTCAGAAGTTGATACAGAGTTTAATGTAGAGTTAATTTTATTATTTGTTTGTTTCATATATATTTCCCTAAAAAAATTAAAAAACCAAAATGATTTTATCATAACAAAAAATAAAAGTCAATGATAATTTTTTAGTTTTTATTTTTTGAAGCTTCAACTTCTTTTAACCAATCTAAATATTTATAGATTGTTTGTCTAGAGATTTTTAATTCTTTTGATAACTTTGTGATTGATAAATTAACAAGAATATCAATCTTTGAATGTTTATCTAAAACTTGATTAAGCTCTTCCTTAAATTCTTCTAGTAATAGCAATTGTTTTTGTGTTAACATAATATTATTTTCCTTTAAAAGTTAAACATTTTATAAATATCTAAATTAATTCAAAGACTATTATAACACAAGTATATTCATTTTGTCAAGTCATTATTTTAAAATATTTGATATTTATATTTAAATATGTTAAAATACTTGATAAATAAAATAGTTTTAGAAAGTTATTGTATGAAAGAATATATAAAAAAATATTTAAATAATTTAAAAAACCAAAAAATTATAAAATTAAAAAATATGATATGTGAAATTGTTAATATAGAATTAGATAAAAAAATAAATAGAAATAATTTTTGTTCTATTTTAATAATGAAAGAAATTGATGAAAAACGAGCAAATGAGCAATTTGCTCCCAATTTGCTCAAAGTTACTACCCCACAAGATACTGAAATATTTAGTAATTTACACAAGGTGTCATTTCTTAAGTATAATGACCCTAACTTGGTTAAAGACACTGACACACAATCTAAAAAATTAACCAAGTTAGATGATGGTAATTATTTAAGTTTATGTTTTGATAGTGAATGGTATATTGAGGATAATAAACGAAGAATTTTATCCTTTCAATTTTCTTTATGTTATTTAGGAATAAATTATCATGTTATAATTTATTTTCATGATGATGTAAAAATTACATTAAAACAATGTATGAAAGTTTTATTTAATAGTTTAGATATTCGAGATAATAAAATAAACATTAATTTGGTAGCTCATTTTAATAATGCTGATTTATCTAATTTTTTAGATGCTGCTGATATTTATGCTAATTGTTCTAGTGTTAGAAAATCTATTGTTACAAATCAAAAACCTATTTCAATTATGATTTCTGATTTATCAAAACATGGACAGAAACTAAATATTCATATTCGTGATACTATGTTATTATCACCTGCTGGTAGTGGATTATATGACTTAGGTAAGGCAATAGGTGTAGAAAAAATAAGTATTGGAGAATTTTACATTGCTAATATGAATAAGTTAATGATTGATGATTTTATGCTTTATACTGATTATGCCATAAATGATTCTGCTATTGTTTTAGCATATTTAAAAACTTTATTTAACAATCCTAATCAAAAACTTTATGTAACTCTTGGTGGGGAGGCTTGTAAATTAACTAAAAAATATTTGATGGAGATCAATAATTATACTAATGAGCAAGATTTTTATAAATATTTTTTGGGTTATGAAACTTATAAGGAAATAAAAGAATATAATGGCAGATTTATTACTAAAAAATATTATGAAGACAATCATATTGCAAGTGTATTAAAGAATATAGCAATGAAATCTTATTATGGAGGAAGAAATGAATGTTTTACAAATGGTATTTGGGAAGGTTTAACTAATGATATGGATTTAGTTGGTGCATATGCTACTGCCATGAGTTTAACTCCAGACATTGATTATTCTATTCCTCCACATGTAATTCATAACTCTTTATTAACTCTTTCAATAATTAGACATGATACTATTGGATTTGGTTATATTAAATTTAAATTTCCTGATGATACCATGTATCCTTGTATTCCAGTAAAAGACAAAGAAGGTAGAGGTTTAATCTATGTAAAAGAAGGAGAAACATATTGCACTGCTCCAGAAGTTTATATAGCCTTATTAATGAATGCTAAAATAGAAGCAGTTGATTTTTATTTTCCAGTAACTGTTTATAATAAAAATAGTCTTATGAGTGTTGTTAAATATTTTACAAATTTAAAAGATATTGCAAAAGAAACATATGGTGAAAAAAGTGTTATGGAGCAAAAATATAAAGAAATGTTGAATAGTATCTATGGAAAATTTGCACAAGGATTAAAATATAAAAAAATGTACAACCTACAAAGTGGTGAAACAGAAGAGATTGGTGTTAGCCCTATTTCTTCTGCTGTGATTGCTTCTCATGTTACAGGATTAGTTAGAGCACTTGTTAGTGGAGCTATTACTGAATTATATACAAAAAATAGAAAAGTTCATAGTGTAACAACTGATGGTTTTATTACTGATGCAACTCTTGATGATATGAATAATCTTGATATTGGTGGTTTAGCAAAATATTTTTTAAGAGCTAGACAAGAAATAAATCCTCATACTAAAACCATCTGGTCTCAAAAACATAGCCAAAATCTGCTTGTAAATATTAAAACAAGGGGAAATATTGGTCTTGACTATTTAAATGCAGAAAATAATACAAAAAACAATGAAATTACCAAAATAAATTATAATTTAATTAATGCTTCTGGTGGTGTTTTAGCTAGAAATGGTTATCATATGGATAAGAAAGATAAAATGAATGGATTATCTTTAGCTGAAAAATATTTATCACGTACAGGAAGGATACCAAATGAGATGTTGATTTTAGATTCCCCTAAAGATGTTGTGAATGGTAAGGCAACTGGTTTTGGTCGGGTGATGATTAAGATGTTAGATTTTGAACCTGATGGTAAAAGAAAACTAGATGAAGCAAATGATATTTACATTACAATAAATGGTATTTCTTATGAAGCATGTTATATAACAACATTACCACATGATAATATAGAAAAATTTATTATTTATAAAGGTATTTTAGAAAATAATAATATTCCTATAAAGAATAAAATTGATGTTGAGAGAATTAATTTATTGAATTATATAAAAAGTGATGATAATAATAAATTAAAATATAATGATACAACATATATTAGAAGTGTAATGATTCATTATTATAAAAATAATTTAATTTACAAAGATGGAAAAAAGATTGTTGTTAAGGATTTTTATAATGTTTTGATTGAGAAAGAGTTAATTAATTTAAATGAAAAACAGTTTATTATGCTATGTAAGAATTGTAATAGAAAAGAGCGACAAAATAATTATTTGCCATTAGAATTAATTGAAGATTATTTATTGAAACTTGATTTTAAAAAAGCACCAACAATTGTAGATTAAAAATAAGCCCCCTATTAAGGGGACTTATTTAATTGTATCTATGATCATTTCTTGTTAATTTTTGTTGGTGTTTAAATTGTTTTTTTGCACTTTTTTTCTTATTATTCCGATTTTTTTCCAAGTATGATGTTTCTTCTGTTTGTTCCATCGGTTGATTATTGGTGCCATTGTTTTTTAAGTGTTTTTTCACAAAATATTCCTAAAAATAAGTAAGTAATGTTTTATTAAAATGATAATTATTTTAAGGACATTAATATAATAGCATTAATATCCTATTTTATATTGTATAATGATTAGTATTTTTTCATAGATAATTCCTTTTTAAATTTTATAAACTGATTTAGAAAAAAATGTTTTAAAATAACTTTTCCAAAAAACTATTCCAAATTGATGAAAATTTGTAAATGGAAATACAATTATAGCAACCCAAATATAATTTTTAAATGATGTATATTGAATTGAACAAATAAAATTAATAAATGACATAAAAGCAATACCAGAAAAGATACTTAATAAAAAGTATGGAAGTACTTTTTGAAAAACATGTGTATTTATTAAACTATTATTAATTTGTGATACATGAATTGCTTCTTTTTTATTAATGATAGAATTATATTTTGGATAATTATTGGTTAAAAAACACAATGTTTTAGCCAAGTGATAACTAAAAATCTCTTTAGTATTGGTTACTAGGAAAGCTAAATTATTCAACATGAAGAAGAATAAATAAGCAAATACTGAAATTTTACCGTTATCTAAAAGCAACCATCCTAATACATAAAAAATAAATGATGATATTAATACTGTTGATAAATTATGGATTAATACACTGTTAATTAAATTTTTCAAAGGTTTAAGCCAATGATACCATTCATGTGTAATTCCAAATTCATGTTGATCTACCCTATATTTTGTAGCCAGATTACCAATATCATTAGCAGATGTAAAATCTGATACTAAATTTTGTATTGTTAGCATACCACCATGTGAATTACTTTGTTGAGGTACATAATTATAATCAAAATAAGATTTATTATCTGAATAAATTTTTTTATATTCTATTTTTGTAACATGATTATTCATAATTTTTCCTTGAACTTTGTCATTGCTTTCGTATAATTTGGTTGTTGATATTTAGCATTAGCGGAATTAAAAACTTTCTGAGTTAAATTTTGAGTTAAATTAAACTTTAATTCAATTCCTAAACCAAATAAGAAACCAATTAAAAAGACTAAATTATAAGCTGTAAAAATTTTACTAGACCAATAAGTCCATATGTCTTCACTTTTATAATTTGTTTTTAAAATTTCAAAAATTTTTTCATTAATTTTCAATTGATGTTTCCTATTATTTAATTTGTTATATATTATAACATAAACTAAACAAAAAGTCAAGTATTATTTCATATTTTTTATCTTAAAAAGGAGTAATTAGAATTTATAGTCATAGATTCTAAATTATTTATATTTCTAAAATTTAATAAAAGATAATTTTTATTTTGATGTTTGATAACTTTTAAACTACAATCTATAGCAGAACAACTAAAATTAATATTTTTTTCTCCAATATTAGCTAAAATTGAATTATTATATTTTAGTAATGTTTGATTATTATATTCAAAAGAATTAATTACTCCATTCCAAGTTTTATTATAAGCACTTCCATGAGTAGTAGGCATTTGCGTATTAATAATTGGTGAATAAAAGTAACAATATTTATCACATGAATTATCATATTGATTAATTTTATAGGCTAAATCTGATTCAATAGCAAACCCTATGGTATTGCTAGGAATATTATAATTATCATTTATTTGATCTCTACATTTTTTGGATGCAGGGATTTCATTTAAAGTATTTTGATCTGGACTATTAATTAAAAAACTAATAAATGACTTATTAATTGGATTCAAACAAATGTTATCAAATTTTTTTTCTCCAAAAAATACAAAACCATGCCAAATACAAAAAATAGATATTATTAAAACAATTATTACAAAAAAACTGATAACAAAATTTTTAATCATTTTTTCCCTGAATAGAAGATTCATTACTTGGCTTAGAAATATCTATATTATAAATATAAGTGCTTTTGCTGCCTCTTGGAGTACTAAATAATGTTAGATTACCATCTAGACAAAATTTATTATTGTATTCTTTTTGGTTATAATTTGTTTTAATGTTAAAACAAAGATTATTAATCTTACTAACAACTATATTCATATTTTTATCAATTTGAATTTTTGTAATATTATCAACTATTTTTGAATTATATAATATATTTGTAGATATATGAGATGATGTTAAATTATTAATATCACAATTTGAAGCACCATTATTAATAACTTTATTCCATTTGATATCATAATTTTGGGTATCATTTTGAGATACTTGAATAACTTTGAAATTAGTAATTAAATCACTGTTTTTTATATTAAATACTTCACTTTCTGAAGCAAAAACTGTTGAAATTAAACATAATAATATTGAAAAATTTTTCATAAAGATCCTTAGATAAACTAAAATTAGATTAAAAATATTGCAGGTAAAAATAAAATCAATGTTTTTACTAAGTAATATTTTTCTAGAATGTATTGTGGATAATTGGTATAATTAAAATATAAATAAACAAATGTATCTTTTTTCATTGAATAGTATTCATCTATATATTTTTGATCTGATACAATAAATTTATATCCATGATAAATAAATCCTACAGAACAAAAGTAAAAAGCAAATAAATCAATATATGCTATTGTTGGATTATATCCCTTAGTAATTAACATATAAAAAGATATTATAGTAATAGTAAATATATATCCAATAAAATTAAATTTATCTTCATTAAAAAATTTTAATGCTAGATAATCTCTTGTTGATGTATCTTTACTCATTTAACTGCCTCAAAAATTATTTTGTCATTAGGTTCAGAATTTGGTTTAGTTGCATAGTTTGATAATAATGATTGTTGATCTTTAAAAAGTTCTTTATAAACCAATGCTAATAATTCACAATCGACTAATGCTCCATGATATGTTCTATTTATGCTTTTAATTTCAAATCTTTCAGCTAAAGCATCTAAAGAATTTCTCATTGAGGGAAATTTTTCTCTGGCAACAATTAAAGTGTCAATAACTTTACTATAACAATTTGAAAATGATTGATTAAACTGTGAAAAATGATGTTCTAAAAATTTTAAATCGAATTTTGCATTATGAATTATAATTTCATCACCATTAATATATTCTTTAATTTGTTCTATGCTTTCATTAGAAAATTTTGGATATTTTATTAGATCAAAAATTGAAATACCATGAACATTTTGCGCTGAAATATCAATAGATTTTTGAGGTCTAAAAAACATTTGTAAATAATTACCTGTTAGTTCATTATCTATTAATTCAACACAAGCTAACTCAATAATTTCATCACCTACAGATGGTTCAAAACCTGTTGTTTCAGTATCTAATACTATTTGCCTCATTGTTTTCTTTCATAGTTATAAAATAATGACCCTGATGAGTCATTATTTTATTTGTGGTTTTTTGCTTCTACTGTTGCGGCTGCTTGTGGTTCAATATTTTCACTATGACCCTCACCATAAGCTGTTCCTCCGCTCATTCCTGATTTATTAAATTCTTTATCTAAAAAATTACTTTCTTTTTTCTCTTGAACTTTTTTTACAACAAATTTACCAGCTAAAAATGTTCCAGCAGCAATTGCTCCATATTTTAAAATCTTTCCTAACATTGTACATTCCTTATTAAAATTAAGTTTATAAAAAAATATTTAATTGGTATTATATCATTATAAAAAAATATTGTCAATAATATTTTAAAATAATTTTTTTATCTAAATAATATAATTAAAAAACCAATACCAAGGAAAATAAAAATTGATATCCAAAAACCATTTTGTTTATAATCTTCTTTACTGGTTTTATATTTTTTATATGAATAAAAAACAGTAAAAATAAATAATAAAATTAAAATAATATAAATAATAGTATGTATTATATCATATTCATTCACATCAATCCTCCTCATCTTTATTTGTATATTCAAGTTTATTTAAACTTTCTTCATTATATATTACATTATTATTTTTTAAATAATTTTTTAAATTGTTTTTAACATCATCTAATGAAGGAGCACTAAAAAATGTTTCAGTTTCTAATTTATCTATTGCTTTAAGCCAATTGGCAACCCATGCCCATTCAAAATTATTATTTATCTTATTGAAATAAACTATAATTTTATGATAATAATATCTTTTTTTATTAGCCTCATCAGGGATAATATTGTTACCAAAATTTGAATCATCATTAGTTGCTTCCAATTGTGGAAGTCTGGCTAGATTTCCAATTAAATAAATAATATTAAAATCATTATTAATTAATAGAGATGTGTTATAAAAGTGTTTTCCAATTAATTCATGATTTCCATTAAATGGTGATAAATATTGTCTTTTTTTTGTTTGACCACTATTTGGTAGCAACCAATATTGATTTTCCCCATTGTTTATTTGTTGTTTAATAGTTTCAAAAACATTAGGAGTAGATTTCTTTAAGTTTTTTTCTAAGAATTTTCTTAATTTTTGAATGATTGCAAGATAATATTCAGATGTTTCTTTTGGATAATTTGGATTATCTAACATTTTTAGCCAATCATCTAAAAAAATTATTGATAAATTAAAATTCTTATTTTTAAAATTATTAATTAGTATTTTAGCTATTATTTTCCCACTTGTTTTTTTATTTTTAGGTATACGGATAGTACAATTTTCAATAAAATTTAAATATTTAAAAAACTCATTGCAATTTGGATATTGCTCCAGAAGGCTATTATTTGATGAAAAAGAAATTGTTTGAGGTAATTTTAATTCTATGCAATGATAATAAAAAAAGTGTTTATAAAAATCATCATTTGTTGAATAACTTTTGCTAAAATACTCCATAAAAAAATTAATTTCGTTTTGAGAAACAGTATTATTTAGTAATAATTTCAATATTAATTCATTCATATTTTTAGTTACATTAAAACTATTATAACCAACTCTATGGTCTTTATCCTCAGTTAAAAAACATATATTTGATTTGAGCAGAGCTTTTTTAATTATTTTATATATTTCACTAAAACTCTTTTTTTTCTTTTTAAATTTTTGATTTTCAAAAACCATAGAAATAATATCCTTAAAATTATTATATTATAGTATATCATACATATTATAATTTTGTCAATTTTTTAGTTGAAATATTTATTGAAATTATGTTATAATATATATAATTAATTATAACTAGAAAGATAAAAAATGATAAATTTAAAAGATTATAAACATTACAATATAAATGATGTGGTTATGTTTTATAATAGATATAATTATGAATTAAGTAATCAAAAATGCCCAAAATGTCTTGGGAGTAAAAAAATCTATTATAAAGATGAAAATTTAGAGTTAAAGAGTTCAATTTGTTCTTGTTATTTTGGGTTTATTTATGCAAAAAATAGAGATTTTAAAAAAGATATTCATAGGGTATCATTTGGTTTTATTCAGGGGATAAAAATCCATTCAGATGGTAGTCGTACATATCAAATAAATTCATCTATTAATTCATATGGTAGTAAATCAACAAAAGAGGTATTAAGATATTATAATTTTTTCAAAAATGAAAGTGAGTTATTTGATTTTCCTATTGATGGTAGTTCAACTATTTCATATCAGGTAGATCATGATGATATAATTAGAAGTGTATCAAAATTTAATAATGAATATGAAAATTATGAAATTTCTGATTATGATTATATTTTTTAAAAAAATGATTTAGTTTATTGGTCTAGTGAAACATACATTTATGATACATGTAATTTATGTAACAATACTAATAAAATAAAAAATATAGAAGGCAATGAGATACCATGTCCAAAACATAGAAATTATAGATTAGGTCATATAGAAAAAATTTTATGTTATGGCATTGTAAATGATATTTTTTTAGAAATTGAATTACACACAAAAAATTCAGACAATGAAATATTAAACAAACCATTTATAAAAGTAAAATATGTTTTAGAAATTATCCAAGGAAAAGGTTTTGAAAACATTAATGGAAATCATTATAATCAAAAAACTAATTATAGTTTAAGTTATGGTTGTAAATTAACTAAAAATTTAGATGAAGCATTATTGCTTTTAGAAGAGAAGAAATAAAAAAGCCCCCAATTGGGGCTTTTATTTAAAATAGGTAGCTGCAAAAATATTTGAATTATTTGATAATTCACTCCCCCACTTTGTCATATTTCCATTAACACCTTGATTAATTGGTTTTATTTGTTTTATTTCTAATAATTTAGAATAATTATTTTCCAAGAATGATAATCCTTCTTGACACATTAATAAATCATGGAGTCTTTTTTCAGGAGATAAATTAAAATTATCTAATAGTTCAGTTGATTTCCAAAGATATTTTGTGGTATTGTAAATATTATGACAAACATTTTTTCCAATTAGTAGCATTTTATCAAAATTATTAGAATTTAAAACATCAATTGTTGAAATTATATCTAAATTAAAATTATATGTTCTAATAAATTCTTTCTTTTTAAATTTTTGGATTTGTTTTTCTTCCTCTACAAGATTAGATCCAACAAAACCTCCATTAGCAACAATTAAATTAACTTTATGATGTTTTAAATATTTTGCTAATTTTGTAAATGCCCCTCCAACAAAAATATAATTGCTATTAGGTTGAATTTCATTATTTATTTTTATTCCATTTTTTATTAATTTAGATAATCTACTTTGTCCTTCTTGCGTTATTGGTAAAGGATCTAAAACAAGATCCTTTAGTTTTCCTGATAATAGTAAATATTCTACTGCAATAATATCATCAATATCTTGATCAATATCACAAATATATGTTATTTTATTCATATTTTCTTTCTAAAATTTAAGTGATAAAAAATTTATTGATTAATATATTATCAAACTAGTTGTTTTGAATTTAGTTGATATTGAATTAAATAAAAATCTAACATAAATAAAATTTCCATTGATTTTTTAGAACTATATTTAAAATATTTTTTAAGCATATTTGGTGGGGCTATTAAATTTAAAGCAAATTTGTTAACATTAACTTCATTTGTATTTTCAGTTAACAATTCAATAATTCCTTGATTAGGTTTGTATTCATTACTTTCAAAAAATTTTTTCCCATTCAGTTTTATATGTGAAAATTCTCTAGCAATTGAGAAATTCATTTTATATGGATGAATATTTTTATTGATATAGATTTCTTCACCATCATTAAAACTATAAATATTTTGATATTTTTCACCAAAATCACAAAAAGAAACTAAAATACCAAAATAATTAGCTATGTTAATTGCATTTATTGGAGGTGTATATATACCAATTTTTTCTAAAAGATTATGATTATCCAATATCCATTTCTCCTGTACTAAATAATTCTTTCATATTTTTATTAAATGTAATTTCAAAATCAATTGGAGGAAGTTTTTGATTATTAACTAATTCAGTTGCAAATTTTGATATAATTTTAAATCTATTATTATCTGTGTTATCAATTATTTCTATTTTATCCATTTTATTTCATAATTTCATTAAAAACTTGATTTTTAGATAATATGCCACTTAAACTAGAACCATAAGATTGATTTGAGCTAAAATCTTCTTTGATTCTATAAATATTATTAGGTAACTCATCTAAAATATCTTCTAATTTTTTCTCTTTTGGTTTTGTAAAAAATTCAATAATACAATTTCTTTTTTTAGTCTTTAATGAATAGTTTTTATTTATTTTGAGAGCGAGAACATCTGCTTTTAAAATGTATTCCAAAATTTCATAATTAACTTCATAATCAGCAACTTTTTTAGTGGCATAAAGCTTTTTTTCTGTTAGTTCATAAATTAAATTAATATTTTCTTGAATAAATTTAGATATATTAGACATAAAACCAACCTTTTAAAAAAATTTTGATTATATATTTTATCAATTTTCATTATTTTTTTTGACTGCATTAATAATTAATTCAGACAAACCTAATAAATACTCTTCAACTTTTTCTTTAAGTTTTTCTAAATCTGGGTCAGATGTAATAAATGATTGATTATGTTGAATAAATGCTCTATATTCTTTTTGCTCTTCATAATGAACAAAAATAATAGAAAATAAATTAAATATAGATAAACTTAAAACTGTTTGTGGTTTATAATAATGCAATATACTCATATATTTACTTTTTAAAAAATTAAAACAATAAAATCAAATCTAGATTTTAAACCATTTTGAATTAAAATTGATGGAATTCCACCTTTTAGACAATTATTATATTTTGAGCTAGAATAATTACTTGATAATTTCATAAAATTTCCTTTTAAATTATTGGCAATTAATTTCATGGTCTTTTAAACTTGATTGGGTGATTCCAGAAACATTATCATATTTAAAACATTTTTCAAAATTATCTTTATTGCTATAAATTATTTTAACAAATGATTGTGGAACTGCAATTTTATTTTTACCAATTCTTGGTGGATTTTTTGAATAATAAACAATATTAATAACATTTACAGAACCTAATTTTCTAGCTACTAGCCTTTCATAGGTTTCTGCTTTTATCCAAACATGTCTATTAAGATCTGGATCTTGTGGTACAATATTTGCCATTGAGTAAGTTAAATATAAAATATTTGCTGAATAATCAAAGTCAGCATGATTTGCCATATGACCTCTATCATATCCAGATTTTGTATAATCTGATGGTTCACTGCGGTACTTAATTGGAATTGAATTTTCAGCATAAAAAGGAGGTCTTTTTTTTATATGTATATCAGCATTACTTAGTTTATTGCCATCAATAGTATATGAAACAGCTGTTGCACCTTTATAATTATAATTATAACATATTTGATAAATACTTTTAGTTATCACTTGATCGCAATTTTTATCATTAATTATATTTTGCGTGTTAATTGCAAAAACATTAATTGAAAATATTGATAATAATATTGTTAATTTTTTCATGTAATTAAAACTTTCTTTGTTGATTATTTAATATTCTATTATATCACATTTTGTTTAAAAAAAGCAATAAATTGTATAATTTTCAATAATTTGTAATAATTAAATGTTTAACATCTTTATTATTTCTATTTCTCATATTAGTTAAATATTTTTTATCAAAAGCATCTATTTTAAAATTATTTTTATATAGATTATAAATAAAATCAGTTTCTTTTATAACAATCATAATTTTTGCTGTTGATTTTAATAAAACATTAAATAATCTAACTTGTTCATTTTTATCAAAATCAGCTTCTTTATTATATTGTGAAAATTCTGAATCATAAGGTGGATCTATAAAAATAAAGTCATCTTTATTAAAATAATTATATTTTTCAAATAGTTTTTCAAAATCTAAGCATTCTATTGTTGTTGTTTTTAATAAACATATTAAATTGTCATTTTTAATATTATCGATTTTAAGTTTGAAATTTTTATTGTTATAACCAATACCCCCATAAGGAACATTAAATTTTCCCTCTTTTGAGAACCTAAACATGGAAGAATAGCAAAATTCTCTAACATAATACCAATTAGCTATATAATATTCTAAATCAGTTTTATTTCCAGAATTATAAATATATCTACAATAAAAATATAATGCACTTTGACAAGCTGTTTGAATGTGTTCTTTTAATTCTTCTTTGTTGAATTTTTTATTTTCTTTATTTTCAATATTTTTAATTCTTTTTACTTTATCTTTTATTGATTTCATTATTAATAAATCGAGCATATTGTTAAAATTTATTTTTATAAATGTTTTTTCATGATTAAAAATTAAATCTATTTCCAGCTCATCAATATTTTTAAAATATTCATTTATATTTTCTCTAATATTATTAATATCATTAAGATAATTAATAAAAATATTTAATCTATCGGAAGAAATAATTGAGTATAAGCTAATAATTTCAAAATTAACATCATTAATTATAGAGTTATTATTTTCAAGATAGAAATATACGCCTCCACCACCTAAAAAAGGTTCTATATATCTATTTATTTTTGTTGGAAATTTATATGAAAAATGTTTAATTTCTTGTGATTTTCCACCACTCCATTTTATAATTGGTAACACTAAACATTCTCCTTTTTCATTATTTCATTTATTCTATCAAAAAAATATTTATCATTAGCTATTTTATCTTTATTTGTTTTTTCTAAAACATCTTCATATTTAATATTTAATAAATTACAAATTTCACTTCCTGTTAATATTTCATCTAGCTCAAAAATATTTTTTAATCCAGTTATAATTTTATTTTTATCTTCTTCAAAAAAAGAACAAAGATGTATAGATGTTGTTGCTTGGATTTTTTTAGCCAATTCACTTTCGTATTTTATTAAATTATCTTTTTCTGCAGGTATCTTTTTGGTATCAAAATTACAACCAGATTTTAACTCAATAATATAGCAATGCTTTGATTTGTTTTCATTTATTTTTACAATGATAAAATCCACCAGAATAGTTTTTCTTAATTTATAACTAACAATTGAACTTATTTTTGAATTTTTTAATGATTTTTTATTAACTAGATAAGTACCAATATCAAAATTATTTATATTATCAAAAAACTGATCAACATTCCCAACTAAATTTACATTTGGAGTTTCTTCAATAATATGTTCTAATTCAGTCCCACTAGAGATTTTGGCTGCATGAATAATGGTAATTAATTTCCCAATTTCTTTATTGTTAAATAAATTATTATATCCACTGTTTGTAGCTTTAAAATTACTTATTAATGTCATTTTCATCCTAAAAAAACATGATTATATTGATAATATCATGTTTTTTTAATTTTGTCAAATATTTTTTATGTTTTATTACATTCAGAATAGGAATTTGATTTTTCACTAAAATCAACAAATATTGTGGCATTTTGGTATTTTTCTTTAATTATTGTTTTGATCTTTTGTGATATATATTCAATGTCATATCCATTATCAGAATTATGAGGATCAACTGAGACAATAATTAGATATTTTTCTTTAGCAATAATTGTTGAGAAGATACCATTAACATTCTCCACTAGTTTTTCTTTGATAATCATACTTTTTATTTGATATGTTTCTTTTTGACTAAGTGATTCACCTTTGATTAAATTAGCTAGTTCAATAGCTAGAATAATGCTTAATGCCCCAAGAATAATTCCTGTAGTTAAAGCCCCTACTCCATCAAAAACAGGATTAATAAAATAAGCCATTAAAATAAAAATAAAAGAAAATGTAAGACCTGTGATAGCAGCAAAATCTTCAATTAAAACTACTAAGTTTGAAGAATTAGAACTTTGTTTAATATATTTAAAGATATTTTTATTATTAGTTTCTTTAAGAGCATGATAAAGAGAAAATCCTTCCAGACAAATACCAATAAATAAAATTCCAATTACCAGAAAAATATTCTCTAATTTTGTTGGAGTGATTATATGTTTAATTCCTTCAACACAAGAGAATATTGAGCCAAGTGAGAATAGTATTATAGCAACTAAAAAAGACCAGATGAATTCTTCTTTACCATGTCCGAAATTAAATTTAAAATCAGCTTGTTTTTCTGATCTATGTTTACCAATTATTAGTAATAATTGATTTCCACAATCACCTAAACTATGAATACTTTCAGATAACATAGATGCAGAACCTGTTATAATATATCCAAAAAATTTACATATAGCAATTAAAACATTAGAAATAAGTGCAATTAAGATTGGCTTCAAGATAACTCCATATATTATTTTATTAAGATATATATTATACCATAATTTATTTATTATGATATTAATAATTAAGATTTAACAACAACCATTGATGCAACAGATAACCAAAGTACAACAGGCAACCCAAAAACCACTATTGAAAAAGCACAACTCCAAGCAATAAATTGAATTATTTTTGATTTTATTTTATTTTCATAAATAACAAACAAACCAAAAAAAATAGTAGCAGTTATTAAATAAGTAATAAAAATTATGCTAATCAAGCCCCGATACTGAACTGTTATAGAAAAATCAGCACCCAGAAACAGCATTAAAAAAAATATTGCTATTATAATAATTGCTATAATTTCCCATATTTTTACGGCTATTTTCTTCATTTTATTTGATTCTATTTCATTAATATTCATTTCATGATTTTCATCAACATTAGGATTAGTTTTTTCTTTTTTTCTAATCTTTATATTGTCTATGGGTTTTTCATTTTGTTTATAATTTTGTTCTTCTTGATTTTCTTTTAAAGTATTTTTAATTAAGTTACAAACAATATATCCCATTAATGTTATTATTATATACTTAAATATTTTTTGCATTTGATTAATTCCTTTTTACTTATTAATTTATATTTTTTACATATAAATTAATAAGCGCCTTTGCTTTCGAAAAATTAGAGTGATTTTTCATTTCTTTTTTTATATCTAATTGTAGATGTTGAAAAATATGATTTATCATTGAATTTAAATTTAATCCAGAAGATAATACTTTATAAATAAAGGCTAATGTATTAAAAAAGGTTTCTGTCTCATCATATAAATAATTAAGATTATAGATATTGAAAAACTTAGGAATAAATACTAATAACTTTTTAACATTTTGAATAATACAATAGAAATCTTCTTCTAATTTTGGTTCTTTATAGTTAAATTGATCTATTAAAAAAAGGATAAATATATGTTGTTTCATAAGGTGTTTCACATTATCTTTTCTTAGATAAGTGTCATTAACTACATCAAAAGTTGCTTCATTAAATGAGTAAATATTAATTAAAGCTTTAACCAATAAATCATCTTCTAGAGAATACAGTGCTTCTTTTGGTGTGATTATTGAAGTGTTTGTATTAACTAAAAACAAATTAAGAGATTTAATATAATCAATTACAAATTCTTTTTGATTATATTTAAATTCTTTGTTTTTTATTTCATTAATTAAATTTTTAGAGATTATCATATACCTATCCTATGTATAATTATTTTTTCACTTTATTCATAAATTTTTATTTCTTCATTATTAATTGTAATTGTTTGCGCTCTTAGAGGGTGTGAATACAATTTTGATAATATTTCTTCTGAGAAACAATCTTTTGGAGTTGTATTTGTTAAATAAGAGAATTTATTATTCATATTATCTATTTCCAATTTTACTTTTAAAGAATTTATTTCTTTTGCTTTAACTAGTTTATTTAAAATATTAGTTAAGTTTTCTTTATTGGTTAATAATAAAGAGTTTAGTGAAGAAGATGAATTAATTAGTTTATTCAATTCTAAGACATTGTCATTATGAAGATCTATCATATGATTAATTTTTTCTAAATTATTTCTTTTTTCTTTTTCAATTTCTGTTTTATATTGGATTAACATATTATGTCTATTAGAATAAAAATTATGTAAGAAAAAAATATCTTCTTTGGTTGAATTAGCATTAATTTTTAGTAATGTGGTTGGATTATATTCATCATCATATTCATTGTTAATTAATAAGATTTGGTGATTGCAGATTAAGTATAATCTTCTATCTGTTAATTCAGTATTTTCATTGATTTTATCTAAGTCAAAATCAAATAAATTTTTCACAAGGCAGAATTTTTCATCTGGAAAAACTTTTAGGATTTCAACCTTTGCCATTAATTCATGGGTATCATAATATTCTTCACCACAAGAATAGTATGATTTAGAATTATATGTAGTTTTAAAAGTTAAAATATCCCCAACATTCACTTGATTAATTGAGTTTATAAATTTCATAATTATTATTCTCCTAAAATATTTGTAATTTAATTTTTGTATCTAATTTATCAAAATATTCTTTGATATTATTTACATTTGTTTTTCTAGCTTTAAATAAAATTCCAGAAAACTTCGGATTTTTAATAGCTAGAGCAAATTCTTTTTGATTTTCAATATTTTTAATACTATTCCAAGTTTGAATCAAATTATTATATGCCATATTAAAGTTATTGGTTAGTTCATTAATTTTTTCTGAATATTGAGGGAAATAGGTTAAGAATTCAGATTGTTCCCCTGCTATAATAATTTTTTTTAAATTATCATTAGTTCCACCTTGTTCTCCTTTAATTAGGGAGACAGTTACATATGTTAAAGTTTTAATTTTGGCAATTGGGCATCCATTTTGGAATAGAACGAAACCTTCATCAAACCCATTTAGATTATTTAAATTTTGATAAATATCATCAATTGAATTAATTTTATATTCAATTGGTAATGAAAAATTTAATGATTTTGAAATAATATTAAAATCATGTTCATTTAAATATAAACCAGTAGAATTATTTCTAACAGATAATAGTGATAGTTTAGCATTTGGATATTCTTTGATTACTTGATTATCTAGGCTTGAAAACTCACAAATAAATGTAAGATTTTTATTTAGATTATTGAATTTATGTTGAAATTCATCTTCAGTAAGATTGATTGTTTCAAGAACATTATCATGGAAAGAAATATCTCTAATTTTAGAAGAAGAAAACTCTCCAAAAGCAGAGCTTTTTGTTCCAGTATTCCACTTTCCATTATAATGGTATATGTTAATTATTGAACCATCAATTTTTTCATATAATTTCATATTATTTTCAAATTCAAATGTTGAACATGGTTTTTCATTTAGATTAAAAAATCTATCAAAAGATCTAGAAACAACATTAAAATCATAGTCTAAAATTAGTGACCTACATTCTTTTACAATTGGATGGAGTGTTGGACTATTTAATTGATCATAGTTTAGTACTAATAATTTGTGTTCTGGATAGTCTCTAACCTTAATAAATAGTTCTTGTTTTAATTTTTCAATACCATTTTGTTTTAAATATTTAATTGTTTCCAAGATATAATCCTTTATGATTTTATATAGGATATATTATATCACAATTATATATTTTTTGTCAATATGTTATTATAGTTATTATATAAGGTTTAGAAATAGAAGAATAAGATTGGTACACCCAGTAGGACTCTAACCTACGACCCCGCGCTTAGAAGGTGCGTGCTCTATACAACTGAGCTATGGGTGCATATATTTAGATGTTTATTAAATAAAATATTCGAAAAGTTCTTGGACTCGAACCAAGTCTTCGGCGCCATAAAGGTGCGTGCATCCTACACTAAACTTTCTAATCTTTTATTTTTCACTATATTAATAATACAAATATTAAATAAATCTTAAAGCTTATTAATTTATTTTCAAATGTATTTTAAAATAATTATTATATTAGATTTTTTGCCATATTTTATTTAGTAATTAAGTTATTTAAACTTGACTAAATTATATCATAATTTAGTTTAAAAGTCAATTATTATTTTAAATTTTTAACAAATAAAATAATATATAATGGTCCCCGCTGCTGGACTTGAACCAGCGACCCACCGATTATTCTTTTTCATGTTGTCTAAATTCTCTCATAATACTATTTTTAGACATTTTTTTTCTCTCATATTGTGAATAATTTTTGGATTTAAAAATATTACTACATTCTACTGAACAAAAAGTTAAAAAACTTTTTCTACTATTTACCAGATGAGTATTTCCTCTTCTTCTAGTAAATAATTTAGAGCAAATAGGACATTTTATCTCAACTAATAATCTTCCTCTTTTATTTGCTTCTTTTTGATTATTTTCTGAACCAGAAACAATTCTAAGATTTTCCAGATTATCATTTGTTTTATCATTGTCAATATGATCTACATGTTCAGTATCTAATAAGTATCTACCAATACTGGTAGCCACAATATATCTAGCATATGATGTTGAACTTCTTTTACCTTTATTATATAAGATTAAGGTTTTTCGATTTTCTCCATTTACTACTAAATATCCATTTTTCCAATCATTATTATAGGGGTACTCTAATATTAATTTCATAAAATTTCCTCTCCTAACAAGAGTCGGTTGCTCTGACCACTGAGCTAAACGGGGTTTTCATTTAAGTATT
>JACCDZ010132960.1_pt1 | contig 55807 bp, 54 predicted proteins | sample 7449551 | NCBI WGS metagenome assembly JACCDZ01 (sample SAMN15323452, study PRJNA562643) | freshwater metagenome | isolation source: river surface water | place: USA:Blue River Watershed | collected 2017-08-18 | reverse complement strand
GGCGGGGTTGGCGCCAGTCGCAGGGACAGCAGGTAGAACACATCATCGCGTGCCATTTTGCGATTGGTGCTGGCGACAAGCCTGGGCCAGCGTTTTTCCACCATGTCGCGCAGGACATAGCGTGACAACAGCATGGCGAGAGTGGCGCCGGTGCTGCTGGCAAATGACACCAGCAACAGGGCCTCGACGAATCCGAACAGTGAGCCGGCCAGCAATGACAGGGCGGTGGCGACGGGAATGGACAGTCCTGTTGCAATCACAAAGCCGAGAAAAAACGTGATGACGGCGGTGATTGGCCATGCGTCGACCAGGGCAGCCAGCTGGTCGTGATGCGCCTTCATGGTGGCAAAATCCAGCATGCCGGTTGCCCACAGGGCAAATAATCCGCCCGTCATGAGGGCTGCGATCAGGGGAATCAGCAGGGTGCGCTTGCTGCGGTTTCCATGCGGGCCATGTGTCCGCTCAGTATTCATGTTCGGCTCTCACGCTGGTGCCGGGGACCTGATAGTACTGCAGGAAAGTGGAGGTGCGGTGCCAGCCGGCCCGTTCGAACATACTGGTGAGGTTGATGCCGATGCCGACATAGGCAATCCGGTGGTCAGTGGCAGCGGGGTCATCAAAGCCTCGCACGTAATAGCCGGCGTGCAGCTCCAGCCATTTCAGCGGCGTCGGCGCCATGCCGGAGAAGCCGTCGAGTTTGAGGGCCACCAGATAGCGGGCATTCTCATAATCCGTGAGCGGGTCATTGCTGCCACTGGGTACATATTCCATGCGCAGGTCGAGCCGTCGCTCCCAGGTCTCGTTTGTCGCCAGCAGGTAGCCGACCAGACTGCCGGCCACATTCATGATCATGTCTTCGTAGGAGACGCCGTAAGGACTGAAGCCGTCACCAAGTTCCATGAAGCCGGTGATCAGCAGTGATGAAATGGCGGCGTCTCTTGCGGCGGATTTTCCTTCTGCGCCCCAGTGCCGGTAGAGACCGTCAAACGCACGCGTCATCACGTAACTGGTGTACAGGTGCCCCATCTTGTCGGCGCCACCTTCGTTGGTGTCGGCACCAAACCAGCCTTCGGACGTGGCATGCATGGACTGCTCGCCATAGTCCCAGTTGAGCAGCCCCCAGGCCGTGATCACGCCGGCACCAATCCACCGGGTGGCCGCGATGCGCCGGTCGGTATCGTCAGGGGATTCTTCGGCCCAAAGCGGCAGCGCCACGCCGCCAAGCAGCAGGGTCATGAGAAGTTGCCGGCGCCAGTTACGCATGCTGTTCAGTGGCTTCCTTGATGCTCGTTAATGGTCATGAGGGAATGCTCAAGCATAGTCATATGGTTCGCCGGGCTCGTCCAGTCAGCAGGTGGACGTGCGGCGCGCGCGAGTTGTTGAGGTGTCGAATGGCACAGACAGCACCTGTGTCATTGGGCTTTAATCATGGATTGACTACTTCTGGACGAGTGTATGTCGGCAGACCGGCTTCAGTCTCACCTCGGATCACTGCGTGCCTTGCTGGTGGCGGCGCTGCAGCGGCTGGGTGACCCCGCTGACACGGAGTCCCTGCACGAAATGCGTGTCGTGCTGCGACGGCTGCGCATGCTGCTGCGTCCTCTGGCGCGTTCCGGGCAGCCAGGTCTGTTGCGGGATGTTGCTGCCGGGGTGTTCCGGCAGACCAACAGCCTTCGCGATGACGAGGTGCTGCTGGAGGAGCTGGTGCGCAACGGCATGCATGCTGCGGCCGCTGCGCGGCAGGCGCAGCAGGTGCGGGACCGGCAAGCCCTGATGGACAGCCCCGGTCTGGACGGGTTGATGGCGGCCTGGCCTGTCGATGGGGTGGCGTGCCTGTCGGGGCCTTCGCGGCGCCAGCGGCGCGGCCTGAAGCAAAAGATGCTGCGCGAGTCGGTGAAGGCGCGGCGGAAACTGCGGCGACAATTGCGGCGGCCTGCACCGGATCTGCATGCGGTCCGGCTGGCAATCAAGCGTCTGCGTTACCGGCTGCTGGCGAAAGGCCATGTATCACCGTCCCTGCTGGTGCAGCTTGAACTGGGGCAGGAGGTGCTGGGCCAGTGGCACGACCATGATGCGTGGCTGCGGCGCGCCGCCACTGAGCCTGATCTGCAAGGATGTATTGAACGCTGGCAGCATGAGAAGGCGGTCTTGCAGGCCCGCTGGCTGCTGTTGCGGGACGGCTTGCTCCTGGTGCTCTGACGATGAGGGGCGCGGCTTGTAAATCCCGTGGTGCTCCCCATCTTGTAGAAAACGTTTGGGAGTCCTGTCATGTCTGATGCGCTGCTGATTGCCTGTCCGCATTGCCACCGCAAGAACCGGGTGCCTGCGGCCCGCCTTGCCGAGGGTGGCGTTTGTGGCAGTTGCAAGGCGCCGTTGTTTGTCGCTAGGCCGGTTGCCCTGACCGCTGCCACCTTTGATGCGCATAGTGGCAGTGATCTGCCGCTGGTTGTGGATTTCTGGGCGCCATGGTGCGGACCTTGCCGCCAGTTTGCGCCGGTGTTCGAGCAGGCGGCTGCACGGCTGGAGCCGCAGGTGCAACTGGCCAAGGTGGATACCGAGGCGGAGCCGGCGCTGGCACAGCGCTTTGCCATTCGCAGCATTCCCACGCTGATGATTTTCCGGCAGGGGCGTGAGGTTGCACGCATGTCCGGTGCGTTACCGCCAGCGCAATTCATGCAGTGGGTGCAGCAGCATCTGGGCTGATTAACCCGGCGGCGGACAGGCATAAAAAAACCCGGCAATGCCGGGTTTTTTCTACAGATTGCTGATCAGCCTCAGAGAGGCTTGATGTTGGCAGCCTGCTTGCCCTTCTGACCCATGGTCACGTCGAAGGAGACCTTCTGGCCTTCTGCGAGCGAACGGAAGCCGTCGGCCTTGATTTCGGAGAAGTGAGCGAACAGATCATCACCGCCGTCGTCCTGGGTGATGAAGCCGTAGCCCTTAGCGTCGTTGAACCACTTAACGGTACCAGTTGCCATTTTGCAATTACCTGTAAAAAAAGTAGAAATGTGGGCGTTAACCCGGAGTGCATGAGACCTTACAGGGAGTACAAACTGGAGTGCTGGCTGGACGCTAGAACTGGCAGGCGTGACTATCGGCCTGTGCGGCATGCATCCAAATGATTTTCCGATGGCATGTTTCTGTCAAGCAGATTTTGCGTGTCGCCAGTAGCATGAACAAGCACAGGGCTGGCAGGTCGGGTGGTTGATGCAGCGCATGGCATCACCGGTATGTGCCGGTGTTCAATAATCAAAAGTGTGTGACTTACGGCCATGCCGGGCAGGGGCGACTGACGAATGGAAATGACGCTGGTTTACGCCATGATGATCTGTGTGCTCATGGTGGTGCTGACCGTGCTGGTGCATTACGAGGGCCTCCGGCTGATCTCGGATCAGTTGTTGCCCCGGCTACACATGCATCCCCGTCAGCGCATGGTGTTCATGATTCTGGGAGTGTTTGCCGCGCATACCGTCGAGGTCTGGTTGTTCACCGCGTGCTACAGCCTTCTGGACGGGGTATTCGGTTTTGGTGGCTTCATGGGGCACAGGGAGGGTGGCTGGGTCGACTACCTGTATTTTTCGGCCGTGACCTATACCTCTCTGGGTCTGGGCGATGTTTACCCGGTAGGTAATTTCCGGTTGCTGACGGGTGTCGAGGCGCTGACCGGCCTGCTCATGATTGGCTGGTCGGCCTCGTTCACCTACATCCTGATGGTGCGGTTCTGGGAGCAGCACACGGAGCATGACCTGCGCCGCAAGCGCGGGCGCTGAGTCAGGCGGTGCTCCCCGCTTCCATCCCGTAAGGCAGACGGATTTCCACTCGGCAGCCACTCTCCGTGATCCAGCGCGCCTCGCCGCTCAACTCGGCCAGGCGTGCCCGCATGATTGCCAGCCCGCGACCACTGTCCTGCCAGTTTTCCGGATTGCCGGCGCTGCCGTTGTCCTGCACCGCCAGCAGCAGCTGGTTGCTGGTGCCGGACAGGGTGATGCGTAACTCCGAGGCTCCGCTGTGGCGCAGGGCGTTGCTCACTGCTTCGCGCAGCACGCGCGTCAGGTTGGCGTGCTGGCGTGAGCTCAGCATGTTGCCCAGTTCGGTTTCCAGCTGGTTGTCCCAGACCAGCCCCACGCCCTGCGCCTGGGTTCTTTCCTGTATCTCGTTGCGCCACCGGGTGGCCGCTTCACCCAGCACGGTGTCGCGGAAATTGAGTGTGTGCAGCAGGTCGCGCGTGTCGCGGATGGCTTCACGCACCAGTGGCTGATGATCAGCCGGACTCTTGTGCAGGATGGTCAGCAGTTTGGCGCCGAGGTCGTCATGAATGTCCCGGGCAATCCGCTCGCGCTCGATCTGCGCACCGGTGTCCCGCGCGCGGAACATGTCGAGGGACAGTGCAAACAGGTTCCTGACGGATTCCAGGGTGTCCAGATCCTGATGCGTGAACAGGCGGGCGCCGTTACCGGCGTGCCGCAGGCACAGGGCTCGTCCCGGTTCGCGCAGGTCCGGCACGATCAGGGCCAGACCGTTTTCCGCCACCTGTGTCACGACGTGATCGTGGCGATAACTGTCGGCCGGGACAATCTGCAGGGGCTGGTAGACCACTTGCAGGATGTCGGGCCAGCGCTCGCGCAGACGGCTCTCGGTGGCTTCGCCGGCATTGGTCTGGATGAGCAGGGGAAGGACATCGGGCAGCCACTGCTGCAGGGTGCGCTGACGGCGTCCGCCCAGCCACTCCCAGAGCTTCTGGCGCAGGGGGAAATACAGCCAGCCGACAATCGCCACCGACAGTGACAGGGCCATGCTTTCGGGGACCGAGAGGAAGGACAGCAGCAGCACATCGACCAGCACGACAGCGATACCGCCCAGAAACCATGCCCAGACGGCATACCACCAGGCCTCCAGCTGGAACAGGCGGTAACGCACCACGCCCAGTGCCAGCCCCCAGTACATGATGAGGAAGGCGCCGAACATCACGCCCTGCGGGGCGGGTAATGGCAGGTTGAGTGCCGAGGGGATGATGATGGTGCCGGCAAACAGGCCAGTGGCGACATAGATGGATAGCAGGAACCAGCGCAGGGCGGCGCGGTCGGCCGGATGCTGCCGGGTTTGCCACCACTGCATGCCGGCAAAGACAAAGCTGAGGGCAAACACGATCAGCACACCGAAGTGAAACAGCGCGGGGTCGCCGCCGGCCTGTGACGCATCCAGCAGCCAGACGGCCATGGCAGCGGCGTAGCAGGCAATGGGTGCCCACATGCCACCCAGGCGGCGCGGGTAGACCCAGAGCAGGCTGGTCAGCGAGGCGGTAAAGAACAGGGCGCCGAAATGATTAGCCATCGAGAGCAGCCGGAAATCCATGGCGGGCAGTGCCAGCTCGCGGGTGCTGTAGATGCCTGCGGCCGGCGCAAAGATCAGGTAGCCGATGCCGGTGAGCAGGTACAGGCGGGTGGCGGCCGAGACTTGCGGGCTGAGCGCCCAGACCAGGGCCCCGGTGAGAACCCCGCTCACGCCGACAAACAGCTGGAACCAGAACAGCAGGGGAAGGTCGCCCAGACGTGCCGGACGGGTATCCAGTACAACATGGCGGCCGTCAGTCAGGGTTGCCGTCAGTGAGCCAGTCGCCAGCTGGCTGGCCAGCAGCCCCTGGCCCTGCATGAAAGCATTGTAGTCGGCAAAGCCGGGCAGGGTGTCGGGCTCTTCGGTCAGCAGCTCGGCTCGTGCAGGCAGGTCGCCATGCGTTGTTCCGAACGAGACGATGATGGCGCCGCGCTGGATGCGCGAGTGGTTGGGACTGCTCTCACCCACCGCGGTGACCATCATGCGCTGCTTGTCATCCAGCCCGATTGCCACGCCCATGCGCGGAGTGGACAGCGCGGCCACTATGGACAGCAGGCTGACGGCCAGTGTCACGATGACGGCAAGGCCGATGAGGGTTCGGGGAGAAAGTCGCATGTCGGGTTCCTGGTGACGTGATCAAGTCCTGGGTGGAGCATAACGGTACATGCTTGTCGTCGTCATGTTGCCCGCAGCAGGTGTTCGCGTGCATGCTCGGTGTGTGCGGGAGTTGGTGACCGGATTCACCTCAGGGAGTGGTGCAGCCAATGAAAAGGGTGCTGGTGGTTGAGGATGTCGTTGATACGGCTCACTGGCTGGCGGAGCGGGTGCGCGGTGCATTTGGGGCCGGGGTGGCCGTGACGCTGGCGCATACGCTGGCGGCAGCGAAGCGGATGGCTGATCAGGATGCGTTTGACCTGTTCGTGGTCGATCTGGGGCTGCCCGATGGTGAAGGTACCGACTTCATCCGTCATGTCGAACCGGTGCGAACCGGGGCACACGTGGTGGTCACCACGATCTATGATGATGATGACCATGTGTTCCGCGCCTTGCGTGCTGGTGCGCGCGGGTACCTGCTAAAGGACCAGTCGGATGCCGTGCTGGAGAGTGCATTGCGTGGGCTGGATGCCGATGTGCCGGCGCTGTCCCCCGGCATAGCCCGGCGGATGATGGACTTTTTCTCGCATGCAGGTCCCGCGCTGGAACCCTGCGACCTGACCCATCGCGAGCGTGAGGTGCTGGTGCTGATTGCCGGTGGCCGCAGCGTTATCGAGGCGGCGTCGCAGCTGGAAATCTCGGTGCACACGGTGCGTGGCTATGTGAAGGATATCTACCGCAAGCTCGGTATCTCCTCGCGTGCAGAGGCCAGTCTCAAGGCCGTCCGCATGGGATTGATCCGGCAGGGCTGAATTGTGGCTGACGGTTGACCTGTGTCATGTGGTGACGGGCCGGTCCGTGGTGATATCAGACAATAACCTTGCGAGGAGTAGTGTCATGGATATTGCCAGTGAACTGTTCGGGACCTCCAGCGGCTGGATGGTCATCATCGGCCTGCTGATCATGCTGCTGGGTATTCCCGGTGTGGTCTGGTGGACACTGGGGCACACCAAGGTGTCCGAGTGCGAAGCAAAGGACAAGAAGGCGCATCCCGGGCAGTAGCCGGGGGGCGTGCTAGCCTGTAAACAGGTTGGCTGGTATCAGGGGCATCTGCCTCGTCTGACCGTGCATCAGGGAGACATGAATGGAACGCAATATCGGGGATGTCGAGCGCGTTGTGCGTGTGGTGGCCGGCCTTGGCCTGTTGTCACTGGTGTTCGTGGGGCCGCAGACAATGTGGGGGCTGGTTGGCATTGTGCCGATCTTTACCGGCCTTTCCGGCTGGTGCCCGCCATACAGCCTGCTGGGAATCAGCACCTGCAAGGTGAAGCCCGAAAGCAAGCCTGAATAAACCGGCGTCACCGGGCGGCAGGGTTCGCTGCCCGGTGATTCAGGTTGTTACTGAATCAGGTCCTTGTAGGCGCACCAGGTGGCATGCCCCAGCAAGGGCATGATCACGATCAGGCCGACCAGGGCCAGTGCCATGCCAAGCCCGGTGAGCACCACGATCAGTGCCGCCCACACAAGCATTGCAGGCAGGTTGCGGAAGACGGCGCGCACACTGGTGATCATTGCGGTGACCACATCGGCGTTGCGATCAATCACCATCGGCATGCCGATCACGGTGACGGAAAAAATCACGCTGGACAGGATGGCACCCGAAACCAGCCACGCAATGACCACGCCCCAGTAGTTGCCTGACAGGAAAATGTCGCTCACAAAGTCCTTTACGCTGCCCATGTCGCCACCGTAGGACAGCGCAAACATTACCGCCGCCACACGCTCCCACAATATGCCCGCCAGGATCAGCACAATGCCGTAGTCGGCAATGCTGTTGATGTTGCGACGCAGGCTTTTCACTGAGTTGATGAAGGAGGCGGGCTCGCCGGCCTCGCGCTGCCGGGTGAGCTCGTAGATGCCGGCGGCAATCAGGGGCGCAATCAGCACAAAGCCGGTGACGACCGAGGTAAAGAGTTCGGCGTGCGGGGCGGCGAGCGTGACAATGGCCCAGCCCGCAACGGTGACCAGAATGCCGTACATGAGGCTGGGACCAGGATGTGTCATCATGTCTTGCCAGCCGGACTTCAGCCAGAAAAACGGGCGCGTCGGTCCGACTTCCCGGATGGTGATCACGGCTGCATCATTACTCATGGCAAAGTCCCTGTTGTCTGCATGGATACCGGTAGAGCCTGACGGTACTCCATCCCGTGACGTCTGCCATCCCCCCTGCGCAACAGGGAGCCATGAAAAAGGGGAGTCTGTGCTCCCCTTCTCGTTTCGGGTCGGGACTTAGCCGCCCAGTGCGGCCGTGGCTTCCGGTGAATCGTAGAACGATTCCAGATGCATGCGGATGCGGGCTTCCAGATGGCCGGACTGTATGAGTTCGGCGACGAGAGGTTCGCCAATCGAACGGACTTCCACCTGCAGGCGCTCGCGGCTGAGACCGATGTCTTCCAGCACCTGCATCAGGGTCTGGCTGCCCCACTGTTCAAACCAGGCATGCACCAGATCGTTCAGCATGTCGCGGGCATAAGGCGTCTGGCGGAAGTGGTTCCAGATGGTGCTGCCGATGCGCACCACGTCATCCACATCATCAGCGGTCACGTACTGCGTCACGCGGTGCAGTTTTTCGCCCTTGATCTGCTGCCAGAACTGGCGTGCCACGGCCTTCAGTTTTGGGGTTTCCATGGCGCGCTCAACCAGGCGCTCACTCAGTTCCATCGTGGCCTTGGTGTTGCGCTTCACGTAGCCCTTGAGCGTGCTTTCCAGCGCGGCGTCGAGCGACCCCATGCGTTCCATCATGCCCTTGCCCATCTTCATCAGCGACGACATGCCGGGCACTTTCTTGGTGAGGCCGTTTTCTTCCACCAGATAGTTTTTCAGGCCGTGATAGACCAGATCGGAAATGAGTTGCGTGACAGAAGGGTTCTGCATGACTGAGTGCACGATCTGGCGACGCAGGTCTTCCAGTTCGACCACGCGATCCACGATGAGATCGTATTCGCGGGCATTGAGCAGCTCTTCCAGCGAGGTCTGCTTGTTCATCGGGTTCTTCAGTGCGACGGTGGCCAGCGTACCGATCTGGGCCAGCAGCGTTTCACTGGGGGTGACCTCGAAGACATTGCGCAGAAGGAAATCACGAACACGCACCTCGTCGGTGACGCAGGTGACAGGCCGTGTTGCGGCCCAGTCGCAGAGGGAGGCGGTTTCGTCGTCGAGCAGGGTGCTCAGGTCAGGGCCGGCAAGGCGGTCCATGAAGTGGCGGGTGTGGGCGTCAAGCAGGACGGCAGCCGTGGGGTGCATCGGGAACTCCTTTTTATTCTGGTTGGGCACACCTTACCGCAAAACGGCTTGTCGGAATGGGCCGATTTGCCGGCAAATGCGGGCGGGCATGCAATTCGGGTGGTCAGCGTTCCTGTGCAGTCATCGCCGTGATCTGCCGTCTGGCAAAAGCTTGCTTGTCCGGCTGGCAGGAGACGAGCAGGCTGGACGGTCTACGTCTTTAATAATTGCCGGCGCTGTCTTGGGTGCCGGAATGCCGATGCTGTGCGGAATACTCCTATGAACGATATTTTCAAGAACGAGAATCTGGTCTGGGACCTCGGTCGGCTGACCGATCACGATCGCGCCACCCGCTTTGCCATGCGCTTTCAGCAGTCCCTGTGTGTGTACTCGCCCCCGGTGCAGCAGCTGTATACCAACTACGAAATCATTGTGCCCGATGACGATAATCGCAAGCTCATCATCCTGCCGAATCCGCATGCGTTTCACGATACTTTCAATCGCATCAATGAAGATGCCGTGATCCAGACCAGCCTGTTCATTACGCCGAACGAGGAAGGGGCGCTGCAGTTGCTCATTCCCATGGGTAATGGCCGGCAACGTTCCATGCCGCTGGCGGTGGGCCTGAATTTCATCCAGAGCAAGCTGGGGCCGGATGTGCCGTTCCTGCCTGTGCTGGCCAAGGGCGACCTGCGTGAATTCAAGCAGTCGCGCCCCATGTTGCACCTGCACCGTATCGTGCTGAGCCGGATTGACAAGAACTCGGAGATGGAGTCGCGTGCCATTCGCAAGGTGATACAGGACAAGCTGATCCGGCACTTCGGTTTTGCGGCGGTAGGCAAGGCATCGGTGGTGGAATAATGGTTGCGCAATGAGTGTTTGACGACATAAAAAAGCCCGCGATGAATGCGGGATTTTTTATTGCGTGAAGCAGTGCCTCAGTGGGCGTTGATGAAGCGCAGCACCTTCTGCATGTCTTCACGGGCTTCCGGCAGGATGGGCACGAAAATAGGCCATACGTGGAGCAGGCCCTTGCGTGCCAGCAGCGAAACCTGCACGCCGGCGGCACGTGCGGCGTCGGCAACGCGATAGGCGTCATCGCGAAAGATTTCCTCTTCGCAGACGGTGATGAACAGCGGCGGCAGGCCGGTGTAGTCGCCATAGACGGGCGATGCATACGGATTTTCGTAATCCTCGTCCTGCACATAGACGGCCATGCCCACTTCCAGCATGCGGTACGAGAGCATGTCGTCCTTGCCGTCATTGTAGCGACGGCTGGGCGAGGCCATGGTCAGGTCGGCATAGGGGGAGTACACCACGGCGCACTTGGGCAGGGGGCGGCCACGGTCGCGCAGGGCCAGCAACAGGGCGAGCGTGAGGCCGCCGCCTGCAGAGTCGCCCGCGACGGCAATCTGCTCGCCACGCCAGCCCTGGCTAAGCAGGAACTCGTAGGCTTCCAGGGCATCATCGACCGCTGCCGGAAACGGGTGTTCGGGCGCCACACGGTAGGCCGGCATCAGCACATCGGCGTCCAGCCCCTTGGCCAGGCGGCCGCAGAGGTTGTGGTAGGTTGCCGGCTTGCCGCAGACATAGCCGCCACCATGCAGGTAGAGCAGCACCTGCCGTGGTTTTTTCACGCGTAGCCAGTCACCCCTGAGATTGCCTTCTGCAAAAGGCGTGAACGTCACGCCACGCGGCAGCAAGGTGATCATGGGCGGATTACCCATGGTCAGGCGCAGGTGGCGCACCAGGCTTTCGGCGGATTTGGGCTGGTGCCGGATGGTCAGGCGGGCGCCCGCCTTGACGATGCGGGCAATCAGACTGGGCATGCAATAACTCCTTCAAAATGCAGGGCAGACACTAACGGCGGGAGGGACTGGTCGCCATGGCCGGGGAGGTCGCCAAATTGTCGATTCGGGCCAATTCCTGGGCGTTGCTACTGTTCGCCATGTGGTCGCTGCATTACGCTGTGACGATATTCGCTAGTGAGTCTGCCCCGATGACTGTGATCAAGCTGTCCGCCGATATTGCCACCACTCCCGATCTTGTCTACGACTATGTGACACGGCCTGCGCGCTGGAAGGAGTGGCATCCGGCGTCGCAGGGGGTGCATGACATCACGGACGAGTCACTGGTGGCGGGGCGCCGGTTTGAGGAAGAGGTCCTGTCTGCCGGCCGCCAGCGCCGGCTGACCTGGCTGGTGGAAGAAAGCCGGCCGGGCCAGCGCTGGCGCGCCTCGGCCTATATGGCGGATGGCAGCACGGTGCGGCTGACCTATGAAATGGCAGCCGCTGGCGAGGGCACCCGCTTTACGCGAACGCTGGAGTACACCCTGCGTCCGCGCCTGTTGCGCTGGCTGAATGACCTGTTCCTGTGGAAGAAAATACAGGCGGAATCAGAAAAGGCGCTGGCCAATCTCTGTGCCCGCCTGACCAGCCGCTGATTACGGTGCCGCCAGAATGGCAGTGACCGCCTGCGACCGGTAGAACGACTCCAGATTGCGGCGCAGCAGCGGCTCCAGCATTTTCTTGTGCTTGAGCATGCGTACCACGTGTGGCAGGTAGCGCATGGCTTCGCCCATCATGATTTCTTTCGTGATACCCATTTCATCGACCAGTTCGCGCAGGCTGGTCTCGCCATATTTTTCGAAGAAGCAGTCCACGCCGGTGTCGATCATGGCGCTGTAAATCGGCGTGTGGCGGATTTCGCGCCATGTTTCATAACCGATCACGAAAAACTCTTCCATGTCCAGGCTGCTGACGCCGCGCTTGAAGGTGCTGACGGGCTTTTCCTTGATGGTGTCCCACACTTCCAGCGAGATTTCGCGCAGACGGTCTTCGTCAAAGTGGTTCAGCAGGAAGTGCTCGCTGCGCTCCAGGACTTTTTCAAGCATGCGGCGCACATACTTGCCCATGTTTTCTTCCAGCGATTCTTCCAGCATGGGAAATGCGCTGGACAGCAATGACTGGCCCAGGCGGCCGGCACGTGCGGCACCGGGAATCATGCTGGCGATGTCACGGCCCTGTTGTGCATAGCCCCGGATGCTTTCGAGCATGATGTCGGAGGCGAGCGCGGCATAGACCGGATTGGCAATGACTTCATGCACAACCTGTTCGCGGGCATCACGCATTTCGAGTGTCTTGTCGAGAAACTCTTCGAACAGATGATCGGGCAGCAATTCGCCAATCGTGGTGAAGTCGTGAATCGGGTTGGCATAGAGGGCGCGTGCTATTTCTCCCACCAGTTCGGGAATCGCCCCCGACAGCTCTAGATCAACGGCATAGTTGCGTGCCGTGTCCTTGATCATTTGTGGTGTTACGGCTTCGTTCAACGTTATTTTTTCTGCGTCCGCCAGCAACTGGTCTATTTCTGTTTCAACCAGGGACTGCAGGGACTTTCCGCTCAGCTGTGCGGTGATGTGGGCGATATGTGCATCAAGCAGGGCGGCGGCTTTCGGGTGCATGGATGTTGTCATCAGAAGGCTCAGTGGTTGCTGCTGTGAAATATGCGCTGCAGGAATGCCTGCATGCGCTTCCATGAGTCGGCGTCGGCGGCCGGGTTGTAGGCGATGTCCATGCCGTGTTCTTTTGCCAGTTTGTCGGCATCGGTGCTGGTGAAGCCGTGTTTGGCGCCGGGGTAGTTCACGAAGGTGAAGTCGGCGCCAGCGGTTTTCATTTCGGTTTTCAGGGCATCAATGTCGGCTGGCGGAATGAAGCCGTCAGCCTCGCCGTTCAGGACCAGAACACGGGCCTTTATCTTGCCCTTTTCGGCGCGTGTGGCAGTGGCCAGTGCGCCATGGAAACTCACTACGCCGGCCAGTTCCATGTTGCGGCGTGCCATGTCGAGCACCATTTTCCCGCCAAAGCAGTAACCGATGGCGGCCACTTTGCTGGCATCCACTTGCGGCTGTGCTTTCAGCAACTCAAGGCCGGCCAGTGAGCGGGCGTACTGACGTTCGGTATCACCCACCACGGTGTGCATCAGGTGGCCGGCATCCTTGGGGTTGTCAGCCGTCTGGCCGTTGCCGTACATGTCGATGGCGAGTGCGGGATAACCCAGTGCAGCCAGTTCGCGGGCGCGCCGCTGGGCGTAGTCATTCAGTCCCCACCACTCGTGCACTACCACCACGCCGGGGCGTTTTTCCTTGATGGCATCGTCCCAGGCAAAGTAGCCGCGTAGCTGGGTGCCGTCGGCGGCCTTGTAATCAATGACGCGGGTTTGCACGGCGGCGTGCAGGGGCAGTGACAAAATGGCGAGCAGGCTGGCGGCCAGCCAGGTGGTGAGGTGGTTCATGATTGCATCCCTGTCGTTAAACACCAGATGAGCCCGATGGTAGCCGAGCCATGGTGCAGGGTCACGCTGACAGCGCTCTGGCCGTCAGGGTTGTGACGGCCCGTCGACTGCTCAGAAGCGCTCGTGCGCGGTCAGGAATCGCCACTGGCCTTCCGGCAGGCCGGCCAGTGAGATGCGGCCGATGCGAAGGCGCTTGATGCTGACGGGCGTCAGGCCGGCGCGATCACACAGCCAGGCCACCTGTCCCGGCACCGCACCCTTCAGGGCAAAGCGCAGACGGGCATCGCTTTGCCGGCTGACCTTGATGGCTGGCAGGGTGCGGCCATTGAAGGTCACGGGCTCTTTCAGGCTGGCGAGTGCGGCGTCAGTGATCTCGCCGCTGATGTCGGCCACATATTCCTGTTCCAGAAAGTGGGCGTCATCGCGGAGCTTGCGGATGATGCCGCCATCCTGGCTGAGCACCAGCAGGCCGCTGGCGCCGGTTTCCAGCGGGAGTGGTGCAACCAGGCGCGTGAAGTGACGGTGCAGCAACCGGATGCCGGAGTTGTCGCCGGGGGTCTGGGTCTCGGGGCTGAGCAGGGTGAATGCCGGCTTCGGGCCGCTGTCGGCATCGGCGTCGTAGCCGGCCGGTTTGTGCAGCAGCAGGGTGGCAGGCAGCACCGGATCGGGCCGGGCATCGGGGTGCAGGGTAACTGTCTGATCGGCGCGCACCTGGCGATGCGGGGCCTCGACCACTACACCGTCCACGCTGACCCAGCCGCCCTCGATATAAAGTTCGGCGTCGCGCCGTGAGCAGGGGAGCTGGGTAGTAAGGCGTTTGGCAAGGCGAACTGATTCAGTCATGGCAGGGTCATCCGGTGGCAGTCGGTAGTGTAACGATACCGGCGACAATTATCCGGAAAAGCTGGCCGGATAATCCGGATCAGGCAGAAGGAATGACATAGGCCGCGATGGTAATGCAGTGGCAGGCGGCACCGCCCAGTACAAATACATGCCAGATGGCATGCGTGTAGCGGTATTGCTTGGCGGCATAAAATGCGGCGCCCAGCGTGTAGCTGAGGCCGCCAGCCAGCAGCAGGTTGAATGCGGGCGAAGGCAGCGCCTCATACAGTTCGTAGATGACCAGCAGCGACAGCCAGCCCATGACCAGATAGGTGATCAGCGAGGCGCGTTTGTACTTGTGCACGAAGAAAATCTTGAACGCCACACCGGCCAGTGCCAGCGCCCAGATGACGATGAGCAGGATGTTGGCCATGGTCGAGTGCAGGGAGATCATCAGCAAGGGCGTGTAGGTGCCGGCGATGAGCAGGTAGATCGTGGAGTGGTCAAAGCGTTTGAGCACGGCCTTGGTGGGCTGGTGCGTGAAGCTGTGATACAGCGTGGAACTGAGGAACAGGGCGATCATGCTGCCGCCGTAAACGGCAATGCCGGCCATCTGCCAGGCCGACAGGGATGACGGCATGGCCTTCACCAGCATCAGGGTCAGGGCGATGATGGCCGCAGCCGTGCCCAGGCCATGCGTAACGGCATTGGCAATTTCTTCGGCGAGGGTATAGCCCTGCGGGTTAAGCGTGGCCATGGCGGTATCCCGACAATTAATGGACGACTGTATATTAATTTTGACTATACCGGCATCCGGTGACAGTGAACAGTCGTTCATGCGATTTTGATGGACTTGCCGGTCGTCCTGGCAGGGCGGTACCGGGTGTTCAAAAGGTGGAGGCAGGCAGTATGGCAGCAGACAAGACGGGCAGCGGTAGTGATTATGCGCGCCGGGAGCAAGGGTATCGTGACCGGGCGCTAAAGCTGTACCCGTGGATATGCGGGCGCTGCAGTCGCGAGTTCACGTATTCAAACCTGCGTGAGCTGACCGTGCACCACAAGGATCACAATCACGAGAACAACCCGCCGGATGGCAGCAACTGGGAGCTGCTCTGTCTGTATTGTCATGACAACGAGCACTCGAAATACCATGAGCACCGTTTGTATGGCGGCGATGAAACGCCGCGGGAAAAAGAACCCGAACCCGCCCGGCATAATCCATTTGCCGGACTGAAGGGCCTGCTCGACAAGAAGTGAGCGAAGCCCCCGGTTGCGGGCGTCAGCGCGTGTTCAGCGTATGCGTTCCCAGAGTGTGACTTCCGACAGGGTGTGCTGGAATTTCCGGCGGGTTTCGCGAATCACGAAAGGCACATCCTGTGGTGCCTGCACCAGCCGGAAGTGCTGGCCGAGAACCGCCTTCAACCCGTCAAGGGTGGTGTAGCTTTCGCCATCCTTCTTGAAGCCGCCAATCCAGTCTTCGCGTCTGGTGTGTTCTTCCAGCCAGGTGTAGGGCGACGTGATCATGAGTATGCCGCCGGTGTTCAGTCGCTCGTGAATGCTGCGCAGGAACTGTGCCGGATTGTAGAGCCGGTCAATCAGGTTGGCGGCCAGGATGAAATCGTAGCCCGACAGGACGGGCTTAAGGTTGCAGGCGTCGCCTTGCAGGAAATCCACCTTGTTGCGCACGGACTCAAGTCCCATGTCGGCAAGTCGGCGCGTCTTGTATGACACCAGTTCACCTTCATCGGCAAGCATGTAGCGGATGCTGCCCCGGCTGGCCAGTTGCACGCCAAGGTTGATGAAGCGCGCCGAGAAATCCACGCCGGTCACGTGATCAAAATGCCGGGCCAGTTCAAACGTGGCGCGTCCGGTGGCACAGCCAAGGTCAAGGGCGGTGCGGGCCGGTTTGCCGGCCATGGTAGCAATGGCAATCTGCGCCAGCGCCTTCGGGAAATTGGCAACACCGTAATATTCATCGCCGTAATGAAATTCGGCGTACTCCGACAATTGCTTGTCGCTCTCGTAATAAATGTTCGGGGCCGTGGCGTTATCATCGCTCACCACATAGCGAAAGCCGGCATGCTGGAAGAAATGGCGCCGGAAAGCGTAGCGTGATGAACGCTGAGCCTCGTTGCCGCAGGAAATCCAGGAGCCACCCTTGATCAGGTTGTGACGGCCATCAAACGTGGGTGTGGTGAAGTCGTCGTAAATCGGGTGGACTTCAAAGCCTTCAAACGGATAGATCGGCGTTTCTGTCCATTGCCAGACATTGCCGACGACATCGTAAAAGTCACCCTGCGCAAACATGCTGACCGGGCAGGACGAGGCAAAGTGGTCAAGATGAATGTTCGCGCGGGCTTTCTGGTCAGAGGGAATTTCGCTGAGGCCGGCAACGTCATGCAGGCGATACCATTCGTCTTCGGTGGGCAGTCGCACTTTCTGGTCGGTCTGAATGGCTTTCCAGTGACAGAATGCCTTGGCTTCGTGGTAATTCACCTCGACGGGCCAGTCCCATGGCATCGGAATTTCCTGTGCCATCAGGCGCAATTGCCAGCCGGAGGTGCCGCTTACCCAGAAAGATGGATGCGCCGCACCAGCGAAATTGCGCCAGCCCAGTCCTTCTTCGCTCCATAGTGTGTCGTTGCGATAGCCGCCTGCTTCCACGAAGGCCAGAAACTCATGATTGCTGACCAGATAACGGCTGGCCTGGAATTCGGTAACGTCAGATTCGCGAACACCGTACTCATTGTCCCAGCCATATGCCGGTGCCGTGCGTGGCTTGCCCATGCGGGCAATACCTGCCGGTACCGGCAGCAGGGTGTTGGCGGGAGGCTCGCCGCTGGTGGTGCAGGGCGAAAACTCCGGTAAAGGTTGCACATACTGCAATGCATGCTGGCGCATCAGTACCGATGAAGTTTCAAGGTGGATCTGCTCGTGCTCGATTCCCATCACGATGGCCCACCACGGATTTTCCCAGTCAATCGGCAGCGTTAGCGGCGCCTCCCGGATGACACGATCCACCACGGCGCGAACCTGCTTGCGATAGTCGGCCAGCGCGCTGACCGTGGGCCAGTCGTAATTGGCTTCGTTGAGGTCGTCCCAGCTCATTTCATCCACGCCCACCGAGAACATGGATTCAAACTGCGGATTTATGCGTTCGTGGATCAGGCCGGCCAGCAACAGCTTGTTGATGAAGAAGGTGGCCGTGTGGCCGAAGTAGAAAATCAGCGGATGGCGCAGGGCAATGGGCTTGCGGAAATAGGCCTCGTCGCAGGTCAGTGTCCTGAACAGGTTTTCGTAGCGGGTGAACGTGGCATTGAAGTAGTCACCCAGGGTGCGCCGCATGGTGGCTTCATCAGAGCCATTCAGCAGGGGCGTACGCAGAAACAGGTTGGTCACGTCTAGGGTTCTCTCGGCAGTAACTGGCAACGGATCAGGGCAACTACTCTAGCAGCATTTGTGGGGGACAACGCTGCTACAGCACGTGGTCAGACGGTATGCGGGGTCACCGGGCTTGCCAGTGGCGACAGGAGTGGTAGTTTGGGCAGGTTGCCCCAGTGAATTCGCCGGAACCTGTCATGGCTCACGATGTTGAACCCTTTCGCGCCCGTTACCGTGCTGCCATCAGTCCTCATTATAACGCCTGGCTGCATGGCGGTTTTGTCTTTGGTTTTGGTGCGCTGTCTGTCTGGTTGTTCCTGCGTCCGCTGCACGCCGTGTTGCCGCTGGAATGGTTGACGGTGCCGCTGGCGCTGGTTTTTTTCAACTGGGGTGAGTACAGCGTCCATATCCATCTGGGGCATCACAAGCACAAGCTCAGCGCGATGTTCTACAAGCGCCACACCGGCGATCATCATAGTTTTTTTGTGGAAGACCGCATGCGTTATGAGAGTGCCCGGGACTGGCGTGTCATCCTGTTTCCCGCCTGGCTGATCGTGGTGTTCAACGTGTTGCTGGCGGGGCCGGCCTTCTGGGCAATCAGCCAGTTCAATACCAATGTGGCGTCGCTGTTTTCGGCAACACTGGTTGCCGGTTATCTGGGCTATGAATTTTTTCACTCCTGCGAGCATTTGCCACCGGAGCATCCGCTGGCACGGCTGCCATGGATTCGCCACATGCGTCAGTTGCATCGTCTGCATCATCGGCGCGACATCATGCAGACGCGCAATTTCAATATCACCTTTCCGCTGATGGACTGGCTGTATGGCACCCTGTACTGGGAAACGCCGCGGCAGCAGGACTGAATGCGGATGCTGGCGTGTCATTCTGACGGGCGCATGAACAGGACGGGACTGGCGCTGTTCATGTTGCTGGGCCTTGCGGTGCCTGCGTGCGTGCACGCCACGGATATTGTTTTCCGGGTTGAGCAGGCGACCAATCTGGACATGGATGCCGACAGGCTGGCTGCCATGCTGGCGTCTGATGCTGTCGAGGTTCGCGTCACCATGGCACCGGTCATTGCCTTGCCCGGGTGGACGGGGCGTATTGGTTTGTGTGGCGTCAGCAGTATTCGTGATGTGTGCATCAAGAAGCGCTGGCGTTCGGTTTATTTGCGTGGCAGCAAGGTGCAGCGAACGGATAATGCCTTGCGGTTTCATGTGCCGGGCTGGCACTGGTTCGGTGTGATGCCTTACCGGCCGGCTGGCCCGGTGCGTGTTTCCCTGCCGCCGTTCTGGCCGGGCGATCTGCCCGTCAATATCGATGCCAGTCTGTTCGAGCTGGAAAAAGATGCGGCGGTGCAACCGCTGGTCGACATGCACCTGCCTGCTCCGTATGTCGGCATTGCGAGCTGGCGCGTGGTAGCTCGTGGAAAAGATGCAGAGGCTGCGCCGGTCTGGCGGGTGACCCAATGTGATCCGGGGATCGGGCTTGATGATGCCGTCATGCCGCACCTGCGGCCGTATCGGCGGGCATCGGCCCTTGCGGACTGGGCGCGTGCACTGGCCGACAACGCCTGGTGGGCGACGCAGATAGGGGGAGTTCAGCTGGGGCAGGGTGTTGCTGCGGGTGCTGCCGGGCTGGTCGAGTGGCGCGATGTCAGCGTGACGCGTGGCGACAGACCCCTGCGCTACCTGAGTGTGCAGGAGTCACGGCTGGTGTCCTCGGCGTGTCCCGGGCGGACACGGCATGAGTACACCTGGCTGGGCGGGACGCTGATTGCGGCCTCCATGCAGGAAATCCCCGATGCATTTCCTGATGATGCAATGTGCGAGTCGGTACAGGCCACCAGCCGGCAGGTGCTGTGGTGGGATGGTGCGCTGGAGCGCCACAGTCGTCACACGGGTCCTGCAGAGTTCGAGGCGTGGGAGCGTTGGCGCCATGCGGAGCCCGCATGCAATGACAGGGCCGGCAGTGCAGCGCCGGCAACACAGGATATCGAACGTGATGCCGCGTACTGGCAGGGTGTTGTCGGGCGCCCAGAGCCGCAAGGGCCCCGGTGATCAGCGCTTGACCGGATCGGGTGCTGTCTTGGAGCCTTCAATAAAACTGTAAACCGCCAGGCCAAAAGCGGCGTGCGGCGTCAGTGTTTTTTCGGCATGCCTGATCAGGATCGCCGTGCCCACCGCAGTTGCATAAGCAGCCTCTTCATAGGTAAGGCCGAAACGCTCGCGAATCGCTGCAAACTCCGGCTCCAGCAGTCGCTGGGACGCCAGGAATTCCAGTTGCGGCTTGCCGGCATTGGCGGTCTCGATATCCACGCTGGCCGCGTCGATGTTGATGCCAAGCCGGGCCAGTGCGCTGCTGAGCAGGCCGATGAGGTTGGGGCCGCTTTCCGTGGCGACCTGCGAGAGCAGGACGGCACCGGGCTGCACGTCATTCAGTGCGTGCGCGAAGGACCGGAACAGGAAGGTGCCGGCCATGCGTGCACAGCCCGCCACCACGGTTTCTGCCTGCAGGTCAGGCATCAGCCTGAGGGCGGTCTCGGCAAACACGGAGGCTGCGGATATCTGTTCCTGGCGCAGTCGGGGCATGGCGTGTCTCGTTCAGTCCTGGGCGTCGGTCTGGCTGGGGGAGTCGGTTGCCGGCACATCCTCAGTTGCATCCACCGCATCAGGCGTTGCATCTGCCGGTTTCTGCTTCAGCAGCTGCTTCTCTTCCTTTTTCTTTTTCTTGGCGAGTTCGCGCTGGCGCTTTTCAAAGGAGTAATTGGGTTTGGCCATGGTCTGTCCTGCTGGGTGATGTGGCGGTAAGGGGAACCGATGCAGGCAGCGGCATTGGCAGAACGTGAGTCTGTGCCGCTATTGTATCTGTCGGGAGCCCAATGGTGCTGCAAAAAATTCGGATTGGTGAATATTCCCCCGGCGGTCCCGGCAAAGGCCTATAGTGGTTGCACTGAAACGTACCGGGAGATGGCCATGAGCAAGGGAATGGAACAAAAGAAGGAAACCAAGAAGAAGCCAGCCAAGACGCAGCTGGAGAAGCGGGTTGAGAAGAAAGAGAAGAAGGAGCAGCGCGACAAGAAGTAATCGTACTGCTGCTTCGGTAGTGGCAACCGGCTGGCCGTTACTCCGCCTCGGCTTCCTTGACGCGGATGACGCTGCCGGCGATTTTCTTGGCATTAAGCGATTTGATGGCCGTCTTGGCCTCGATGTGCTTTGGCATTTCGACAAAGCCGAAGCCCTTGGATTTGCCCGTTGCCTTGTCCATTACCAGTGTGCATGCGCTGACCACGCCGAATTCGGCAAACAGTGCAGTGAGCTCGGCCTGGGTGGTGTCGCGGGAAAGATTGCGTACCAGTAGTTTCATTGCGGTATCCGTAGGCTGTGTGGTGTGCCCTTGTGCAGGCAGTGTTCAGGGTGTGTTGATCGGGCGCAAGGGTTATTCCTTGCCGCTGTCGTCGGTCAGACCGGATTCCAGCCAGTCCCCGTGGCCGTAAGCCACATAAAAGTCCTCCACCTGCTTGCGCGCCCATGGCGTGCGGCGCAAAAAAGTCAGGCTCGACTTGATGCCGGGATTGTCGCTGAAGCAGCGGATGCGGATGAAGCGGGCCAGCTCGGGCCAGCCATACAGCCGTACCAGTCGCCGCAGCAATGTTTCCAGCGTGATGCCATGCAGCGGATCGCTGGTGGCTGGTAGTGACGTGTCTGTCATCAGCATTCCCTCACAAGGCTAGCGCTTCCATGCCAGCCAGATGAGATGCCGGGCGCCCTTGTTGCCATGGGCGCGCACCGGAACTTCCTCCACCAGAAAGCGCGCCTTCTTCAGGCGGATGGTAAACATCGGATCGGGTCCGGCGGACCAGATGGCGAGTACGCCACCAGGGCGCAGTGCCGACATGGCCGCGTCCAGTCCGGCGAACGAATAAAGCCAGTCGTTGCTCTTGTGGGTCAGCCCCTGCGGGCCGTTGTCCACATCCAGCAGTATGGCATCAAACGCCTGCTTTTCACTTTTCAGTACCAGCGCCACATCGCTCACCCGCACACTGGCGCGCGGGTCCTGCAGCGGGTTGCCGGCATGCTCGCCCAGCGGGCCGCGATTCCACTCCACCACTGCCGGTACCAGCTCGGCCACCACCACGTCGGCAGTGCTGCCCAGATGTTTGAGGGCGGCGGCCAGCGTGAAGCCCATGCCAAGGCCGCCGATCAGTACCCGTGGCTCTGGCCGTGCGGCAATGCGCGTGCAGGTGATTTCTGCCAGCCTGTCTTCCGAGCCATGGGTGCGCGAGTGCATGAGTTCGCCACCACCGGCGATCTTGATGGCAAAGTGGTCGCCTTCGCGGAAAAGGCGCAGCTCACCGCCATTGCCCGGAATGGGGGCGGTATCAATGAGTTCGGGGCGGTTCATGGCAGCTCGGCAGGAAAAAGGACTACGACAGGTGCAAGGGTAAGGGGTTTCGGGGACTTTCCCCAGAGTTTTCTGTGGGCGGGCCAGTATCCGCACACGCCGTGCGGTCGTGAAAAAAGAAAGCCCCGGGCAATGCCGGGGCTTCTGTTGCAGTCAGACACCAGTCCGGCTTATGCCTCGGCCGTGCTCACCTGCGCACGCTTGACGCGGGCTTTGCCGGCGACCCCGGGGTTGGACAGCTCCATGATGCCGTCTTCGACCGGGCGGTAGCGCAGCATGGCCAGATCCAGCATGTAGTTCATGTAGACCTTCCATGGCGCCTTGTTGCCCTGCTTGGGCAGGTGGGCAAGGGCACGCTGGATGTAGCCGGAGTGCATGTCGACAAAGGCTTCCGGCACAACGGTCGGGTCGGTGTTGTGCGGGGTGCACTGGCGCATGCCCTTCTTGTCCATCTGGTTGAGCAGACGGCAGATGTATTCGCTGCTGATGTCGGCCTTCAGTGTCCAGCTGGCGTTGGTGTAGCCGAAGATCATGGCGATATTCGGCAGGCCTTCAAACATGATGCCCTTGTAGTTCATGCGCTGGGACATGTCGACCTGCTTGCCATCCATGAACACCTTCATGCCACCCAGCAGCTGCAGGTCCAGGCCGGTTGCCGTGATGATGATGTCGGCTTCCAGTTCCTGTCCGGACTTCAGCTTGATGCCGGTTTCGGTAAAGGTGTCGATGTGGTCGGTCACCACCGAGGCCTTGCCCTTGCGCAGTACCTTGAACAGGTCGCCATCAGGCACGGCGCACAGGCGCTCATCCCACGGGTTGTAGCTGGGCGTGAAGTGCTTCATGTCGAAGTCCTTGCCAACCTGGGCACGGACCTGGGCAAGCAGCAGGCGACGGATGGGTTTCGGGCGCTTCTTGGCCAGATTGAAAAAGCCCAGTGTGAGCGACACGTTCTTGGCGCGGGTCACGCGGTAGACGAGCTTTTCCGGCAGGAAGCGGCGCATGCTGTTGGCAATCGGGTCTTTCTCCGGAATGGAGACCACATAGGTGGGCGAGCGCTGCAGCATGGTGACGTGGGCGGCCTTGTCGGTCATTGCCGGTACCAGCGTCACGGCGGTAGCGCCGCTGCCGATGATCACCACCTTCTTGCCGGCGTAGTCCAGGTTTTCCGGCCACAGCTGCGGATGAATGATCTGTCCCTTGAAGCGCTCGCGGCCCTCGAAGTGCGGCGTGAAGCCGGCTTCGTACTTGTAGTAACCGGTGCACATGAACAGGAAATTGCAGGTGAACTTCACGGCCTTGCCGGTGTCGGTGCGCTCGGCATCCACAACCCAGACGGCATCTTCGCTGGACCAGGTGGACTTGATGATCTTGTGGCCGTAGCGGATGTGCTTGTCGATACCGTTGTCGCGGGCCGTTGAACGGATGTACTCACGGATCGAGGGGCCGTCGGCAATGGCCTTGGGGCTGGTCCAGGGCTTGAAGCTGTAGCCCAGCGTGTACATGTCGGAGTCGGAGCGGATGCCGGGGTAACGGAACAGGTCCCAGGTGCCACCAATGGCTTCACGGCTTTCGAGAATCGCGTAAGTCTTGCCCTTGCACTGGTTCTGGAGGTGCCAGGCGGCGCCAATGCCGGAGAGGCCGGCACCAACGATCAGGACATCAAAGTGTTCAGTAGCCATTAGAGATACCTGTATACGGTTGATCGGGGACAGTCTCGCCTGTTGCAGCCGGCATCCATACGGCCGGCGCGAGTCTGTGTGATTCCAAGCCTATCCTATTGCGCCTCCGGGACGAGAGAGAGGTGGGTTGCGGCCATTTTCCAATCACTTTGGGCCATTAGGGTTGTCTGGTCGAACAGAAAAGACAATATTGTCTGACAATGCGCCGTGTCAGAAGCGCTCCTGCTTCTGATGCTGCCAGATCGGTCGCGCCGTCAGCGAGCCATCCCGGGTGGTGATGCAGGGCGATACAGGGTGGCGATAAAGGCATCCACTGCTTGTGTGTAGGCGCCCGGCAGGCCCAGTTCTGCATTGATCTGCTTGTGCGAGAGGTCCTGCGGCAATACCTCCACCCGCACGCCCAGTGCATCGGCACGCGCCTTCAGTCCGTTGGCTTGGGCGCAGGAGTCGTCGCGGCGTGACGAACAGACCGCGAGCAGCGGCACGGCGCCCGCCGCCAGTTGCCGCGTGGGGGAGGCGGCCGCCCAGATGGCAGGGTCGTTGCCAAAGGCCTGGTCATACAGGCGGAAATGCCGGGCCTGCATCACCTGCACCACGTCCATGGCGGCACTGTCCAGCGCCACGGTACCAAGCCAGGGGCCTGCGCCTTGCTGCCGGGCCAGTACCGGGGAGGCAGTGAGCAGCGCGACAAGGTGGGCGCCGGCGGAGTGTCCCATCAGGATGAAGCGGTTGGCGTCGCCGCCCCATTCGCCGGACAAGGCCTGTGCCCTGGCCAGTGCGCGGGCCACATCACGGGCCTGCTCCAGTGGCGGGGTCTCCGGCAGCATGCGGTAATTGGCCGACACCAGAATGAAGCCCCTGGGCACCCAGTGCGCTACCTTGTTTTCCACCACGCGGTCCATGGCCTTGTCGCCGGTGCGCCAGCCGCCACCATGCACCATGAAAATCACGGGTAATTTGCCGCTCGTGGCTGTCGTGACCGTTGTGTCAGGCAGGTACACATCCATGCGCTGGCGCGGATCGCTGCCATAGGCCACATCGCTGCGCATCGTTACCCCGGTGGGCAAGGCGAATGGCGCGTTGCTGCCATCGGCGGGCAAGTCACCGGTGGCGCTGGCCTGGCGGCGTTCCTTGATCAGGTCGCGTAGCGGGCCGGCAGTCGCCGGGATTGATGGCAGCGCCAGGCAGAGCATGAGGCCTGCCAGCAGGCTGGTCGCGGGGCGATGAAAAAAGTGCATCCTGCACTCCGGGGCAGAGGGAGAGGCGGCAGTGTCGCGCGGTCAAAAAACAGCGTCTGTTGTTGCTGTGTTGATGGCGCTAGCGCGGTGTGGTCGTTGCGTGCTCGGCCAGCAGACGCTTGCCGGCCTCGGTAAACGTCCACCAGCGCACGACGTCACCCGTGTCCAGAAAATGCCGCGCTGCCATCAGGGTGTACAGCACACAGGGATCGTGCCGGTGTTCCATGCGAGGCCCCAGTGCCAGATACACCGCAAGCGGGTCGCGCGTGGCCAGTTGTGCCGGTTGCAGAATGCCGATGCCGCGCAGGTCGGCGGCAATTGACGGGCCGATATTGGGCAGGTCCTCAAGGCGGACCGGTGGGCGTGGTGGCTTGGGCATCATGGCCTCTGCCGCAGGGGCGGATATCCGGTGGTGTGTCCGACAGCATGATTGCGCCATCGTGCATATACCGCAATACTGCCGGCCTTCCGGGGTACCCAGGGAAGTGTGCCTGCGGGCAGCAGGGAGCCTGATTGTTTGTGATGCGCGCAACGGCGCTTATTCAGGGGTTCAACGTGATCAATAATGATGTACTGCGCAGTGTGCGCTACATGCTGGATGCCAGCGATGCCAGACTGGCCGAGATCATCGGTCTGGTGGGCGGTGAGGTGAAAAAGGACGACATCGTCGCCTGGCTGAAGAAGGACGAGGAACCCGGGTTCCAGGAGTGCCCGGACGAGGTGATGGGGCTGTTTCTTAACGGCCTGGTGGTGTTCCTGCGGGGCAGGGATGACAGCCGCCCCGTGCAGCCGCTTGATCTGCCGCTGACAAATAATACGGTACTGAAGAAGTTGCGTGTGGCCTTCAACCTCAAGGAAGAGGACATGTTCGCAGTGTTCGAGCTGGCGGGGTTTCGTGTTGCCAAGCCGGAACTCAGTGCGCTCTTTCGCAAGGAAGGACAGAAGAATTTCCGGCCATGCGGCGACCAGTTCTTGCGCAACTTCCTGAAGGGCCTGACCCTGCGCGTGCGCACGGTGCCGGCAGCAAAGTAATGCAGGGCAGTGTGGCCGCCACACCGCTTTCTTCGGTGGTTATTTCCGCACGTAATTCAGGTTGGTAATGACAACTCCCATGCCGGCAATTGCCGCGACCAGTGCCAGCATGAACAGCCAGGACGGCATGCGCATGCCGGCAATCAGGTAGGGCATGGTTGTCATCAGCATGGGTGCAATCAGGACAAACCCGCCCAGCACTTTCGGGTTCAGGCGCAGGGCAATCCCGCAGCCGGGGCAGCTGTATTCGCCATAGCTGTTTTTTACCAGCTTGCTGTGGCCGTCTTCCAGCGGGATGCCGCAACCCGGGCACTTCTGTTCAAAGAAGGAATGTTCAAACATCTGGCAGCTCCGTTTCGTCTTCTGCAGGATAGTGTAGCGCGCGTATCCAGTATCACCTGATGTACAGTTATGACTGCATCAGCCTTCATGAAGTTGCCAGCCGAGCCACAGCCAGCCCGGCTGGCCAGCAACGGTTATCGGGGTAAGCAATGGCCAATCACGTCGACATGGAACCGGACAACGCGGTCTACAAGACCTTGCTGGAGTCCACCCGGGCCATTCCCTGGCGGATTGACTGGAAGACCATGAAATTCACCTATATCGGCCCGCAGATAGAGGCACTGCTCGGCTGGACGCCGGAAAGCTGGGTGGGTGTTGATGACTGGGCGGGCCGCATGCACCCGGATGATCGCGAGACCGTGGTGAACTTCTGTGTGTCACAGTCACAGTCCGGTGTGGATCACGAGGCCGACTACCGGGCACTGACCCGTGACGGCAGCTATGTCTGGATACGCGATGTGGTGCATGTGGTGCGCAAGGATGGCGAGGTGGAGGCGCTGGTCGGCTTCATGTTCGACATCAGTGAGCGCAAGAAAAACGAGGAAGAGTTGCTGCGCCTGCAGCGGGAACTGGAAATACTTTCCTACAAGGACGGCCTCACCAATATTTCCAACCGGCGCATGCTTGATGTGGTGTTTCAGCGCGAGTGGGCCAGTGCCTACCGCAACCAGCAACCGCTCTCGCTCATTCTGCTCGATATCGATTTTTTCAAGGAATTCAACGACCAGTATGGGCATGTGGTCGGTGACGAGTGTCTGCGGCGCGTTGCTGGGCTGCTCAATGCGGCGGCGGCGCGGCCACGTGATCTGGTGGCCCGTTTTGGTGGTGAGGAATTTGTGCTGGTGCTGCCGGAAACGGATGCGGATGCTGCGGTGGCCGTGGCAGAGCGATGCCGCGGGCTGGTGCTGGATGAAATGATTCCGCATGCCCGTTCACGCGTGGGCGCCTGTCTGAGCATAAGCCTGGGTGTGGGTACCATTGTGCCATCTGACCAGGACAGTCCGGATGCCTTTATCGAGGTGGTTGACCGGTTGCTGTATCGCGCCAAGGCGCAGGGCAGGAATTGTGTGGTGCGACAGGGCTGAGCGGTTCTGCGCCATCTGGCGTCCCGTCTGCACGTGCGGGACGGGTGGCCTACAATCACTGGTATGCTGGTATCAGCGGGTTTGCCGGTTGCTGCCACTTTTTTCTGGAGTATTGCCATGCTGATTGACCGGATTGCTATCGCCGTTGCGCTTGTGACGGCTGCAGGCGTTGCCGCTGCTGCGCCTTTTGCACCTTTTGATCTACGTGCCACCGGCATGGGGGGCACGGGAGTGGCGTCTTCGAAGGCCGCTGCGGCGGCAATGTTCAATCCTGCAATGTTGTCAGCGCAAAAAGCGGATCACTCGCAATTCATCCTGGGTGTCGGGGCACATGTGGCTGGCCAGGAGGAGCTACTCAATAAGACGGAAGCCATGGTGGAGCGCTTCGCTGCACTTGATGGCTCGCTCAGGTTGTCGGATCTGCCGCAGATAAGGGTGTCTGCAGAGCGCGCAAGGGTGCAGTTGCAGGATGCCGATGGTGAATACATTTTCATGGGCGGCAGTGTTACGACAGCGTTTGGCATGTCGGGCGAGAAACTGGGCGTAGGGGTGTTTGTCACCGCCAATGCCTATGCGGATGTGGTGCCCAATATTTCCACCAGGGATGGCGGTACGCTCAGGCTGGTGATCAATGACATTGCCGACAATCAGGTGGCCGATGACCCGGTAACCCAGGCGTTGATCTCTGCCGGCGAGCTGCAGGTGGCTTCAACGGGCGAGGCCACAGGAGCCCTCGTCTCCGAAGTCGGGGTCGCATTTTCACACCGGTTCGAGTTTGCGTCGGGTCGCAGTCTGGCTGTTGGCATCACGCCAAAAGCCGTCGATGTTGCGACGTATCACTATGAAGAGACGCTGGACAACTTTGATGACGCCAAGATCGACTCGACGACAGTGGAGAAGGTCGGGCGGCATGCCGATCTTGATCTGGGTGTGGCATACAGGACTGCTGCCGACAGCAAGTGGCAATACGGACTGGTGGTCAGGAATCTGGCTGACAAGACATACACGACAGTGCCCGGGCGACCGACGGGCCTGCCGCTCACCGCAGCGCGTGACGTGACAATTGATACCCAGGTGCGCATTGGTGCCGCCCGCATGACGGACCGCACTACGCTGGCGTTTGATCTTGACCTGACGGAAAGCGAAAACATCACGCCGGGAAGCAATACGCAGTTTCTGGCGGTCGGCGGCGAATATGCACTGAAGTATTTTCAGGTACGTGGCGGGTATCGCGCCAACCTTGTCTCTGACAGCAATACGGACGACTTGCTCAGCCTTGGTCTGGGGCTTGGTCCGGTTGATGTCTCTGTGGTTGCCAACAAGCAGCAGCTCGGGGCTTTCCTTGGCCTGGGCATGAGCTGGTAGCCCGCTCATGTACAGGGGCGGGCAATCCACTCCTGTACATGACCTGTGCCGTACTCAGCGTGCCAGCAGGTTGCGGCCTTCCAGTTCGACCAGCACTTTTTTCGCAATGCTGCGGGCAGCGTCAGAGCTGCCTTCAAAATTCACCGTATTGGTGGTTCCCATCCACAGCGGGCCTTTGCGGTCAATTGAATACAGTGCGGACTCGACAACGGCCGTCGAAATGGTTGTCTCGTAGCCCGGGCTGTAAACCTGATGGTAGGCGTGGCCATAGTAGGGGCCGAAGCCGTACGAGTAGGTTGGCATGGTGGTGTAGCCAACGCTGGGTGGCGTATAGACCTTGTCTTCCCGGACATTGACCAGCTTGATGACCAGCGCGGCCGTGATGCCTTTCTCACGCAGTGTGGCAGCGATGGTTGCGGGGTCTTCCGGCAGCGTCTCGAACATCATGTAGCTGGATGCGCCTTTTGTTTTTGCAGACAGGTTGGCAACAAACTCGTCTTCAACGACGCGACGTGCCTGCGGGTTGGTCGACACCACAATGACAGCAATATTGTCGATCGCGCCGCCTTTATAGTCAGGATCAACCCAGCGGCTGGCGAATTTGGTGGAGGGACCACAGGCCGTGCAAAGCAGGGCGAACGCAAGAATGAGTGAAAGACGCATGACGAGGCTCCGGTATGTTAATGAGTCTTGTGCTGCATGGGCATGATGATGCAGTCAGGGCTAGGCGCCAGCATACAGCCAGGCACGGTGAAAGGGGAGGTGGCGGCAGCGTGCAAGTGTCACGACATTACTCGCGGATCTCGGCTTCGACGAGTTTTGCGAGCAGCACCAGTGACTCCTGCCAGCCGAGATAGCAGGCCTCCACCGGGATGACCTCGGGAATGCCCTCCTGCACGATGGCCAGTTCGGTGCCACAGGACACGGCCACCAGTGAGACCGTTGTGGTCATGACGCCGGGAAGGTTGGGGTCGTCAAACCGGTCGGTGTAGGAAAGCTTTTCATTCGGGACCAGTTCGAGATATTCACCACCAAATGCAAGCTCCTGCCCGGTGGTGAAATTGGTGAAGGAGGCCCGGAACGAGCCGCCGACCCGCGCATCAAGATGGTGGACCTTGGCGGTGAAGCCGTTGGGTGGCAGCCACTTGGCCATCGCATCTGCAGTGAGGAAGGCGCGATAGACGCGTTCAGGTGGGGCTTTCAGAACGCGATGCAGGCGAACAGTGCCGGTTGCCATGGTGCTCTCTCTCCTTGTTGTCACCGGGTCATGCATGACGATCTGCATGCGGTGTTGCGTGATCCGTTGGATTATTGCGTCAGAATCTGCCGCAGCACAAACGGCAGGATGCCGCCATGCCGGTAGTAGTCCACTTCGATGGGCGTATCAATGCGTGACAGCAGCGTTACTTCTTTTGTGCTGCCGTCAGCTGCCGTGATGACCAGTGTCATGTCCTGCTGTGGCGCAAGGTCGCCATCCACACCGACAATCGCGAATGTTTCATCGCCCTTGAGTCCCAGACTTTGCAGTGACTCGCCCGGCTTGAACTGCAAGGGCAGCACACCCATGCCGACCAGGTTGGAGCGGTGGATGCGCTCAAATGATCTGGCAATCACGGCCCTGATGCCGAGCAACCGGGTGCCCTTGGCGGCCCAGTCGCGGCTGGAGCCGGTGCCGTACTCCTCGCCGGCAAATACCACTGTGGGAATGCCGCGTCGGACATACTCCATGGCGGCCTCGTACACGGTGGTCTGTGTGCCATCGAGCAGGGTGAAGCCGCCCTCGGTGCGTGAGCCATCTTCCTTTAATGGCAGCATCAGGTTTTTGACGCGCACGTTGGCAAACGTACCGCGAATCATGATGTCGTGATTGCCCCGGCGGGAACCGTAGGTATTGAAGTCGGCCGGTGCCACGCCGTGTCCGGTCAGGTATTTGCCAGCGGGGGTGGCGGGGCGGAAGGAGCCGGCCGGCGAAATATGGTCGGTGGTGACGGAATCCCCGAGCAGCAGCAATGCGCGTGCGCCGGTAATCGGGCTAACCGGTTTGGGCTGTGCTGTGAATTCATCAAAAAACGGTGGCCGTGCGATATAAGTGGATTTTGGCCACGTGTACACATTGCCGGCGGCACTCGTGATGTCGTTCCAGAGGTCGTTGTCTTTGGTGAAGTCGGCGTATTTTTCACGGAAGGTGGCGGGGTTGAGGGCTGCACCCAGCAGTGCTTCGATCTCGGCATTGCTGGGCCATACATCGCGCAGGTAGACCGGCTTGCCGTCGTTGCCAATGCCGAGCGGTTCGGTCGTCATGTCCAGGTTGACGTTGCCGGCCAGCGCAAATGCCACCACCAGTGGCGGCGAGGCCAGATAGTTGGCGCGAATGTTCGGGTGAATGCGGGCCTCGAAGTTGCGGTTGCCGGAGAGCACGGCCGCGGCAATGATGTCGTTGTCGATAATGGCATCGTTGAATTCACTGGCCAGATCGCCGGCATTGCCAATGCAGGTGGTGCAGCCGAAGGCAGCAATGCCAAAACCCAGTCGTTCCAGATAAGGCAACAAGCCGGTAGCGCTCAGGTATTCGGGCACTACGCGAGAGCCGGGGCCAAAGCTGGTCTTGACGCGCGGATGCACATGCAGGCCCTTTTCCACGGCTTTCTTCGCCAGCAGGCCGGCCGCCAGCAGTACACTGGGATTGGACGTGTTGGTGCAGGAGGTAATGGCCGCGATCATCACGTCGCCATGGCCAACATCTATCGTGCCGGATGCATGTGTTGCGTGTTTCGATACTTCCTGATGATTGTCCAGCATCTCCACTTCGTCACGCTGCAGCGGGCGTTTCATCGGCTTGGGCGGTAACAGCCCCACGGCAGCCGGCAGTTTGCGCAAGGTGTTGTAGCGCACATGCAGGTCGTCGGCTTTCTTGTTGAAGCCGTTATCTGCGGCCGCGCGACTGAACAGGGTTTCGAAATTACGTTTCATGTCCGGCAGTTCGATACGGTCTTGCGGACGCTTCGGGCCGGCCAGTGACGGCACGATGCTGTTCAGGTCGAGCGTGATCACCCGGGTGTAATCAATGTCGCCTGCATCGGGCACGCCAAACAGGTTCTGTGCACGGAAGTACGATTCAAAGGCATCGGTTTCATCGTCGGTACGCCCGGTGCCTTTCATGTAGGCAATGGTGGCTTCGTCCACGGGGAAAAATCCCATGGTGGCGCCATATTCGGGTGCCATGTTGGCGATGGTGGCACGATCGGTCACGGTGAGGTTGCGGGTGCCTTCACCAAAAAACTCGACAAACGTGCCGACCACTTTTTCCTTGCGCAGCACTTCGGTGATGGTCAGTACCAGGTCGGTGGCGGTGATGCCCTCGCGCAACCGTCCGCGCAACTCCACGCCCACCACATCGGGCGTGAGAAAGTACACCGGCTGTCCCAGCATGCCGGCTTCGGCCTCAATGCCGCCCACGCCCCAGCCCACCACGCCGACACCGTTGATCATGGTGGTGTGCGAGTCGGTGCCAACCAGTGTGTCGGGATAACACACGCCGTTTTTTTCCTGCACGCCGCGGAACAGGTACTCCAGATTCACCTGATGCACGATGCCAACACCCGGTGGCACCACACCGAAGGTGTCAAACGCCTGCATGCCCCACTTGAGGAACTCGTAGCGTTCGCCGTTGCGCTGGAACTCCAGCGTCATGTTCTTCTGCAGGGCATCGGGCGAGGCAAAGTAATCGATCATTACGGAGTGGTCGACCACCAGATCCACCGGCACCAGCGGTTCGATATTTTTCGGGTCCCGGCCCATGGCGGCGGCTACGTTGCGCATCGCGGCCAGATCACACAGCAGCGGCACACCGGTAAAGTCCTGCAGCACCACGCGTGCCACCACAAACGGAATTTCATCCGTGCGGGGCGCATGGGGTTGCCAGTTGGCCAGTTGCCGGACATGCGCTTCGGTGATTTTCCGGCCATCCACATTGCGCAGCACGGCCTCCAGCACGATGCGGATGGACACGGGCAGGCGCGAGACAGGGCCGACCCCGGCGGCGTCGAGTGCGGGCAGGGAATAGAGCTCGCGGGTCTGGCCGTTTTTCAGAGTAAAAGTCTGGCGAACGCTGGTGAGGTCTGGCGACGGAGCGGACATGGCGTAAAACTCCTTTTGCGCTGTCGGCATGGCATGGAGGGCATGCCTTCAGTGACCGGTCAGGCATTCATTCTAGCCCCGTGTCGTCACAGTTGCGTACCCGGTCTCCCCCAAATGCGGGGGAGGGGGCTATGATCGGGACTCTTGCCAAGGAGGCCGTCATGTCGCAACCCGCCCAGCACTTCCGTATCTGCCATCTCTGCGAAGCCATGTGCGGCGTGGTCATCGAGCATCAGGACGGTGAAATCCTCTCCATAAAGGGCGACAAGGCCGATCCGTTCTCCAGGGGGCACATCTGTCCCAAGGCGATTGCCCTCAAGGACCTGCATGAAGACCCGGACCGCTTGCGCCGGCCGATGAAGCGGGTGGCAACCGGCTGGGTAGAGGTGTCCTGGGAGGAGGCGTTCGACGAGGTGGAGAAAAACCTCAAGCGCATCCGGCATCAGACCGGTGGCGACTCGATAGGCATTTATCTGGGTAATCCCACCGTGCATACGCCGGCGCTGCTGGCGGTGCCGGCGTTTGTGCATGCGCTGGGTGCCAGGCAGCGTTTCAGCGCCACCTCAGTTGATCAACTGCCCACCATGGTGGCCAACCAGCAGCTGTTCGGGCATCAGTTGCTGTTTCCGGTTCCCGATCTGGACCGTACGGACTTTCTCCTCATTGTCGGCGGCAATCCGGCCGCCTCGAATGGCAGCCTGATGAGTGCCGGCGATGTGATGGGGCGCATCAAGGGTATCCGTGATCGCGGCGGGCGTGTCGTGGTGGTGGACCCGCGCCTCACCGAAACGGCCTTGAAGGCGGATGATCATGTGTTCATCCGGCCCGGCACGGATTTTTTCCTGCTGGCCGCCATGGCCTCGGAAATGTTTGATCGCGGTCTGGTGCGCCTGCGTGACCTTGAGCACCACGTGGAAGGCCTGCTGGAGCTGCAACAGGCGCTGGCACCGTTCACGCCCGATACGGTGGCGGAGGTAACGGGCGTTGCGGCGGAGCGCATTCGCACGCTGGCCGCCGATGTTGCCCTGGCAGAGCGCGCCGCCATTTATGGCCGTGTCGGGGCCTGCACCCAGGAGTTCGGCGGCCTCACGGCGTGGATGCTGCACATCCTGAATATCCTGACCGGCAATCTGGATCGTGAGGGCGGCATGATGTTCGCGACGCCGCCGCTTGATCTGGTGGGGCTGGGCTCACCGGGTTCGTATGGCAAGCAGCGCTCCCGCGTGCGCCAGTTGCCGGCGTTCAGTGGCGAGTTGCCGGTATCGGCAATGGCCGAAGAAATCCTCACCCCGGGCGAGGGGCAGATCCGGGCGCTGGTCACCCATGCGGGTAATCCCGTGCTGTCCACGCCGAACGGTCAGCAAATGGATCATGCACTGGCGTCACTGGAGTTCATGGTTTCCATCGACATTTATATCAATGAGACCACGCGCCATGCCCACTTCATTCTGCCGCCGGTAAGCCCGCTTGAGCGCTCGCACATGGAGGTCGGCTTGTCGCCGCTGATGGTGCGCAATGCGGCGAAATGGTCGCCGGCCCTGTTCGAGGCACCGGAGGATTCGCGCCAGGACTGGCAGATCCTCAGCGAGCTGACGCAGCGCCTGAGCAGTACCAATGCCGTGCAGCGCGTGGCACGACGCGGGCTGCAACTGGTGGTTGACCAGCTTGGTCTGGATACCGGACTGGACCTGCTGTTGCGCACAGGCCCCTATGGCACGCATGCCGCATTGTCGAAAAAGGGCAGCACCCCGGTGCAGAAGATGCTCACAATGGTCAGGCCGAAAGACGGCCTGAGCCTGAAAAAGCTGCGTGAAAATCCGCACGGCATTGACCTTGGCCCGTTACGCCGGCAGTTGCGCAGCCGTCTGGAGGCAAAGCGGCGCAGGATTCCGCTGGCCCAGCCGTTGTACCTGGATGACATTCCCCGCGCGCTTGAGCGCCTGCAGCCCCGCCAGCCGGGCGAGCTGCGTGTGATCGGGCGGCGTCATGTGCGCAGCAACAACTCATGGATGCACAACTCGCACCGTCTGGTGAAGGGACCAAACCGCTGCACGGCCATGCTGCATCCGGACGATGCGGCGTTGCTGGGGATTGCCAATGGCATGAACGTGCGGGTGAAGTCGCGGGTGGGTGCCATCGAGTTGCCTGCCGAGATCACCGAGTCCGTCATGCCGGGCGTGGTGTGTGTGCCGCACGGCTTTGGCCATGCCCGTGCCGGCGTGCAACTGCGCGTGGCGCGCAAGGAGGCGGCAGGAGCCAGCCTTAACGACATCACGGATGAGCGTTTTGTGGATGCGATCACCGGGACGGCGGTGCTCAATGGGGTGCCGGTGACGGTGGTGCCCATGGCCTCCTGACCAGTCTCCCGGGCGGGTCTTCTGGCCTGCTCCTGAATCGGACCTGGGCCGGCCTGCAGATGGGCCGGCAGGGCGGGCCGGCGTGGCGGACTGATCAGAAAATGTGCGAACTGCATCGCTCTGTTACAAACCGTGCTGGAATCAGCCGGCATCTTTTGCGACACTCCAAGTCATAAAGGCACATAAAAACGGCTTGAACCTATGCGTTTTCAGGTACTTACCCTTATTTTCTCGATGCTGTGCATGGCCGGTCTGGCCCGTGCAGCCGAGATTCCACCGGAAATGCTGACCGATAATGAAGCGGTAGCGTCCGGACAGGACTTTGCTCCTGCCAACTCCCTCATGCCCTTTGATGACATGGTGGTGGTCGCCCTGAGCCTGATCGGCACGCCCTACAAGTACGGTGGCAACAGCCCGGAAACCGGCTTTGATTGCAGCGGTCTGGTGCGTTACGTGCTGGGCCTGTCCAGTACGGTCACGCTGCCACGTACCTCGGCCGAGATGTACCGCATGGGCGGCAAGGAAGTGGCTCTGGACCAGCTGGTGCCGGGTGACCTGATTTTCTTCCGGATAAAGTCAAAGCGCATCAACCACGTGGCGGTGTACATCGGCGAGAACCGTTTTGTGCATGCGCCGTCGTCGGGCAACTTTGTGCGGGTGGATGTGCTGGGCAAGAACTACTGGCAGCGCTACATCACCGGCGCACGACGTGTCATTCCCGAAATGGTGGCCTCGCATCCCTGACCGGGGCCGCACCGCCTGATCCACTCCGGCGCTCGCCCGGAGCAAACCCCTTCCCGTATCATGCAACGCGCGCTGCCATCATGGCGGCGCGCGTTGTCTTGTCCTGTCTTGCCGGAGCCCCCCATGCTGGATGAACTGCTGAAGTCTGCTGCCCTGCACGAGTCTGTTGTCATTCCCGAAGGCTGGGGCCAGGGGCGCGCCACCTATGGCGGGTTGCTGGCCGCGCTGATGTGCAGCCGCCTGCTGCATGTGGTGGGCGAGGACCGTGTCCTGCGTTCGGCCACGGTGTCGTTTGTGGGGCCGGTTGCTCCCGGAGCAGCGCGGCTGACTGTCGAGGTGTTCCGCAACGGCAAGTCCGTCACACAGGCCGAGGCCCGCCTGTATCAGGATGATGAGGTGTTCGCCGTTTTGCTGGCCAGCTTCGGCGCCACTCGCCCGTCACGGATTGTGGTGCCACCGGTTGCCACGGCGCCGGTGTTCAAGGGGCCGGAAGACTGTCGCGCCATGCCGTACATTCCCGGTGTGACGCCGGAGTTCATCCAGAATATTGATATGCGCTGGGCCGAAGGGGCAATGCCGTTTTCGGGCGTGGACACACCGGATTTCGGTGGCTGGATGCGTTACCGCAGTCCCGTGCACCAGATGACACTCACGCACCTGTTCGGCCTGATTGATTGCTGGCCACCGGCGGTGCTGTCGATGTTCACGGCGCCGGCTCCCGCCAGCTCCATGTGCTGGACCATCGAGTTCCTGCATTTTCCGGAAGACGCGACGGCCGACACCTGGTGGCAGTATCAGGTACGCACGGATGCCAGTGCAGAAGGCTATGCGCATACCGAAGCAAATATCTGGGACGATAAGGGCTGTCTGGTGGCGATCAGTCGCCAGACCATCACGGTTTTTGCCTGATTGCCATGACGCTGCCGATTGATGCGGTTCTGCCCGACCTGCTGGCAACACTGGCGGCGCACAATGCCGTGGTGCTGCAGGCGCCACCCGGGACCGGCAAGACCACGCGCGTGCCGCTGGCGCTACGCGATGCAGAATTCCTGCACGGCAAAAAAATCGTCATGCTGGAGCCGCGCCGGCTGGCGGCCCGTTCGGCTGCACGTTTCATGGCAACGCTGCTGGGCGAGGAGGTTGGCCGCACCGTTGGTTATCGCACACGGCTCGACACCAGAATATCGCGCGAGACACGCATCGAGGTGGTGACCGAAGGCATTCTCACGCGCCTGCTGCAAAGTGATGCCGAACTTGCCGATTACGGCATTGTCATTTTTGATGAATTCCACGAGCGTTCATTGCAGGCCGATCTGGGCCTGGCGCTGGTGCGTGAATGCCAGCAGGTCGTGCGCGACGACCTGCGCATGCTGGTGATGTCGGCCACGCTGGATGCACAACCGGTGTCGACGCTGCTGGGTGGTGCGCCGGTACTCAGTTGTCCCGGGCAGGTATTTCCGGTGGACGTGCGTTACGCCGCACCGGGCCGCACGCCGTGGCTGGATCATCTGGCGCAGGTGATACGCGATACGCTGGCCAGTGACAGCGGATCGCTGCTGGTGTTTCTGCCGGGCGAAGGTGAAATACGGCGGTTGATGGAGCGGCTGGAACAGTTGCCCGCGAATGTCACGCTGGCGCCACTTTACGGGCAGTTGTCTGGCGACGAACAGGACCGTGCGATTTCACCGGCACCCGCAGGACAGCGCAAGATTGTGCTGGCCACCTCGATTGCAGAAACCAGTCTTACCATTGAAGGCATTCGTGTCGTGATTGATGCGGGTTTTTTGCGTGCGCCCAGTTACGACCCCAACAGTGCGATGACGCGACTGGTCACGCAACGCGTGGCAGCGGCGAATGCCGAGCAGCGTCGCGGTCGTGCAGGTCGACTGGGGCCGGGCACCTGCATCCGGCTGTGGAGTGAGGAAGAAAGTTCACGCCTGCAACCGTTTGCCGTGCCGGAAATCCGGCAGGCGGATCTCACCGGCATGGTGCTGGAACTGGCGCAGTGGGGCGTGCGTGATGCCGCCAGTTTGTGCTGGCTGGATTTGCCACCCGCCGCAAGCTGGGCACAGGCGCGTGAACTGTTGCAGTCGCTGGAAACGCTGGATGACAGTGGTGCAATTACCGTGCATGGTCGTGCTGTTCTGGCGCTGGGGTTGCCGCCGCGCCTGGGTCACATGGTGGTGCGGGGGCGCGAGCTGGGCCTGGGTCATATGGCCGCAGAGCTGGCGGCATTATTGTCCGAGCGCGATCTCCTGCCACGCGACAGTGGTGCCGACATGCATGATCGTCTGTTGTGTCTGCGCGGCGAGCAGCATGTCGCCCGTGTTGATCGCGGTCGCCTGCAGCTGGTGCGTGAAGGTGCGCGCCGGCTGTGCGAGAAAACGACGGCAACCGTCGCGGAGCACAACGACGATGCGGGCCGCCTGCTCGCCCTCGCCTTTCCTGACCGGATTGCGCAGCGCCGTCCCGGCAGTGCGGCACGTTATGTGCTGGTCAATGGCCGTGGCGCGTTCCTGCCGGAAGAAGACCGGCTGGCGCGTGAACCCTGGCTGGTAATTGCCGATCTCGACGGACAGGCGCGCGAGGCGAAAATATTCCTGGCAGCCAGTCTTTCATTGCCGGCACTGGAAGCCGCGCTGGCTCCTGTCATTCGTTCGACGGAATTTGTCAGCTGGGACAGCGGCTCGCAGTCGGTACAGTCGCGCCAGCAACGGGTGCTGGGTGCGCTGGTGCTGGAGGACAGGGCGCTGGCCTCGGCCAGCCCGGAAAAAATCACGGCAGTACTGGCGCAGGCCATCAGTGACACCGGCCTGCAGGTGTTGCCGTGGACGGATACCTTGCGGCAGTGGCAGGCGCGAGTGCAGATCATGCATGGCCTGCAGCCTGAGCAATGGCCCGATGTGAGCGAGGCGGCATTGCGCCAGCACGTGCTGGTGTGGGCCGGCCCGTATCTCTCCGGCATGTTACGCTTTTCACATCTGGATCGCTTTCCCCTGCATGATGCGTTGACGGGGCAACTGGACTGGGCCCGGCAGCAATCACTCGAACAGTTGTTGCCCACGCACCTGGCTGTACCGACGGGATCGCGCATTGCGATTGACTACACGGCCGAGCACGGCCCCGTGCTTGCGGTGAAACTGCAGGAAATGTTCGGTTTGCTGGAGACGCCGCGGCTGGCCAATGGCCGCGTGCCTCTGACCATTCACCTGCTGTCGCCGGCCCGGCGCCCGGTAGCGGTGACACAGGACCTCGCCAGTTTCTGGAAAAACGCCTACGCTGATGTGCGAAAGGACATGCGCGGCCGCTACCCGCGCCATCCCTGGCCGGACGATCCGTTTACGGCGATGGCGCAGCGTGGTGTCAAGAGAAAGCCTGACAAGTCCTGAATATTCAGGGAGCATGCATACACATCGGCAAGCGTGTTGTTGCATGTGTGGCCAGTTAACAAGGCGTTAACGGCGCTTCGGAAAAACATCGAGTGAGTGACAAGGAATGACCTCAGCATTTGAAAAAAGGCCCGTCAGTTTTACCGTGAAAGGTGATCTGGTTCGTGGTGACCTGTATCTGCCGGCGACAAGGGAAAAGGCCCCGGTGGTCATCATGGCGCACGGGTTTGGTGGCGAGCGTCGTTTTCGCCTGCCGGCATTTGCCGAATATTTTGCAGCACGTGGCCTGGCGGTGGTGCTGTTTGATTATCGCGGCTTTGGTGACAGTGCCGGCGAGCCGCGTGCATTCGTGGATGCGCCACGTCATCTTGAAGACTATGCCGGTGCGGTGGCGTTTGCCCGTCGCTGTCCTGATGTGGACGGTACGCGTGTTGGCTTGTGGGGGACGTCCTACAGCGGTGGTCATGTGCTGGTAACGGCAGCGCGCGACCAGAACATCAGGGTGGTGGTGTCACAGGTGCCGCATGTGGACGGACTGGCCAGTGCCATGGGCTATCCGCCATTGCTGTTGCCAAAGGCCTCGTGGCTGGCCGCGCAGGATTTGTTGTCCGCTGCGCGTGGTGGCGAGCCGGTGCGCATGCCGATTGTGGCAGAGGAAGGTGTGCGTGCACTGGCAACACCGGATTGCTATGACGGCTACACCAGCATGATTCCTGCAGGAGCCGACTGGGTAAATGCCGTGCCGGCCCGCATCCTGTTCACCATCATGGCGTATCGCCCGGTGACGGAAGTGCAGAACATAAATTGCCCGGTGCTGCTGGTGGCCTCGCCGACCGATACGCTGATTCCTTTTTCCGCCACAAAACGTGCGGTTGCAAAAATTCGCGACTGCCGTCTGGAGCTGATTGAGGGCGGTCATTTTGATCCCTATCTTGGCGACTGCTTTGACAAGGTGGTGCGCATGGAATGTGACTTCCTGTGCAGCAAGCTGGGTGTTACTGCTTGATGGGAATTGCTACCTGATGGGTGTTGCTACCTGATGGTGGCGTGATCCTGTGTCTAGTCCTGAAATAGGTTGACACCTGTTTTTCAAAACGCCCGGTGCACCGCATCGGGCGTTTTGTATTGGAGTGCCAGATGTGGTCGCTCCTGGTTATAGATGGCCACTGACTCCCTGACCATCTGCCGGGCATCAGCCGTATCCTTGGGACGATGCAACAGGAACTCTGTTTTCAGTATCCCGTTGACCCGCTCGGCCAAGGCATTCTGATAGCAGTCATAGCCATCTGTCATCGAGCAGCGCAAGCCGTGTTCCTCATGCAGTTGCTGATAGCGCCGCGAGCAATACTGCACCCCTCGATCAGAATGGTGAACAAGCGGCTGGCGGCTTTGGCGGTGTCGTAGTGCCATCTGCAACGCCTTGGCCACTTCCTCTGCATGCAGAGTGTCGTGCACGTGATACCCCACAATCTTTCGTGAGTACGCATCTGTCACCAGACTCACGTAGCTGTCGCCTTGCTGCGTGGGAAGATGCGTAATGTCGGCGACCCATACTTGTTCCGGTGCCGTCACTTTCACTTGCTCAGGTCCAGGCTTCAGCAAATTCGGATGCTTGCGGAAGTGGTGATGACTTTGCGTGGTTTTGTGATAAGCCCGTGGCTTTTGCACCAGCAGGCGATGCATCCGAAGAACATCAAAGAGTGCATCCCGGCCGATCTTTACCGGCATGTCTGACGATTCCTGCATCTTGTGATGCAGCTTCCGGGTGCCGATCCGTGGCTGTCGACGACGAACCTCGTGCACAAAACCCGTTACCGTTTGCGCGCGCAAGCACCGCTCCCGTTCACGCCGCTCGCCCTGATACCACGCCTGACGACTCATGCCCAGAAATCGGCACATCCCCACCACACTCAGGCCCGTTACGACCTTCTGCGTGAGGATGCGCCGGATCGCTTTTTTACGAGTGATACCCCGTAGTCTTTCTCCAGTACGTCTACCACCGCCTTGAAGAACTCGGATTTCTGCTCGGACTCTTTCAATTGCTTGGCCGCCAGACGAAGCTCCGCCTCCAGTTCCTTGATGCGTTGCTCTGGGGTCAAAGGTATCTCCGGCATATCAGGGTTCCTCGGGTGCTGGGTTGTAAGGGTGGTATTCCAGTCCATACGGCCATATTTGCGCAACCAGACCAGCACCGTCGACCGTCCCTGAATGCCATAGCGGGTCTGGGCCTGTTTGTACGTCAGCTCCCCTCGCTCGATCTGGTCTACTACCGACTGGATAAAAGTCAGCGTGTAGTCCCGCTGGGTTCGTTTAACCGATTGATTCATCACACCTTCCTCAATTCTTCGGGAAAATGTGTCAACTCTATTCAGGACGAGTCACTGCACACAAAAAAGCCCGATGCATGTCGGGCTTTTTTATTCAGGCCGCTTTGGCGTCCTGCAGGGTGTCCAGTTCGGCGCGCCATCGGCGGATCAGGTGCGAGTTTTCCTGTTGCCAGGGATGAAAATCCTTGTCAAAGAATTCCAGGAAGTCCGGGATGGTGCGCGTGATCAGGCCGTTGCGCCCGAGCAGCTTCCACAGTCCTTTGGCCAGGACCAGCGGCTTGCGGTGCATGCCGTCACGCTTGAGCAGTTTCCATGTGTAGACCGACGTGTATGCGGCCAGGAACAGCGTGCCGACAACCAGCATGATGTACCGTTGCCGGTCACGTCCGTCCACATCCTGATAGAGGTCGAAGGCGACCGCCTTGTGTTCGGTTTCCTCGATGGCATGCCACATCCACAGGGCGCGGACTTCCGGCGCCATCACCTGCATGGTCCTGTCGTCACGCAGCAGGCCGTCGGCAAGGATGGCGGTGATGTGCTCCAGTGCCGCCGTCGCTGCCAGCATCTCGTGCGAGGACATGCGGATGCGGGCGCCCTTGAGCAGGGTGCGTGCCGTGCGCTCGGCCCGTCGGGTGATGTCCGCGTAACCCTGGCTGTCGAGGAAGCGGTTGAAGGTGCTGTGCTCCAGCGTATGCATGGCTTCCTGGCCAATAAAGCCGGAAATGTCCTTCTGCCGGGCGGGGTCGTCGATGCGATCACGGAAAAATCGCACGGAATCCACAAAAAAACGCTCACCATCCGGAAAGCTGAGCGACAATGCATTCAGGAAATGGGAGACAACGGGGTCGTTGTCGTACCAGTAGCGGGGCGTGGATGACGCAAACTGCAACCCCATGCGATGTGGTGCAATGGTGACATTGGCCGGCGTGGGACGCAGGGGGTGGATTGTCGACGGTGCCTTGCTCATGGTACTTCTCGCTTGCAGGTTACCGTCCGCATGATGCGGGTCGGGCAAGCATTCATACTGCCGCGGGGGTTTCCCGCTTTCCGGTTCCAGGGGGCCAGTTTTCGGTGAGATCGGGACAAACATCCACGCGACGTCGCCAGACACTGCCGGGCATTCCCGGTATTTATGTGCTGCTGTTCTGCGATCTGGTGCGCCAGCTGGGCTATGACGACCGGCGCCTGCTGGAGGGGCTGGAGTTGCAGCGCTCACAGTTGCTGGCACCGGATGCGCGTGTTTCCGTCGCGGATGCGGCCCTGGTGCTGCACCGGGGTCTGGCCATCGCCGGGCACGAAGGTCTGGGCTTTCGCTATGCATCGGCGCTCAAGGTCACCCTGCACGGGTCGCTGGGATTGCTGGCGCTGTCCAGCATGACCATTCGTGACGCGCTGGAGGCGGGCACCCACTATCTCGGCTTGCGCGCGCCTTTTCTCGATTTTGTCTGGCAGACCGGGCCGGATGCGCATGACCAGTCGCGGATCAAGCTGGAGGTGCGTGAGCGCTTTCCGCTCGGGCGTCAGCACGACTTCATCATGGAGGCCATGCTGATGGGGCTGGTCTACATGGTGCAGCAGCTCAACGAGGATGCACTGGAAGATGCCGAGGTCTGGCTGACCGGGCCACCGCCGCCGCATTACGCCACGCTTGCCGAGTCATTGCCGGTGCCGGTGCGTTACAACGCGCCTTTCTGCATGGTGCAGGCCTCTGCCATTTTGCTGGAGCAGCGGCCGCGCCTGGCCGACCCGTCGATTGCCGCGCTGGCCCGCGAGCAGTGCGAGGCGGAGTTCCAGAAACTGTTTGCGGCACCGGAGTCGCTGCTGCTGGATGTGCGCCAGCGTCTGGTGGAGTACGAGGAAGGCACATTGTCGCTGGAACAGATGGCCGACCGGCTGCACATGTCGTCACGTACACTGAAGCGCCGCCTGCAGGACGAAGGTGCAAATTACCGTGAAATTGTCGAAGCCGTTTTGCGTGAGCGCGCCACGCGATTGCTGATGGAAACCGATTTGCCGGTGAGCGAGATTGCCTTTCGTACCGGCTATAACGATGTCTCCAATTTCACCCGCGCCTTCAAGCGCTGGACAGGGAAAACACCGCGTGATTTCCGACGCTGACAGATGCGGCGCAATATATCGCCGCAAATGAAAAAGCCCGGCAATTGCCGGGCTTTTTCATGCCTGTGCAGTAATCATTTTTCTACAAAGGCACGTTCAATCACGTAGTCGCCTGGCTTGTTGCTGGTGCCCTCGACAAAGCCGCGCTCCTCAAGAATCACCACCAGATCCTTGAGCATGCTCGGGCTGCCGCAAATCATCACGCGGTCAACGGCCGGATCAAACGGGGGCAGGCCGATATCGCTGAACAGTTTGCCGTTCTCGATCAGGTCGGTAAGACGGCCCTGGTTGCGGTAGGCCTCTCGCGTGACGGTCGGGTAATAGATCAGCTTGTCCTTCACCAGATCGCCAAAGAACTCGTTGGCCGGCAGCTCTTTCGTGATGTAGTCCTCGTAGCCCAGTTCGCTCACTTCACGCACGCCGTGGGTGAGGATGATCTTGTCAAAGGCTTCGTAGAATTCCGGATCACGGATCACGCTCATGAACGGCGCCAGGCCAGTGCCGGTGCTGAGCAGGTACAGGTTCTTGCCCGGCTTCAGGTTGTCCATGATCAGCGAACCGGTAGGCTTGCGGCTGACCTGGATGGTGTCACCCACCTTGAGGTGCTGCAGACGCGACGTCAGCGGGCCGTTCTGCACCTTGATGCTGTAGAACTCCAGGTGTTCTTCATAGTGCGCACTCACGATGGAGTAGGCGCGCATGAGCGGCTTGCCTTCCGTTTCCAGGCCGATCATCACGAACTGGCCGGTCTTGAAGCGCAGGGCCGGGTCGCGGGTGGTGGTGAAGCTGAACAGCGTATCGTTCCAGTGATGCACGCTAAGGACGGTTTCTGTGGCGAAAGCGGAGGACATACAGCCGGTCTCATGGTGATTCGGGGACAAGGTGCGCTTTGTACCAATCCTTGCTTATAAGCTCAAACAGTTATTTCTTATTGAACCGTACAGCCGGACTGATATGGCGGCGAGTCATTGTACGCCAGTCGCATGGCTGGCGGATTGACCGGTGTCAGCAGCCGTCCTTGACGGCCGGGTACGCCCCGGGGGGACTCAGGTCGTTTTCTGCTCCTTCAGGTAGCTGGTGACCATGGCGGTCAGCCCTTCCACCACTTCGTCCTCGGTGAGCAGGGCCCGTTCCTGGCTGATGAAGCGCACCAGGGTGAACAGGACGCTGTTGTACGCCACAAACAGCCGCACCTGCAGGTCGGGGATGGGGTAGTCATGCAGGTGCTTGAGGAAGTAGATGCGGCCCATTTCCATGACGTGCTGCTCCAGCGTGTCGGCCACCCGGTGCACGGGCAGGCGGTGCCAGTTACGGGCAATCTCCAGATACAGCCCCTCATCGTTGTGCATCAGGGCCAGCGTGAGACGGATGGAGGTGCGCACCATGTCTTGCAGCGTCACCTGCTCTGTCAGCACCACACGCTGGTTGAGCATCCGGGTGACGTCCCGCGCCAGCTTGTCCAGCAGCGCGGCGATGAGCGCCTCCTTGCCGTCAAAGTACTGATAAAGTGAGCCCACACTTACCCCGGCAGTCTCTGCAATCAATGGCGTGGTGGTGGCATCAAGGCCATGCCGGGCAATGGTGCGGGCGGTGGCCTCGATCAGGGTGTCCACCATCTGGCGGGAGCGTTGCTGCTGCGGGCGTTTGCGCATGGCGAGACTTTCCGTTGGGCGGCGACGGGCCGCTGGAATGCGAATTGAATGCGAATGCATATTCGCATTATGGTCGGTGACATGCCAGTCATGGAGTGTCGCCTTATGAATGCCCCTTTAGCCAACGAGCGGTCCAGTAACCGTCCCATCCCAGCGCGCGCTCGCCCGTTCAGCAAGGCAGGGCGGCGTCAGCCGGCCTGGATGAAGCTGGTAGTGGGGCGCGAGATGGCCCCGACCGAGCCGGAGTGGCGTGCCATGGTGGATGCCCTCTGGGAGGGTGACCAGCCGATGGATGATCTGGTCGAGTGGATGTTTGCCTCCAACCCGCGTGAGGCACGCGGCCTCTTCGACAAGGCCATCAGCGAAGGCATCGGCAGCATTCCCGATGCGCCACAGCCGCTGAAGGATTTCTTTGCGCTGGTGGATCGCGAGCCAGCCTGGCTCGACCGCGAGCTGCTCGAAGAAGGCGTGAGCTTCATTCACCGTACCGGGCTCGCCGGCCCTTATGTGCTGCGTGACTTTGCCCTGATGGGCGGTTACCTGCTGTCCGGCTTCAACAAGGCACTGATTCTCACCGGCGCCCTCAACAAGGGGGCCTCGCAGCGCATCGCGGAAACCGGCAAGTGGTGGATCGACTGCACCGAACATGGCGGCATGGAGCGCTATGGTGCCGGCTTCAAGTCCACCATTCATGTGCGCATGGTGCATGCCATGGTGCGACGCCATTTGCCAAAAAATCCGCAATGGAACAACGAAGTGGACGGCTTGCCGGTCAACCAGATCGACATGGTCGCCACCTATCTGGCGTTTGGTCCTGTGATGCTGGTGGGCATGCGCGCCATGGGCATTCCGGTGCTGCCAAAGGATTCGCGTGCCGTCATGCACCTGTGGAAATACGCCGGCTGGCTGATGGGCGTGCAGGATGAGTGGCTGGTGGATGACGAGCGTGCGGGACTCGTGCTGCTGTACCAGACGTACATGACACAGAGTCGTCCGGACTGGACCAGCAAGGAGCTGGGCCAGGCACTGGCGCTGGAGCCGCTGGACCGCAAGCTGGCCTGGCTGAAGGACTGGCCGCGTCTGCACGAGCTGCGCCTGAAAACGCTGTATCACCAGCATCTCAGCACGACCAGCCTGTTTTTTGGCAAGCGTCAGCGCAGCCAGCTGGGGCTTCCGGAAAACGTGTTTCCCTGGTTTCCGTTGCTGACGGCCGGCCCGCGTTTTCTCAACTACACCCGCAAGAGCCTGCTGCCATCCACTCGCCGGAAACTGGAGCAGGAAGGGCGTGCAGCACAGCTGGAAGCGCTGGGCACCATGTTCGGTGAAAAAGAGCACGCGATCATCAAGCCGGGCGAGCAGCATCCGGCACATATTCGCTGAGTGACTGCATGAGCGCTCGCGGCATGTTGCCGCGAATGCACACGTGAACAATTACTGGAGCATCGCATGTCGGTTTTGCCATATTTCTCCGAAGCCAATCGTACGGTCCGGCGTACCCTGCCGGGCAGCGCCGGCCTGCCTGTGCTGGGTTACAGCCTTGCCTTCCTGAACAATCCGGTAAAAGTGGGCACGCGCCTGTATGGCGAACTTGGGCCGGTGTACTGGATCAACGCGTTTGGCATGACGTTCCTGCAGATGCAGGGGCCGGAAGCCAACCAGTTTGTGTTTCGCAACCAGGATGATGTGTTTTCCAACAATCAGGGCTGGGATTTCTACATCGGAAAATTCTTCAAGCGCGGCATCATGCTGCTCGATTTTGAAGAACACCGGCATCATCGCGGCATCATGCAGGCCGCGTTCAAGAAACCGGTGCTGGTGGAATATCTCAAGCGCATGAATCCGGCGATCGAAAAAGGCATCGGGCGCTGGCAGACGGGTAATGAATTTCCGGTGCTGAAGAAGATCAAGCAGCTGACGCTTGATATGGCAACCGATGTGTTCATGGGCGAACAGCTGGGGCCAGAGGCCGACAAGGTGAATCAGGCCTTTGTGGATTGCGTGCGTGCCGGCACCTCGATTGTGCGATTCCCGGTCCCCGGCGGTCGCTGGAAAAAAGGTCTGGACGGGCGCAAGGTGCTGGAAGATTTTTTCCGTTCGCGCATTGCACAAAAGCGCGCGCATCCGGGTGAAGATCTTTTCTCTCGCCTGTGTCAGGCCGAAGACGAACTCGGGCGACGCTTCAGTGATGACGATGTGATCAACCACATGATCTTCCTCATGATGGCGGCGCACGACACGTCGACCATTACGCTGTGCTCCATCATGTATCATCTGGCCAAATACCCCGAGTGGCAGGAGCGTGTGCGCGCCGAAGCACTGGCGCTGGGCAAGCGGGATCTGGATCACGATGATCTGTCCAGGCTGGAGGCCACCAGTCTGGTAATGAAAGAGGCACTGCGCATGATTGCGCCGGTGCATGGCATTCCGCGCAAGACCGTGAAGGACTGCGAGTTCATGGGGCATCACATTCCGGCGGGGACGTTTATTGCCGTGAGCCCGATGGTGTCGCACCACCTGCCAAACTGGTGGGAAAAACCGGAGGTCTTTGATCCGGAGCGATTTACCGAAGCCCGCAACGAACACCGCAAGCACCCGTACCTGTACGTGCCGTTTGGTGGCGGTGCACACATGTGCATCGGCCTGCATTTTGCGGAAATGCAGATCAAGGCAATCCTGCATCATGTGGTGCAGCAGTACCGCTGGAGTGTGCCGGAAGACTACGTCATGCCGGTTGATTTTACGTCGCTGCCGGTGCCCGGTGACGGCTTGCCGGTGAAGCTGGAACGTTTGTAGTTCTGAACGGGATGCAGCAATAAAAAAGGCGACCGATGATCGCCTTTTTTATTCATGGAGGAGCAGTCAGTATCAGAGGCCGGCCAGCTTCAGGCGGTTGGCATGCTGACGGAACACGGACTTTGGATTGGTTTCGAAAATGCTGACCAGACCCAGTACCTGGTTCACTTCATCGAGATGATTCATGCGGTAATTGTCGCGGATGACCTTGCCGAGGTGGCTGCTGCAGCGACCCACCAGCCCGTCATTGGGCTGTCCGGCAAATGCCAGTGAGGTCAGCGCCATGCCGGCATCGGAGATGTCCAGCACATTGGTCAGTACACCGGTGCCACCCCAGGAGTAGAAATTCACGCCGTTGGCGGAATAGGAGCCTTCACCGCAACTGGTGGTGGGAACGCCGGCGGGAAACACGGCATTGAAACTGGCGGCGCCAGCCGTGGTCAGCGAGTTGAGGCCGGCCAGCGAATCCTGTGAGAGGGTTTCACCCGCCGCCAGACCAATCAGGGCACCAAAGCCGTTGACCACCGACGTCAGCAGCGAGGTCAATGGTGCGCCGATCACGGCCAGATCGGAGGCCTGCTTGATCAGGTCGGCCACGGCAGAGCCCTTGGTGACGCCACCCACGGACGTTGCCGATGCAATGCGCAGGGGAATGGTGCCGGCCACATAACGGATGGACTGGTTACCGTGGCTATGGCCGATCAGGTTGACCTTTTCTGCACCGGTAATGGCCAGGATGTCTTGCACCTGATTCAGCAGTTGTTCGCCACGCACTTCCGAAGACTGGAACGACGCGACCTGAGTAAGGTGGACGGAGGCGCCATTGCTGGTCAGGTCCTGCGGAATGCCATACCAGTAATCGAGGGGCCCGATCTTGTCGAAACCGGCCATGCCGTGGGCCAGCACGATCGGATACTTTGTCTTGGCATAGGTGGAGGCTGCAGCAGCCGGGGCAGTCGCGAGCATGGTGCCGGCGGCAAGCAGGAGTGAGGTGGTGGCGAGCTTTATCATGATGGCATCCTTGTTTGTTTTGGTTATTTGCCAGAATGCAGGCCCCTGTTTTCCAGTGGGCCAATGGCGCTTGTCACGAGCGTCTTGTTCTTTTGAGTGGTGACGAGCGTAGCCAAAGTGAGGATGAACGGCGTATAACAATAATGGCCGGATGCATAAACAAATTCGGCCATGGCGGGTGCCAGTCATGTTGTTCCGATGAATAAAAAAGGCGGCCATTGCGGCCGCCTTTTTGCTGGATCAGCAGGGCTTCAGCGCTTCTGCATCCATTCGCGCAGGGCGCCGTACACACGTTCGTCGTCCAGCATGGCCATGTGCCCCAGTGCCGGGAGCTCTACCCGCGTTACCTGCTTGCCGCCGAGTGCCTTGTCTGTTTCCACATGCTGCCCGAGGGCGCTGCGCACCGGCACCAGGCCATCACCCAGCCAGTGACGCTTGCTGCTGCGGCCCAGATGGCCGGCAACCAGCAGGTGCCGGGTGTCGTCATGCAGTGCAACGTGATGATCGTGATCCGGCGGGGTAACCCGGCCATGACGCAGATCCATGATGCCGGCACTGCGCAGGTTGCCCAGCTTCATCAGCGGCTTTGTATAGGGGGTCAGGCCGAGCAGGCTGTTGGCGCCATGGCCCAGACGCTCCAGCGGAGCACCCTGATGCGGTGTACCAAGATAGGCGGCCCTGTCCAGGCGGCTTACCCAGCGCAGCCCGGAGAACCGTGCATGGTGGGTGGCGGAGCGAATGACCAGCCCGCCCATGCTGTGCCCGATCAGGGTCAGCCCGGCACGCTTTTCGAGTCTTGCCGTGTCCAGCAGGGCAGAAAGGTCGGCGCCGTTTTCATGCACCGGGCGACCAGTGTTATAGCGCAACCATGCCACCGCCAGACCAGCTTCGCGCAACTCGCTGACAAATGCGGTGTGTGCGGGGCTTTGCCATTCGCGGTCGGACAGGCACAGGCCGTGGATGAAGAGGACGAGCCCGCGCCGACCCTCACTGCTCCACTCCTCGATGGTCATGGGTTCGCCGGCATCGTTGCACAGCGTCATCTGCTGGTGCAGCGGATTTTCCCAGTCGCTGACCGCATCACCTGCCACGCCGTTGAGGATGCTGCGGAACAGCCCCCAGTGGCGGCTGGCGGGTGCCGGCTCGTGCGCCTGCAGGAACTGCTGGGTAAGGCGTGCCAGATGCCGGAAGGTGTTCATCACCAGTTGATAGGGCAGGGGTGCTTTTTCTGCCGGGGCAGTGGCATGGCCTTTCCACGGCAGCGGCAGGCGCCGGATGGTGGCATGCATCTCGGCGGTCAGGCGGGTGGCCTCGCTGGCGCCAAGCAATCCCAGGTGCACCAGTGCCACACCCCGGGTCAGCAGGGTGCTGGCCGGGCCGGGGGCTGGTGGGGTGGATGGCGGGAACGCGTCAGTCATGGCAAAAGCCTTTGTGAACAGTTGTTCACATCCTCGCGCGCATGACGACCTTCGTCAATGTCATTGGTCGGTGTAATTGTCGGACAGCCGGGATGCGGTAGCATGCGCGTTTACGGGCATTCGCCGGCAGCAAGGGAAAGGTGTGATGGTGCGGTGGCAGTACATTATCTGGCTGGTTCTGGGCATGAGTCTGGCAACAGTTACCCGGGCGGGAGACTATTTTCTGGATGGTACCCAGAAAGGCGACCTCATCCTGTATGGCCGCATGACCGGCCAGGACGGGGCGCTCTACGATGTCTGGGTGGTGCCGGGTTATGTGCCGCCCGCGCGCAATGCCCGCAAGGGCTGGGCGAACGCGGGGGAGTCGCTCAAGGCCTACGGGCGTGCCGGGCACTATCGCAAGCTGGGTAAAACCTCGCACCAGTGGTTGCGGTTTGCCGGCAAGGACCTGCTGCAGGAGTTCGCGCTGGCCGGTACGGGCACCGCGTGGACAGAGGCGCTGGGCACCGCCAGCCAGCGCGTCAACCGTCGTGTGTTCGGCTGGTGGTTTGCCTGGCCCTGGGCCGTGATCGAGGCATCTACCGAAAGCCTGTTCCGCACCGGCATCGGCATTCCCGGCAGTGCCCTGACCGCCGCCGGATCATTCACCCTGGTGCCCGCCGCCTATTTTGTGACACCGGCCGTGATGAGCGTTGGTTATGCGGCGGTGCCGGGCACGGCACTGCCGCTGGTGGCAACCACCTGGAACACCGTCATTGCCCCACCGCTCGCACTTGCCGGTGAGCAACCGGCGCCAGAGCGTGCGGACGGCTTCTGGATGAAGCGGATCAATGACCCGTCGGAAGACGATATCCGCGCGCGTCTGGTGGCCTGGCAATCGCGATGGAAAGATGATGCAGAGCTGGGTGCGATGCGTGAGGCACTGGCAACCACTGACAGGGTGCATGCCGAAAAGATTGCGGCGTTGCGTGCGGAAATCGACGCGGAAGAAAAATTACGGCGCAGTGCAGCAGAGGCATTTGATGCGCAGCGACGTCATGTCATTGCGAAAAAAACCGTGGAGCAGGCACCCTCGCTGCGCGAAGAACTGGTGACACAGGGATATACCGCCGCACGCCTGCAGACGCAGCGCAGCATGCTGAGAAACATCCTGCTGGAGCAAGGCATGGATGAGAAAGAAGCAGCCCGCATGCTGGATGTGCTTATCGGTATCGACAGCAGTGCTCCCGGGCAAAAACGTGACGCAGATGAAAAGACCGATCCCCTGCTACACATGATGGAACGCCTGTAGGACGGCTGAGTGATTGCAGTTGTTGGATCGATGGAAAAAGTGAGATAAGTCTGGTTTGTTCGTGTCGTAGATTCACTGCACAAGCAGTAACGATGGAATAAGAACAAGAATGGCAGGGATTTTAGTGGGACGTATCAATAAAGTGCTTTTGGTGGGGTTGCTCTCCGCAGGTATTTTTAGTGGCTCTGCGTTTGCAGAGAGGGATTTTTCACCAGTCATTGTCAAGGACTGGCGATTCATGGGCGGCGTTCTCCAGGAGCAGCGTTTCCCGTCTGCAAATTCTGCGTGTGGCGACTTTTTCCAGTTCTGGGAGAATCCAGGGCCTGGGTATACTGCATTTTATTGGTACAACAGGAGCGTGCAGTCAGCATCCGTTGATGCCGCATACTGCATCGGTTCAGAGACCCCGGAGTCTCGCATACGTGGCTTGGCACAACTGGTAGGAACAGCTGTTTGCCCGGATAACTACATTCGTGATTCAGCCGAGCCGATTTCAAGCGATAAGGCCTGTTATCAGGATGTGCCGGTAGACCCGGATCAATTGCCGGGTGACCCGGAGTCTCCTGATGAGGATGCGCCTCCGGCAGAGCCGCCATTGTTGCCAGAGCCTGATGCATTGCCGCCTGTTCCGGAAATTGCGCCCGATGATGGAGGAAAGCCGGGTGGAAGTTCTGGTCAAGAGGAGTGTTCTGGCGGTACGTCAGTTGGTGATCCTGTCAACTCTGCCAATGGCAACAAATATGAGCTTGCGACGGATTACGTGGCGGCCGGGATTTCTCCAATACGCCTGCAGCGTTATTACGATAGCCGTATGCCTGTGGCGGGTAGCATGGGATCGCACTGGCGTCATGAATACGACCGCCGAATTGAAACTACATCGGCAACTACAGTGAAAGTGCGCCGGTCTAATGGTCGGGGCTTCAAATTCACAAATACAAATGGCCAGTGGCTGGGCAGTGGTGATGTGAGCCTTCGTCTTGCCCAGGTGACGGATTCCGCTGGCGTTCTACAAGGCTGGCGTCTGGTTACCAGTCGTGATCATGTTGAGCTCTATGATGCTCAAGGCAGGTTGACGCAGGTTGGTGCAAGGGGCGGCATGAGTCAGTACCTGACTTATATCGATCAGGGCAGGCTTGCGGCGGTTACGGATAGCCATGGCCGTACACTTGAGTTTGCGTATGACACACAGGGCCGGGTTTCTCAGGTCACGGTGCCGGGTAATGCGCAATACAGGTATGGCTATGATGCGGCAGGTAACCTTGGCAGTGTGACCGCTCCGGATGGTCGCGCCACGACCTACCTGTATGAGAACGCAGCGTTTCCACATGCGATGACCGGTAAAGTGAATGCCAAAGGCATTCAGATTGACAGCACGCGGTATGACGCACAGGGCAGGGCAATTTACTCTGTCTTTGGTGGTGGCACAGACCCGGTCAGCATTGATTACGATGCCAGTGGCAGTTCACGCGTAACCGACACGTATGGCACATCACGCAGTTATACGTTCCAGTTGCTGCAGGGTGTCATGAAGTCCACGGGGTTTACCCGCATTTGTGCTACTTGTACCAGCAGCGCGCGCAGTGTGACGCACGACGCCAATGGGAATGTCAGCAGTCGCACAGACTTCAATGGTATCCGCACTACATATAGCCATGATCTGGCCAGAAACCTTGAGGTATCACGGACGGAGGCGGTGGGTTCGGCCGTTGAGCGCACGGTGACCACGGTATGGCACGCCATTCTTAATGTGCCGGTCAGCATTACCGAGCCCGGCCGTGTAACAACGATGGACTACGATGACAGTGGCAACATGACTGTGTTGTCTGTCAGGGACGTGGCCTCCGGAGAGGTGCGAATATGGCGTTATGCGTATGGTGCTTTTGGCGCGCTGACAGCCCGCACCAGTCCTGCAGGTGAAACGGTTACGTATGACTACGATGAACAGGGCAATCTGATTGCAGCAACTACATCGGGCGGCCTGGTAACGCGCTATCAGGATTACGACGAAGCGGGTCGCGTGGGCCGCGTTATCGGTGCAAATGGTCTTGTTGAGACGTTTACCTACGATGCTGTCGGACGTGTGCTGACACATGAGCACGTGGTTGTTGCCAACGATGCAGCTGGTTTGCTGGGCGCCTGGCAAAGCTTTGTGGATTGGTTGTTGTCACTCTTTGGCGCGCCACCGGTACCGGATGTCAATGGCTCTAACGGTGTTGCTGTTACGCGGTATACCTATGACGCTGACGGCTTGCTCAGCGGAATAAGCCTGCCGGATGGTGATGCACTGCAGTATGAGTATGATGATGCCTCACGCCTGATTGTCATGAAGGATGCGTTGGGTAACACCATACGTATCAGTCGCGACCTTGCCGGCAAGGTGCTGGCCACAGAGGTCAGTGACCCTGATGGGGTGCTGTCATATGTATCCCGGCGTTCGTATGATGCACTTGGTCGTGTGCATCAGATACAGGGCAATAACGGGCAAGTCCTTACCCGCAACTTTGACGATGAAGGGTACCTGCTGTCACAAGTGGATACGCTGGGCCGGCAAACCCGACAGGAAAAAGATGCGTTATATCGTACGATTGCACAAATTGATGCGGCTAACGGCGTTACCCGGTATGACTTCAATGCACTTGGCCAACTGACAGCAGTAACGGATGCCCGTGGCAGTACCACGCAGTACCAGCCGAATGCTTTTGGTGAAGTTACACAGGAACAAAGTCCTGATCGCGGCACGTTGCAGCGCGCATATGCCAATGGCCGTCTTGTCAGGATTACCGACGCCCGTGGTGCCATCCAGCAACTGGAGCATGACGAAGAGGGCCGTGTGGTTACCCGCACCAGCATGGGAGCGGATGGCAGTAATCCGCTGGTAACGCGCTATGGCTATGACGATGGTGCGTATGCCGGGGGGCTGCTCACAAGCATCAGTGATGCCAGTGGCAAGATGGCGTACCGCTATAACTCACAACGCAATGTGGCAGAGAAGCGTTCCGAGCTAAAGAACGGGCCTGTTTTGAGTGTTCGTTACGCGTACACGCTTGGTGGGAAATTAAAAGAGGTGGCAACCCCGGGGCGCCATCTCGTTCAATACCAGTACGATGCGCAGGGCCGCCCCAGTGGTGTAACAGTCGATGGCCGTCCGCTGTTAAGCAATATCCGGCTGGGTGCTGGCGGCATTACCGGCTGGACGTGGGCGGATGGCAGCCTGCGCCGGGAACAGCGTGATCTGGATGGTCGCATTGTCAGCATTACGTCTGGCGTGGCGCTCACGCGTCAATACGGGTTTGATGCGGGCAATCGCATCATCAGCCTTTCGGATACGCAGAGCGGCACCAGCGACAGTTACGGTTACGATGTTCAGGACCGTCTGCTGACACAGGCAGGCAGCACGCAAAGCAGTTACCGTTACGATGCCGTGGGTAACCGCACATACAAACAGCGCACCAGTGGCAGCACTACGGTCGAGACGGCGTATGATACTGCCGCCGTCGGTAATCGTTTGCAGGGTGAGCGCGCCGGCAGTGTCATCAAGGCATACAGCTACCTGCCTAGCGGCCAGATCAGCCATGACGGCAAGTTCAGCTATCGCTATGACAATGATGGCCGGCTGGCCCAGGTGGTTGGCAGCAGCGTAGTGCTCAGCAATACCTACAATGCCCTTGGGCAGCGGGTACAGAAAAAAGGCCAGGGCATTCTTTATTTCCAGTACGACGAGT
>JACCDZ010328981.1_pt1 | contig 55810 bp, 50 predicted proteins | sample 7449551 | NCBI WGS metagenome assembly JACCDZ01 (sample SAMN15323452, study PRJNA562643) | freshwater metagenome | isolation source: river surface water | place: USA:Blue River Watershed | collected 2017-08-18 | reverse complement strand
CTACTCCCTCAAAGCTTTGAAAGCTGTTTGCAAAGCTTCCTTCTCCTCTCCTGATAGGTCATATTCAGATACTGTCTTCTTTACTGGCTTTGAAAAGACACTCATATGTTCTCGAGAGTATATACTTGATATGACAACTCCATCACCATCTTCATTGATGAAGGCGGTAGCAAAACTCTGATTTCCTCCTGACCCTGTTCCTTTAAAGGGATTGAAACGTACTGTGTGTACCGACTGAACACTTTTCTTGAGTCTCTTTTCTACGGTTGTGAGATATGTTTCAAGTTCTTTTCTAAATAGTTCAAGGTCTTTCACTGATGTTGTGATGGTTGTAATAGATTCATCAAGATTTGTTGATGAACTTCCGATGAGAAATTTCTTCAATTTTAAATGGAGATATACAACAAGACCAATGAGGATACAGACAACACCTCCAAGTACGGTAATACTTACTATCAATGTCTCATTTGTAAAATTCATATCACAAGTATAGAATACTTTTATACAAATGAAAATACATTTTTTTAAGAGAAAGAAGCATGTATATCTTGATTATGCCTCCCTCACTCCTGTTCTTGAGGGGGTTTTTTCTGTAATGAAGAAATACTCATCACCAGAGTATGCTAATCCCTCTTCACTTCATAGTTCTGGAGTACGTGCTTCACGAGCACTTCTCGATGCAGAGAAGCGTAGTGCACATATCATACACGCCCATGCAGATGAGATTCTCTTTACCAGTGGAGGAACTGAATCAAATCATCTTCTCTTCAATTCATTTAAACCAGAAGAATGTATCATCAGTGCCTTTGAACATTCTTCAATTATGAACTATGCTCCTCTGAAGAAAATTCCTCTTCTTCCTACGGGTGCTGTGAATATGGAGGAGTTAAAGAGATTGATAACTCCTGATATTAAATTGGTATCAGTAATGATGGTAAACAATGAGGTTGGTACTCTGGAAGATATTGCTTCGATTGCAAAGGTCATACGTCATATACGTAAAGAGAGGGGAAGTGTATATCCATATTTTCATACTGATGCAAGTCAGGCTCCTGTGTGTATTGAGATTGATGTTGAGAAATTAGGAATTGATTTTATGACTCTTGATAGTCATAAGGTATATGGACCACGGGGCGTGGGGCTGTTGTACGTAAAGAGAGATACACGAGAGCTTACGAGAGGTGGTACTGAAAACCTTCCTGGTATCATGGGATTTGTATATGCACTTGAGAAAGTCGATGCGATGAGAGCTCGAGAAACCCTCCGTATACAGAAGTTACGTTCAGTATTCCTTGATGGTCTTCGTGATATATATCCTTCTATGATAGTGAATGGGGGAGTAACTTCACCCCATATCATTCATGTATCTTTACTGGGAGTTGATAGCGAATACATGGTTTTTCAACTTGATGCTCGGGGTATCGAATGTTCAACAAAAAGTGCTTGTCTCAAGGATTCTGATGAATCATACGTAGCACATGCACTCGGTATTGATTCAACGTCATCTCTACGTTTCTCTCTCGGTATTTCTACAACTCTTTCAGACATACGGTATGTACTTAAGGTGCTGAGAGATATTCTAGGGAAATGAAAAAGGCAGGATACCTTTTTAAAGTCAACCCATCTCATTTTTGACATATTCTCATTTTTTCATTACTATAACCCCATGCCTCCATTTGTAAATTTCACGACAAAAGCAAAGGAAGCCCTTCGTCGATCACATGAATTGGCGATAGAACGTGGTATCAACCACGTAAACCCTGTACACCTTCTCTGTGCTCTCATTCTTCAAGAAGAGAGTATGGTTGCTTCCATACTTGATAAGATGGAGATTGATGTTACTCTCCTTACCGATCTCATTCTCGAACACATTGAAAGTCCTGAAGCGAGTAAGGTACTTTCTCCGTCATATCAAATATATATAACTCCTGAACTTGCATCAGTGCTTGAACAAGCAGGAAAAGTTGCTGCTGAGCTGAAAGATGAGTTCATATCGACTGAACACCTCTTCGTTGCTCTCTTTGATGTTCAGGGTCAAGCTCGTGATATTCTCACTCGGTTTAAGATTGATCGTGCTGCAGTTATCTCTGTCATCGATGAGCTTAAGAGTAGCGATACAGTGACTGAACAAAAGCCGAAGCAGTATCGTGCTCTTGCTAAATACGCTCGAAGTCTTACTAAACTTGCTAAGGAAAACAAACTCGATCCTGTCATCGGTCGTGATAGTGAAATACTTCGTGTCATTCAGATTCTTTCTCGAAGGACAAAGAACAATCCAATTCTCATTGGAGAAGCTGGGGTAGGAAAAACAGCTATCGCTGAAGGACTTGCTCTCCGTATTGCACAAGGAGATGTTCCTGAATCACTGAAAGACAAGGAACTCGTATCTCTCGATCTCGGTTCTCTCATTGCAGGAACTAAGTATCGTGGAGAATTTGAAGAAAGACTCAAGAATATCCTTAAGGAAGTTGAACGTTCAGAAGGAAAGATCATTCTTTTCATTGATGAAATACATACAATCGTAGGTGCTGGTGCATCTGAGGGATCAATGGACGCTTCTAATATGCTTAAGCCATCACTTGCCCGAGGTGAACTTCGCGCTATCGGTGCAACAACCCTTAAGGAATATCAGAAACATATTGAGAAAGATCCTGCCCTTACCCGACGTTTCCAGCCTGTATATGTTAATGAGCCTTCTCTTGATGATGCCATTGCCATTCTTCGTGGTCTTAAAGAAAAGTATGAGCTCTATCATGGTGTTCGTATTACTGACGATGCGATTGTTGCTGCGGTAAATCTCTCTGCTCGATATATCTCAGATCGTTTTCTTCCTGACAAGACTGTTGATCTCATTGATGAGGCTGCTTCTGCTCTCAAGATCTCTCTTGAAAATATGCCCCCACAACTTGAAGAGACACGTCGTAAGATTATGCGTCTTGAAATTGAACGTGAAGCACTCAAGAAAGAGACTGACAAGAATGCTAAGGCTCGTATGCAGAAAATTGAATCTGAAATTGCAGATCTCAAAGAAAGTACGGGTGAACTTGAACTCAAGTGGAAGAATGAGAAGGACACCATTAGTGATATTAAGAGAATTAAGAAAGATCTTGAGAAAGCTCGTATTGACGCTGAATCAGCAGAGGCTCGCTCAGATCTCTCGTATGCAGCTGAAATACGCTATGGTCTCATTCCTTCTCTTGAGAAGGAGCTCGAGACAAAGAACAAGAGATTGAAGAAATTACAATCATCTCGACGAATTCTTAAAGAAGAAATTACAGAACAAGATATCGCAGATGTTGTATCACGATGGACTGGTATTCCTGTAAGTCGAATGTTGGAGGAAGAAGCTCGAAAACTTTCTCGTATGGAGGAAGAACTTAAAAAGCGTATCATTGGTCAAGGAGAAGCTGTTACCAAGATTGCAGATACTATCAAACGATCTCGTGCAGGTATCGCTGATCCTCAGAGACCTATCGGATCATTCATTTTCCTTGGTCCAACAGGAGTGGGAAAAACTGAACTTACAAAAGCGTTGGCAGAATTCTTGTTTAATGATGACAAGGCTCTCATTCGAGTTGATATGTCTGAGTTCATGGAGAAACACTCAGTGTCAAAATTGATTGGTGCGCCTCCAGGATATGTAGGTCATGATGATGGTGGAGGGCTTACAGAACTTGTACGTCGACGCCCCTACTCAATCATCTTGTTTGATGAGATTGAGAAAGCACACCCTGAAGTGTTCAATATACTTCTTCAGGTTCTTGATAATGGAAGGTTAACGGATTCGAAGGGAAGAGTTGTTAACTTCAAGAATACCGTAATTATCATGACATCAAATATTGGAGCACAATTCATCCAGAAAATGGAGAAAATTGGTTTCTCAAAGAATGATGATACGGTTGAGAAGGAAAACTATGAACATGCAAAAGAGAAGGTGATGGCAAGTCTTAAGGAATATTTCAGACCTGAGTTTCTTAATCGTGTAGATGATATCATTCTCTTCGATATTCTCACCCCAGAGGCAATTGAACAGATTGTGAAAATACAGGTACAGATTGTTGTTGACCGTCTTCAGGTCAAGGATATACACCTTTCAGTATCTTCTGATGTTTTCACCTATCTTGCAAAAGAAGGATATGATCCTCATTATGGAGCACGACCTCTTAAGCGACTTATACAAAACAAGATCCTTACCCCCATCGCATCTCTCATGATTAGTGACAAAGTATCACGAGGAGGATCTGTTATTGTGGGAATGAAGAATGGAGAATTTACCTTCGAAACTCGAAAGAAAAGAAAGATTGAAAATCAGATTATTGTCTCAGATATTGAGTTGAAGAAGTAAATCTGGTAGACTCATTGAGGAATAGTTATTTGCGCAGGTGGTAGAGCGGTCAATTACAAGAGACTGTAAATCTCTCGCCCTTTGGGCTACGGGGGTTCAAATCCCTCCCTGCGCACAGAATATTCTTATGTGAATTACAAAAAACAGCGACTGAGGTTGCTGTTTTTTTGTGCTATGGGGTATTGCCTCATTCATAGCCTTGTTGCAACAGAGATATCACACCACCACTCTCTTTAAATGATGAGGAATATGTACCGCTATCTCGTAAGGTATGACTTCACAATCACGTGCACGTGAGATGATGGAGTTCTTGTCTTCTTGTATATCACTGATGACAATTACTTCATCACCTCTCTGTATGTGAGAACATTGAGATATGTCGATGGTTGTAATATTCATACTTACTTTTCCAATGATGGGACAGAATACCGAACCTATCTTTACAAAACCTTTGTTTGAAAGTTTCCTGTCAATTCCTTCATAGTATCCAACAGGTATTGTTGCAATCTTCATATTTTTTTCCGCAATGAAGGTTCCATTGTATCCCACTCGATCTCCTTTCTGTATTTCTTTTGTAGAAGAAATGATGGTTGTCATACGGAGAACTGGTTTGAGTACAAGATGTGGTATATCTGATATTCCGTAGAGTCCAATACCAAGTCGGGTTACATTGGCTTCTGCATGAGGATATGCGTGGCCTGAGCTGTTACTTATATGCCAATACACAATCTCAGGATACTTTTCACGGAAGGTACGAACAAGTGTATTCCATGTTTGAATCTGTTGTTCTGTAAATGATGTTTCTTTACTATCAGCATCAGCAAAATGAGAACATATACCTTCAAGGTGAATATGATGATTTTGAGACAGTATCTTATACGCTTCTTCGAGTTCTTGTGTCTGTAGTCCCTGCCTATTCATTCCCGTATCTATCTTCAGATGAATGAGAGTTCGATTCCGTGCTCGCTCTCCGAGTTCGCGTAATGCATCAAGGCTTGTGATGGTGAATCGTACATTTTTGTAATCATTATGAATAATGGAGTCGATGCTTGTATATCCAATGACGAGAAGAGGGGTATGTACATCTCCATCACGTAAGGTGCGAACTTCAAAGTATGAATCAACAACAAAAAAGGGAACATGTTCTTTTTCTAGTATATGGGCAACCTGAAGGAGTCCGTGACCATATGCATTGCTCTTAAGTACTGGAGCAATGGATACGTGAGGCATACGATTCCTGAATTGATTGAGATTATACAGGAGTGCATGACGTGATATTTCTATCGTAATGAGCGGATCATGATGCTGGGTTACAAGAAAACGATGTTTAATTTTGCGTACAATACCTGATATGGAGGGTGTCATGGTCATTATTGTACTCTCTTTTCATACTCTCAAATACATTGACATATACCACATTATATGTTATCTTATTTATCGAAAAGGCTTTAAGCCTTATTTTTGTTCTTCACAACCAAATATGTGTTAATTTTCCTTTACGTTTCGCGTGTGCGAGTGACGTAGGAGGGGAATGGTTTTGAAGAGCAGAAACTTCATGGCGTATGAAATCAATCGTCGTGATACTTGGTTTGATTGTGTTGGCTATTGTATTAACGTACTTGTCGACATTCATCACTCCAGCGACTCCAGTTGTTCCTCCGGCGGAAACGCCTGGGCAGATATCTGGTTCGGTAAAAACTCAGTAAAACTCAGCAAATTATGAAGCAAATCATCTCTCTCATGGCTGTTTTGATGGCTATGACTCTCTCAACCTTCGGTTTCTCAATCAAGGTCAGGCTGGCGGACACAGAGCCAACTGTCCTCAGTATCGGTCAGGAGGTCAATATCCCTTGGGATATCATCGGTGACGGATATCACGGTCGCCTCGCGATCGTGATGGTGGGGGAAACTCCTGGGACCGACGAGCCCCTGGTGACTCCTTGTTACCTGGGATCTAATTCGGAATTGTGCAATGATCTGTCGGTATGGAATCGCGAGAGTACCGACTCCCTGGATATCTTCATTCCTCAGGTTGTCCCTGGGAAGTACCGAATGAAGGTTTCGATTGTCGAGTACGATTCAAGTGTAATTCTTGCTGAAGACATCTCACCTTCGTTTGAGATTCAGCCAGAGCCTGTGACTATGAAGTGGCTTTTTGATGAGGAACCTCGTTGGGGAGCTGGTTCAACTGCACATATCTCACTCTTCTATGATGGAAATGGTGAGAGTCCTTGGGTTAGTGTGATCCTTGTTAACAAACTCTCACCGAATATCGTTGGCTGGGGATCTTGGTATATTTTCTCCACCAATGTGGTTAATGGACTGAATGAGTTCGAAATACAGATCCCAGTTTCGGTTCCTGAAGGACAGTACTATGTCCAGTTTCAAACCTATGACCCGTTCTTCGGGCTTATCACCAAGACGCATATGGTGAGCGTTACGGTTGACTCGGCAGTAACTTCGCCAAGTGAATCCAAAGAGCTCATTGCTGGACGTAGCTATCAACTGCGATGGAATGGAGCAAATTCATTACCTGATGAGCGCTACCTCGTTCATATTGAAGGTGAGTCCGAAAAGGGTGGTGCATGGTGGCACATGTATCTCACTACAGTTTCGGCCAAGAAGGGCAAGGCCTTGATTCATATCCCTAAGGGTGTCTATAACGGGACTGCTCAGATTACCTTTTATGGCAGATTTGTGAATGGGTTTCGAAGTTCTACCTATACCATTGTCGGAGGACTGCGGACATCACCCCCTCATATTCCAGGGAAGGGATAATTAACACTGTTGGTTTTTCACAACTGCCTCAGACTTCGGTCCGAGGCAGTTTTTTGTTGTATACTTATATCATATGAAAAAATATTTTCCCCATCTTCTTTTACTCGGTTATATCGTTCTCTTTATCATACTTGGTATTGAACCCTATGCACGTGACGTGTGGTATGTAGAAAACGGTCCCATTGTTGCAATTACTGTTTTCCTCGTCATTCTCTACTGGAGAGGTATACGCTTTTCAAATCTCGGATATTGTATGATGGCTGTTCTCCTCTATATGCATACCATCGGTGGACACTATACCTTTGAGAGAGTTCCGTTTCAGTGGTTTAGCGATCTGTTTGGTTTCGAACGTAATATGTATGATCGCATTGCGCATTTCAGTGTTGGTTTCTATGCCATCGGAATGATTGAGTATCTCCTTATGAGAAAACTTGTTGCCCGTCCATGGATTGCATACCTTCTCGGTATTTGTCTCATCGGTACTGTTGCTGCTGGTTATGAGATCATCGAGTGGATCTATGCAGCAACAAGTGATCCAGAGGCAGGTGCCGCATTTCTCGGATCACAGGGTGATATATGGGATGCACAGAAAGATATGCTTGCGGATATTCTCGGTGCTATATCAGCAACAATCATATATATACTGAGAAAAGCCTTCAGAAAGTCCTAGTTGCAATTTTAAAGGGAATACGGTATAGTAGTCGAACATCATTTTACATATATGTCACAGATTCAACTTATACAACTCAAGAACAAGGAAACAGGAGAAACCTACTGGTCTCGAAAGAACAAGCGAAAGGTGGAGAGAAAGATAGAGATCAGGAAGTATAGTAAGGTTCTTCGAAAGCATATTACTTTCAAGGAAGCGAAGAAATAACATAAGGGCCCTTCTCGGGGCCTTTTGTTTGTAGTATAGTAGATGATGTTTATATATTGGGCGATTAGTTAAGTGGTATAACTACGGTCTCCAAAACCGTTGTCCGAGGTCCGATTCCTCGATCGCCCGCTAAGGTTTGTCTACTCGACGTTGTACCATGAAGTGCATGTTGTTGTTCAGGGATGGTTGAACCCAATGAACTCCTCCCTGCGTTTACGCACGGGGTTTCCTGGTAAACAAAAAAGCCCCTCTGGAACCGAGAGAGAGGCTTTTATTTAGAAGCGGTATCAGCTACGAACAGACCGCCGAATCTCTTCCAGAAACGCGCGCGCACGCGCTCCATCTGGATCGAGACGACGCATCCGTGCCGCCGCACGATCCCAACAACTTTCCGGCGACTCGACATCGCTGGCATCGCCGAGCATCTGCAAACCGTCCGGGCGCCATCGCGCACGAATACGGTGTTCGTGATACAGTTGGCTCGTATACAGAGCCTCCGGTGCTAATTGTTTTTTCATGGTGGAATATGTTTCTGGGGGGCAATGGTCGTTCTGGACCGCACACACGCGTGGGAGGACAGACCTCTAAGTGGCATTGTAACACGAACGGCGGTGCGCTAGCTAATCCGGCACCAAAGGGGCGCGGTTCGTCCCAGCCGTCGCGCAGGTCGAGTGTGATGAAGTCGTCGTTCCCGTTCCACTTTTCAGCAAGTCAACATTTCCTTTTCAGATCCATTGCCGATGACAGTTAAATATGGTAGAAAATAAGAGCCAACAATAAAGACCACGTCATCCTGTGAATGACGTGGCAGAAAAAGGAATTCCCCCGATGAAAAAGCAATTTCAGATTCCACCTATCATCATACCTGACAACGCTTTATTCTATACATTGACAAAACTAATATATTGTGTATAATAATACACATGATAAAAATTCAAAAAATAGTTGGAGTTGCGGTAGTACTTGTCATAGTTGGTGTTCTTGCTATGAATGCACATATTCCACAGAATGATAGTTCATACAGTGTTTCAGATATTCCTGCTTCTCTTGAAGTAACAAGTTTAGTGGCTTCTCAGATTGAAGTCGGAGATGTTCAGGATATTACATGGAATTCATTTAATTACACTTCTCAAGTAGTCGGCATTAATGTCATTAGAGAAGTTGGTACTAATCCACATCGATATGAACTTGTTCGTTCTCTTAAGGGAACAATTTCAAATGATGGGAAAGCAGTATGGGTACCTACGTATAAAGATATTGGTGATAATGTGATTATCGAAGTTGCTTGTAAGAATACTCTTGAAGCTTGTACAAGTGATCGAACATCATCTCGTAGTATGGTCATTAATTCAGACCGATACACCTCTCTAGCTCAGGCATTTGAATCATTTGAAATGCTTCGAAATAATTAAAGTTAGGGTATATCTCTAAACCACAGGATCTGGCGCTTTGCATAGTGCCAGATTTCTGTTTTAAGGAGGGAAATCATTTCCTCTTTCTTCAGTATTCCTCGTAAGTATCGGGAAATGAAACGATATTCAAGACCTAATTCTTCCATTCTCTCCCAGCTCAATCCATTGGTATGAAGACGATCAACTTCCTCAATCATCCCTTGTGTAATACGTGAATCTACACGTGCATTGATTCTTTCTCGTAGTTCTTGTTCTGGTCTCCGTATATGTATCCATGTAACTTCATAGGGTGATTCTTCTTTGGTTCGTGGTGGCACATGCCCGAGAGCTTCTGTAATCTCAATTGCACGAATGAGTCTATGTGTATTATGTCTTTCTGAGTTATTAAGCCCCTGTGCATAGTTTGGGTCGAGATGTTCAAGGCGTTTGAAGAGATGATCAGTATCCATTGTTTCTAATTGTTTACGTAACTCTTCATTGTGAGGAACATTGGGGTATGAGATATTTGATACAACTGCATCGATATAGAAACCGGTGCCACCTACGAGGATGGGTAATTTTCCTCGAGAATGAATATCTGCAATTGCTCGCACTGCATATTCTTTGTATTTTCCAACATTGCATGTTTCTTGTGGTGAGACAATATCAAGAAGATGATGAGGGATACCTTGCATTTCTTCTTGTGATATTTTTCCCGTACCTATATCAAGCCCTATATACACCTGACGTGAATCAGCTGATATGATTTCTCCATTGTGCTCACGTGCATATGACACAGCATAGTCACTCTTTCCTGAAGCTGTAGGACCTACAATGCAAACAAGGGGTATTTTGTTCATGAGTATGGTGCCGAAGGAGAGACTTGAACTCTCATGGGTTTCCCCGCACGATTTTGAGTCGTGTGCGTATACCAATTCCGCCACTTCGGCATCTGTGACTAGTCTACTAAATTTCTCGATTTTGTAAACATAAAAGGTAGGTGCTAAAATATATGCATGAATGAACAACCGCAATCACAATATTTTGGAGATTCAATATTTTGGATCGAAGTAGAGAAGATAAAGCCAAACCCATATCAACCACGACGTGACTTTGATGAGGCTCGTCTCAAGGATCTTTCTGAATCAATTCGTATGTATGGAGTTTTGCAACCCCTCGTTGTTACTCGAAGGGAATATGAGAAGGAGGATGGTGGTCTTGCGGTAGAGTATGAGCTCATTGCGGGAGAGAGACGACTCCGTGCCTCAAAGCTTGCTGGTCTTCAACAGGTTCCTGCCTTGATTCGAAATGGAGAAGAAGATTCTCGAGTAAAGCTTGAGCTTGCAATCATTGAAAATCTTCAGCGTGAAGATATCAATTCAGTTGATCGAGCTCGCGCATTTGAAAAACTTGCACAGGAGTTCGGTATGAAGCATCAGCAAATTGCAGAGAAGGTAGGTAAGAGTCGAGAATATGTTTCGAATACTATGAGAATTCTTGATCTTCCTGAAGAAATCCTCACTGCTCTTTCTCAGGGTAAGCTTTCAGAAGGTCATACTCGTCCTCTTCTCATGCTTGTTGATCGACCTGAAGAGCAGATGACTCTGTTTAAGGAGATTTTGTTCAGACGACTTACCGTACGTGAATCTGAGGCCCATGCACGAAATGTTGCAAAGGACAGGGTTCGCAAGAAGTCACTCATTGATCCAGCATTAGCTGAGATGGAAAGAAAATTTAAGGAGAGTCTTGGAACTAAGGTATATATTGAGCGTAGAGAAAATGGTGGAAAGATCATGATTGATTTCTTCACTGATGATGATATACGTGCAATTCTCGAACGTCTTTCTTCTGAGAAGGCATCTCTTCCAAATCCAGTATCTGATATATCTGATGCTACACCTCTTGAAGTTATGCCAGAACAGAAAGATACTCCACTTGATGATCGTGCACCAGCAGAAGTTGCATTAGAAGAAAATACTGAAGATCTGTATTCAGTTAAGAACTTTGGAATATAATGAAAGAACATATACTTGTTGGAATCGTTGGTCATGCCCTTTCGGGGAAAGACAGTGCTTCACTGCGCTTGGCTTCACATCATGGTTTTACATTCATATCAACGGGTGATTTTCTTCGCTCCTATGTTACTAAAAATGGATTAGGGAGTGTTGATCGAGATAATGTGAGTAGGGTATCAACAGAATTGAGGAAACAGTTTGGACCAACTTTTCCTGTTCCTCAGATTCTTACAGATCATGAGAATACACCTCGTCTTGTGCTTGGTGGTTTGCGTACGATAGCGGAAGTTGAGTATGTAAAGAAAGAGGGAGGGTATATTATCGCAATTACATGTCCTCTTGAAGTTCGTTATGCTCGAGCACAGAAGAGAATGAGAGTTGGTGATGAAGTGTCTTTTGAGGAATTTAAGCGAATTGAGAACAAGGAATCGAGAAGCAATGACCCACATGAACATAATATTGAGGCAGTGATTGGAATGGCTGACTATGTGATTGACAACAATTGTAGTCTTGAGGACTTCTATTTAAAAATTGATGAGGTTATGGTGAATATGTAAAAACCCGAGGACGTATCCTCAGGTTTTTTTTGTTGAAACTGTCTCAATATCCATCATTAACAGGACTTCCATCAACCCAGTACCATGCGGGCAGAAGACTGAGGGTTAGGCTGTATATCATAAAATGGTCCTCCAAGTTTGGTGTTCACATCATGTGCTCACTTTTGATAATGATAGCGCTACTCCTTCTTCTTAGCAAATCGCCCTTTTCGAAGTGCTTTAGGCTTACTCAAAATATCAAGAGCTCTTTCAAGGGTAATATCATAGGGATTATCACCATCTTTCTCTTTGATTGATCTGAAGTCTCCATCATGAACGATATATGGTCCAAACCTTCCATTGTTTGCAGTTATGGTTTTTCCTGTTGCTGGATGTGTACCAAGTGCACGTGGAAGTGAAAGATATTTCAATGCATCTTCAAGTGATACTTTTGATATCTCTACTCCCTTAGGTATTGAAGCCATGCGAGGCTTGAATGGCGCAGGATCTCCTTTCTTGCGTCGTCCTTTTGCCTTAGGAAGTCTTTCTCCGAGTTGAACATAGGGACCATATTTACCAACAAGAACAAATATAGGTAATTGAGTTTGTGGATCAATTCCAATTGGTTCATCTTTTTTTATCTCAGTCCCATCCATCATAAGTGCACCTTCACATTCAGGATATGTTGAACATGAAAGGAACTTACCATTTCGTCCAAGTTTTATGATCATATGAGATCCACATTTTGGACACTTGTATTGTATATCTGCATCTCCGAGATTGGTAATCTTTGCTTCTTTTTCAAGAATTTTAATTTCTTTTGCAAAGGGGATATAGAAATTCTTAAGAGTTGCTATGTATTCTTTCTTTCCTTCAGCAATGAGATCGAGAGAATCTTCCATTTCTGCAGTGAATGAATCATTGATATAGTGCATGAAATTTGTCTCAAGGAATGAAGAGACAACATCTCCTGTATCAGTTGGTTTGAGGGCTTTGTTTTCCTTCTCAACATATCCTCTCTCTTCTATTGTCTTTATAATCGAAGCATAGGTCGAAGGACGTCCAATTCCTCGCTTCTCAAGTTCTTTTACAAGTCCTGCTTCACTGTATCGTCCTGGTGGTTGTGTTGCTTTCTCTTCACTTTGAATATCTTTGAGATCAAGTGCATCTCCTTCTCGGAGTTTGGGTAATTCAACATCTTCTCCACGTGCCTCAGGATCTCCTAGGAGCCAACCAGGGAACAGTACTCGTGATCCATTTATATGGAAATCAGGAATTTTGTTTTCCTCCTGTATATTTGCCGTTATCTTTGTTCTCAAGAGTTCAGCATCCGCCATCTGTGATGCTACTGTTCTTTCCCAAATGAGATTGTAGAGCTTCTTCTGTTCATCATTGAGTCCTGCTTTTTCTGTGTGAATATGGGTTGGGCGTATTGCTTCATGAGCTTCTTGAGCATTCTTGCTCTTCTTTGTATATGTACGGAACTGGAGATATTTCTCACCATACTTCTGTGTCACTACTTTTGCAATTTCACCTAATGCAACCTTACTAAGATTGGTACTATCCGTACGCATGTAGGTGATGTGACCGGCTTCATAGAGACGCTGTGCGATCGACATGGTTCGTGAAGGAGCAAAGCCAAGTCGTGAGCTTGCTGCTTGTTGAAGTGTTGAGGTGATGAATGGTGCTTTCGGTGATCGCTTCATGGTACTTTCCTCAACTCCTGTCACTTCCCATTCATGCTTTCGAGCATAATCGAGAATATCATCAACTTCTTTTTTTTCTGTTGGTTCTTTTGCGCAGGTAAGGGAAAGGGGAATGCGTGCTTGTGTTTCTGTTTGTGCAGTGATGACCCAGAATGGATGTGATGTAAATGCGCGTATTTCACGCTCACGTTCCATGATGATTCGAAGAGCAGGAGACTGTACTCGTCCTGCTGAAAGTCCATAGCGTACTTTTTTCCAAATGAGTCCAGAGAGATCATATCCTACAAGTCGATCAAGTACTCGTCGTGCCTCTTGTGCCATGCGAAGATTCTCATCTATATGTCGAGGATGCTTCATAGCCTCAAGAATCGCATCCTTGGTGATTTCATGGAAGACTACACGCTGAGCATTCTTGAGTCCTGTTGCCTGTGCAATGTGCCACGCTATGGCTTCTCCTTCTCGATCGGGGTCAGTTGCAAGAATTACCTCATCAGCCTTTCGTGCCAATTCTCGTATTTCACTCACGACCTTCTCTTTACCGGGAGATATTTCATAGTGGGGAACAAATCCAGCTTCGATGTCGATAGCTTTCTTGTTGTTCTTGGGAAGGTCTCGTATATGTCCCACTGAAGCTTTGACAGTATATTTACCATCCAAGTATTTTGAAATGGTTTTTGCTTTAGCAGGTGACTCGACGATAAGTAACTTCATATGTTTCATCTAGTATTACATGAGATTGTGTGATGTGGCAAATTTTGAATTTCTCGGAAGATACGGTAGTCTTTAGTATCTATGGCAAAAAATGGATCATCACGATCAGATTTTGGGGGAGATACACTCATTCGTTTTGATGAGGTTTCTTTTGAGTATGGTATACATAAACCGATTCTTGATGAAGTTAGTTTTACCGTACGTCGAGGTACGAAGATAACGCTTATGGGTCAGAATGGTGCTGGTAAGAGTACTATATTCAATATCATTCTCGATGCTGTTGGTAAGGAGGGAATTACACCAGAATCAGGTGAGGTGTATATAAGTAATGGGGCAACAGTTGCTACCGCTCGTCAGACCATACCACGCCCTGATCTTGAATTAACTGTTCGTGATTTTTTTCAAAAGTGTTTTTCAGAAAAGGTATATGATATTGATCCTCGAATTGATGAGGTTCTTGATATTGTTAATCTCCATATTCCTCAAGCACAAGGTGCTCTTGATATTAAGGACAGGTTTGTGAAGACATTTTCTGGTGGTCAGCAGGCTCGTCTTCTCCTTGCTTCTGCCCTCATTCAGAATCCTGATATCCTTCTTCTTGATGAGCCGACGAACAATCTTGATAAGGCGGGGATAGAGCATCTCACTCAATTTCTCATACACTACAAGAAAACATGTCTTGTCATTTCTCATGATGCAGATTTTCTCAATGCCTTTACCCATGGTGTTCTCTATCTCGATGTGTATACCAAGAAAATTGAACAGTACGTAGGGAACTACAAGGATGTGGTTGAGCAGATTAGTGCTCGTATTGAAAAGGAGAATATGAAGAATGCACAACTTGCAAAAGAGATTCAAGAGAACAAAGACAAGGCTAATTTCTTTGCAAACAAGGGAGGACAAATGCGTCTTGTTGCAAAACGTATGCGTGAGAAAGCAGAAGAACTTGAAGAAGAGAAGGTTGAGGTGCGGAGAGAAGACAAGACTATTAAATCTTTTGATATTCCAGTGCAACCTGATCTCTCTCAGATTCCCGGTGATATTATCCGAATTTCTTCATACAGCATCATTTCACCTAAGACACATGCACCTATGATTCGCACATGCTCAATTTCATTGAGAAAGAAGAATCACCTCATCATTGCAGGTCCCAATGGTATTGGTAAATCAACCTTACTTGAGAAAATATATCGTAGTGCAGGTGAGCTTGATCCTTCGGGGATAGTACAGAAGGCTTTGAAAGAAGAAGGTATTGAAATTACTGAAGGTATACGTGTTGGATACTATCGACAAGATTTCTCTATGATGGATTTCAATGACACTGTCTATGAGTCTCTCGAGAAGATTATACGTGCTACTCAAGGTAGATTGATTGAAACTGAGTTACGAGCTGTTGCTGCGAGTTTTCTCATACATGCTGATACTATTCATACGAAGATAGGGGCTCTTTCTGAGGGTCAGAAAGGTCTCGTAGCTTTTGCTCGTCTCGTTCTTCAACGTCCAGGACTTCTCATTCTCGATGAACCAACAAATCATATTAACTTCCGTCATCTTCCTGTTATAGCGGAAGCAATCAATTCATATGAAGGAGCTCTAATTATGGTTTCTCATGTTCCAGAATTTGTTGAAAAAATACGTATTGATCAAACTTTAGAAATGGGGAAATAAAAACAGTCTGTATGGTATACAGACTGTTGAGTAGTTACTTTCGTGTCATATTTTTTACAACAAGAAGAGTTCCTACAACCAAGATAATTCCTGAGATCAACCATGAAGTTGAAATGCTTATATAATGAGCAATTATCCCACTTAATAAGAGTCCTATGACTCCTCCTATGTGAGAGAACATTGCGCAGAATGAACTAATTGTCGCCCGTTCATTTGATGGAATCTTTTGTTGTAAATATCCATCAAGTAAAGGACCCCAACTTCCTCGGGGGATTTCATGAATGAGAAAGATGAAGATAAGATAATAACCATATGGTGCTTGTGATAGGATAATTACAATAAGACCTGTAAGGATGTTTGAACCAATAAGTAGTTCCTTGCCTTCATGTCCTTTTTTGATTGCTGATGTTATAAGATTTCCTATACCAATTGCCATTGTTATTCCAAAAAATATTAGACCAAGGTGTTGATCCTTTACTCCAATATTTCTGAAAAATGGTTGCCAATACATATTAAGCGACGATATAGCAAGTGTTTGTATGAGTGATATGGTGAGAAGAAATCTCACTGATACATCTGATATCCCATATTTAATACTTACTCTGATGATTTCTCTCATAGATTTCCATCCATTTCTTAATGAGATGTTTTTCTGCGAGAATGAATCTTCTTTCATGATGATATGTGCAATGATTGCTGTAATGGCAAGACATATTCCCGCAAAGAACCAAGGAAGGGAGTTGTGGATAATTGAAAGATGTGATCCAACAATTGCCCCAATTCCATTACCTATCTGTTTATACAGTGATTCTCTTGAGAATATATTATGGTAACTTCCTTGATATCCATTTTTCTTCAAGCTATCAACAAGCCATGCTTGAAACGCACCGCTTTTACATGTGCTTGCACATGCTCCTAATATTTCTGCACAAATGAATCCAAAAAATGTTTCTGAATATCCATATGCAAACATACTAACTGACATGAGACCACATGCAATAACAAATGACCCCTTTCTTCCCCAAAGGTCTGCGATTGCTCCTGTGGGGATTTCGAGTAGAAAAATAGATAGGAAATATATGCCATTTATGATATTTGTTCCGAGATAACTTATATTATGTTGAATAAGATAAGTGACATACGTAGCAGATATAATAGACATACCAGTCACACTATAGAGAAGTGACAGAATGTAGTACTGCCATATAATTTTCTTCATAAGACCTTTCTTTTTTTGTTTTCAATGAACTCTACTGAATGGTGGGATATTAAAAAAATCCCGACTTTTTCATCCAGTCGGGATTTTCCTAAACTTTTCTATAAATAAAATAATTAATGAATAGATTGAGAATATGAAAGATAATCAAGACTAGATATAAAAGATGAATAATGTTGTCGGGTGACATCACAATACTGCCCAATATTTAGTTGGGGCTTCATTGTTTTTATACTGGTTTGATTAAATTTTTTCATATATTAATATATGGTTAGAAACTATCATACCATATAAAATATTATTTGGCTATAGTACTTACCCACACATAATCTTAATTGTATATTTCACAGTATCATTGACCATAATCTCTTCTTTCCTACGTACCTCTGCTTTGAGGGGAAGAATATATGACTGAGCATCCTTGCTCCAGAACATAGAGGTGTTCCATCGTGTCTTTCCAAGATATATTTCTATAGGTAATGAACTCCATCCCTTATGAAGATGTCTATATTTCTCCCGTATCTTTCCTCCTTGTTCTTTGGGAATTGATATGAAGTGCCATCCAGAGAGTCCGGGGTATAGCCAGACTTGTGAGGTGAGAGAGTATTGTAGTGGTGTCGGAGCGGTTGTCATTTGGTGTCATTCGGAGTATAAATAAGTTTATCATGGAATTAAAACGACATAATGTAAAGATATTTGGTATCGAATCACAATTAGAATTAATGCATTTTTCTAAAATTGATGGTAAGGAATGGAAGCGAATATTTGATATTTGGAAAGAACTCAAAATGGGTCTCAGGAATTACAAATCAAGAGAACCAAATATGCCCGAAGGTCTCTCAGAAGTTGCTTTCTGTATTTGGAGTGGTTCAGGAAGATATGTAAAGATACCAGGTGCTAAAAAGGGTATTGCTGGATCATTTGATACATTTGATGTTGATAACAACAGGGCACAACAAATAAAAGCTTGTAGTATTGAATATGACCTCACTTCATTTGGGCCGAGATCAAAGTGGGACGATTTGTATTTCCTTGATTTTTATAACAAGGGAAAAGTTGATGGTCGGTTTGATATTTATCTAATTCCTGATAAGTATATTAAACGACAGTCTCTAAATGAAAATGAGAATTTTGCTGATCAACAAAAACAAAAAAGAAGACCAAGATTTGGAATTAAGGAGGAAATTATATTGAGATATAATATAAAGCCTCTCGCAGAGTCTGTTAAAGTTTGGTAATTACTCCATAGCCTCTCTCATTTTTTTTGCTATTGCTCCAATCACTGGTACACTTACAGAATTTCCAAACTGTTTGTATAGGGCGGAATCAGCTAGCTTTGGTAGTTTATATGAACTAGGGAAGCCTTGTATTCGAGCACATTCAAGAGGTGTTAATTTCCTCACTCCTTTCCTGTCTTTGACTATTGGTACATTATGTCCTCCAGTTCCCATATTAGCTGTGAGGGTTGGGCAGACACCTTTCTTGTTCTCTCTAACATATTGCCTTCTCCATTGGTATACTTTTCCTTCTTCTTTTACAAAATCTTTTAGTTTTTTGAAAAGTGGTTTATCGTTGTAATAATATTTAGCATCGACATCCTTTTCTAGAAGATCAGTTATCTTCCTAGTTAATTTTATAGGATTAGGGAATTCAAATTTATCATGATGATTTTTATTTTTGAAACCTACGATGTATATACGTTCTCGATTTTGAGGAATGTTTCCATATTCCATACTATTGAGTACTTTGATTTTTAAATGATATCCAAGGTTGATAAGTGTTTCCTCGATAATTTTGAAAGTTTTTCCACCGTCATGACCTCTTAAATTTTTTACATTTTCGAGAAGAAAACCTTGAGGTTTTCTAATTTCTAAAATTCTTGCAATATCAAAGAATAGATTTCCTCTTCCTTTCTCATCTTTAAAACCTTGTCTATAACCAGCAATCGAAAAAGCCTGGCAGGGGAATCCACCGAGAAGAAAGTCAAATTCTGGTAAATCATCTATTCCTATGTTTCGTATATCTTCGACTACCAGTTTCGAATTTATAAAGTTTAAATCATAAGTATCTTTACATTTAGGTTCAAAGTCATTTGAAAAGACAGTTTCAAATCCAGCTTCTTCGAAGCCAATTCTTATACCCCCAACTCCAGCAAATAGATCAATTGTTCTTAGTTTACTTTGAGTAGGTTTTTTTTCTACTTGTTTATTATCATCCGATATATTTCTTATTATCTGAATAACTATCCCTCTTATTTCAACTTCCTTTCTAAAGAAGGGGATCATATTTTGATTCCTTGGTTCAAGTCTAAATTTATTTTTCTCTCGATATATTTTCTTTAATGTCGCTTTATTTTCGTCTATAATAGCAACAACAGTCTGTCCGTTTTCAGCAACAGATTGTTTTTTTATTATTACAATGTCCCCATCAAATATTCCCTCATCTATCATACTTTCTCCACTCACCTTAAGAGCATAATATCCTTCAGAAGATGTGATTTTGGGGTTTATGACGCTAACCATATTTTGTTCGTTTTCAATTGCCTCAATTGGTTCTCCGGCGGCTATTGTTCCAATGATAGGAATTTCAATTATAGATTTTATTTCTTTCTCAATCTTAATTCCTCTAGCAGAGTTCTCAGTTTTTGATAGAAAACCTTTACTCTCTAATGTTTTTATATGTTCATGAATAGTTGAAACTGCTTTAAGTTTAAATTTATTTCGTATCTCTTCTATTGTAGGAGAAATACCATTTTGATTGGTATAGTTTTTTATAAACTCAAAAATATCCATTTGTTTTTTTGTGAGATTCTGCATATTTTTATTCCTATATAATAACCGAAAATAAACCGAAAGAGTAAGCAAAGTTATCCACATATATTATCATTTTCTAAATACATCCAAGTAATTCAAGGATGTCCTTACTCGAAGTAATTGGTGTTGCTCCGAGTTGTATGAGCATATGAGGTCCTTCTGAAAGGGGTGAATATATATCACCAGGAACAGCCCCTACATCTCTATTGTATTCAGTTGCATACTTTGATGTTATCAATGTTCCTGATTTCCTTTCCGCTTCTATCACTATCACCGCGTGTGATATTCCTGCCATAAGTCGATTTCTTTGAGGAAAGGTCCACTTCATTGCTTTTTGAAGTGGAGAAAATTCAGAAATGAGAGCTCCTCCTCTATCTACAATTTCTTGAGCTAGGTCTTTGTGCCGTAATGGATATATCACTGATGTATCGAGTCCAGAGCCAGGGAAGGCTATGGTTTTTAAACCACTATCAAGTGCAGCCTTATGAGCTATTGAATCAATACCTATGGCGAGGCCGGATACAATACAGATATCATAACCCTTAAGACCTTGTATGAGTTCTTTACATACTTTTTCTCCATATGCACTATGATGACGAGCTCCTACTATACAAAGTATTTTGGTATTTTTGTCTGGTAGGGTTCCACGTACGTAGAGTTTGTCTGGTTCTGAATCTATCTCCTGCAACATTCTTGGAAAATATTTTTTATGAATTGTATATATCATATTCTCCATCATATGGTGAGGTTGATAAAATATATATGAATTTTTAATGAAATATTTCTCAATATCCACATCATACTCTCCTCTATACACTAAGACTTTTATCAAAAGGGGTTTTGAGGTATGATATATCCATGCTTGATATCAAATTTATTCGTGAAAACAAAGAAGTTATTGAGGTAGGTGCTCGTAAAAAGCATGTAACTATTTCTATTACTGACCTCATTTCTCTTGATGATAAGCGTCGAGAGGCTCTTGCATCTATTGAAAAGAAGCGTGCTGAACAAAATGCTATAAGTGAAAAGATGCCTCAAGCTTCTCCTGAAGATCGTCAGAAGATGATTTCTGATATGAAGATTGTAAAAGAAAGTCTTCAAAAAGAAGAGGAAGATCTTAAAACTGTCATGAAGGATTGGCATGCTCTCATGCTTCAAGTTCCTAATGTGCCCGATATCTCAGTTCCTGATGGTGATAGTGATAAGGATAATAGGGAGATAAAGACATGGGGCGAAAAACCACATTTTGATTTTGAACCAAAGGATCATGTTGAACTCATGACAAAACTTGGCATGGTTGATTTCGAACGCGGGTCTAAGGTGCATGGTTTCAGAGGGTATTTTCTTGTAGGTGATGGTGCTCGTCTTTCATTTGCAATCTGGCAGTATGCACTTGAATTTTTTGGAAAGAATACTCCTGAAAAGAATTTCATACCAGTTATGGCTCCTTCAATTGTACGCAAGGCAAATCTCTATGGAACAGGTCATCTCCCTGGAGATGTTGAGGACTTCTATGTCACTCAAGATGGAGATGCTCTTGCTGGTACAGCAGAAGTACCTCTCATGGCTTTTCATAGTGATGAGGTTATCGATCTTAAAGATCTTCCTAAGAAGTATCTTGGTTTCTCTCCATGCTATCGACGAGAAGCAGGTGCTCACAGTAAGGATGTAAAGGGACTTATTCGTGTGCATGAATTCTATAAATTTGAGCAACTCATCATCTGTGAAGCGCGTCATGAAATTTCTGTTGCTCTTCATGAGGAGATAAATCGTAATACAGAAGAATTTATCGAATCACTTGGTATCCCATACCACACAGTACTTAATTGTGGGGGTGATATAGGTCTTGGACAGGTAAAGAAATATGATATTGAACTTTGGGTTCCTAAGGAGAATACATACCGAGAGATATCATCAGCATCATATTTTCATGATTTCCAAACACGACGTCTCAATATCAGATATCGAGATGCAGAAGGGAAACTCCGTTATGCTCACTCATTGAATTGTACTGCCATCCCTACCCCTCGTATCCTCGTTTCCCTCATTGAAAATTACCAGCAAGCTGATGGTACGATACGAATTCCAGAAGTATTACAAAAATATATGAACAAGAGTGTGATACAGTAAATCACCTTACCTATGAACAAGAGGTCACGCACATTACAATCTGCTAAGAATCTTAAGAAGAAACAAAAGAAGCACATACTTACCATTGTGCTCTCATGTATTTCAGCTCTTGTTGTGTGTATGGTCTGCATCTTGATTCTCCGTATGCCATTTATGCAGATATCCTCTATATCTTTTACAGGCAACAAGAACATTGATGAACAAGAACTTACAACCTATGTAGAGTCTGAATTGTCAGGTAACTATCTCTTCTTCATTCCTCGTCGTAATCGTATGGTATATCCTCAGAATCGTATTGAAGATGGACTTCTTCGTACATTTCCTCGACTCAAAACAGTTACTGTTGATACTGAAGGAGCGCATTCACTCATCGTTACCCTTGAGGAGCGTGATCCTGTTGCTCTCATCTGTGAAGGATTTCATGAAGAGAATGAACTTGTGCCCCATGAGGCGAGTGATGAAAATTCATCAAAAGAAATATGTTCATTTGTTGATGAACATGGATTTACATTTGCAAAAGCACCACAGTTCTCAACTGGGGTATATATGAAATATTATGGAACAACAACACTCGAGACAGCTGAGTTTAAGCGTCTTCAGGTATTTTCTGATGGGGTACTGCGTGCAGGACTTCTTCCTCTCGGAATACTCATAGATCAGGATGGTACGTATGAGATGTATATAAAAAACAGAGATTTGAGTGAAGCTGTAGTATACTTTGATGACAGGGTTCCATTTTCAAAAACCCTTTCAAATTTAGTAGCGTTTTGGAACACTACTACTGCCAAGAAAAAGAATGCTACTTCAACAAATTTTGATTCCATAAACCTTCGTTTTGGTAATACCATCTACTATGTCACGAAATAATCACTTTGCACTTGTTGTTTCAATTTTTACGGCGTGTATGACAGGTCTTGCACTTGCAAGTATTGGTATTATCGGAGTTCGATATGCCTATGGTAATTTCTTTGTACCACAGGTAAAAGACAATACAGCTCTCACTCTCGATGGTTTGGTGCGTGGTACATCAAATGTGCAAGGAGAAGAAGATGAAGAAGACCCTACCTTTGTTAATCGTTTTTCTCGAGTGATGATATATTCTGCTGATTCAGGAAAGGAGACAATTGAAAGTGCAAAGCAATCACTTCCTTCAATGAGTAGGAAGAAGATAACGGCAGATTCATATTTGGTTGTTGATATGACCCGTGATGCCTCTATCCTCGAGAAAAATCCCGAAAAACTTCTTCCCATTGCTTCACTTACAAAACTTGTTACCGCTGTCATTGCTCGGAAATATCTCGATCAGAACAAGATGATTACCCTTGATAGTTCTACTCTTGCAACCTATGGAAGTGAGGGAAAACTTCGTGTTGGTGAAAAGATTCGTGTAGAAGAACTTCTGTATCCTCTTCTCATGGTATCAAGCAATGATGCTGCTGAAGCTCTTTCTCGTGCATATCCTGGAGGAAAAAAGAAATTCATTGAAGAGATGAATACATGGGTGGGTAGTATTGGCGCATACCGTACATATTTCAAGGATCCATCAGGGCTCTCTCCATTTAATGTATCAACTGCACGTGATCTCGCTCTCATTACAGCATGGATACAGAAGAATGACCCTGAGATATTAGAGATAACTCGATTGAAATCAAAAAGTGTGAGAATTCACACATGGATAAATCCAACTCATTTTCTTAATCTCACTTCATATGTAGGGGGGAAGAATGGATATACACCAGAAGCTGATCGTACGAGTGTTGCTCTATTTAATCTTGGAAAATATCATAAACCATATCTCATAGTTCTTTTAGGGAGTTCAGCACGAGACAATGACATCATTGACTTACTTGATGAAGCTGTGAGATAGTGTGGGGAATATGAGTATGAAACGACAGAGTAAAAATTTCTGGAAAGGCCTCAGTAAGCCTTTCTTTGTCATAGCTCCTATGGCTAATGTAACTGATATAGCTTTCCGTACTATGTTTGCTCGATATGGAAAACCTCATGTAATGTGGACTGAATTTGTATCAGCAGATGGTCTCTGTTCATCGGGTAGAGATGTCCTACTTAGAGATCTTGCTTTCACAGAAGGAGAGAGACCGATTGTTGCACAACTCTTTACTGGTCATCCTGAAAAAATGGAAGAGGCTGCTTCTCTTGTAGAGAAGCTTGGTTTCGATGGTATTGATATCAATATGGGATGTCCTGATCGTGCAGTTGAAAAACAGGGGGCTGGGGCTTCTATGATGAAAGATATGAAAAGAGCATTACAAGTTCTTGAGGCAGCACGACGAGGTGCTCCATCACTTCCCATATCTATCAAAACAAGAATTGGGTACAACAAAGATGAGATTGATACATGGATTGTATTTCTTCTGAAACAAAAACTCCCTGCACTTACCGTACATCTTCGTACTCGAAAAGAAATGTCAGATGTCCCTGCTCATTGGGAGGTTATGTCACGTATTGTTGCATTACGCAATGAACTATCACCAGAAACTCTCATCATTGGAAATGGAGATGTTGTTGATCTTGAAGATGGTCACAAGAAAATATCTGAAACTGGATGTGATGGGGTTATGGTGGGAAGGGGGATTTTCGGTAATCCATGGTTCTTTTCGGGAAAAAAAGTTTCAGATTTTTCTCCACAAGAACGACTTACTACCATGCTTGAACATACTCGAATATTCACAGAGCTTCTGGGAGATATTAAAAATTTCGCAATTATGAAAAAGCATTTTAAGGCATATGTATCTGGTTGGGACGGGGCTAAGGAGCTACGTGTTCAATTGATGGAAACACAGAATTATGAAGAAGTAGAGAAGGTGGTGAGGGAGTATTTGAAGGTGGGTGATGGGGTTTAGGGTTTGTGAAGACGGTGGTGCGATAGAGTTAAAGGTGTAGGTATGTATTGACGCATACTATTATTCATGTTATCATACTAATTAGTAGTATTTTGAATTAAAGGCAGTGGCTTTTGAAAGGAAGCCCTGGTGTCCCAAACCATACACCAAAAATGCAACTTATGATCAGTCAAGATTTGTCTCAGAAAATTCTCGCCGGAAAAGTTAATTCAGTCTTTCTGTATCCTGACACGGATAGTGGCAAAGCCCCTGGACCGGACTTCGACACTGCACTTGGTCAATTGCTCGCAACACTCCGGGAAATCGTTCCAAGCCTCCAGGTCAGTGGTAACGGCGGGACGGAGAGTTACTCGGTAGACTTCACTAAGATCGAAGTAGCCCGCCGACCCCAGTTAATTGCCACCTTTGAAACGAGTGAGGTGTCAATTGAGGATGTGGATCACGCAGTACGTTTGTTTCAATAAAGCCCACCCTTATCATGGAAACCCTCCGATGATAAGTTGGTGGGTTTCTGTTTTATTTAAGCGCCATCATAAACGGGTGCCGCTCGCCATGTATGAGCCTATTGGTAAAATTGACAACAAGACTAGGTGGACACGAATAACTCAAAGTGGGGAATTCGATGATTTTCAGATATCTGGAAAGATGGTGGTTTCATAAAGTTTAATATTCAAGTATGAAAATGGAAGTCTCACAGAACTCCCTCAATCACCTCCATTATATCTATGATATAATTCAGGCATGAAAAAAGAGCCATCATCTGTATTGTATAGAAAGTATCGTCCTACACTCTGGGATGATGTCATTGGTCAAGATCATATCGTCTCAGTTCTTCAGAGCTCTCTTAAGAACAAGCGTATAGCTCATGCATATCTTTTTGCTGGAAGTAGGGGTACGGGTAAAACAACTCTTGCTCGTATTTTTGCACGAGCATTGGGGGTGAGTGATAATGATATTTACGAAATTGATGCAGCTTCGAATAGAGGTATTGATGATATCCGTGAAATACGTGATGGGGTTCATGTTCTACCCCTTGAATCACCCTACAAGGTATATATAATTGATGAGGTACATATGCTTACTAAGGAGGCATTCAATGCTCTCCTTAAAACCCTTGAAGAACCACCTGCTCATGCTCTTTTCATTCTTGCAACAACTGAAACAGAAAAAATACCTGAAACAGTTGTATCTCGTTGCCAAGTATTTTCTTTTAAGAAACCTACACGAGAAATATTGAAAACTCTTGTTACTAAGATTGCCAAAAAAGAAGGATATACTCTTGATCCTGGGGTAAGTGATCTCATTGCACTTCTTGGTGATGGATCATTTCGTGACACGTTGGGAATTCTTCAAAAAGTTATAAGTTCTATTGAGGGTGGAAAGGTTTCAATGAGTCATGTTGAATCGATAACGGGAGCTCCAGAGGGTGGACTTGTTCTCTCATATATTATGGCATTGAGTGCTAAGGACAAAGAAAAAGCTCTTACTATACTAACAAAAACGAGAGAATACTCTCTTGCAATGAAGACCTTTACTGCATTAGTTGTAGAGAGAGTCCGTATTGTTCTCATTTTGAAAAATGCACCATCACTTTCTCAAGAATTTGAGAGTCAAATGTCTGAAGATGAATGGAAGGAACTTCGTACCCTCATCGAGAAAGATACTAATCTTAACTCAAAGACATTACTTGAGCTTATGAAGGCATATGATGGTATATCTCGTTCATATATAGAGTCATTACCTCTAGAACTTGCAACTATCACTATTTGCACCTAACTGGTACAATTGGCTATACTAAAGCCAATGTCATCTCATGTAGATCAAATCAAACAGAAGCTTGCAATCGAGGATGTTGTTGGATCATATATCAAACTCGAACGTGCAGGTCAGAATTTCAAGGGACGATGTCCTTTTCATAATGAAAAGACACCCTCTTTTTTTGTTTCTCCTGATCGTGGCTCCTACTACTGCTTCGGTTGTAATGCTAAGGGTGATATTTTCTCTTTTGTCGAACAATTCGAAGGTCTCGATTTCATGGGATCACTTAAAATGCTTGCAGAGAGGGCAGGTGTAACTCTTCAGTTTAATAGGGAAAATCAAGGACAGGCGACTGAGAAGGAAAGACTTTTCTCGATTATGGAAGAAGCTACGGTATTTTTTGAACAGAAACTATCACAAAGCACTGAAGCACAGAACTACATTCTTTCACGAGGTATTACAAAAGAAACAGCAGAAAAGTTTCGTCTAGGATATGCTCTGCCCGAGTGGAGAATGCTCTATGCATATTTAAAAACAAAAAAATATTCTGATCAGGATATCGAAAAAGCTGGACTTGCTAAGAAACCTGAAGAAGCAGGGAAAGGGTACTATGATCGATTCCGAAATCGCATTATGTTCCCCATTTCAGATTCAAGTGGACGAGTGATTGCCTTCTCAGGTCGTATACTCGTTGATGATGGGAAGTCTGCAAAGTATCTTAATAGTCCTGATACTCCTTTGTTTAACAAATCAACAGTGTTGTATGGAATTGACAAGGCAAAACAAGATATACGTATAAAAAACTATTCAATCCTTGTTGAAGGACAAATGGATCTAGTTCTTTCTCATCAAGCTGGTATTCGTAATACTGTGGCTGTTTCAGGAACAGCTCTCGCTGATTCACTTGTCTCTAAAGAAAACAGTGTTAACAATCTTGGTATTGTAAAACGTCTTTCTAATAATATTATCCTTGCTTTTGATTCTGATAATGCAGGAAGGAAAGCCTCTATGAGATCTGCTCAGATAGCATTGGGACTTGGTATGGATGTAAAAATTGCTTCTATGCCAGAAGGTAAGGACCCTGCTGATCTCATACGTGAGAATCCTGAACTGTGGAAGGGGGTATTGCGTAATTCTAAGCCTGTGGTAGAATTTCAGCTTGATACTGTGCTTTCACAAACAGTTGATTCTCGTAAGATACCAAAAGCTTTACGAGACAATGTACTTCCATTTATTGCTCCTCTAACTGGAGCAATGGAAAAAGCACACTATATAAAATTAATAAAAGAAAAAACGGGTCTTTCGGAGGAATCAATTAAAGAAGATTTACAGACAGTAGAAAAATCTTTACCTGATTCTCATGCATTACGCGAGTCTGTAGTTGAGCCAAAAAGTGCCACTACCACACGCCTTGATGCAATATCTCGAAAACTCTTTGGACTTTTGTTTTTCATAGAGAAACATGCCATAACTGGCACACTTTTAAATCCATGGTTATCACTTCAACAAAGATTGAGTGAAACTGTAACCCATCTCAGGACTCACATGGAGCCCTACAGAGATGAACTTATATTTGAAGCAGAGGTTGTATACGGAACAGAGGGATTCAAAATGAAAGAACTCACTGAAGACTTTCAGGAGCTCATATTTAATTTTGAAGAAGATATTCTTCGAAAGGAATTTTCAAAGGCAATGGAAGAACTTGCTCAGAAAGAAAGAAGCAAGGATGTAGCTCAAGCAGAAGAGCTCATCAAGAAATGTCAGAGTATTAGTCTACGGCTTCGTGAACTCTTACAAAAGAAATCATCTAATCATTAGTTTGTATATTATGAAGAAACAAAAAAACAAGGTTGTAAAAAAGAAAGTATCTCCCCCAAAATCAAAGACAAAGAAAGCTGAGAAAAAGAAAGTAGCTCCTAAGCAGAACAAGGCAAAGGAACTTGAATTAAAAGCACAGAAACTCATTCAGAAGGGTAAGGAACGAGGATTCGTTACCTATGATGAGATTCTTAAAGAATTTCCTACCGTAGAGCAGGATATTGTTTTCTTAGATGAATTGTATACTAAGCTATCAACATCAGGAGTTGATATTCTCGAGGGAGGTGGCCTTCTTGAGGTTGAGCCAGAGGCTCCGGCACCTAAGAAGTATTCATATGGATCACGAAGTGATTCATCATATGATTCAATTCAAATGTATCTCAAGGAAATTGGCCAGTACTCACTCATCTCTGCAACAAATGAGAAGGAACTTGCTCGACGTATTGAACAGGGTGACAAGGAGGCAAAGAGTCTTCTTGCTCGTGCAAACCTTCGTCTTGTTGTTTCTATTGCGAAAAAATATGTAGGACGAAGTCCTGATCTCACTCTCCTTGATCTCATTCAGGAAGGTAATCTTGGTCTCTTTAAGGCGGTTGATAAGTTTGACTGGACTAAGGGGTACAAGTTTTCAACCTATGCAACATGGTGGATTCGACAAGCTATCACTCGAGCGCTCGCAGATCAATCTCGAACTATTCGAGTTCCTGTTCACATGGTTGAAACAATTGCTAAATACAAGCAAGTTGTTCGGCGCCTTACCCAAGATCTTGGACGTGATCCACTTGCTGAAGAAATTGCCACAGAAATGGGTCTTGATGTTGATAAGGTGTACAATATTGAAAAAATTGATCAAGATGTTGTTTCTCTTGAAAGTCCTGTAGGAGATGATAGCGATGATGGAAAATCAACTCTCGGAGACTTTCTCTTTGATGACAAGATCCTCTCACCAGATCAGGAATCTTCACGAAGAATTCTTCGTGATCAGGTTAATGAAATTCTCTTTGATCTTTCAGAGAAAGAACGAAAGATTCTTGAAATGCGACACGGTTTGAATGATGGAGTTACTCATACTCTTGAAGAGGTGGGTAAGGAATTTGGTGTAACTCGAGAACGTATTCGACAGATTGAAGCTAAGGCGCATGAGAAGATACGACAGCATGAGAAGATAAATAGGTTGAAGAATTATTAATATAGTAAAAAGGCGCATGGATTCTCTCCATGCGCCTTTGATCCTTCGGGGAAGGTAAGTCATGTGGCGAGCGTTGTTTCGAAGCTGTTACTGAAAACTGTCTCACCATCGACACTCACGCTGCACACTTCCGTCACATGCATGATTCCGAAGAATTCATCCTTGTTATCAATGTTAATACTCAGTGTGCGAGGGTTCCGAGTGAGGCTAACAACCCCACTCAACACTTTGTTTCTGCCAACCTTGAGGCTCGCAATAACTTGATACCCTTTCGAGAGACCCTCAATGATCTCATCCATTCCCGGAACATTTTCGGACATATCTTTCCTTTGTTGCATTGTTAAGTGATCTAGACAAACGCATCTAGATATCGTACAAACTGTATAATACCATATCATACTTTGTGAACAAAAGCAACAGAGTGATATGAGACACTCGGGATATAATAGCCATTATGAATAAGGGTGTATTTGATACATTGTACAAGAAACTTAATACTGCTCAGAAAAAAGCCGTTGATACTATCGACGGTGCTGTTATGGTTGTGGCTGGACCTGGTACTGGTAAGACATCAATTCTCACTCTTCGCATAGCGCATATACTTCTACAAACTGATACGCAACCTGAAAATATCCTCGCCCTTACCTTTACTGAATCAGGTGTCTATGCAATGAGAAAGAAGCTGGTAAGTATCATCGGTACAGCAGGGTACAAGGTTAGAATTCATACATTCCATGGTTTCTGTAATGAAGTCATTAAACAGTACCCAGAAAAATTTCCCCGTATTATAGGATCACGATCAATTACTGAAATTGATCAAATTGCTCTTATGGAGAAGATAATTAATGATCTTTCTCTTGAATACCTTAAACCCTATGGTGATGTTTTGTACTATGTAAAACCCGCACTTTCTGAAATACGCACTCTTAAGCGTGAAGCTGTTGATGTCGAAGCTTTTAAAGAAAGTATTAAGAAACAAGAGAAAGAGTTTGAGGATATACCCGAGAAGATCCATAGTAAGGGAGCTCATAAGGGAAAGATGAAAGGGGAGTTTGTTAAACTTAGAGATAGTATAGAGAAAAACAAAGAGCTTCTCATTCTCTATGAAAAATATGAAGAAGCATTGGTGCGCGAGAAACTCTATGACTTTGAGGATATGATCGTGGAGGTAGTTAAGACTCTGCAGAGTGATGGTGATCTTCTTCTCATACTTCAAGAGAATCATCAGTATATTCTTGCTGATGAGCATCAGGATGCAAACAATTCTCAAAATACTCTTCTCGAACTTCTCTCCTCATTTCATGAAAACCCTAATCTTTTCATTGTGGGTGATGAAAAACAAGCTATATACCGTTTTCAAGGTGCATCTCTTGAAAACTTCCTGTATTTTAAAAAAATATATCCCCATGCTGTCCTCATAGATCTCGAGGATAACTATAGGTCGACTCAGACAATTCTTAATGCTTCTCATAATCTCATTTCCCATACCTCACTACCACAGGGAGAAGAAAGAAAAAAACTTCAGGCTCAATCAGAGAAAGGTCTAGAGTCTTTGACTGTCTGTCAGTGTGCTCATCCTCACCATGAATATCATTTCATCATATCGAAAATTCAAAACCTTCTTTCACAAGGAGTGGTAGCATCTGATATTGCAGTGTTGTATCGGGACAACAAGGATGCTTTTCCTCTTGCGCATGCATTTGAACGTACTTCAATCCCATATCGTGTCGAGTCTGACAATGACATACTCAAGGATGAGAATATAAAAAAAATACTCCTCATTCTTGAGTGTATACATAATCTTAATCAAGCTGATATCTACGCTCGTACTCTCTTTATCGATTTTTTCAATCTCGATACTCATAAGGTATTTGAAGCACTTCGGATATCTTCTCATGAGAAAAAGAATATTGTTTCAGTAGTTTCAGAATTTTTCCCTGATCTCTCTCGCAAGCTTTCATCATGGTCAAGTGCGGGATTTAACAAATCATTTCTTGAAGTTCTTGAAATTGTAATTAAGGAATCGGGATATCTTGAATATATATTACAGAGTGCTGATTCACTTGAGAAAATGTCTACTCTCGATGCCTTCTTTAATGAAATGAAGAAGATTGCTCATGCTGAGGAGGCATTACACCGTGAGTATACTCTTACTATGTTCATTGAACACCTCACTCGTATTCGTGAGCATGGTATTTTAACTAAGATGAATACAGGTATTGCAGAAGAGGGAGTTCGTATGATGACTGCTCATAAGTCAAAGGGTCTTGAATTTGAATATGTCTTTATCATAGGGGTTAATGATGGTCATTGGGGTAACAAGGTTCATAGAAAGCTTTTCACTACATTCCTTAATTCCCACCTATCTACTGAAAGTCGTATGGATGATGAAAGAAGACTTTTCTATGTTGCCCTTACTCGTGCTCGTAAGAAGGTATATATTTCATACAGCGCTTTTGATGAAAATGGAAAAGAACAATTGCCATCACAGTTCATAGATGAAATACCATCAGAGTACAAAGATATGATTGTTCCTGATACGGTACCTGAGCAGGGGTCGCACTTTCTTTCTAAGAAAACTCCTCGGGGTACTGCACTTCAACACAAGGAATATCTTCAGAAAATATTCCTTGAACAAGGTCTTTCTGTTACTTCGCTTAATAACTATCTCACATGTCCATGGCAGTATTTCTTTGTTAATCTCATTCGATTACCTCGTACGCAAAGCAAGCATCAGATGTATGGTACTGCCATACATGCTACACTTCGAACTTTTTTTGATAAGTATCGAAAGGAAGAAGATATGACAAAGGAAGATTTTCTTGCACTTTTTGAACATAATCTTCATGCAACCCTCCTCTCACCTCATGACTATGAGGACAGTCTTAAGAAAGGGAAAGAATCTCTTGGTGCATATTTTGATACGTATAACGGGACATGGAACAGATCACTTCTTACAGAATTTTCTGTACAAGGAGTTCATCTCACCATTCCTCATCCTCAGGGTGATTTTGATCTACTCCTCAAGGGTCAGCTTGATAAGATTGAATGTATCGATGATGTTCATGTAAATGTTGTTGATTTTAAGACGGGTAAGAAAAAGAGTGATTCCAAGGAAAACTATCATCGACAATTAGTTTTCTACAAGATTCTTCTTGATCGTGATGAGAAGAAACGATTTGTTATGACATCAGGTGAACTTGATTTTGTTGAGCCTGATGCTAAGGGTAAGTTTTCTAAGGATAGGTATGATATATCAGAAGCGGATGTAGAAGCACTTACTACCTTACTACAAGAAAAAGCGAGAGACATATATTCACTTTCATTTTGGGATACCACATGTGATACCAAAGATTGTGAATACTGTACTCTCGCTCAATCTCTCAAAACCTAGCTATTCTTCTCGAGGATTCTCTGCAAGAAGAGCATCGATTGCTTGCTTGAGTGTTTCAAATTGCTGTGCTCCTTCGATACTGATGAGTGTTCCTGTTGGAGTGACCATGATACTTGAGGGAGTTCCCTGTATACCAATTGCAAGACCGTCTTTATAATCTTTTTCAACTTTCTCTTTAAATTTTCCACTTGCAAGACATGAATTGAAATCATCAACATTAAGTCCAACAAATTCTGCGATCTTAGGAAGTTCTTTCTGATCAAGTCCATTTGGTGATGTTTGAGTTACTGCTGGAGTTATATCATAGAGACGATTGGTATATGCCCAGAATTTCTCATTTCCTCCAAGGGCTCCTGCACATTCAAGGGCATATGCTTCATTATGTGCATTAGGATGTTTGTCGATGGGGAAGTGTCGATATATCCACGCAACATCACCTGTCTTTCCATAGGTATCCATAATTTTTTTCATAGTACCATGGAAGATCTTACAGAATGGACATGATGTATCTGAATACTCAACTATCTTTACTCGTGCATTTGGATTACCGAAGATATGATCATCCCCTGATACCTTTTTAAAAGCATCTCCAAGTGAAGCTGTATTTTCATTAGAAGGAACAGGTGCTGGATTTGGTTTCTGAGTCCAGATGACTGCGCCAGCAATGATTGCTGCTGCAATGATAATGGCGGTGGGGATGTTTAAGACTGAAGACCCTCTTGTTTCTTGTGTTTCCATTCTGTGATGATATAGTTATTCTTATAATTACGTAACATAAAGTATATCATATGACATTAGTATTCATAGCACTTGGGGCTTTCCTTGCCACCATAATTGGGGGATTACTTGCTCTCCGTTTCCAAGACAAACTCCATCTTGTTCTTGGTTTTAGTGCAGGAGCATTGCTTGGGGTTGCTTTCTTCGATCTCTTACCTGAGGCTCTTGAGCTTGCGGGTGAGACATTTGATGCAAGTATAATTACTGCGTGTGTTGCACTAGGTTTTGTGGTTTTCATGATGATTGATAGGTTCATTGCTCCTCATCATCATGGAGATGATCATGATCATTGTGAGAATGAACATCATCGAGGAAGACTCGGGGCAGGTAGTCTTTCATTTCATAGTTTTCTTGATGGTATAGCTATTGGTCTCGCATTCCAAGTGTCTACTGCTGTTGGACTTATCGTAACAGTTGCTGTACTTGTACATGATTTCTCTGATGGAGTAAATACTGTGGGTTTGATTTTGAGAAATGGGGGATCAAAGAAGGAGGCATTGAAGTGGCTCAGTATCGATGCCCTTGCTCCTGTTCTCGGAATTATAATTTCTCAATTCTTTTCTCTTGATGATTCAATGCTTGGTATTATCCTCGCCCTTTTCTGTGGATTTTTCCTCTATCTTGGTGCAAGTGATCTTCTTCCTGAGAGTCATCATCGTCATCCTACATTGTGGACTACATGTGCTACTGTTGTCGGTGTTGCTGTCCTCTATATTGCAATACAGGTTGCTGGGGTGTAGAAAAACCACCCCGACGCAAGTTACGTCGGGGTGTTGTTTTTGCTCGGTTGATCTTATTGCATGGGGACTTGAATTCCTGCGGCTCGGATCCGTGCGAGGATTTCTCTCTCCTCGCTTAGGCCTTGAGTGAGGCATCTCCATGCCTGAGATACTTGACTGATTCTCCCTCGATACCCAAAGATTTTCAGGGATGCATATGGGTCTGTCGAACCGAAGACCTGCTTGCAGAAGAACCTCACCTTCTCAGGGATTGTGTGAACATTATGCTTACCTCCGAACAGGGTACGACAAGCTTCCTTGATTGTGTTGTGCCGATAGTGTCGTCGGGGTTCCCGACGATAGCGATGCAGTGTGTGTTTTGGCGTATATCCTCCTACTTTGAGTTTTCTGTGTTGAACAACCATTGCTCAACTTCCGGTATATTACTATACATGGTTATTAAGAATATGGCAAGACTAAAAGGGAAGTGTAAAGGTCATGGCAGAATCAGCTTTCTTCTCCCATGATGCTGTATTGAGTTTTATATCCCGCACATCACCCTTAAGTCCTAGATCTTTGTACTTTAATTTTCCATGTTTAAGAGCATAGTCATAGAGTTCTTTGGTGATACGTACATCTTCTGTACAATATTTTATTATCTTCTCAATTTCTCCTTGCTGCCACCATGTTATAGCTTCAAGACCATGACCACTCTTGTTTTTACCAAGTGTTGCTTCAGCTATGGTATCAAGTTTGATTCTTCGCCCTAATGAATTCTTTACCTCAACCAAGAGATCAAGACTCTTTATCCTCGTAAGATCACCGCTATAGTATTTGTTAAGAAGTGGTATGTCGAAATGATCACCATTGAAGGTTATGAGCATATCGGCCTGTTCAAGGATTGGCCAGAGTTTAGGAAAATCCTCTTGGAGAAAGCTTGAATATGTATCAGTTGCTGAGTCATGAATACATACTACTGATATGTCGAGATCGACAGGGTCATTTGAACCGACATCTTGAAAGAGATTCCTTGTTTCAATATCGAAGGTAATTTTCCTCATACTCTATATAGTTATATCATCTATATTCGTCAGCTTCTCTTCTCCTGTTTCTAGATTTTTAACCTTAAGTGTTCCTGTAGACATTTCTTCATCACCAATACAGATGATGTAGGGAATATGTCGTTTGTCCGCATTTTTAATTTGATCCCCTAGCTTCTTCATTGAGAAATCAAGAACAGTGGAGATGTTCTTCTCACGTAGTTTTTGCCCTACTTCACGTGCAAATCCAAGTACATTTTCATTCATAATACAAATACAAACTTGTGCAGGGGAGACATTCTTCATGTTTTCAAGTTTTCCGTATGTTTCAAGGAGATCTCGAGCAATGACATCACCAGCCCCAAACCCTACCGCAGGTATTTTCTCTCCATCAAAGAGAGACAGGAGATCGTCATAACGTCCTCCGCCAAATACAGATCTTTTGTTTTCAGGGTTTTTGTCGAATATTTCGAAGATTATGCCGGTGTAATAGTCAAAACCTCGCATGAGTGTTTGATCAAAGCGTGCATTTCGTATTCCAAGTTTTTCAAGAGATTGTAGTACGTGTTGTATTTCTTTAAGTCCCTCATGTTCTCCATGTGTTTGTTGAAGATTCTTGGTAAATTCTTCAAAGTTCTCTGAATTAAGAAGAGTTATGAATTGGAGAGATTTGTCCTTAAGTATCTCCTCCACTCCTTGGGCAAAAATTTCCCTACTCACCTTGTGTTTCTTGTCTATGAGTTTAGCTACTCTATGAGCCTCATTGTCATTGAGGTTAAAGACCTCTTTTGTTACATAGTTTACAAGCTTTCTGTTGTTAATACGTATTTCAAATTGATGTTCAGCAAGTCCGTATCCTTGTGTGATCTCTGAAGCAATTTGAATGATCTCAACTTCAGCATCAAGACTTTCCACACCAAATATATCAACATTGAGTTGCCAATGTTCACGCAATCGTCCCCTTTGAGGTTGTTCATAGCGGAAGAGATTAGGTATTGAGTACCAACGGAGAGGGAAAATCAATTCACGTCTCTTTCCTGCAACCATGCGTGCAACAGTGGGTGTCATTTCAGGACGTAGAGTTACTTCTCTTTCACCACGATCAATGAATGTGTATGTTTGTTCATTAACAATCTCTTCTCCTGATTTAGCTTTGTATAGGTCTGCAGGTTCAAGAACAGAAGCTGAATACTCTTCATAGCCATATTTTGTAACAGTTTTTTTCCAGATATTAAAAATCATCTGTTGAACTGACATATCATGGGGATAGAAGTCACGAACACCTTTGTATGGATCTGTGGGTAATTTCATGTCATGATTGTAACAAATATATGCAAAAAGTCATTATTACAGAAAAAAACATAGGGGAAACACCACTTGAATGTTTGGAACGCATGCGTATTTCTCATGGAATTTCTTCCGATACACCCATGACATATGCAGGACGACTTGATCCTCTCGCATCAGGACTCCTTATCATTCTCATTGGTGATGAGTGTAAGAAGAAAGATGAATACACCTCTCTCGACAAAGAATATGAGATTAGGGTACTTCTTGGTGTGGAGACAGATAGCTATGATCTCTTGGGAAAAATTGTAAATGTTATCCCATTTTTTGATGAACAAAAAACATTTAAACCATCGCTCTACCAAGGTTCTTTTTTGCAAGCATATCCTCGATATTCATCCAAAGTTATATCTCTTAAGGAAATTCCTGAAGAAATGCCAGTAAAGGAAGTTGAAATATATGATATTGGAGAAATGGAAAAAAGTGTTGCAACAGGAGAAGATGTATTTCTCTATGCTCAGCAATGTATACAGAAGGTGACAGGTGATTTCCGACAAGTGGATATTCTTAATCTGTGGAATGATTTTAGAAAAAAATATTCTCATAACAAATTTACTATACTTTCACTACGTGTTGTGTGCTCAAGTGGTACCTATATGAGGAGTTTGGCTCACAGAATTGGAAAAGATTATGGCTGTGGGGCTTGTGCTTACTCTATACACAGAGTTCGAGTGGGGAGGTTTAGTCTAGAAGTAGAATAGATCCCATCAAATATAAGAGATTGAAATTGAAATGTCAGCATATGGTAAGGTGGATTACGAATATCAAAATATTCTTACAGTCATTGTTTCTATTGCGTGGAGATTAAAAATTATTTTTGATAATAGTTCTGAACCAGCAATAAAAAGATAGTTTTTATTAGCCTGCCAACTTTGTTGCATTTAGGATGCTAATTCACTTAACGTATATTGACTTATAATGTGTATATGATATAATGAAAATAGTCAAAAAGAGTTCATTTCCAACCGATTTTGCGAATTGTATTAGCGAACTATCGCCATAGCAGAAAGCGGCTCATTCGTGGGCCATTCTCCGTTATGGCGATAAGGTAGCCCTCTAACATGTAAGACAACAAAAACAACATGCTCCTCGAAAGAGACAGCATTCATACTGGAAGGATTCCACGTGAATACACATACATCAGCGTAGTTAAAGAAGTTCATTGAACTCTTGGAACAGAAAGGGGTCACTCTCGAACGTTTCCAAACAGTTCTCGGCAGTGGCATACTGAGCGACGTCTTCGAAAAAAAGGCGACGCTCGGCAATCGCTTCGCCGTTCGGCAAGCTCTCGGCCTTGGCCCGCTTCCGTCTGAACCAATCGTGCTCATCGTTGACTACGGTCAGGCGCTTGAACAGATGATCGCTGCCGGTCGCTACGACTGGAAGAACGACGACATCACCGCCAAGCGGTTTCCGATTGAAGGGAAGGGCACGGTCGAATTCGAAGCCGTCCTATTCCACTTCGATAAGGACATTTCGTCCGAGGACGCCAAGAAGCAGATCGAAGAAGCCGGCTACGAAGTCGGCAAGATCGAGCATATTCTCTCCTTTGGGGCTAACTACCCTGAAGAGCAGGGGAAGTTCCCGATTGTCGGTCTCGGCTCCGTTGGCGAGGTCCGTGGCAGCCGCCGCGTTCCGTACCTCCGCGGGAGCGTTTCCGAGCGCTACCTGGACCTCAATTGGTGGGACGGTGACTGGCGTGCCTACTACCGTTTCCTCGGTGTTCGCAAAAAGGTCTCTCAAACCTTGGTTTCTTGATCCCTCGGGCTTGTCCCTTGGAATCTTGGACCCTTGGTCTGCGGCGTGTGAAGAAATTCACACGCCGTTTCTGTATACCAATTTTTAATATATAATGTTAGAGACAAGTGAAAAATCTAAGGTCAAGGCTTTAGGTAATTTGTCCGCAACCCCTGCGACGAGAGTTTGAACGGCCATGGCTTTTCAAAGAGTGCCGCAGGGTGTTCTCCAAAAAATCAGAGACAGTTGGTGTGAGAAGCTAAGTGATGTTCAACCGATAAATCATATCGGTGAATGAGGTCACGGATTCGATACAGCCTGCGCGAAGCAATCGGCGGGCAGTGGCATGGACGGCTTCTCGCACAAGGCTCCGTTGGCAAGGTCAATGGCAACCGCAACGTTCCGTACCTCAACAGGAACGATTCCAAGCGCAACCTGAACCTCAATTGGTGGGACAATGACTGGAATGCCAACTACCGTTTCCTCGGTGTTCGCTACTATTGCTGTTTCTCCCGGGATTCTGTCTCGGGAGTTTTGTTTTGAAGCTGCCGCTTCCATCCGCCAAGCATCTTGCCAATCTCTACGAAGCGTTCGGACAAATGAGCGTATTTTTTGTTGTCCAAGGCTTTGATTTCCCAGGAGAGCTGCAGAAGCAGTTTGACGAGATCCACTTTGGAGATGCTTTTATTCAAAAACAGTCGCTTTTCTTCGGTATGCGTGTAGCTTGCAAGAAAGGCGTATTCAATGGCCTCAAGGAATAAAATATCAATCTTAGAGCCAATGGTATAACGATTAGCCTTGGGGAAGTGTGTAAGGTGGTCCTGCCAGATTGCGTATGTGTCTTTCAGCTTCAGCACTACAGGAATCAGTCTAATCGGCTGTGTTTTTCCTCTCTCTCTCTATCATTCCGTTCCACGGTTATTTCTGTTTTTAAATTATTCATGATGTACAAACATATCATTTCTTTAGAAAATTTGCTTGAGGCATGGAAAGAATTCCTTAAAGGGAAGCGCAGCAAGAAAGATGTGCAGGAATTTCAGTATAGGCTTTCCGACAACATCTCTGCTCTCCATGCCGATCTCAAAAACAAAACCTATGTGCATGGGGGCTATTATGCATTCAATATTTCCGATCCGAAGCCGAGAAATATTCACAAGGCGAGCGTGCGGGACCGGCTTCTTCATCATGCTTTATATCGCAAGCTCTATCAGGTATTTGATCCACATTTTATCCATGATTCATATTCTTGCAGGAAATGGAGAGGAACGCATCGTGCTTTGAAACGGTTCAGAGAATTTGCGAATAAGGTAAGTAACAATAACACTACTACATTATGGATGCTCAAATGTGACGTGAGAAAATTCTTTGCTTCAGTTGATCATAAGATTCTCGGTAAAATTCTAAAAAAATATATCAATGATCCAGACGTACTTGATCTTATCGAAAGAGTGACTGACAGTTTCATTAGTATGGCAAAAGGGAAGGGATTACCTTTGGGAAATCTCACCTCCCAGTTGTTGGTTAATGTATATATGAATGAGTTTGATCAATTCATGAAGCATGATATAAAGGCAAAGCACTATATTCGTTATGCAGACGACTTCGTAATCATGAGCACGGATAAGGAATGGTTACTAGAAATTCTAGTTAAGATTGATAGTTTTCTCTATGGCCAGCTTGCTTTGAGATTGCATCCAAATAAGGTCAGTATCAAGACATTTGCTTCGGGGATCGATTTTCTAGGTTGGGTGCACTTTCCAGACCATAGTTTGTTGAGGACAATCACAAAGAAGAGAATGTTTAAAGGTTTGAAAGTTAATCATAATAGACATGAAGTTGTACAGTCGTATCTTGGCCTATTAACCTATGGGAATGCCGAAAAGTTGAAGAAGAAGGTCAGAGAGTATCAAGATGGATTGGTAGTCGAATGCATGAAGATAGAATAAAAGCAAAAGTAAAATAGTAATAAAAAATCTTTACTTTTGTTTACCCAGAGGTTGTTGGCGAAACCCGTCATAGAGTGATGTGATAATAATACAATTAAATAGGAGTAACCTAAACCAGTGATAAATTGCTGGCACGGCTCAAAGATCCGATGAAGATACTAAACCCCACGATCAGTAATTTTTAATCGGGCCATATCAGGAAACTAGTATGGAGTCGCAAGACCTGAGGCTGGCGTGGGACTTAGTGTTCCATGCCAGCTACTATTAGCTAGCTATTTTTATGGGAAAATGCAAAAATATATTCTTGGTATAGGAGTTATTTTAGTATCATTAAATCTCTTTGGTGGATATATTTATCTCTACCAAAAATATCAAATGAATTTATTCGATCAAAGAATGAAGTGTTCTGTGCTTTTGTCAAAAACTCAGGAAGAGTTAGATAGAAATAGGGATATTGAAATGTTTAGAAATGCGGGTAGATTATTTGTTTATTATAGCCCCAAATTAAATACTTGTATCTCTGGCTATCAGCTAGATGTATTAAATTTTGAAATAGACGACGATAGAAGTTCTATAAAAAATATTCTTACAGGTGAGACTCTCTTTAATTTCGATAATTACAATGAATATTTAGAAAAGATTGAGGAGCTTACTCGACCATCAATTTTTATGATTGATAAATATTTAAATGATTAATAAAATACTCTTCCAAGCTAAAAGAAATAAAATTGTACTTCTTGCGATACTAGTTGTAATAAGTTTTTATTGGTATTCTCTAAGACCATATTTAATAGTTAAGAAATGCATTCAGTTAGCTAATGACAAGGTCGACAATATTCGTGGTGATCAGACGGATGTAAGATATTTTTTTGGAAATGTGAAAAACAAAATGGCATATCTAATTAACAAGTAAAATGACTCGCCGGATTAGATTATGCAGAAACAGATATGATTAATAGGGTTATTGATTTAGCTAAGCGAGCAAAAGAAATATATATGAAGCGATCCCCGGAAGAAAAGAGATTACTTCTGAGTCATATTTTTTCGAACTCGATGCTAAAAGATCAGAAGGTGGCTTATACACTTACTAAAAATGTAGAGTGTATTACTCAGAGGGTCCAAGAGAAATTAGATAGTGAAAAAGTCTTAGAACCGAACAAGTGTGGCCCTACTAAAGGGCAAAAGGACTCTTTTGAGTCCATCTGTTCTGCTATGTTCTCCTTGCAGGACAATTTTCAGACAATATTTAAGATATGGTTATGTGTAATTTATGCAAGACCTCGTCTATATTAAAATTCGTCATTATCTATGATAATATATAATCTATGAAGGATCTTATTCATAAGAATTTTTTTTTGATCGAGGATCTTTCTTTTGATATTCTATACTCCCTACTTAGAAGGATGTTGTGCCTACCAATTAGATTTCTATGGATAAAAAACGTTGTCGGCTTTGATAAAATTCCTAAAAAGGGTGGGGTTATACTAGCAATGAATCATCAAAGCTACTTTGATTTTCTTTGTTTAGCTGCCGTGTCTCCTAGAAATATACACTTCCTTGCTGCTGAAAAATTTTTCGAGCACTGGTTGTGGAGGTATCTCATGAAGGTAACAAAACAGGTTAGGGTTAATAGATTTGAAACTGATAAAAAGGAGATGCATAATCTTGTTCATGATCACTTAGAACAGAAAAGGGTGATTGGAATTTTTCCTGAGGGGACAAGATCACCGCACGAACATGAAATGTTAAAAGCTTTTACTGGTGTTGCTCAGTATGGACTTTTAAAAAAAGTTCCAATTATCCCCATCGGTATAAAGGGGACATTTTCTGTTATGTCTAAATATGATAGAAGGCCTCATCTAGTAAAAAGAGTAGAGATAATTATCGGGGATCCTATACATTTTCTTGAATATCACAAAAGAAATGATTTGACCCATGTTGATTATAATGCCGTTACTCACAAGGTAATGAAAGAAATATCAATTCTTTCTGGAAAATCTTATCCACATAAACATGATTAAATATAAAAAAGTTGCTTTTTTGGATTTTGATGGAACTTTGATTAATGGTCAAAGTCAGAGATATTTAATTAGATATTTTTTTAAGAAAGACATTATTAGTTTTTTTAGATATTTCGTAGTATTGATTTGGTTTTTATTTTTTAAATTTTTAAATTTCAAAGATACAAAGGGAATATTGGAATTTGCAGTTTCTGGAATTTCTGGAAAAAATAAGGATTACATCTCTCAAGTTTTTGATAATTTTTTTAATTCTGAATGTAAGTGTTTAATATATAGGAATAGTAAAAATTTAGTTAGAATCTTGAAACAGAAAGGTTTTTATGTCATCCTTTTTTCAAGCGCAATTGATGATCTGGTTAACAGAGCGTCTATTTTTCTTGAGTGCAATGAACATATATCAACTAAACTAGAAGTAAAAAATAATTGTTATACAGGTAGAATTGATGGAGATGTTTTGTATGGTAAAAATAAGACAAAGGTATTTCTTGATTATATTTATAAAAATAAAATTGATCTTAACTATACATATGCATTTGCAGATCATTTTTCTGATCTCAATTTATTATTAAAGGTTGGACACCCCATCCCGACTAACCCTTCTAGACAACTGTGGAAATATGCGAATAAAAATAACTGGCCCGTGTTATACTTAGATAATAATGAATCTTTTCAGTATTTCGAGTCTAATATTGTGTCTGAGTAGTATTGCGTTCAGTTTTATTATCTATAGAACAGACCGAACAAATAAAATAAATAAATCATGGTTTTATTCATGCATTTCCTTTTCCCTGTGGGCACTTGGGTTGACCGGTGTGACTTTGTCTAAAATGGAAAGTTCAGCGATTTTTTGGCAGTATTTATTGGATGTGTCAGCAATATTTCTTCCTTTCTTCTATCTTGTCTTTATTTTTAATCTCTTGAAGTTAAAAAAGATATCTATAATCTATCTTTTTGCATTAATTGCATCCGGACTTGCTTTGTTCAGTTTTACTCCGCTATTTAAACACGGGGTAACAGTACTCTATGGTTTTTATTGGATTAAACCAGGTGAATATTATATAGTTTTCCCAGCATATTTTTTATCAGTTGCTGTAATAACTCTGGGGTTATTAATAAGGCAATATTTTATATATAAAAAAGATAGCTTATTAAGATCTCAAATTAGGAATACTCTAATAGCAGGAATTATTGGCTATACTGGTGGGCTTACAAATTTTTTTCCACAATTATTTAGTATCTATCCCTATGGGAATTATCTAGTTATTCTTTATATAGTTTTCATGGTTTATGGGGTTTTAAAATATAAACTTCTTAGTACCAAGGTCATTTCTGCACAAATATTCTCTACTGCTCTTATATTGGTATCTCTGTTTAATCTTTTAAAATCAGAGCAAATTAATGATTGGTTGTTAAATTTTTTGATCCTCCTTCTTATTTCAGTCTTCAGTTATTTTTTGATAAATAGTGTGAATGAAGAAGTAAGAGCCCGCGAAAAAATAGAAAAACTAGCAACTGATCTCAAGGTGGCAAATACACGTTTAGTCGAACTTGATAAACAAAAATCTGAGTTCGTATCATTTGCAACCCATCAGCTTAGAGCTCCTCTTACTGCAATGAAGGGATACACCTCTCTTATGCTTGAAAACGAAATGGGGACTCTTTCAGCTGAGGTTCGCACTGCTATTTCTCGCATTTATGAATCAGCCAAGACTCTAACTTCTATAGTTGATGACTATCTCAATATTTCTCGTATTGAGCTCGGTACTATGAAATACGCTTTCTCGGTTCTCGATCTAAAAGTTATGGTTTCTAATGTTATCGGAGAACTTAAGCCTAATATTGAGAAAAGCGGTCTTGTTACATCTTTTTCAACATCTCCATCAGGAGAATCTGAACGATTTATGGTCCGAGCCGATCAAGACAAACTTAAACAGGTTATAGCTAATCTCATTGATAATTCAATTAAATACACTCCTCAAGGTTCTCTTAACATATCTCTCATTAAGGATACGGATAAGAGAATAATTACATTTAAGATAAAGGATACAGGGGTAGGTATCGCCCCTGAGGTTATGCCGAAACTTTTCTCAAAATTTGTTCGTGCTGATAATGCTAATAAGCAAAATATCTATGGAACAGGTCTTGGACTCTTTGTGGCAAAAGAGATAGTACTGGCTCATCATGGAAAGATCTGGGCTGAGTCTGAGGGGGATGGAAAGGGTAGTTGTTTCTATGTTGAGTTAGAAATGTCAGTATAGTTTCTTTGTCTAATGTTATATTATTGTTACAATCAGAATATGAAATCAAGAGGCTTTTTACACTCATTGAACTTCTCGTAGTTATATCTGTCATATCACTTCTCTCAAGTGTTGTGCTTGCTGTAACAAATACAGCTCGTGAACGTGCACGTATTGCCGCTTCACAGACATTCAGTGGATATAATTTTCGAAATCTAGGTGCTGAAGCAGCTTTTTCTTTTAATTTCGATGAAGGAACTGGTCTTGTAACAAATGATTTCTTTAATAACTATAGTGCAAACCTCATCAATGTTAACTGGAGTGCTGAAACACAAAACAACAAGGGGAGTTCCATGTATTTCCCTGGAATTGGTCCAGGGGCAGGGGCTGCAAATCAATATGTGTATATAACTGGTCCAGGAGGGGTTCCTAAACAGGTGATGGTACCTACAGTTGTTACTGTGTCGGGGTGGATAAAGACAGCAACAGATTCATATGGAACTGTTTTTACCAATAGAGGAAGTAGTGATACAGGCGTTGCGGGTAGTGGTAAATTTGCCTTCCTCATTACCACAAAAAGACTGTATATATATGCAAACAATGGGACGCCGTCCCTCTCCATGATTTCTCAGAAAGCAATTGCTGATAACAAATGGCATCATGTTGCATTTACATCAGATGGAACTCTTTGGATTCTTTATATAGACGGAAAAGAAGATTCTCGAATGGTTAATACCATGGGAGGAACGGCAGGGTGGGGAAGAATTGGGGCTGATGGCGCCTACTACACAACAGGATATCTTGATGACGTTAGTCTCTACAATCAATCCCTCACCTCTTCACAGATTGAATATCTCTACGCACAGGGAGTTGATTCTCATAGGGATTTTGCATCATCTCCTTCATATCGATAATTAATGATATACTAACTTTATGAAAATACTTTTAGCGACAGATCATGCTGGTTTTAATTTAAAAAATGACATAAAAGACTTCCTTACCACGGAAGGTTTTGAAGTTGAAGATATGGGTGCTCACGTTCTCGATCCTGAAGATCACTATCCTGAGATTATGGTCCCTCTTGCTATGCGACTTCTTCAGTCAGAAACAGGTACACGTGCAATTGTTTTTGGAAAATCTGGACAAGGAGAAGCTATGCTCATGAATCGTTTTCCTGGTGTTCGAACCGCTGTTTACTATGGAAAAAATATTGATATTATTAGACTTTCTCGTGAGCATAATGATGCAAACGTTCTTTCTCTTGCTGCTGGTTTCCTTACCCCTGAAGAAGCACGGGAAGCTGTGAAGCTCTGGATTTCAACACCATTTAGTGGTGATGCGCGACATGTGAAGAGAAATACCATGCTTGATACGATAGAATAAAATATATGAAAATAGTACCCGCCATACTTCCTAAAGATTTTGCTGAACTTGAAGAGAAAATAGAATTAATTCACGGAGCTGTTCATGCTGTACAGGTTGATATTTGTGATGGAAAATTTGTCCCTTCTTCAACGTGGCCATACAAGAAACATGATGAAAATTTTGAATCAATCTTACGCGAAGAGAGAGGTATGCCTGCATGGGAAGATATTGATTATGAATTTGACCTCATGATCTCAAATCCTTCTGAAGATGATGCACGAACATGGATATCTGCAGGAGCTGCTCGAATCATTCTTCATGTTGAATCTTCTCCTGATCTCACCCCTGTACTCAAAATTCTTCACGGTCTTGTTGAGGTTGGTATTGCACTTAATATCGACACACCTACATCAGATATTCTTAAGTACAAGGAATATATTCAAGTTGTTCAGTGCATGGGTATTCGAAGAATTGGATATCAAGGTGAAGCTTTTGATGAAAGGGTGCTTACAAAAATACATGAAGTAAAGGAAATATTGCCCGGTATTCCTGTTTCTGTCGATGGGGGAGTTTCTCTCGATACTGTCACAATGCTAAAGGATGCTGGTGTTGATACTGTTGTTGTGGGTTCTGCTCTTTTCTCAAGTGATGATATTATTCACACTATCGCAGAATTAAAACGTATTTAAGTGCTACAATATACGGGTATGTCATTACCTCGTCTAACTGAAGAAAAAGTTCAATTTCTCTTTGAGAAAGCTCTCGATGTACGACGTTCTGTTATACAAATGCTCATCGAGGCTCAGAGTGGGCACACTGCTGGACCTCTCGGTATGGCAGATATATTTGTCTATCTCTATTTCCATGCCTTACAGCATGATCCTAAAAATCCAGCTTGGCCATATCGTGATCGTTTCGTTCTTTCTAATGGTCATATTTGCCCAGTTCTCTATGCTACGATGGCTCATGCAGGATATTTCCCTGTATCAGAACTTTCAACCTTACGAAAATTTGGTTCAAAACTCCAAGGACATCCTCATCGAGAGTTTCTTCCTGCCCTTGAGAATTCTTCGGGTCCTTTAGGTTCTGGACTCTCTCAGATTGTGGGAATGGCATTGGCTGAGCGTATTGATTTTGGTAGAACCTCAGGAAAACAATTTGTTGCTGTAACGGGAGATGGAGAACTTGATGAAGGGCAAAATTGGGAAGCAATTCTTCTTGCGGGTAAAGAGAAGATTCAAAATATTACTGTTTTCATTGATCGTAACAATATACAAATTGATGGATTCACTGAAGACGTCATGCCCCTTAATCCTCTTGGAGACAAATTCCGTGCTTTCAATTGGCATGTACAAGAAGTTGATGGCCATAATTTCCGTGCTATCGATGAGGCATACACACAGGCACTTTCTGTTTTCGACAAACCTTCAGTTATTATCGCAAATACCATTTCATCAAAGGGAATACCTGAGTTTGAACGAAAGTTTGAATGGCATGGTAAGCCACCAACAACTCCAGAAGAGATTCTCATAGCTCGGAAAGCTTTGGGGATTAAGGTGTAGAGAAAAAACTCACTCAACATTAATTATTAAAAGAGTCTCGGTATTGCACAATCTGCTTTGGCACGTTTTGAATCAGGACGTGGAAATCCAACTCTGTTATTTTTACAAAAGATCACCTCAGGTCTCGGACTCAAACTCACAGTCATCTAATTTGTCTTTGTAAACTTGGTGTATAATAGAGGGATGATGCGAAACTTTGAAATCATTTTAAAAATTGCCTTTCTTGCAGGATCTATTGTGTTTCTTTTTACAAAAGATTTTAATTCTGTTGGTTTTCTCATATTTCTCATTGTCTGTGCTGTACTTGGTTGTGTTCTTGTTGTTAACAAAGATTCCAGCTATCACTATCCTCAAACACCTCGTGATTTAGTAATACGAAAGATTGAGGGCATTCTTCTTGTTGTGTTCTCGATAATTACCTTTATCTATGCTTAATCCTCATCAGAAACTTAATTCGAAGATATTTGATACTAATATTGAACAAGTTCCCATTCGTAAAGGATTTGGAGAAGGTCTTGTAATTGCTGGAGACATGAACAAAAATGTTGTGGGGCTCTGTGCTGACCTTACTGAATCAACACAAATGCATCTCTTTAAAAACAAATACCCAGATCGTTTCATTGAAATTGGTATTGCTGAGCAGAATCTCGCTAGTGTTGCTTCTGGAATGGCTGCTATGGGAAAAATTCCCTTCATAACTTCATATGCAATGTTTAGTCCTGGTAGAAACTGGGAACAGATACGTACTACCATCTGCTACAATGACCGACCTGTAAAGATTGCTGGTTCTCATGCAGGTATTTCTGTTGGTCCAGATGGAGGTACTCATCAGGCAATTGAAGATCTCGCCATTACTCGAGTCATTCCTAATATGGTAGTCATTTCTCCATGTGATGTTCATGAAGCCCGTAAAGCAACTATCGCATGTGCTCAAACTCCACACCCTACATATATTCGTCTTGCACGTGAGAAAACACCTGTCATAACGACAGAAGAAACACCCTTTGAAATTGGGAAGGCACAACTTGTTTTTGAACCTCAGAATCATGAACGAGCAGAGATTGGTATCATTGCCACAGGTGCTCTTCTGTACAAAGCCCTTAAGGTTGCTCAAGAACTTGAAAATCAAGGCAAGAAGGTTAAGGTATTGAATCTTGCTACCATTAAACCTCTTGATGAAGATGCTGTATGGAGACTTGCTCATGAAGCTGGAGCCGTCGTTACCGTAGAGGAGCATCAAATTGCAGGAGGTATGGGTTCTGCAATTGCTGAATGTCTTGCTCGAAACTACCCAGTTCCAATGGAATTTGTTGGTGTGAAAGATCTTTTTGGTCAATCAGGTACACCCGATCAACTTCTCGAACATTACGGTATGGGGGAAAAGCATATTATGGAAGCTGTTAAAAAAGTATTGCTTCGAAAAGGGAAGTAGGGTAGAATATTTGTTACATTATGATATTTTCATATGTCACATTCACTAAGCTTGTCATTGCCCGGGAATATATTTCCAGGTCTGGTGTTTGTGATGTATCTCTGTAAGTGATAGATTGCAAAAACGAGTTCTGGAAAAAAACCGGAACTCGTTTTGTATATAGTGTACAAAATAGCTCTTCAACATGAGGTGTATATGCCAATTAATAGTCGTATCTATAGGAGGAAACAAGGAGATGCCTTGGTATCCACTCGGGATTCACAAGGATGGGTTCAGGAAGAGTCTGGTAATCGTGTACTGATGTTTCGATCGCAGTATGATCGAGATGTGTGGCTTGATGGGATGTCATATCAAGCCGAGCGGAGGAAAATTCTTTCAGAATACTCTGTCTTTAAGACACGTCATGGATATTGTCCTGCACAAAAAATCCCTAATTCTGTCGGGTATCAAATGGTTCTTCGCCCGTCACAGCGTAGGGTTCCTGTAGTGTTTGACGGAGGCAGGTGGATACCTCTACGTATATCGCCATAGTTCACCTTCGTTTCAAAGACCGCACGGATTCGTCCATGCGGTTTTTTTATGCTAATCTATCCCTATGTCATTGTTTCAGATATCACAAGATATGGCACCTGCAGGTGATCAGCCAAAGGCTATTAAAGGACTCACCGAAGGGCTCTCAAAGGGTTTGAAGAAACAAACTCTTTTTGGCGTTACAGGATCGGGTAAAACATTTACCATGGCAAATGTCATTGCACAGCATGGTAAACCAACTCTTGTGATCGCTCATAACAAAACTCTTGCTGCACAGCTTGCTCAAGAATATCGAGAGTTTTTTCCTCATAATGCTGTTCACTATTTCGTCTCATATTATGACTACTATCAACCTGAAGCATATATGCCCGTCACGGATACGTATATAGAGAAGGAGGCAATGATTAATGAAGAAATTGAACGTCTTCGCCATGCCTCAACCCAGGCTCTCCTTACAAGAAAAGATGTTATCATCGTTGCTTCAGTATCTTGTATTTATGGTCTTGGTTCTCCTGTTGAATATGAAAAAGTAAATTTAAAGCTTGGAAAGGGACTAGAAATCCCTCGTGCTGAACTGATTCGCAAGCTCATCGATATACATTTTGAACGAACAACAACTGATCTAAGTGCTGGTCAGTTCAGAGCTCTTGGGAATATGATTGAAATTATGCCGGTTAATGAAAGAACAATCTATCGTATTGAGTACGAAGGTAGTGTCATTTCAGATATCATTGAACTTGATCCTGTTACCATGGCTGTGCGTACCACACATACTGTCATCTTCCTTTTTCCTGCAAAGCACTTCATTAGTACTGATGAGCAATCAAAGAAAGCGTTTGAGAGTATAAAGAAGGAATTGGAGGGACGATTAAAGGAATTGGAAAAGGCGGGTAAGAATCTTGAGGCTGAGCGTTTGAAACGTCGAGTGAAGTACGATCTCGCTCTCATTCGTGAAGTTGGGTATTGTAATGGTATTGAAAACTACTCACGTCATTTCTCTGGCAAGAAATCAGGAGAAGCACCTGATACTCTTCTTTCATATTTCCCCCATAAGAAGGATGGCAGTCCTGATTTCCTTACCGTTATCGATGAATCTCATGTGTCCGTACCGCAATTGGGAGGTATGTTTGCTGGAGATGCATCACGTAAAGAGACTCTTGTAGAGTTTGGTTTTAGACTTCCTTCTGCAAAAGACAATCGACCATTGAAATTTGAAGAATTCGAAGAAAGGGTTGGACAAGTTATCTACACCACCGCTACACCAGGAAAGTTTGAGAAGGAGCATAGTGAAAATATTGTAGAACAGATCATTCGCCCTACAGGTCTCATTGATCCTGTCATTGAGGTACGACCTGTTGCGGAGAAGGGGACATATGTTGGTCAGATCTTTGACTTCATTGCTGAAGCTGAGAAAGTCATACGCCAAGGCGATCGAGTTATCGCCACCACCCTTACCAAGAAAATGGCAGAAGATTTAAGTGAATTTCTTAAGGACAAGGGGATAAAGGCGGAATATTTGCATAGTGATATTAAAACCATTGACCGTATTACCATCCTTACTGATTTTAGAAAGGGAAAATTTGATGTACTTGTAGGGGTTAATCTCCTACGAGAAGGACTTGATCTTCCTGAAGTTTCACTCATTGGGATTCTTGATGCAGACAAAGCTGGTTTTCTTCGTTCTGAAACCTCCCTCATTCAGATCATTGGACGTGCTGCACGAAATATCAATGGACGTGTCATCCTCTATGCTGATGTTATGAATGATGCTCTTCGCTATGCGATGAGTGAGACAGAACGTCGTCGCAAGATTCAAATGGATTACAATACCAAACATGGTATTACTCCAAAGACAATCATCAAGAAGATTCAAGATATTACCGATCAACTTAAAACCGATCATGATAAAGCAGTGGCAGAATTGATGAGAATTGATGAAGACATGCTTAAGGTTAATCCAAAGAAACTCCTTAAAGACAAGGAACAACAGATGAATGAAGCTGTGAAGGTTCTTGATTTTGAAACTGCCGCTATTCTCCGTGATGAAATTACTGAAATCAAGAAGAGGGTAGACGTTGAATAGTTTGTGTGGTATATATAGTTTTAGAGAAATAGTTTTCAAAAACAACAAAAACACAACACAAGGAAACGTATGAACTTTAGTAGTTTGATTGCTCTTTATCGTCAGAACAGGGAGCGTTTAGAGGGCAAGATGGATTGGGCTGTATTTTATCAGGGAAATCTGTATGTACCTCTCTCGATCCCACCACATGTGACATCTCTAAATGACTCTCAGGCGGTATTGGATTATCTTTCATCCTGCTGGGGTACAAAGATTGATGCAAGTAGTGCTTCAGTTGGGTACGTGGAGGATACCCAAGGGTACTTCTGTTTCTCTCCGGGATCCAACTATCTACAATCCGATCATCGAATGTACATTCATTGGTCGAGGATTATCTGGGTATAAGCTCATTCCGTTCAACCACACCGCAAGGCTCACCACCTTGCGGTTTTTTGTAGAGTGGAAAACTAACCTTGCTTCACATGAGGTGTGATATAATAGTTGCATGAAAGAAATTGTTCTCATTGCTTTAAGTGACACTACACTTGCAACCCATATCTCAGAAAATCTTGAAGAACATGGGTATGAAGTTGTTTTAGCAGAAGATGGTAATGATGCACTTACAAAGATGAGAGAACTTCTCCCTTCTCTCGTCCTCATTGATACACACCTTACGGGCATGGATGGATATAGTGTTCTTCATGAGAAGAGTTTTGATAAACATATAACTAAAATTCCTGTCGTTATCATTTCAAACTCAGGAAATCCTGTTCAAATGCATCGTATTCCCTCAACACCTACCATTCGTGACTATATAATCAAGACACATATAGAACCAAGTGAAGTTCTTCAGAAGGTAAGTCTCATCATTGGTAATTCTTCAGGAAATGAACTCGATGCAAATTCAAAAGGAGAACCAGTTAAGGCATCGAAAGGGAAGATAATATTATGGGTAGAAGATGATAATCTTCTCAGTAATATTTTGTCAAAAAAGTTTGAAAGTTCTGGATATGAACTCGTTAAAGCAAAGGATGGAGATGAAGCTCTTCGTAAAGTTGATGCACACTCTCCTGACATTATCATTCTCGACATTCTCCTTCCTGGTATGACAGGTTTTGAAATACTTCAAAAAATACGCATGAAAGAACATCTTAAGAAAGTTCCTGTTATGATGCTTTCAAATATGAGTAAGGAGAGTGATATAGAGAAGGCAAAAACTCTTGGTGCTCAGAGATTTGTGGTAAAGGCTGCGGTATCTCTCGATGAGATAATACGAGAAGTAGAAGCACTCATACGGTAATATCTTTACCCAGCTCTCATAATCTGGTATAGTTATAGCCATTTATATATGGCAAAACCCACAAAAAAAACATCACATGAATCTGAGAAGATCATTGTAAAAGGAGCTCGTACACATAATCTCAAGAATATAACGGTTGAGATGCCTCGCAATACCATGATTGCCATTACTGGTCTCTCTGGATCAGGGAAATCTTCCCTTGCTTTTGATACCATTTTTGCTGAAGGACAGAGACGCTATGTTGAGTCTCTTTCTTCATATGCTCGTCAGTTCTTGAAGCAAATGCAAAAGCCTGATGTTGATGAGATTGTTGGACTATCTCCTGCCATTTCAATTGATCAGAAATCACGATCGAATAACCCTCGATCAACCGTTGCAACAATTACTGAGATCTATGACTATCTCCGTATTCTCTTTGCTCGCGTAGGTAAACCTCATTGTCTTACCTGTGGTCGAGTCATTCACCGTATTTCAAAGGAAGAAATACTCACCACCATACTTGGTCAAATATCTCTTCATACGAAAGGAGGAAAGAAAGTTATGGGTGTTGAACTCAATGAAGACAAGGTTCGTGTATATGCTCCTGTTATCGTTGGACGAAAAGGTGAATACTATCAACTTCTCTATGATCTTCTTGGTAAGGGATATGACAAGGTGAAGGTTGATGGAAAGGTTATGAGACTTCGAGAACAAATCATTCTCGACAAGAACAAGAAGCATGATATTGATGTGCTTGTTGATGAACTTTTCTTAAGTGAATTTAAGGACAAGAAACAATCAGAAAATGCACGGGAACGTCTTTCTGAAGCTCTTGAGAAAGCAATTGAAGAAGCTCAGGGACTTATAAAAATAGAGTTTGAGCAGGGAGGTGAGATTGAGGAAAAACTCATGTCAATTAAGTTTATGTGTCCCTATGATGGTTTTTCATATCCTGAAATTGAACCTCGTCTCTTCTCTTTCAATTCTCCATATGGTGCTTGTGCTACGTGTAATGGACTTGGAACTCGAGAGTTCTTTAGTAACGAAGCATGTCCAACATGTAAGGGAGCACGTCTTCGTGATGAGGCTTTGTATGTAAAAATTGGTGAGAAGAATATTGTTGAAACAACTCATCTCTCAATTGAAAAGGCTCAAGCTTTCTTTGAAGAACTTGAATTGACTGATACCGAAAGAGAGATTGCAAAAGTTGTTTTACGTGAGATTGAATCTCGACTTCAGTTTATGATCAATGTAGGTATTGATTACCTCACCCTTGATCGTCGGGCCCATACTCTCTCAGGTGGTGAAGCCCAGCGTATTCGTCTTGCTTCACAGCTTGGTAGTGGACTTGTTGGCGCACTCTATGTTCTTGATGAACCTACCATCGGACTTCATCAGCGTGACAATGATCGCCTCATTAAGACCCTTACGTCTCTTCGAGACCTCGGTAATACCATTGTGGTTGTTGAACATGATGAGGATACTATGTATGCCTCTGATTATATTATCGATATCGGTCCGGGAGCAGGGGTTCATGGAGGGAATGTGGTAGTTTCAGGATATCTTGAAGATCTCCTTACCGCTAAGACAAATCCATCAAACTCTCTCACTCTCGCATATCTTCGAGGAGAGAAGAAGATTCAAATTCCTGAAAAACGTCGTGAACCTAAGGGAAAGATTATGATCCGTGGAGGTAATATATTTAATATCAAAGACTTACATGCAGATATTCCTCTCGGATGTCTCAATGTCATTACAGGGGTATCAGGTTCAGGAAAATCTTCTTTTATGTACGAGATTCTTCACAAGAATCTTCAGGCACGTCTCGAGTTTAGACATCGAACAGCTCAGGTATTCAATTGTGATTCATTTACAGGAACTGAATATCTCGGAAGAACAATTCTCATTGATCAGAGTGCAATTGGAAGAACTCCACGATCAAATCCCGTAACATATACAGGCGCATGGCAGCATATACGAGATCTCTTTGCTGCATCTGCAGAAGCTCGTGCACATGGTTGGGGACCTGGTCGCTTCTCATTTAATGTAAAGGGAGGACGCTGTGAAGCATGTCAGGGTAATGGAGAAATTGCAGTTGAAATGCATTTCCTCCCTACTGTATATGTATCATGTGAGGTGTGTGGTGGAAAACGATTTACAAAAGAAACTCTTGAAGTTAAGTACAAGGGAAAGAATGTGCATGAAATTCTTCACCTTACCGTAGAAGAGGGTCTCGCATTTTTTGAAGATATTCCTGCAGTATATGATCGTCTCAAGACACTTGAAGAAGTTGGACTTGGATATCTTAAACTCGGGCAATCAGCAACGACTCTTTCAGGTGGTGAGGCACAGCGTGTAAAGATATCATCTGAACTCTATCGAGCTCATCTTCAGAAAACTATATACCTTCTTGATGAACCTACCGTTGGTCTCCACTATGAAGATGTACGTAAACTCATTGAAATTCTCGAGAGACTTGTACAGAAGGGAAATACTGTTGTTGTCATTGAGCACAATCTTGATCTCATTAAATGTGCTGATTATGT
>JACCDZ010118927.1_pt1 | contig 55840 bp, 57 predicted proteins | sample 7449551 | NCBI WGS metagenome assembly JACCDZ01 (sample SAMN15323452, study PRJNA562643) | freshwater metagenome | isolation source: river surface water | place: USA:Blue River Watershed | collected 2017-08-18 | reverse complement strand
CGGCCTCGGCTAATCGCGGACTCGAGGTGCTGCAGTGGATGGACGCGCGTTCGATCGCCGAAATGATTGCTGCCGAGCACCCGCAGATCATCGCGATCGTTCTGTCGTTCCTCGACTACGACGTGGCGGCAGACGTTATGCGTTTCTTGCCCGAGACGTTGCGCCCAGAAGTGCTCTCCCGTGTGGCCTCGCTCGAAACGATTCAGCCGACGGCGATGGCGGAGCTCGAGGCGATCATGAAGCAACAGTTCTCATCGAACTCGTCGCTGAAGTCCTCGAGTGTGGGTGGTGTGAAGGCCGCCGCCAAGATCATGAACTACGTAAAGACCGATATCGAACAGTCGATGATGAAGCGACTGAGCGAGAAAGATGCGGATCTTGCGCAGCGTATCCAAGACAATATGTTCGCGTTCGAAAATCTGTCGGGTTGCGACAATCGCAGCATCCAGACGCTCATGCGAAACGTCCCGAGCGAGCAGCTCATGGTCGCTCTCAAGGGCGCAGACGATCTCGTCAAAGACAAGTTCCTCTCGAACATGTCGGCGCGTGCCCGCGATATGTTTGTCGACGAAATGGAAGGTCGAGGTCCGTTGCGTCTATCGGAAGTGGAAGAGGCGCAGAAGCAGATTCTGCGTACCGCGCGTCGTCTATCGGACGCCGGCGAAATGATGCTCTCGGGTCGCGGCGCCGATTACGTATAAGGACGACTCGACATGTTCAAGGCGGCTACGCCGTTCGTCGCTTCTGAGACGTTGCGACGGCGGGACAACGACGGTACGGCAGCGTTTGCGGCGCGGCACTTCGCCATTCGTCGTGCCGGTTTCTTGTTGCGTGAGCATGCCAAGCAAATGGCCGCGCCCTCGCAATTTGCGAGCGACATCGCGATCATCACGTCCGCAGACGATATTCCGGAAGTGATGCCTGAACTGAGCATCGAACCCATCGGTGATGCGTCTGCGGAACAACTGGTTGATTTGATGCCGCTCGAGTCAGCTCCGAGCGAAGAAGAGATCGCAGCAAAAATCGCTGAAGCTGAGCAGCGTGGGCGTAACGCAGCACTTGAAGAGATGGCATCGGCACTCGATGCAGCCATGCTCGCGCTCGATGCGGCGGCAAGAGAGTTGGCGGAGAAAAAGGCCTCGTTAGAGCGCGAATTGGTCGTTCCCTTAGCACGTGCGAGCCTCGATATCGGAGCTCAAATCGCTAGGCAAAACCTGCAGAGTGAAGAAGGGCTTGGCCGCTATCTGCAAGTCGTGCAGGCAACGCTCGAGGAATCACTCGACTCCGCCCTGGGAGAGGGGCAAGTGGTTATCGCTCGTTTGCATCCTGAGGATGTTGCTCTACTTGAGCGAGCGAACGAGCGTCCGACGAATATCCGATTGCAGGGGGATCCTTTGGTCGCGCGCGGTGGGGTCATTCTGGGCGCAGGCGATAAAGTGATCGACGATCGTTTCGAAAATCGTGTGCGTGAAGTGCGCGAAGCGGCATTAGCGGCGGCCGCTGAGGTTATGCGAGACGCATCATGAGTTCAGGTTCGTTGCTCGAGACTTTGCAAAATCGGCTCTCGAGCACCGAGATTTCCGCTCCTTCCGTTCGCGGTGTGTTGACGCGAGTCACCGGTATGATTTTGTCGGCGCGCGGAGTGCGCGCCCCGCTTGGCGCGTATTGCGAGGTGATGGCCGAGCAGGGGGAGGGCATCGTCTGCGAAGTCGTTGGCTTTCGCGATGGCGAGGTGATGTTAATGCCTCTGTCGGCCGTGCAGGGTTTGCTGCCGGGCACGGCGGTGCGTGTGCTCACGTTGACGGCACGAGTTGGTGTGGGTGCAGGTTTGCTTGGGCGCGTCGTCGACGGAATGGGTGAGCCGCTCGATGGAGGTCCCGCCATCGTTCCTGATGTGTTCGTGCCGCTTCGAGGCGAGAAAAAGAATCCGCTGCATCGTGCGGCTATCACGGCACCACTCGATGTGGGTGTGCGTGCGATCAATACCTTTCTGACCGTCGGTCGCGGCCAAAGAATCGGGCTCATCGCTGGTAGCGGCGTCGGCAAGAGCATGCTACTCGGCATGATGACGAGATTCACAGAAGCTGACGTGATCGTCATCGGCATGATCGGCGAGCGTGGTCGTGAAGTACTCGACTTTGTGCATGAAACTCTCGGTGAAGAGGGTCTCAAGCGATCTGTCGTGATTGCAGCTCCCGGCGATCGGTCGCCGGTCGTGCGTCTTCGCGCGACGCATTACAGCTGTGCGGTTGCTGAGTATTTCCGCGATCAGGGAAAGAACGTCCTGTTGTTGATGGACTCCTTGACTCGAGTCGCACACGCCCAGCGCGAGGTGGGTCTCGCAATCGGTGAGCCACCGACGACCAAGGGCTATACACCGTCTGTTTTTTTCTTGATCAACGAGCTTGTTGAGCGCGCAGGTAACGTTAGCGCAGCGGGCAGTATCACCGGTATTTATACGATCCTCGCAGAAGGCGATGATGCCAATGACCCCATCGTTGATGGAGCGCGCGCTATCCTCGATGGTCACGTGTTGCTCTCACGCGATATCGCTGCGATGGGTCAATATCCAGCGATCGATATCAGCGTATCGGTTTCGCGCCTAGCAACCAAGTTGATCTCGGGTGAGCGCCGTGCACTCGTTACAAAATTCCGAAGGTTGCTGGCGACTTACGAGGAAAATAAGGATCTCGTGGCTGTCGGTGCGTATCGTCAGGGGACAAATCCTGAACTCGACGAGGCCTTGCAGCGTCGAGCTGTGTTTCGAGAATTTCTCTCGCAAGACGCCGATGAGTCGGTGTCTCTCGAGCAGGGCTTTCATCAGCTGCAGTCGGTACTCGGATGAGTGATCGCGCGGCAAAGCGCGCTGCGCGACTACAGCGAGTGGCGCGAATCGGTGACGCGGTCGCCAAAGCATCCGAAGCGATCGTGGCGCAGCGTCGCGGCGAGCTCGCGGTGCAAGAAGAACGTCTGAATGTCGTTGAAAACTATTGCCGCGACTATGCCGAGTCGACTCGCCGACAAGAGACGGCGGGACAAAATATTGTGACGTGGCGTAACTACCGAGATTTTTCCGGTTGGTTGTCGCAGATGTCGGTGGCCCAAAAGAACGAAGTTGCCCAAGCGCAGTTCTTCGTCGATGCGGCTCTGGAAGAGGCGATGCAAAAGCGCAATTTCGCGCGCGCTCTGGAAAATGCATCCGAGCGCGCCGCGAGCGCTGCGGCTCGTGAGGCAACGCAGCGCGAGCAAAAGGCGATGGACGCACTCGCGCGGCCCATGCCCGACGGGTTGGCATCCTAGTTGCAAATACCGGTGTAGTTAAATTGCACCGGCAACGTTTGGCACCATGTCTGGCACTTCTGCACTGCTGAATCTGCTCGAAGGATCGGGATCTGCCCTCCTGAATGCGCCCGAAGCGACGCAAACCGGGGTCAGTGAGGCCGATTCGTCTTATTTTGTTGCTTTAATGAAACAATATGAGGGTGTTGAGCCCCTGGACGACGCCGTGCCCTCGAAAGAGCGTGATCCGGCCTCGGAGTTGCTCGGCAACGGCTTGCCGATGCCGCTGCCGGTGGCGTCGATGCCACACCCCGTTTTGGGTCTCCCTAGCGTGCCTACCGACATCCCGGCAGACCTAGCCCTGCGGAGCGTATCGGCGCCGCCACTGATGGCGCCGCCGCCGGTCATGCTGCCGCCGGCAGTCGAAGCGGAAGCGGATACACGATTGGAGGAATTCGCCGTCGGTCTTGGGATCGACCGCGAACTCGCTCGCTTGCTGCTGCGGGAGACGGGTCCTGCGCCACAGCCTGTGGCTCCGGCTGTGCCGGTGCCGGTGCCGCTGCCGCTGGCTTCGCCCACCGCTCCGTTATCAGACCCGGCAACAGCGACGCCGCTTACCCAAGAGCCTGGTCTAGCGCTCGTTAGCTCGCCACCCGCTCATTCGTCGGTTGCTTCGAGTGTTCCAGCCGCGCCGGCGTTAGTTGCCCCTGCAGCCGAATCTCGTTCGATTGAGATATCGCGGACGATGGTCGGTAGTGCTCCGCGCGCGCTGGGTGATGAAGACGTGTTGAGATGGCGCGCGTTCATTCATCGCTCAACCTCGGTGACGCAGGAACTTCCTCAAGAAGTCGCAGTTCAAGCGACGATCGATGAACTTGTGGATCCCCTATCTGGCGCACCCCGTCGCGGCCTGAGTGAAGCGGATTTTGCCGCTGCGACGGCCTCACTGCGCGGTTTTGCGTTGGAGCGACGCCAGATCGTGACAACGACGGCAACGGCCGTCAGTTCAACGATGCTCAGCGGTGATAGCCCGGTCGACCCAGCCGTGCTGCCGATGACGGGCGGTATGCCGATGAATGCTGCGGCAGCGCCGAGCTATGCCCTCGGCAGTCCGTTGGCTGCGCAGCCTGATCCGCTCACCACGCCGCTGCGCGTGCCGGATCCGACTTTGCAGCACGAGCTTCGGGCAGAGCAGTTCGCTGAACAAGTGGGCCGCCGCATGTTGCAACAGATTCGCGAGGACCGCTGGACCGTGAATTTGCAGCTCGATCCGCAGCGTTTGGGCCCGATGGACATCGAGCTTCAGCTCGAGGGTAACCAGGTCACCGCTCAAGTGGGCGTCGCGAATGCTGAGGTTCGCAACCTGCTTGAGGCCGCCTTGCCTAAACTACGCGAGTCGCTGGATTCGGCGGGGCTAAACTTGGCGAACTGGTCGTTTGCTCAGTCTGGCGCTCGAGAGTATCGAGAGTTCGCGCAACAGAGTGCCGTAGCGGCACGAAAGGTTGCGACGAGCACCGCCGATGTGGCGATTGAGGACGGGAATTCGCGCCGAGTGTCGGATGAATCGGCCTCGCGCGTGGTGGATGTGTACGTTTAACGATTTGACTATTCTGGTGTAGCACTATGGCTGACAAGAAAGACGACAAAAAGAAGGCTCCGGATGCCGCTCCCGCCGAAGGCGAAGAGGGCGCTCCGAAGAAGAAATCGAAGTTGCTGCTCATCATCATGGTGGTGGTCGGCGTGCTCGTACTCGTCGGTGGGTCAGTGGGCGCAACGCTGTTCCTGACGGGATTCTTTGATCCGAAGCCCGCTGCCGCTGCGGGTGCCGAGCACGGCGCCGACGGACATGCTGCGGATGGTCATGCCGAGGGTGAGCACGGCGCGGAAGGCGAGGCGGGTGGTCCAGCGGTTCCGGATGGCCCGCAACTGCAGACCAAGGAAATCCCTGAGGGCGAGCGTTTTGCAGCCACCTATAAGCCGATCGAAAGAGACTTCACGCTAAACGTGCCAAACTCGCGCAAGTTCGTGCAGTTCAAGATCGCCTACAAGACCTTCTACGGCGAGAAGATCGTGGAGCGTGTGACGACCCACCAGATTGCCATCGAAGCGGCGATCATCGGTACGGCCGGTCAATACAGCGAAGAAGAAATGGTCTCTGTCGATGGTCGGGCGCGATTAGCCGCTGCGTTGCGCGACGCCATGAACGACGTGCTGATTCGGAACGAGGACTTCGGTGGCATCGAAGAAGTGATGTTCACTCATTTCGTGTTCCAGTAACTCGTCTCTCGATAGCGAATAAGATCATGTCCAATTCAGGTCAAGTGCTGACGAGCGACGAGGTGCAGGCTCTCGTCGATGCGATGGCGAGCGGCGAGGTCGATGTCTCGCCGGATACCGCCGCGTCAGCAGCACCCGCCGTACAGGCCTACAGCCTCGTTTCGACGGATACCACCTCGCGTTCGCAGTTGGCTGCGATCGAGATGATCAATGATCGTTTCGCGCGACAACTTCGTGGTGGGTTGCTGAACTTGCTGCGCCAAGCGGTCAAAGTTTCGATCAATCCCTTCGAAGTAACGACCTTCGGCGCGTACATACAGAGCGTGCCATCGCCTTGTAGCGTTAACATCGTGCGCTACCCGCCACTGCGTGGGTATGGGCTTGTGACGATCGACCCTTCGGTCGTTTATGGCGCCGTCGACAGCTTCTTTGGTGGTCGCGGCTCTGGATCTGTCGAGCCCTCTGCGCAGCGTGGGTTCACGCCGACCGAAGAGCGCATCATTCAATTATTGCTCGATACGGTATTCGAAAATTTGCGTGAGGCTTGGGCTCCGGTCTACGGCTTGGGCACCGAGTACGTTAGTCGCGAGATCAACCCGGCGTTCGCTCAGGTCGGTGAAGAGAAGGAGACGGTCGTCGTCTCTCGTTTCAACATCGAACTCGGCGCGGGCGTGCACGGCGTTGTGTCGGTCATGTATCCCTTCTCGGCTCTCAAACCAATCCGCTTGTTGTTACGCGGCCGTTTGCAGTCGGGCGAGCGTGATGAAAAGCTGGCAGTACGCTGGGCGAATCAGCTTCAGGATGCCGTGAGCGACACCGAACTCGAGTTGACGGCTCAATTGGCCACGTTGCGTGTTTCGGCGGCAGACTTAGCGTCGATCCAGCCCGGCGACACGATTTGGTTTAAGCCGCCCGAGGCTGTGAAAGTCTTGGTTCAATCAACGCACCTCTTCGATGCGGAGTACGGCACAGCGAATAATTCAGTTGCCGTTCGCATCAGCCAGGTCGTACAACCGGCCGAATCCTCAGCGGCATTCGCGATCGAGCCCATTGGCGATCACGCCAACGATTCAGAGCATTCTTCCTCTTCTCGTAGAAGGTCGGCCGGCAGGTCGGCAAAGTCAGCAGGAGCATCAGCAGCATGAGCGACATATCCATGGGAACGATCGCGAAAGCGAATGGCGAGGGCGACGCCGCCATGCAGCTGGATCTCATCCAGAATGTCGCGGTCAGCATCTCGGTCGAAGTCGGTCGATCCTCTCTGCGCATCCGCGACTTGTTGCGTTTGGGGCAGGGCAGCGTCGTCGAACTGGATCGCGTCGCAGGTGAGCCCCTTGATGTCTGCGTCAACAATACGGTGATCGCGCGAGGCGAAGTGGTGCTCGTCAATGAGCGTTACGGTATTCGATTGACCCAAGTGGTCGATCCCGAAGATCGCGTCAAGCATCTTTGATCTGACATGGATCCGGTGCGCTACATTTCGGCCATCATTCTGGTGGCCGCACTTTTGGCATTGGCGATTTGGGTGCTGCGTCGCTTCAACGTCGCCGGCGTCGGCGTACCCTCCCGTCTGAAAGTGGTCTCTCATCTAAGCGTCGGCACACGAGAAAAGTTGCTGGTCGTGCGATTCGGCGACGAAGATGTGCTTCTCGGGATTACGCCGCATTCAATCACGCGTTTGGGAGCGGCTCCCGCGGGCTCGGAAAACGTCGATGCCGATAAGTTTCGCGCGGAATTGGAGTCGCGATCGTGAAGCGTTATTTCTCTGGACTGCCTTGGATCTTATTGGCGTTCGCGATGATACCAATCGGTTTGGCGCAGGACGCCGCCTCGATCGAGGTGTTGCGCGCTGCACCGGTCGCCGGTGGCGGCCAAGCCTACAGCTTGACCTTGCAAGCCTTGGGGTTGGTGACGCTGCTGACACTGCTGCCTGCCATCGTCTTGTCGATGACGGCCTTCACGCGCGTCGTCATCGTGCTTGGTTTGCTACGTCAGGCCATGGGCACAGCATCGACGCCACCGAATCAGGTGATCGTGGGGCTTGCGCTGTTCATCACTTTCTTCGTGATGGCACCGACTTTTGACGAAGTGCAGCGTGTCGCTTTGACGCCCTATGTCGAAGATAAGATTCCCTTCGAGGAGGCGCTCGATCGCGGTATCGTGCCTATGAAGCGCTTCATGTTGGCGCAAACGCGTGAATCGGATCTCAAGTTGTTCATGGATCTCGGTAAGATCGAGGCGGTACAGGAGCCGTTGGCGACGCCGCTGCATGTCTTGTTACCGGCTTTCATCACTAGTGAGCTTCGCACTGCCTTCACCATTGGATTTTTGATTTTCATTCCGTTCTTAGTTATCGACCTGATCGTCGCTAGCGTCTTGATGGCGATGGGCATGATGATGGTTTCGCCCATCATGATCAGTCTGCCATTCAAGCTCTTGCTCTTTGTTTTAGTCGACGGGTGGGCTTTGATCGTCGGCTCATTAGCGGCAAGCTTCGGAGCGCCTGGCGCATGAACGACGTTCAAGTCATCGATTTGGCCCGCGAGGCGATTTGGCTCGGCGCCATCGTCGCCGGTCCCATTCTGCTGCTCGTGTTGGTGGTGGGTGTTGCAGTCGGCATTTTCCAGGCTGCGACGTCGATCAACGAGATGACCTTGAGTTTTTTGCCGAAGCTGATCGCTGTCACGCTTCTGATTGCGGCGCTCGGAGGTTGGCAGCTCCAATTGCTGGTCGATTTTACGCGACGTATCTTCGAGCGAATACCGGATATCGGGGGATGATGCAGTGCTCGAGCTCGGTCAATTCGTGCTCAGCTGGATGGAGTCGCTCCTGTTGCCCTTCACGCGGGTGACCGCGTTTTTTTTGACGGCCCCCTTATTCACCCAGATTGCAGGCAGCACACGTATTCGACTGATTTATGCGCTGGCGTTGTGCGTATTGATGTTGCCTGCGATGCCCACCTCCACCAGTGCGCCGCAGTTGCCTTTCGGCGAGCCGAATTTGCTCACGCTACTCAGCGAGGCCTTGATCGGTATCTCGATCGGGTTGGTGTTGCAGTTTGTGTCGGCTGCGGTAGTGCTCGCCGGTGAGCAGATCTCCATGTCGGTCGGTATCGGGTTTGCACAGTCGTTCGATCCATCAATCGGATCAACCCCTGTCTTGTCGCAATTCTTGAATCTGATTGCGCTGTTGATTTTTATTACTGCCGATGGGCATACGGTTGTCATTAGTATGATGACGGAGAGCATCCGCGTATTACCACCTGGTAACTTTAGTTTGCTTGACATCCAGGCCTGGCTGGATTTCTCCAGCATCATTTTTCGCGGTGCGGCGCTGTTAGCGGCGCCGTTACTGCTCGCGCTGCTCGCTGTGAATATCGGTGTCGGCGCTTTGTCGCGAGCAACGCCATCTCTGAACGTGTTTGCCGTGGGTTTCGCCGTCAGCTTGATTGTTGGCTTCGCACTACTGTTCATTCTCATGCCCGTCATCGGCGAGCGAATGACGGAGTTGTGGGGCATGGCAGAAGCCTATATTCGCGCTCGTCTGCTGGGGCAGGGCTAGCGCCATGGCAGAAGATGAGGGACAAGAAAAAACAGAAGAGCCGACCGCCAAGCGCTTGCAGCAGGCGCAAGAGCGAGGCGAACTGCCGCGATCGCCCGATTTCGGTGGCGCGATGGTTGTCATGGCGTTGTGCGCCATGTTGATGTTCCTTGGTGGCGACATCGTGAATGACATGGCTGGCCAGATGAAGCAGAGCTTTAGTTTTACTCGCGGCCAGCTCGACGATGTTCAAGATCTGCCGATGACGCTCGGCATGTCCATCTTCGCAGGTCTTTGGTCGGTCAAGTGGTTATTTCTGGTGGCTGTCGTCGTTGCCTTATTCGCGGCGTCAGTCAACGGAGGGTTCCATTTTTCTGGTAAGGCTGCCGCGCCTAAGGGTTCCAAGCTCAATCCGTTGAGTGGATTGAAGCGAATGTTCGGGCCGCAGGCCCTGATGGGTGTGCTGCGTAATCTTTTGAAGTTTGTCGGAATCGCTGGCGTACTGGTGTTGCTGTTGTGGCAACGACGTGAAGAAATCGTGGCGATGTCGCGAGATGCTCTCGAGCCGATGATGGTGCACGGGGCATCGCTCGCGCTAACCATTTTCACCTTGGTCTCTGCGGTCGTCGCAGCAATTGCCATTCTCGATGTGCCATACCAGCGATGGAACTACTTGCGACGCTTGCGTATGACCAAGCAAGAAGTTCGTGACGAGATGAAGGACATCGAAGGACGTCCTGAGGTCAAGCAGCAGATCCGTCGTAAACAACGCGAGTTGAGTCGCGGGCGCATGCTCGACAAGGTCAAGCAGGCGGATGTCGTGATCGTAAACCCGAGCGAATTCGCCGTCGCACTCGAGTATGACGAGGAGCGCAGCAGCGTCCCGATCGTGCTTGCCAAGGGTAAAGGTGAGGTCGCTCGCGCGATCAAGGAACGTGCAGCCGCCGCGGGTGTGCCTGAAGTGTCTGCGCCACCGCTCGCGCGTGCGCTCTATTACACCACTGAGATCAATGACCCCATACCAGAGGGTCTTTATCGAGCCGTCGCCGCGGTGCTCGCGTACGTCTTCCGTTTGAGCGCGCTGTCGGGAGACCTGCAGCGGCCAGAGTTCGCGGCTCCTGAAGTGCCAGACGATTTCCGCTATGACGAGAATGGTCAGCGTCCAACGGATAAGAAAACGTCCAACGGATAAGAAAACATGAGCAAGAACAAAATCCCACGGTGGTTCGGTAAGAACGCGGCCACTGATGTCGTGGCTGCCCTAGGCGCTACCGGCATCGACAGCATCGTGATGGCAACGGGCGACGCGGCCTCGTTGTCACAAGTCTCGCGTGAACTGGTTCGGCGTTTGCGCGACTTAGGTGCTCGAGTTGAGTTTTATCAAAGAGGCGATACCGATGCGGCAATCCATGCAGCGAACAAGCTGCTCGCGGATGTGCCAGTCGATCAATTGACGGCGGCGCGTGCCGATGAGGCGCCTCGACTCTTACTGATCGATGGTGCCGAGCATCTCGAAGAATCAGAGCTGATGACGCTACAGCGCTTGTGTCGCGCGCTGCGCGGCTCGACGTTTCGCGCCGTTTACTTCTTGAAAGCGGATGGCGAGATTGGACTATCCGAGCCGCTTCAACGTCTGCTGCAGACAAGTCCAGTCTGGTGGGTTGATGGCACCGCACCGCTCGACACTCAAGTCATCGAGGCTGAGGCGCCTGCGCAGCGAGAGCCCGTGTTGACACAAAAAGCTTCGGAGCCAGTGAAAACGCCAGAAGAGAAGGCGCCGGTTCAGAGCGAGCTCACCGAGAGAGAGGATGTATTGACAGCGCTCGCAGCCGAGCGCGCGCGTGAGCGCGGCTTCGATGCGACGCATCGACCTTGGTGGGCGCTTTACGGAAAAGCTGCTGCGATGCTCGTTGTAGCGGTTTTGTTGGTGGCGGGTGGTTGGTTCGTACAAACCCAGCTGACTCAAGATGATCGTTTACGTGTCTACGATTGCGGCGTGTATCCGGATGAGGCCACCATGGATGTGGTTCGCGAGCGCCTCGGACGAACAGTGCCGACACGCGTATTACGCGAACAAGATAAATGGCGCTTGCAAGTTGGGCCATTCGAAGGCGCTGCTGATGCGGATCGTCACTTGAGCCAGCTTTGGGGCGTTGGCCCGTGCCGAGTGAATCCGTCGATTGTGCCGAACGCCAAAAAAGGGTGATTTCAATGAACGATAAGAAAAGCACGGAAGAGCAATTTCGCCCGGATGAGCACGGAATTGTGAAATCGACGAGTAGCGGGCCTCAGCGGATGAGTGAGTTCGTGAACTCGGCGGTCTCCGATAGCGCGGTCAGTCGTGCTGAAGTCGAGATTCAAAAGAACGAGGTCTACGTGGGTGCCTCGCCCGAAGCCGTGCCCAATGAGGTCTTCGTTGGTCACACGCCAGAACCTCTGAAGCTCGAAGAGAACAAAGTTGACGCGTTGCAGGAGACGCTCGCGAAGGCCGATGCGATCGTTGAGAGCTTTGAGCAACGCCAAGCCAAGCTGGCTGAAGTTTACGATCAAGCCGAAAAAATGCTCGAGGAAGTCTCGCGAATCAAGGAAGCATTGACCTTCGATAACAAGCTTCGCGAGCGGATTGAGGCCACCATCGCACGTACCAAGAACCTACGTCGCGGCGTGCAGCGCTGATTAGCGCTGAGTCAAATAGGATGATTCATCATGAGTGAAGAAAAGAAATCCCAGGAAAACCCGGGCGCCGAAAAAGCCGATGCTAGCCCGCTCGAGACGTTGACCTCGCTCGTTCTCGATGCCGCGGATGCAGCGAATGACAGTGCGCAGGTCACGAGCGAGGCGCTCGCGCGATTGTCACGCGTCGTCGCTGCCAACGAGGAAACGACCAAGGCCGTACGTAACGCGCCTGCGATCCTGGGCGCCGTCATTCTGGGTATTGGCATCGTGCTCGCGATCGTCATTGCGATCGTCTTCCGTGATATCTCGGCCAAGAGTGATGCGTTAGTCGCTGTCATGAACAACCAGGCCGAGCAGATCGAGGCGCTGGAAGGCAGTCTCAAGCGATTGGCTCAGTTTGAAGAGGTTCTCAAGAAATACGAAAAAGTCGCTGAAGATACGACTCAGCGAGCCATGGTGGTTTTGCGTGAGCAAACCAAGGCGGATCGCGCGGCGATGATCGATCTTGAGAGTCGTCGCTTGAAGGAGATTCTTGGGACTGCGCGTGAGGATGTGGCGGCGCGACCTGCGGCAGCCAAGGCGGAAGAGGCGGCTCGTGCAGCGGTGATCGAACGATCGATCGCCAAAGCCAATGAAGCTCAAAACGCGAATCTCGATAAGGCGGTCGCTCGACTCGATGCGCGCATCAACGAGCTGATGGTCGCCGTAAAAGCCATCAAGCCAGCCGCATCAACGGCCGGATCGTCTCGAGCAGCGGCTCTGACCGATGCACAAGCGCGTGAACTTAAGAAAACCGCTGAGGATGTGGCGACGCTGCGTAAAGAAATCGCGGAACTGCGCTCGCTACTCGAGAAGAAGTCGCCGGAGTTACAGGGTGGCGTGCCAGCGTTTCGCAAGCAGACCGGTAACTGATCTGTCGTAATGAAATCGCGATAGCCGAGTCGCGTGCTGCCTTAGAGTGGAATCGCGATGCACTCTTCGGTGGCACATAGCTCGGCGCTTCCCGAGACCACTTGCAGCTCGCCATCTCGCTCGGGATTGCTGCCGGTAATGCGCGCCACTGGCCAGCTCTCAAGCGTGTTACCCGGCACGCGCGGTACGAGTAACAAAGTCTTGTTGGCCTTAGCGCCGCGCACGCCCTGCAAGTCGAGCGCGAGCTTGCCGCCGGGATTTTTTACTAACTGAAAGCTCAAGGGCATGCAGGCGAACTCATCGAGCAGCTTGCGTGTGCCGCGCTCGAGATCCTCGAGCGTTGATCGCAGCCACTTGGCATCAGCCGCCTCGCCTTGATACGGGCGTACTTGGACGGGGATGCTGGCCGTGATCTCATGTGTGTTGCCAGCTAAACGTGCCGTAACGCCGAGTTTACGCGGCGTGCGTATCCAGTCGGTCAACTCACGATGACCCTGCGTGACACCCGCAAACTCCGTCTCGACTTCAACCGTGGCGATTCGTTCGTCGCTCGCGACTTCGGATAAATGCGTGCCCGGATGGGATTCGATCAGTTGGCGCAGACGCTTTTCGCCAAGATCGGCGAGTCTGGCACGCTCGTTCGCGGACCAAGCCGGATGGGCTTCGGCCGCAAGCCAGCTCAAGCGAACAGGGCGACTCCAGCCTGCTTTGACGGCAGGGGCCGGGGAGAGGCATTGGGTCGGCTGAGTGCAGCGTGCCAACGCATCGTCAGTGACTTCGTTCTGCAAGCAAGCCTGCCACTGCGCTGCGCGATCGAGCAAATCATCTTGAGTCTCTGCAGCCAATGCAGAATTCGCAGCTAAGCTCGAGAGTGCCGCGACGACGGCGAGTCGGATCGGTGTACCACTCATCGAGCGGCCGTCGCACTACGGAGTCGAGCCAGCTCGACGCCCGGCAGACGTAGCGTTGTCTGGTAGGTGTCGTTACCAAGTGGCTCGATACTGATGATCTCCACTCCCTGCAGTCGCCCGTTGACGCGCGTGCGCGTCACATCATTCTGTAGGCGACTGTCGTCGATCGCACTCTCGCTGCCGAAGTTCACGCCAAAAACAAGTTCGGCCATATTCCGATAAGCATCGATGCGCGAAGCGCGAGCGGCCATTAGGCGACGTTGCGCGACATCGGTACTCGGTTGCGCGGTGATCGACGCATAGCCGACAGCGATCAAATCTTCGGGATATACGGGCGGCACGGCCGGCGCCGCGGGGGGTTTCCGTGGCTTGTCGTAGAGTTTCGCAAACAAAGCTTGGGCGCGTTGGAGCCGGCGGGGCTCGGCCGGCTTGGCCGGCTTGGCCGGTGCCTCGCTAGTCGCGGCCGATACGGTCGTCGCTTCAGGGACAACCTGTTTAGGGCTGAGTTGGGTCGTCGAGGTCACCCGGGTGCAACCCGAAAGCGCCAATAGCCCCAACCCCAACGCCAGGACGAATCGATGTGGTGCCATGGATACGCTCGTTAGCAAGGGTTCCCTTCCTTAGTCGACCCCGCCGCGCCGCCCTTGAGGGGGATGGTTTTTCCGTATTGGCATGTGGGTTGCATGCCACAACCCGGGGATCGGTAAAGTCGTAAAGACCTTGCCGGTCGACAACGTAACTTATTGAGCAGATTGAATTTTACTATGGCGTCGATGCCGTTTGCACTGCCGTCGAACCTTCGACAATGGGTCGATAGGGTGCCGCTACAGGCGGTCGCTATCCCCTTGGGCTTCCTGTTGCTGCTCGGCATGCTCATCCTGCCGGTGCCGACGCCGCTGCTCGACCTCTTCTTCACGTTCAACATCGCACTCTCGCTCGTCATCATCTTCTTGTCGATTTCAGCGGCGAGACCACTGTCGTTCTCGGTGTTCCCCACGGTTTTGCTGTTTGCCACCCTGCTGCGCCTCGCTCTGAACGTCGCCTCGACCCGCGTCGTGCTGAGTGCCGGTCATGAGGGACCTGACGCGGCTGGTGCCGTGATCGAAGCCTTTGGATCCGTGTTGGTCGGCGGTGACTATATCGTTGGTCTCGTTGTCTTCGCGATCCTTGTGATCATCAACTTCGTCGTCGTGACCAAAGGTGCCGGTCGCGTTTCGGAAGTGACCGCGCGGTTCACCCTTGATGCGATGCCCGGTAAGCAGATGGCCGTTGATGCCGATCTTGCCTCGGGACTCATCACGCAAGATCAAGCGCGCGCTCGTCGTAAAGAGATTACCTCAGAAGCGGATTTCTACGGCTCGATGGATGGTGCCAGTAAGTTCGTTCGCGGTGACGCCATCGCCGGTATCTTGATTCTATTCATCAATATCATTGGCGGCGTACTCGTTGGCACCTTGCAGCACGGTATGGCAGTCGGTGAGGCGATGGAGCGATATTCAACGCTCGCCGTCGGTGACGGTCTTGTCGCCCAGGTGCCCGCACTTTTGCTGTCGATCGCAACGGCGATCATCGTCACGCGCGTATCTGGCGAAGAGACGCTGCACGATCAAACGACGAGCCAGTTCAACAACGTCGAAGCCTGGTGGTTAACGGCGGGGATTCTTGCGCTCCTTGGCATCATTCCGGGTATGCCGCATCTCGCTTTCTTGGCGTTGTCAGCCGTCACCGCCGCAGGTGCATGGCTGTTGACTAAGAAAAAGCGAGCGACGGTGGCAGAAGCCAAAAAAGCGGAAGATGCTCCGGCGCCGCCGCGCGAACTGACCTGGTCCGATGTTCAGCAAGCGGATGCCATTGGCCTCGAAGTGGGCTACGCCTTGGTGGCGCTGATCGACTCTCAGCAAGGCGGTGCACTCGTGACGCGCATACGTGGTATCCGCAAGAAGCTGACCTATGAACTTGGCTTCCTGATTCCACAAGTGCACATTCGCGATAACCTCGATCTGCGCCCCGAGGCTTATCAGATCATGATCAATGGTGTGGTGATCGGTCGTGGCGAAGTGAAGCCGACTCGCGAATTAGCCATCCACTCAGGGATGGTGCACGGCGAATTGCAGGGACTGCGGACCAAAGATCCGACCTTCGGTCTCGATGCCGTCTGGATCGATCCGGCTCAGCGTGATTACGCCCGTTCGCTGGGTTATACCGTGGTCGATGCGAGCACGACGATCGCGACGCATCTCAACAAGATCTTGCAGGATCAGTCGCATCTGCTGTTGGGTCATGACGAGACACAACAGCTCGTCGATAAGCTCGCCGCCGCGGCGCCGAAGCTCGTCGAAGAATTGGTACCGAAGAAGCTGCCGATCGGCACGCTGACACAGGTGCTGCAAGGCTTGCTCGCCGAGGGTGTGGCGATACGCGATTTGCGCGGCGTTCTCGCGGCGCTCGCGCCGATCGTCGAGAAAGTACAAGACGTCGAAGAGCTGACTGGGGTGGCGCGCATCGCGCTCGGACGCATGATCGTGCAGCAGTACGTGGCTCATGGTGAAGAGCTGAACGTGATGACGCTAGCACCGGAGCTCGAGCAGGTATTGCACGGAACGGTGCGCCGCGGCCAAGGCGGTAACGTACCGATCGAACCCGAGTTGGCAGAAGGTCTGTTGCGTTCTGTGAATGCCGCAGCCCAAGAGGAGCTCAACTTAGATCGTCCGGCGGTGCTCGTGACATCGCCCACGTTGCGACCATGGTTGTCGCGCATCCTGCGTCCGCGCGTGCCGGGCTTGGCAGTGCTGTCGTATTCGGAACTACCTGAAGATACGAATCTGAAAGTTACTCAAAGCATCACGGTGCAAGCGCGCCAGGGTGTGGCGGCCTGAGGATATTGAGACATGCGTATTGAGCGAGTCACAGCAGATACTTTCAGCGAAGCCAGTGAACGGGCTAGGCAGGTTTACGGCAGCGATGCGCTGATCCTCTCGACGAATAAAGTTGGGAACATCACCGAGCTGTTGGTCTGTGTTGAAGCAGACGACGATGGCTTCGTACCGGCGCCCGGTTTTCGAGAAGAACTGAGTTCGCAGATCGCCAAAGTATTGCCCAAGCGAGCCGATACGGAATCGATGGCTGAGTCGCGTGTGTCGACTGCGGAGACGCGAAAAACACCAGCGCCGTCGGTGATGCCGGTCACCGCTTCAGCACCAACGGCAGTCGATGGATCGGCCCTCGTGAAGGCGATACGTCAAGAACTGCAAGCACTGGAGAAGCGTCTCTCTCATACAACGGGTACGAGCACGCTGATGCGAGAGCGGATGGCGCTCTTGGAGCAGGGCGTGTCGGCACAATACGCGACGCGATTGCTCGATCATGCTGATGACATCGGTGCGATGGCGCAGCAAGTAATAGTTGATCTTTCGCTCGCTCCTGGCGAATCCGTGTCAGGTTGCTGCATCGTGGGGCCGGCGGGTGCGGGCAAGACGACGCTGGCGATCCAGTTGGCGATCGAGACGGGTCTGGTGCAATCGTGGCGCGATGTTCGTCCGGGTAGCCGCGAACGTTTCTTCGCGATGACGGATCGCGCGGGTGTCGAAGCAGGCTGGGGTACGAACGCGCCTGCGCATGCCGTCATCGATTCTGCCGGCGTATCGCTCGGTGAGTTGCAGGAAAAGTATCAAGACACATCGTCTAATCCGCGTTTGATTTTGGCACTGCCAGCCACGATATCGCGCAGCGAAGCGCTGCGGTGGCTGCAATCGTCGTTACCCATCGCTGGCGTGATACTGACGCATTGGGATATGGCACGCTTGCCACTGGGCTTGCTGACGACGATTGCCGAAAGCGGTAAGTCGTTGTGGGCTGTTGCGAGTTCTGCCGATCCGAGCGCTCGCATACAGCCGCTGGATGCCGAGGCGATCAAGCAGGGTCTAGGCCTTATACTCCAACTCGCGTTGTCGCAACCTCAAAACGCGACGGAGTAACGAGGCATCATGGAAAACACACGCACCAAGATCATCGCGGTTTCGAGCGGCAAGGGCGGAGTCGGTAAGACTTTCATCAGCCTGCAGCTCTCGGCAGCTTTGATCGGTTTGGGTAAGCGTGTGGCCTTGTTCGATGGCGACTTGGGTTTGGCTAATGTCCACGTATTGCTCGGCTTGAAGCCGGAGTTCGATATCGCGGATGTGGTGGCTGGTCGCAAGACTTTGCAAGACACGCTGCTGCAGGGGCCGCTGGGTTTGCAGATCATCCCGGGATCTTCTGGTCAGCGCGATATGGCGGAGCTCGATGGACGCGGACTCGCGCGCGTACTGCAGGGGCTCAATGACCTTGCGCCGAAACCGGACTTTCTACTGATCGACACCGGTGCGGGCATCGGCACGCATGTGACGACCTTGGCGCGTTTAGCCGATTCGCTGATGGTCGTGATCCGTAATGAACCGGCATCTCTCGCGGATGCGTACGGGCTGATCAAAGTGATGCACGGTGATTTTGGTTTCCAGAAATTCGAGATCATCGTCAACGACAGCACCAATGCGAAGGCGAGCGAAGCGGTCTTCACGCGGCTGAATGAGGTTTCCGTTCGATTCCTGGGTTTGCCGTTATCGTTGGCCGGGATCGTGCCGCGCGATGAAAGCGTCGCGATTGCTACGCGCCGTCGACAACTGCTTGCCGAAGCATCCGAGATCACGCCTGCTGTGGCAGCGCTGCGTAAGATTGCGGCGAATCTCGCCGCGTTGCCAGCGGAGCCGGACGCACCCGATTTTCTGCTCGATAGACTCGGGCCTAGTACCAAGGCGACGCTCTCATGAAGCGTCGCGACTCCTACGAATCGGTGGCTGACTGCACCGACATCGAAGTGGCCGGAATGCCCGATGTCGCTGCACACATGGGTCTCGTCAAGCGAGTCGCATCGCATTTTCGTTCACGTTTGCCGGCGGCGATCGAACCTGCAGATCTTATTCAGGCAGGTATGGTCGGCTTGATCGAGGCGCTGGCCGCTTATGATCCTGAGCGTGGCAATGATTTCGAAACCTTTGCCAAACTCCGCATTCGCGGCGCGATGCTGGATGAAATACGCCGCGCTTCATGGGCGCCGCGCAGCACGGTCAAAGTTGCGGTCGAGGCGCGTGAGGCTGAAACTCGTATCGCCAATGCGACGGGTAAGGCACCGACTCATCGCGAAATTGCAACAGAAATGGGTCTCGATATCTCGCGCTATCACACGCTGCGAGGCCGTAACCAAGGTTTGGCTGAATCGACGACGCTCGAAGAAATTGACTTTGCAGCCGAGACGCCATTACCGGAAGACGAAGTCGATGAGGAGCTCGTCGTGCGCGCGCTCAAGGCGGGGATTTCTGAGCTCAACGAGCGCGAGAAGCTCATCGTTGCGCTTTATTACGATGAAGAACTCACCTTAAAAGAGATCGGCGCCGTATTGTCAGTGAGCGAATCGCGCGTGAGTCAGCTGCTGACGGCTGTCGCTAAGAAACTTCGCGGCTGCATGGAATCGAGCAGAACGCCGCCGCCGACTCGGGCGGTAGCCGCCCAACACGCCCGCAGCTGATCAAGCTAGCGGGCGCCGCTGAGAGATCACCCTCAGCGTTGCTTGACGGGAATACGGCTCGCCGAAATCTTGGCGGCCCACTCGGCAGGTCCGCTTTGATGCACTGACGTGCCATTGGCATCGACGGCAACCGTCACCGGCATATCCTTCACATCGAATTCGTAGATCGCTTCCATCCCAAGATCTTCGAAAGCGACAACTCGCGAAGACTTGATTGCCTTGGAGACGAGATAGGCTGCGCCACCGACCGCCATGAGATAAGCGGCTTTGTGCTTGCGAATGGCTTCGATGCCCGCAGGGCCACGCTCAGCTTTGCCGATCATGGCAATGAGACCGGTCTCCGCCAGCATCATCTCGGTAAATTTATCCATTCGCGTGGCGGTTGTCGGTCCTGCGGGACCGACCACTTCGTCGCGTACCGGGTCGACTGGGCCTACGTAATAGATAACGCGATTACGGAAGTCGACTCCGTCGGGCAGGCCTTTGCCGCTCGCGAACAGATCGGCGATGCGCTTATGTGCGGCATCACGCCCGGTCAGCATCTTGCCGTTCAGCAGCAGTCGGTCACCGGGCTTCCATGAGGCGACTTCAGCCGGCGTCAGCGTATCGAGATTCACTCGGCGCGATTCTGCTGAAGGCGCCCAGTCGACTTTTGGCCAGCGGGTCAGATCCGGCGGATCGAGCTTGGCAGGTCCCGAGCCATCCAAGGTGAAGTGCAGATGACGTGTCGCCGCGCAGTTCGGAATCATCGCAACCGGCTTCGATGCGGCGTGAGTCGGGTAGTCGAGAATCTTGACGTCGAGAACCGTCGATAAGCCTCCGAGGCCCTGCGCTCCGATGCCCAGTGCATTCACCTTGTCATGTAGTTCGATGCGCAGTTCTTCGACTGCATTTTTGGGGCCGCGTGCTTTGAGCTCCGACATGTCGATCGGATCCATCAAAGATTCCTTGGCCAGCAGCATCGCTTTTTCGGCCGAACCCCCGATACCGATGCCGAGCATGCCGGGCGGACACCAGCCCGCACCCATGGTCGGTACGGTTTTAAGCACCCAGTCGACGATGGAATCGCTGGGGTTCAGCATGACGAATTTCGCCTTGTTTTCAGAACCACCGCCCTTGGCGGACACGGTAATCTCGACCTCATCACCCGGCACCATCTCGACATGCACGACAGCGGGCGTGTTATCGCGCGTGTTCTTGCGCGTGAAGGCGGGGTCCGAGACGATCGAAGCGCGCAGCGTATTGTCAGGGTGCAGGTAGGCACGGCGGACACCTTCGTTGACCATTTCGGTCAGCGTCAGCGTTGCATCCCAGCGCACGTTCATGCCCACTTTGACGAATACGACGACGATACCGGTGTCCTGACAGATTGGCCGATGACCCTCGGCGCACATCCGTGAGTTAGTCAGGATTTGTGCGATAGCGTCTTTCGCTGCCGGCGATTGTTCGAGTTCGTACGCTCGACCGAGAGCTTCGATGTAGTCCATCGGGTGGTAGTAAGAGATGTACTGAAGCGCATCGGCGACGCTGTCGATGACATCTTGCTGCTTGATCGTGCTCATGGTGCGGCTCTCCAGTGAGTGAATCGTTATTTTAACCGGGCTCACGATGACCGGGGCAGTCGAGCCGCCAACGCGTCACGTCGTCGAGGTTGGCCGCGCTCAGTGATCCACCCCAGACACAACCGGTATCGAGAGCGAGGACGTTAGCGCGCTCGAGCAGGCCGAGTGTCGACCAATGACCGAAGATGATTCGACTGTCTTCAGTGGCCCGTGGTGCGATATCAAACCAGGGTAACCAGCCATCTTTCTGAGTGCCGGGGGCGCCTTTCATTTTCAGATCGATTCGACCATCGGCATGGCAGTAACGCATTCGCGTCAGTGCGTTGATGATGAAGCGCCAGCGGGCGAAGCCTGCGAGCGAGGGTGACCAGGATCGAGGCTCGTCACCGTACATGTTCTCGAACAGTGCCTTAGGATCCGTCTGCAATTGCTGTTCAACCTCGGCTGCCAACTCGAGTGTCTGCGTGGGCGACCACGCAGGGATAACACCGGCGTGAACCATGAGGTCGGATCCATGAGCGATCGCAAGAGGTCGAGCGATCAGCCACTCGAGTAAGGTGTCTCGATCCGGTGCCTGCAAGATGTCATCGAGCGTATCGCCCTCGCGTAATGGCCGTTTGCCATCGCCAAAGGCGACTGCGAGCAAGTGCAAGTCGTGATTGCCGAGTACAACCCTGGCGCTATCACCGAGTGAGCGAACGAAGCGCAGCACTCCCAAGGAGTCGGGGCCGCGATTGACAAGGTCGCCCACAAACCACAGTTGGTCCTTTGCCGGATTGAACTTGCAGAGATCGAGGAGTGTTTTGAGCTCTGTGAGGCAGCCTTGAACGTCGCCGATGGCAATTCGACGCATCAGTGCAGCATGCCCGGCTTGGCGAGGCGAAAGGCTGCGATCGGTGCGTCGAACTCCGTGTCGTCCTCAGCCCGCATTTGATAGCTGCCTTGCATCGTGCCGATCGGTGTCTCGATGATCGCGCCGCTCGAGTAACGAAACCCTTGCCCCGGCTCAAGTAAAGGCTGCTCGCCGACGACACCTTTGCCGCGAACCTCCTGCACCTTCCCATCGCTATCGGTGATGATCCAGTGGCGCGAAATCAATTTCGCACTCACCGTGCCGGTGTTGAGGATCGTGATCGTGTAGGCAAATGCATACCGATTCTCATCCGGATCTGATTGGCTCTCGATATATTCGGTAGCCACTTCAATTTTGATGCTGTAGCGATCATCCATAGCTGCACGCTAGCGAGACGGAATGAGCTGCGCAAGAGCGGCGAACTCGCTCGGTTTCAGTGTTTCAGGTCTTGCCGAGGGATCGATCCCACACGATTCGATCGCGGCTGCATCGAGCCATTGCCTGACGGCATTACGTAACGTCTTGCGTCGTTGAGAAAAGGCAGCCGTTACGAGTTGTCCGTAGCGTGCATCCACGGCGAAAGCCGGTTCGCGCCGAACCGTCAGGCGAGCGACCGCAGACCACACTTCGGGTGCGGGTCTAAACGCGCCGGGACCGACATCGAAAAGATGTTCGGCCTCGACCCAGGGCGCGAGCATCACGGTGAGTCGTCCATATTCGCCGCTACCGGCCTCAGCGCAGATACGCTCGATCACTTCGCGCTGCAGCATGATGTGCAGGTCCAAGATCGCTTCTGACGTTTTCAGTAAGTGAAAAAGTAGCGGCGTCGAGATGTTGTAGGGCAGGTTACCGATGATCCGCAAACGATGCTGTTTCGCCTCGGCGAGCGCAGCGAAGTCGAACCGTAGCGCGTCCGTCACATGTAAATGGAGCCCTCGACCGCCGAAGCGTTGCTGAAGATCGGCAGCCAGATCTCGATCGATCTCGATGGCATCGAGTGTCCCTGCGGCCTGCAGCAAATCTTCGGTGAGCGCCCCGCGCCCCGGTCCAATTTCGACCAGTGGATCGCCGGGCTTCGCGTTGATGGCCTCAATGATATGCGCGATGACGCTGCGGTCATGCAGAAAGTTTTGACCGAAACGTTTGCGAGCGAAAACCATCAGCGACGTTCGACGAGTTGCACGGCCAGCTGTACGGCCGCAGCGAGACTGCCGCTATCCGCGCGACCAGTGCCCGCTAAAGACAAGGCCGTTCCATGATCGACCGAAGTCCGAATGATCGGCAATCCGAGTGTGACGTTGACCGCTGCGCCGAAGCCAGCATGCTTGAGTACCGGTAGGCCTTGATCGTGGTACATCGCGAGAATGGCGTCATATCGCTCCATTTCGCGCGGCACGAATGCCGTGTCAGCGGGGATAGGGCCGTAGGCATCGATGCCGAGGCGCTTTGCGTCCTCGATCGCGGGCGTGATGACGTGAATTTCTTCGTCACCGAGCAGACCACTTTCGCCGGCGTGGGGATTCAAGCCGCAGACGGCAATTCTCGGATGCGCTATTCGCCACAGTCGCTGCAGATCGGCATGCATCACGCGCAAGATATTGAGGACCTTGCTGCGTGTGATGGCATCTGGCACTCGCCGCAGCGGCAAGTGGGTTGTCGCGAGTGCCACGCGCAAGCCGTCCGCCACTAACATCATGATGGGCAGGGGTGTGCCGGTGCGCTCGGCCAGATACTCCGTGTGGCCCGAGAACGGCACGCCGGACTCAGCGATCACGCTCTTTTGCACCGGTGCCGTGACCATCGCATCAAAATGACCGTCGCGGATTCCATCGAGGGCAGCATCCAGCAGACCGATGACGTAGGCCGCATTGCGTACGTCGAGTTCACCCGCTCGTGACGGCACGGCGAGTGCACGATGTTCAATCTGCATCGGCAGAAGCGTAGGGTCGATCCCGATCGCATGACTACGCTCTTCGAACAAAGCGCGATCGACGAGGCAGGTCAGTTCGACGTCGTGCCCGAAGTCTTTAGCGATTTGTGCGCATAACTCGGGACCGATACCGGCGGGTTCGCCCGAGGTGATGACGATGCGCGGACGAGGTCGTGCCGTATCGCGGTCAGCTCTTGATGTCGACATAGGCTTCGTCGCGCAGACGACGCAACCAGAGCTCCGTTTCTTCGTCCGCTTTGCTGCCGCGCAGCTGCAGGAAGGCACGCTGACGCCGCAGTTCGTCGGTGCTGTCGTACTGACGCTTACCGAGCAATTGAACAATGTGCCAACCGAATTGCGTGCGGAACGGTTCGCTGATTTCGTTTTCGCGCAAAGAGGCCAGCATCGCATCGAATTCCGGCACGAACGTGCCCGGCGCCGTCCAGCCGAGATCACCACCCTCGGCGCCCGAGCCCGGATCTTCGGAGAGCGTCTTGGCCAGAACCGCGAAGTCCTCACCTTTCAGAATACGTTCGCGGACTTCACGAAGGCGTTGTTCGACAGTCGCGTCGTCCTGAATCTCGGTGGGCTTGAGCAGGATATGACGAGCACGCGTCTGTTCGATCACCACTTGTTGATCGGCGCCACGCACCTCGTTCAGACGCACGATGTGATAACCCGAAGGTGTTCGCAGTGGCGCGCTGATTTCACCGGGCTTGAGACCGACCACGAGATCGGCAAGCACCGTCGGAATTTCGGGACCCCGGCGCCAACCGAGTGCGCCACCCTCGAGTGCCGTTTGGCTATTGGAGTAAGCGACGGCGAGACGGGCAAAGTCCTCGCCTTGACGTGCACGCTTAACCACGTCTTCGGCGCGACGCGTGGCCTCTTCGAGCTGCTGCGGCGTCGCTTCTTGAGGTACGGCGACGAGGATGTGTGAGAGGTTGTATTCGTTGAGCTCGGAGGGTCGAGACTTCTGCTTCTCTAGAAACTGTTCGAGTTCCCGCGGCGACACATTAATGCGCTGGATGACATCGCGCTGCTGCAAGACCTGAATCGTCATTTCACGACGCACGGTTTCGCGATAGGCGCCGTAGTCGACACCCTGCGCCGCTAGCGCGGCAGGGAGTTGGGCGAGACTGATGTTGTTGCGCTGGGCGACTTCCGCCAGAGCCTGGTTGAGGTTCTCGTCATTGACTCGAATGCCCGCGCGTTGCGCACGCTGAATTTGCAGCTCTTGCAAGATGAGTCGCTCGAGCACTTGTTGCCGCAGTACGTCGGCGGGCGGCATCTCGAGGCCTTGTGCCTTGAGTCGCTCGCTCACCAGTGACATCTGCTCTTCGAGTTCGCTGCGCAGCACCACGCCATCGTTCACGACCGCGGCGACACGATCGAGCATCACTCCCTTATCCGAGAGCGTGCGATTTTGGGCAGTGGCGGAGCCGCTGCCGATGACGCAAAGCAAAGCCGCGATGGCAAGCCACGAGTGAGGGCTGGAATTCATGAGGTAGTTCCGCGAAAAATCAACGAGTTACGCCGGTCGACGAGTATCCTCGAATTGCCTGCTCGAGGAAAGCGTCTGCTGAGCTTCCGACACTGGCCAAGCCGTTGAGTTCCAGCTGCAGATAGATGCCAGTATCGCGTTCCCCGGTGCGCGTCGATACGAACCGTCGGCCGACGAGTCGTAATCGCCAGCAACAGGCTTTGTATTCAGCACCGGCGAAGGTCTCGAGACTCGAGCGGTCCTGCAGGTCGTAGACCATGCGACCGAAGGCGTTCCAACGTCGACTCACCGGCCAGGCGCCGGAAACCTCGCCTTGTTCCAGTCGATCATGCTGATATCGGTAAGCAAAGTTTAAGGCGCGTTCCGCATCCGGTCGGTATTGGAGTCGAACCTGGCTACGCTCCTGACGACTGTCCAGCGAGTTCCATTGCAAGCCCATATTAACGTTCCATGAACGCCACGCTGCGACTGACAGCTGAGCGAACAGGTCAGACTCGTTGCGTCCCGTCAGAGGTTCATTCGGTAAGCGTACTCGCGGCGTATCGAAGTAGAAGGTTTGGCCGACGGTGGCAGCCAGTTTTTGGCGACCGCTCTTGCCGTCGTAGATGCGTGCAGTCGTACCGACACTGATCTGGTTGGCATCCGAGACGCGATCCGCGCCAACGTACCGCTCCGTTCGAAACAGTTGTACGAAATCGAGATCGGGAATGCCGGTATCGAAGATCGGCAAATCGCCTTGATCTCGCCAAGGTGTCCAGAGATAGAGCAGTCGTGGCTCGAGCGTAATGCGGTTATCGTCTACTGACTTTGCACTTCGTTCGAGAATGAGGCCGGCATCGAGTGCAGCGAAGGGCAGTGAGCGTGAGGGTGATGTCGAACCGCCCTCGCTGATGCCATCGAGCTCGTACCGCGTATAACGCCAGCCAGCAGACGGCTGCACGTAGTAACCGGGTCCCGACCAATCGAGTCCGATCCGGGGTGCTAGATCGAGTCGCCATCCCGTCACGCCGATCTCACGATCGAAGTTGACGAGCTCGCTATCCAGAGACCAGGCAAGCGGAATGCCGGAATTCTTTGAGCCGCCAGTACCGCCGAGAGTCAAGCGGGGAAGTTGGGCATACGGCAACTCCGAGACGTCGAGTTGTCGATCGATCGTCTGAAACTGCTGGAATTCACCGCGAAAGTGCCATCGGTCGTCGCTGTAGCTGACTTGCGCGATACGCTGCAAGAAAGCGGTGCTCGTGCCTTCGGCGCCCGCTGCAAAATCTTCGAAATACTCGGCGTCGCTGACGCTTTGGGCGTTGACGTCGAGGCGCCATCGATCGCCGAAGTCGCTGCGGTGTTGGGCTTGCAGCCAACTGCGATCCATTCTTCTAAGCGAATCAGAAGGCAAGTAGTTGAGTCGCCATTCACCGCGGTGTTGGCGCGTGAGATATCGAAACCGGGAATCGACATCGAGTCCTCGGCGTCCATACAGCGTGGGAACGAGCGTCAAGTCGTAGTTGGGCGCGAGATTGAGATAGTAGGGCACTGCCATCTCAACACCGCCGCGGGTGTTGTAGCCGAGATTCGGAAACAGAAAGCCGCTCTTGCGCTGATCGCCTAAGGGAAATGAGAGATAGGGAAGGTACAGAATCGGTACCCCCAAGAATTCAATCGAGGCGTTGCGACCACTCCCGTTACGCGCGGCGGTGTCGAGTGTGATGTCGCTCGCCTTAATTCGCCAATCTGGCAGGGCCCCTGGTTTCGCTTCTGGGCACGTGCTGAACCAAACATCCGAGAGCGACACTTTGCCATCGAGCCCGATGCGGATCGCATCGGCAGCGCCACGAGCGGGTCTTGCCGGTAGTGCGAATGAACCATTCTCGATCACGGCACCGTCGGCGGGCTGATAACTGCCGGCCTGACCGCTGGCCTCGAGCGTGCCATCTGAATAGCGAAGCTCGCCATTGATACGGAATCGACGGCTCTTGGCATCGTATTCGACATCTTCGGCATGGAGTCTTCGCTCACCTTGGCGCAGATCGACATCACCTTGTAGCGATGCATCTCCATCGAGGTCGAGCGTGGCGCCATCGCTCTGCACCTCGATCGGCTCATCAGTTCGAGCGCTAATCGGTGGCGCCGCTAGCTCGGCTGTCGCGGACTTGGCTTGGCGCAAAGCAGAGGGTGCCGGACAGAGCGGTGGGCTCGCCGTCTGCGCATAGGTAACCTGCAGCGTTGTCGCGACGAACAACGAAACGAGGCAGAGATGGGCGTGCAGCGGCGGCATCAGGGGGACCATTATAATGATCGTCCCTCATCGACCTACGGAAATCCCCCCAAGGTGTCCGACATTCGTCTTGCGCTGCTCGCCGACTGGCTACGCCGTGATTTGGCTTTGCCCGTCGAGCGGATTGAGGTCGCCTCGGCCGATGCCAGTTTTCGTCGCTATTTCCGCATTGTTCGCGAGGATGGCCGGTCGATGGTGGCGATGGATGCACCGCCGGAGCACGAGGATGTCGGCCCGTATCTGCACATTTCCGGCCTACTGAGCTCCATCGGTGTTCATGTGCCCGAGATTCACGAGGTGGATCGCTCGCGCGGCTTCCTGTTGATGGAGGATCTGGGTTCGACGCCCTATTTGTCGGCGTTACAGCATCGCGAGCGTGCGCCGGCACTCTACGGGGACGCTATGTCGGCCTTACGTTGCATGCAGGTTGATGGGCGTGACCTTGTGAGTCATCTCGCGCCCTATGACGAGCCGGTGTTGCAGCGCGAGATGGCGCTGTTGCCCGAGTGGTTCTTCGCTCGTCATTTACAGATCGAACTCAGCGCCGCAGAGCAACAGGCGATCGATGCTGCGCGAGTCTTTCTCGTGGGCGAGTCGCTCGCTCAGCCGACGGTTTTCGTGCATCGCGACTATCACTCACGCAACTTGATGGTGCTCGCCGAGCGTGGACCCGGTGTCATCGACTTCCAGGACGCGCTCGCAGGTCCGATCGGTTACGACCTCGCCTCTCTATTCAAAGACTGCTACATCAGTTGGTCGCGCACCGAGGTGGAGCAGTGGCTTAGCGACTATCGTCGATCGTTGCTTTCCGTTGGATGTGCCGATCTCGCGGGCACTAACGAGCGAGAGTTTGTTCGTTGGTTCGACATGATCGGTCTGCAGCGCCATCTGAAGATACTCGGTATTTTCGCGAGGCTCTGGTGGCGTGATGGCAAAGCGGGCTATCTCAACGATTTGCCCTTGACGCTGGCGTATGTGATCGACGCCTGTGCGCGTTATTCCGAACTGCAGGAGCTCGGTCGCTGGTTCGAATCACGGATCGCTCCGCTGCTATCTGTCGCCAACGAGCGTGCTCGTGATGTTCGTGTGGTGTCAGGATGAAAGCGATGATCCTAGCGGCGGGGCGCGGGGAGCGAATGCGTCCTTTGACCGACGACTTGCCGAAGCCATTGCTCTGTGTCGGTGGTAAATCTTTGCTCGAGTGGCATCTTTGCGCGTTGGCGCGCGCCGGCTTTCGCGACGTCGTCATCAATCATGCTTATCTTGGTGCGAAGATCCCTGCTGCGCTGGGTGACGGATCGCGTTTTGGTTTAAAGATTCACTACAGCGCCGAGGGTGATGTTCCGCTCGAAACGGCTGGAGGAATCTTCAACGCATTGCCCTTGCTCGGCAGCGAGCCGTTCCTAGTGGTGAATGGCGATGTGTGGACGGACTTCGACTTTGCTCGTTTGCCACCGATTGATGCCGATGCGCTGGCGAGTTTGATTTTGGTGCCCAATCCGCCGCAGCACCCGAAGGGAGATTTCGCCCTGCAGGGGAACGCCTTGGGCTCCTTCGACATCATTGCCGATCCCGAGCGCCTTGCCGCGCCGGATTGCACGACCCGCTACACCTACTCGGGCATTGGTATCTATCGACCCGCTTTGTTCGACGGTTGTGCCCCGGGACGCTTCCCTCTTCTGCCCTTGCTGCGGCGTGCGGCCGCATCGGGTCGTCTGCGAGGTCAGGTTTACGACGGATTTTGGTCCGATGTGGGGACCCCGGAGCGCCTGCGAGATCTCGATGATCGGCTCGGAGCGGGTGCGATTGGTTGACCAGCGGGCTGACCTCTTCGGGACGATCGGGCGTAAACTTCCCCCATGAGCAAGGAACGTTCAGCTTCGGAAAGTCTCTCGTCGATCGCGATCGTCGAGGAGCCTCGCAGCGGTCAAAAATATCGCACCCAACAAGGCTTCAGCGCGATCCGTGATGGCATCAAGGCGACCGCCGCTTCGCCCATGCGGGTCCCTGGGGGTAAGCCGCGTTGGTTGAAGGCGCCGCTAGCCACCGGATCAAACTACGATTTCGTGCGCAAGACCGTGCGCGAACATCGCTTGGCCACCGTGTGCGAAGAGGCCAAGTGTCCCAACATCGGCGAGTGTTGGAACGCAGGAACGGCAACCATCATGCTGATGGGCGAGGTGTGTACTCGCGCCTGTCGCTTTTGTGCAGTCGATACTGGCAACCCCCGTGGATGGCTCGATCCAGAGGAGCCAGAGAATACGGCACGTACGGTTGCCTTGATGCGTTTGCGCTATGTCGTGCTGACGTCGGTCAATCGTGATGATTTGCCGGACGGTGGTGCTGCGCATTTCGCGGCAGCGGTGCGCGCCATCAAACGCGTATCGCCGGAAACTGCGGTCGAGGCGCTCACACCCGATTTTCAAGGCGTCTTGCAGGGCGTCGAGACCGTCGTCGACTCGGGGCTTGATGTGTTTGCTCAAAATGTCGAAACGGTCGAGCGGTTGACTCATCCCGTTAGAGACGCGCGAGCCAGTTATGCGCAAACACTCGACGTGTTGGCACACGCCAAGCGACACCGTCCTGATGTGTTGACCAAGACGAGCTTGATGCTCGGCTTGGGTGAAACCGATGAGGAAATTCGTCAGTGCATGCGCGATCTGCGCGCTCGCGAAGTGGATCTTTTGACGCTAGGCCAATATCTACAGCCGACGGCTCATCATTTGCCCATTGAGCGCTTCGTCACACCTGAAGAGTTCGACCGATATCGCGATTGGGCACTAGCCGAAGGTTTTCGCGAATGCGTTTCCGGTCCTTTGGTCCGTTCGAGTTATCGAGCGGAGCTTGCGCTGCAAGGCAACAATGCCGGACTCGTCAACCATCGGCCGTAACCTGATCGTCCGTCATCTCGGGCGCGTGCCGTACTTGTCGACTTGGCAAGCCATGCAGCGCTTTACCGATGAGAGGACGAGCGAGACGCCCGACGAAATCTGGGTGCTCGAGCACGATCCGGTATTCACACTCGGTATGAATGCCGATCCTGCGCATGTGCTCGCTGCTGGTGATATCCCCGTCGTCAAAGTTGATCGCGGGGGTCAGGTCACCTACCACGGACCGGGTCAGCTGGTCGTTTACCCATTGATCGACTTGCGGCGGGCGATACTGGGAGTGCGCGATATCGTCACGGCACTCGAACAAGCAGTGATTCTTTGTGTGGCACGTTACGGTATCTCAGCCACCACACGGCCAAAGGCGCCTGGCGTGTACGTAAATGGGGCAAAAATAGCGAGCGTAGGTATACGGGTGAGACGTGGCGCGAGTTATCATGGCGTGGCGTTGAATGTATCCATGGATCTGGAACCGTTTCAGCGTATCAACCCCTGCGGTTATGAGGGGCTCACGATGACCCAATTGTCTGCTTTCGGCGGACCCTCGGATTTGTCGTGCGTGGCCGCAGATCTTTTGACCGACTTGACGTCAATGCTGTCGAGGGATCGAGTATGAGTAAGCCCACCACCAAAGAATTGCAGATGGTCCGTGATCTGCTTGCCTATATCGGCGAAGATCCGGATCGTGAGGGTCTGCTCGAGACCCCAGCGCGGTTTTTAAAAGCCTGGGCCGAATACACCCGTGGCTATCGTGAGAAACCCGAAGACATCCTGAAGTCTTTCGAGGATGGCGCCGAGCGTGTCGACGAGATGGTGATCGTTCGCGACATTCCGGTTTACTCCTTGTGCGAACACCATCTGGCGCCGTTTTTTGGCAAAGCCCACGTGGGTTACGTGCCTGACAAGCGCATCCTGGGCCTCTCAAAGATTTCTCGTCTCGTCGAGGTTTTCGGTCGGCGCTTGCAGGTGCAGGAGCGTCTGACTAACCAGATCGCTGACGCGCTCGACGAGAACTTGCAACCGCTTGGCGTGGCAGTCGTGATCGAGTGTCGACACATGTGCATGGAGTCGCGTGGCGTTCGCCACACCGGCACTTCGACTGTCACCTCTGCGCTGCGCGGGTCGATCAAGGCTAACGCCGACACCCGACGCGAGTTCTTGTCGCTGATCGGTCGTTAAGCCGCTTAAATCACCATCAGCACGCCTTCGGTAGCAACGAGTGCCGTGACGAGCGTGGTGACGTGGTCTCGGTCGCGCGCCACGATGGTGTAGGTGATCGAGGTGAAGTTTCCGGCGCCGCTTGCGCGCTCACTGACGCGATCGTCGGTTAAATCGGGTGTGTGCGAGAACACGACGGCATCGACGCGTGCGCGGAAGCTACGTTCGGTTCGTCCGACAACCTTGATCGGGTAATCGGTCGGGAACTGCAGCGGGCTCTCGCCCGCGGGCTCGTTACCAGGGTTCATTGACGAGTTCCTGCTGCAGCTGCTGGAAGGCGGCCCACATGCGATTCCACACGGGGCCCGGCTTACCTGAGCCCACGGGCTTGCCATCGAGTTTGGTGACCGACGAGACGCAACGCGTCGCAGAGGCCAACCAGATTTCATCGGCCGAGCGGAGCTCCGTTTCCGTCACCGCACGAGTGACGCGTGGCATCCCGTGACGATCGGCCAACTCTTCGACGACCGAGCGCGTAGTGCCTGGCAGAATCGCGTTCGACTCTGGAGGAGTCACGATGAGACCATCGATGACGACGTGTACCGTGGAGGCGCTCGCCTCCATCAGGTAGCCATCGCGTAGCAGGATGGTCTCTTGTGCACCCGCATCGACGCTCTGTTGACGCAGTAAGCAGTTGGCAAGAAGCGCGACAGATTTGATGTCGCAGCGTGCCCAGCGAGTGTCTTGCGCCGTTGTGCAGGCGATGCCGTTGGCGAGTTGTTGCTCGGTGATCGGCGGCAGCGGTGCGGCGAAGGCGAATACCGTCGGTTCGACATCCGGCAGTGGCGCATGACTGCGACCGTACTCGGCGCCACGCGAGACTTGTACGTAGACGTACATGTCACCGCCACCATTTCGCCGCATCAGCTCCGCGATCAACGCCCGCCATTGCTCGCGGCTGTGAGGATCTCGGCAGCGAATTTCGCGAAGGCTGCGAGCCAGTCGGTCGAAGTGTTCAGCAAAGCGAAAGGGGCGACCGCGAAAAACCGGTACGACCTCATAGGCGCCATCGCCGAACAAGAAGCTGCGATCCAGTGGCGAGATCCGTGCTTCACGAAGCAGCGGCCATTCGCCATTCAAGTGACAGACTGGAAGCGGCTCAGCCATGGCGTTAACGGAACCAGAGTGCGACGGTGTCGCGAGTGCCAGCCCACAAACCGCCTTCGGCAACGGCGTCGTTGACGACGAGCGGAACGCGCTTGACGACCGTCTTACCATCGAGCACGCGCATTTCACCGACCGTTTGACCGGCTTTGAGTGGCGCCACGAGCGGCTCGTTCAGCGTGGTAGAGGTCTTGAGGCGTGCGCGGGTACCGCGCGCCACGGTGACCTCAACGTTGGTCGCAGGTCCAATCGAGACATACTCCTCGGCGCCCTTGTAGACCCGCGGTTTGAAGACGGCATCACCGGCCTTGCGCAGGGTGGCCGTCTCGTAGAAAGCGAAACCGTAGTTCAGCAGCGCAGCGCTCGCTTGCTCGCGGATACGCGGCGACTTCGTGCCGAACACGACCGCGATCATGCGCGTGCCATTACGTTTGGCGGAACTCGCAAGGCAATAGCCCGCGCTGTCGGTGAATCCTGTTTTGATGCCATCCGCGGTCGGGTCGGAATAGAGCAGTCCGTTGCGATTGCCTTGCTTGATGTTGTTCCAGACGAATTCGCGCTGCGAGTACCAGCGGTAGTACTGCGGGAATTCCCCGATCAGCGCTCGCGAGAGGATCGCGATATCGCGCGGCGTTGTGTAGAGCGCTGGATCCGGCAAGCCGGTGGCGTTGGTGAAATTCGAGTTCTTCATGCCGAGGCGTTTGGCCTCGCGTGTCATGAGTTGCCCGAAGACTTCCTCGGAACCGCCTAAGCGCTCCGCAAGTGCCGTGGCAGCATCGTTACCTGACTGCACGATCATGCCTTGCAGCAGGACTTCTACCGGAACGCGATCGCCCACATTCAAAAACGTGCGTGAGCCTTCCGCGCGCCAGGCGCGCTCGCTGATGGGAACTAGTTCGTCGAGCTTAAGGCGCCCTTCTTTCAGGGCGCGAAAGGTGACGTAGGCCGTCATCAGTTTAGTGATGCTGGCAGGCTCGGCGCGTTCGTCGGCTCGTTCGCTCGCCAAGGTTCGACCCGAGGCCTGGTCGATGAGGATGTAAGCCGGCGCATCGACTTTTGGTGGCGGTGGAACATCGGCAGCGGTCGCCACCGTTGTGAGTGAGCCAAGACAGCTCATAGCGAGCGCGAAAACAAGACGAGCGAATCGATGCATCAAGAACTACCCCGTATCAATGAGGCCGCTAGTTTATCGGAACTTATTTAGGGGAACTCACTCGTGTGCAGGTCGCGCATCGGGAATGCCAGCGCTGCGAAGCCGTTCGACGAGCTCATCGACGGCAGCGGCTTCATCGATAGGACCCGCTTGCACCCGATACCACTGTCGCCCTGCGATCGTGACCTCGCGGATGAGGGCATTGTCGATGCCGGCTCCGTTCAGTCGTGCCAGCATTGCCTCGGCGTTTGCGCGTGCTCCGAACGCGCCGGCCTGCACGTATCGGGTGACGCTGAGGGGAGGCGGAGCGGTGAAGGTGGCGGGCGGCGTCGAGGTTGCCGTTGCAGCCGGCGTTGCGGCCGCGGTCAAAGTGGTTGCGGGTGCTTCTTCACCCGGCTCGATCACGCGGATTTCGACCGGCGCCGTACCGCTTCGGATCATGCCGAGTTTGTGTGCAGCCGTGTAGGAGAGATCGATAATACGATCACCCACGAACGGGCCACGATCGTTCACTTTGACGACGACTGACCGACCATTTTCAAGGTGGGTTACTCGCACGTAGACGGGTATCGGCAGAGTTTTATGCGCGGCTGTCATCGCATACATGTCGTACGGCTCGCCGCTTGACGTGCGTTCGGCATGAAAGCCCGGCCCGTACCAAGACGCTAATCCGCGTTCGACATGCCCGCGCGCGCTTTTTTGCACTCGGTAGGTTTGACCGAAGACGACGTAGCTCTCCGGATTGCCATAGCGACTGCGCGGCTCGGCGCGCGGTACGGCATCGGGTATCGAGTCGAGATCGCGCGGCGGCGTCGGTAAGGTGATCGGTGGCGGTGTCTTGCCGGAGGAGGGTGGTGGCGTCGGAACGCTTCCACCGCGCCAGAGCGCGCAGCTCGGCAACAAGAGGCAGGTGGCGATCAACAAAATACGGCGCGTCATGGTGCAGTGCTGGCTGTGGCGCTCGATTCTTGGGGTGTACGCAGCGATTCGGCGAGGTCATTAACGGCCATCGCGTAGAGCACGCTGCGGTTGTAGCGCGTGATGACTCGAAAATTATTCAGCCCGATGCGGGCAGCGGGACCGGCTGCCGTTTCTGCAGGTACCAATATCGCGCGCGTTTCATCCGGAAGACTCGATTCAAAAGTGACACCGCTCGTTCGCAAACTCGCGAGGGTGTGATTGAGATCCAGATTGCGTCGATCGAGCGTGCCGAGCAGCTCGGTCGGAACGGAGGCGTCGAACAATACGGGTTGGCCGCTCTGCCAGCCGTGCGCCGTGAAGTAGTTGGCTACGCTCGCGACGATGTCGTCCCAATCGGCGAACAGATCGCGACGCACGGGTGCATTGCTGGCTGCCCCGCCATCGACGGCGAAACGGCGATAGCTCGAGGGCATGAATTGGGGCGCACCCATCGCGCCGGCATAAGAGCCGCGAATAGCGAGCGGATCCCACGACTCTTCACGCGCGAGCAAAATAAAATGCTCGAGCTCCGAGCGGAAAAACTCGGCTCTGCGTGGGTAGTCGAATCCCAGCGTCATCAGTGCATCGAGCACCCGCCAAGAACCCATATTGCGGCCGTAATTGGTTTCGACGCCGATGATGGCCACGATGATGGCGGCATCAACGCCCGTTTTGGTTTCGATGGTCTGCAGGCGATCGCGATGCAGATTCCAGAAGTCGCGTCCGCGAATCACTCGCTCATTGCTGACCAGACGGTCCTTATATTCCCACCACGCGAGCACGCGCTCGGCGGGCCGTGTCATCGCTGTGATGATCTTCGGCTGAAAAACGCCTTGACCAAGTAACGCCCGCAGTTCGTCGGCGGGGATTGCATGCTTAGCGGACAACGCATCGATGAACGCGACAATTTCCGGTCGCGACATATCGAAAGGTCTTGGAGACTCTTCGACGACCTGAGCTTGCGAGGCGACCGCATCGCCACCTGTTGCGCTACTCGTCGAGTTCGTTTTGTCTGTCGAGGTGGGTAATTCAGATTGCGGTACAGCCACTACGGGCTTGACCGATCGGGGCTGTCCCGCACAGGCCGTTAGCAACAGGACGATTGCGATAACAAAAGAGTGACGTTGAGACATCAACCTGCGAGCTTCCGATTGGCATACAACGACATCAGCATACCGAAGCCCGCCAATAGGGTCACCATCGAGGTGCCACCGTAGCTCACTAAAGGCAGTGGAACGCCGACGACGGGCAGGATTCCACTCACCATGCCTGCATTGATGAATACATAGACAAAGAAAATCGCAGCGAGGCTGCCCGATAAGAGTCGCGAAAACGTGTCGCGCATCTGCGAGGTCAGAAACAGCGCGCGGAATACCACGAAGAGGTAGAGACCCATCAGGATGACGATGCCGACGAAGCCGAACTCTTCGCCGATGACGGCGAGGACGAAGTCGGTGGTGCGCTCGGGTAGGAACTCAAGTTGCCCTTGCGTTCCCTGCAGATAGCCCTTGCCAAAAAGCCCGCCAGAGCCGATCGCGATGGTGGACTGGATGATGTGATAACCCGATCCAAGGGGGTCCGCCTCGGGATCTAGCAGGGTCAGTACGCGCTGACGCTGGTAATCGTGTAGAAAATTCCAGCCGATGACGGCGCTCGCGATTCCGACGGCCGCCAGCGCGGCAATGATCCGCCAAGACAGACCACCGAGCACGACGACGAGCGTGCCAGCGAACAAGATCAGCAAGCCTGTGCCGAGGTCCGGTTGGACGATCGTGAGTGCCGTTGGCACCAAGATGATGACGGCGAGCAAACCGAGCGTGCGCAAATCCGGCGGCAGCGAGCGCTCACGCAAAAGCAGCGCACAGGCCATCGGTACGGCGAGCTTCATGAGTTCCGAGGGTTGGAAGCGAATGAAACCCAGATCGAGCCAGCGCTGGGCTCCCTTGCCCACGTAGCCAATGGCGTCGACCACGATCAGCAAAACGAGCCCCACACCGTAGAGCCATGGCGTGATGCGGCGTAGTGTCGAGGGCCGTAACTGAGCGAGGGTCAACATGATCAATGAGCCGATCGCGAGGCGAATGGTGCCGCGCAGCACCGCTTCCCAATCGCCGCCAGAAGAGCTGAACAGAATGAGCTGGCTGTAGAGAGCAATCGCTGCGATGCCGATCAGCAAAGGACCATCGAGCCGCAGTGTGCTTAGCAAGCGAGTGGTGTAACTCAGAGTGCGCTTCGTCGCGCCGTCAACTTCTTCACGCAGCATGTGGGATCACTCGCCCTGATTACTCGGGTCGTTGGTGGGGGCGACCGTTGGTACGACGAACTTACGCAGCAAGTAGGCATCCATCACCGCGCGTGCGATCGGCGCTGCCGTGCCGCTGCCGCTGCGCCCATTTTCCACTAACACCACCACGGCGATCTTCGGATCCTCGATGGGTGCAAACGCGATGAACCATGCGTGGTCGCGTAGGCGTTCGGCAATGGCATTCTCGTTATAGCGCGCGTTCTGCGCGACCGTGAATACCTGTGCTGTGCCGGTTTTGCCGGCAATGCTGTAGGGCGCGCCGAAAGCGGCACGAGAGGCTGTGCCTCCCTGCATCACGGCGCGCATCCCATCGATGGCCTGATTCCAGTAGGCCTCGTTTTGTAACTTCACCGGGGGCAGTGATTTCGGCTTGATCGTCGTGACACGCTGGGTGACCGGATCTCGCGTGGCGCGAACGACGTGAGGCACAGGATGCTGTCCGCGCGTGGCGAGGATGGCGGTCATCTGTGCGATCTGCATCGGTGTGCTCGTCATGTAGCCCTGGCCGATGCCGAAAATCACCGTCTCACCCGGAAACCAGATTTGTTCGCTGCGACGCTTGAAGGCTTTGCGCTTCCATTCGGCTGACGGCAAAACGCCGCTCTTTTCGCCGCCGATGTCGATGCCGGTTTCGGCGCCAAGCCCGAAGCGACCCAAGAAATCGTGCAGACGTTTCACACCGAGGCGATCGGCGAGTGCATAGAAGTAGGGGTCGCAGGACTGCGCGATGGCCGTGATCATGTCGACATTACCGTGGCCGCGAGGTTGCCAATCTCGAAAGCGATGTCGACTGCCCGGTAATGAAAAATAACCGGGACAAAAACGCGCCTCGAGCGGGTCGATGATGCCGTATTCGAGTCCTGCCATCGCCACGACCGGTTTGATGGTAGAGCCCGGTGGATAGACACCGCGCAAGGCTCGATTGAAGAGCGGCCGGTCCGGGTTTTCATTGAGCAACTTGAATTCCGTGCGCGTCAGGCCACGGGCGAAGCCGTTGGGATCGAAACCGGGTCGACTGACGAGAGCGAGTACTTCACCGCTCTTCGGGTCGAGTGCAATGACGGCGGCACGACGATCTTTCACCCAGGCCTCGGCGACCCGCTGCACTTCCAGATCGAGCGTCAAAAATAGATCGTGACCCGGCTCTCCCGGTGTGCGTTTCAACTCCGGCTGCAAAGGACCGAGTTTGTCGACCGATCGTCCGCGCGCATTGACCATGATCTCGCGTCGCCCGTTACGGCCACGTAGCACATCCTCGAACGCGGCTTCGACGCCGATTTTTCCGATCGTCGAGGATCCCGCGTATTCCTCTCGATCGATACGCTTGAGATCGGAGTCGGAGATCGTGCCCACGTAGCCGATCGCATGGACTGCGATCTCACCGAGTGGGTAGTGGCGCGCCAATCTCGTCCGAATGTCGACGCCCGGAAACTCGAATCGATGTACACCGAATGTCGCCATGTCCTCATCGGTGAGTCGAAGGCGAATCGGGACGCTATCGAAACCGCGGCGCGAGCGGATGGTGCGCCGGACGTCATCCAGATCTTCCTCGGCGAGCAAACCGATCTGCGAAAGCCTTCTCAAGGTCGAGTCAAGATCGGGGACTTGTTCGGGAACCAGCTCCAGTTGGTAGGCCGGTTGGTTCTCTGCGAGGATGATGCCGTTGCGATCGTAGATCACACCACGCGGCGCGGGCAGCGCCTCGATGCGGACCTGATTACCCTCAGCGAGTTCGGTGTAATAGTCGTGTTTGACGAGTTGCAGCCAGCCGAGACGTAGCAACAGCACCACGGAGAGCGCAGCGATGACAATCATCGCCAGAAGGATGCGCTGCTCGAACAGATGCTGTTCTCGCCAAAAATCTTTGATGCGGCCGCCGAGGCTCATCGTCGTTCAGCGCCGGCTGCGCGATAGATCGCCGCCCAACCATTCCCAGGCGAACGGCCACAACAAAGTGCCGGTTACGATTGGCAGTAACCGGGTCCAGGATCCCAAGGCGTGACCGGTCCAACCATCGATGATCCAAACGACGATCTGCCACAGCAGTAACAGACCCGCGATGTAAAAGGTCTGCTCGAACATCGATTTATTTCGGATGATGAGATGTTGTCTGATGGCGATATAAGCAACGAATGCCGTCGCCAAAGCATGTTGGCCGAGCACGACGCCAAGATAGGCATCGAGTGCGAGGCCCATCAAAAAACCGAGACCGACGCCACCCCAGCCGGGTGCTGCGATCGACCAGTACAGCACGGCGATGACGGCGAACGACGGTCGGAACCAGCCAAGCACAGCGGGTAGTGGCACGACTTGCAAAATAAACGAGGACATTAGCCCGACGGCTGCACGGCGTCGCAAGCTCCAACGTCTCATGGCGCAGCACTCACTACCGAATCCACCTTTTTGACCTCGATGGCTTTCGCCTTCGGATCGCCGCCTTGTGCTTTTCCGGGCTCCACCGGTGCTGCCGGGTGGTCGGCGCTGAACCAGAGCAAAGAGACGATACGATCGCGATCAACGCGCGCGAGTGTTTGCGCTTCGACTTGCGCTAATGGAATACCGCCATCGCGTTTGACATTGGTGACGATGGCGACGGGGTAGCCTGCCGGAAATACACCGCCGAGCCCCGAGGTGACGAGTCGATCGCCTTTACGAATATCGGTCTGCAGCGGTAGGAAGGGCAGAGTCAGTTGATCGCGTTTGCCAGTGCCGACGGCAAGCGTGCGAACACCGGTGCGCAGAATTTGCACAGGCAGCGCGTGTTCGGGATCGGTGAGCAAAATGATTTCGCTGCTCCAAGGACCAACGCGCATGGTTTGACCGAGCACACCCGCGGCAGCGACCACCGCTTGTCGATCAAACACACCGTTAACGGCACCACGATCAATGGTGAGTCGTTGCTGCTGTGAGTTGAACTCGCTGCCGATGATTTGCGCAGGCAAATATTTTTCGACGACATCGACTGCGGGTTTGGCGATCGCGCGTAGCGCGGCGTTCTCGCGTTCTAGGCTTTGTCGACGCAGGGCGAGTTGCTCGAGCTCGCGTATCCGTTGGCGTAATTCGCGATTCTCGGCTTGTAGAGCAGCGCGATCCTCGAAGACGTCCTGTGACCACTGCCAAGCGGCAGCCGGCGAGTTGAGCGCGATTTCGATCGGGTAAGCGACTGCTTGCAGCCCGTAACGAATGGACTCGAGCCAGCGACCACGCTGGTCGAGGTACATCAAGACGAGCGCAAAGACCGCGTAGATAACAAAGCGCAGGCCAGCTGGCGCGCCACGCGTGGACAGGTAGCGGCTGGCGTCGCTGCTATTCAAGCCCGAAATGGCCGGGGCCGAGTTCGTCCATCAGCTCGAGGATGCGACCGCCACCGCGCGCCACGCAGGTGAGCGGGTCCTCGGCGATGACGACCGGAACGCCGGTCTCTTCGGTGATCAACTTGTCGATATCACGCAGCAAGGCACCGCCACCCGTGACCACGATACCGCGATCGGCGACGTCCGAACCCAGTTCCGGCGGAGTTTGCTCCAAGGCCTGTTTGACCGCGCCCACGATACCCTGCAGCGGCTCCTGCAGTGCTTCGAGGATCTCGTTGCTGTTGAGCGTGAAGCTGCGAGGCACGCCTTCCGAGAGGTTGCGACCTTTGACGGAGATTTCGCGCACGGACTGACCGGGATACGCTGAGCCGATTTCGATTTTGATGCGCTCGGCCGTGGTTTCGCCGATGAGGATGCCGTAGTTGCGGCGCACGTAGTTCATGATCGCTTCGTCGAAGCGATCGCCACCGATGCGGGCAGACTGCGCATACACGATACCGTTCAAAGAAATCACGGCGACTTCCGATGTGCCGCCGCCGATGTCGAGCACCATCGAGCCGCGCGCTTCTTGTACCGGCAAGCCCGCACCGACGGCAGCGGCCATGGGTTCACTGACGATCGCCACGGTGCGCGCACCGGCGCCCTCGGCCGATTCGCGAATGGCGCGACGCTCGACTTGAGTCGATCCGACGGGCACGCAGACCAGTACGCGGGGCGAGGGCTTGAGCAAGCGGTTGTCATGCACCTTGCCGATGAAGTGCTGCAGCATCTTCTCGGTGTAGGTGAAGTCGGCGATCACGCCGTCCTTCATCGGGCGCACGGCCGTGATGTTCCCCGGGGTACGACCGAGCATCATCTTCGCATCGGCGCCGACGGCCACGATGACCTTGCCGCCACGGCTGTAATCGTCTTGAACCGCGACCACCGAAGGCTCGTTCAGGACGATCCCGCGATCGCGGACGTAAATGAGGGTGTTGGCCGTTCCCAAGTCGATCGACAGATCGCTGGAGAAATAGCCGCGCAAGCGTTTGAACATGGGTATAGCGCCGAGCCGGAAAACGTCGGCAAATTTAACAACCTGCGGCCGCTTCCACAAGGCGACGGTGTTATGATGTCCGGCTAGGTTTACGCTGGATTTTCTCCGCGTTAGCCCGTCCCCACAGCCAACCTCAGGGTCGCTTCATGAGCCTCACCCGTGCCGACATCGAAAACATCGCGCGGCTAGCGCGTTTGCAACTGACCGAGGCGGAAATTCCCGTCTACGTCGACTCGCTCTCCCGGATCTTCGCCTTCGTGGGCGAGCTCGATCGGGCGCCGACGGCGGGCATCAGCCCCATGGCCCACCCGTTACCGGGTTTGGCGCAACGTTTGCGTGCGGATGCGGTCAGCGAGACCGACCACCGCGATCGCTACCAACAGAATGCACCGCAGGTCGAGGCCGGCCTTTACGTCGTGCCGAAGGTGATCGAATGAGCGCGCCCGCAGCTACCGTTGCGGCCCTGGCCAAGGGGTTGGCGGCAAAAGAGTTTTCCAGCGTCGAATTGACGCGCAGTTACCTCGAGCGCATCCAAGCCGCACAACCGGGTTTGAACGCCTTCATCACGGTCACCGCCGAGGCGGCGCTCGCCGAGGCCGCTGCCGCCGATGCCGCGCGCGCGGCGGGCAAAGCCGGCGTATTGACTGGGGTTCCGCTCGGACACAAAGACATCTTCTGCACCGAAGGCGTCTTGACGACCTGTGGCTCCAAGATGCTGGCCAATTTCGTCTCGCCTTATGACGCGACGGTGGTCAGTGGCCTGCGTCAGGCCGGCACGGTCATGCTCGGCAAGCTCAACATGGACGAGTTCGCTATGGGCTCGTCGAACGAGACCAGCTATTTCGGGCCTGTTCGAAACCCCTGGGATACCGCGATGGTCCCCGGCGGCTCTTCGGGCGGCTCTGCCGCTGCGGTCGCGGCGCGTATCGTGCCGGCGGCGACGGCCACCGATACCGGTGGTTCGATTCGTCAACCCGCGGCGCTTTGCGGTGTCACCGGCATCAAACCCACTTACGGTCGTGTCAGTCGCTACGGCATGATCGCCTTCGCCTCGAGCCTCGATCAGGCCGGTTTGATCACGGTCAGTGCTGAAGACGCAGCTCTGTTGCTCGGACCGATGTCGGGCTTCGATCCAAAGGATTCGACCAGCGTCGAATCGCCCGTACCGGATTACACCCGTACCCTCGGCGATTCTCTCGAGGGTATGACGATCGGTATCGTCAAAGAATTCTTCGACAAGGGGCTCGATGCCGAATGCGAGTCGCGCATCCGGGATGCGATGCGCGTTTACGAGAAGCTCGGCGCAAAGTTCCGTGAGGTGAGCTGTCCGAACCTGCCGCTGTCTGTGCCGACCTATTACGTGGTCGCACCGGCTGAGTGTTCATCGAACCTGGCGCGTTTCGATGGCGTGCGATTCGGTTATCGCTGCGAGTCGCCGAAGAATCTGACCGATCTCTACATGCGTTCGCGCGGCGAGGGCTTCGGCGCCGAGGTCAAGCGTCGCATCATGACCGGCACCTACGTGCTCTCGGCTGGTTACTACGATGCCTACTACTTGAAGGCGCAGAGAGTCCGTCAGTTGATCAGTGCCGATTTCGCGCGTGCTTTCGGTGAAGTCGATTTGTTACTCGGTCCCACCTCACCCACGCCGGCGTTTGCGATCGGCGCCAAGTGCGACGATCCGATCACGATGTATCTCAACGACATCTATACGATCGGCGCCAACCTCGCTGGTTTGCCGGGTATGTCCTTGCCTTGCGGTTTCGTGGGTGGCTTGCCGGTCGGTTTGCAGCTGATCGGCCCGCATTTCTCCGAAGCGCGCATGTTGAATGCGGCTCATCGCTACCAACTCGAGACCGACTGGCACTTGCAGGTGCCGGCGGCTTTCGCCTGAGGATTCGCCATGGAATGGGAAACCGTCATCGGCCTCGAAATCCACGCGCAACTGGCCACGCGCTCGAAGATATTCTCGGGTTCCGCGACCGCCTACGGCGCTGCGCCCAATACGCAAGCCAACCTCGTCGATTTGGGTTATCCGGGCGTGCTGCCTGTGCTCAACGCCGAAGCGGTCAGGATGGCCGTGCGTTTTGGTCTCTCGATCGGCGCCAAGATCGCGCCGCGCTCGGTGTTCGCTCGCAAGAACTATTTCTATCCCGATCTACCCAAGGGCTATCAGATCAGTCAATACGAATTGCCGATCGTCGCCGAAGGCTCTATCGATATCGTGCTGGATGACGGGACGCGTAAGCGCGTCGGCATCACTCGCGCACATCTCGAAGAAGATGCCGGCAAGTCGCTGCACGAAGGTCTGCCGGGTCACAGCGGAATCGATCTGAACCGTGCCGGCACGCCGCTGATCGAAATCGTCAGCGAGCCCGACCTGCGCTCTGCCAAAGAGGCGGTGGCGTATATGAAGAAGATCCATACGCTCGTCCGTTATCTCGAAATCTGCGACGGCAACATGCAGGAAGGTTCGTTCCGCTGTGATGCCAACGTCTCGGTGCGCCCGAAGGGACAAGAGAAATTCGGCACGCGCGCTGAGATCAAAAATTTGAACTCCTTCCGTTTCGTCGAGAAGGCGATCAATTACGAGGTCGAACGTCAGATCGAGCTCATCGAAAGCGGTGGCAAAGTCGTACAGGAAACGCGGCTCTACGATCCCGACAAGGGCGAGACGCGTTCGATGCGCTCGAAGGAAGAAGCCAACGACTATCGTTATTTCCCCGATCCGGACCTGTTGCCGGTCGTGCTCGAAGATGAGCTCATCGAGAAGGTGCGTGCTTCGTTGCCGGAACTTCCGGATGAAAAAGCGGCGCGCTTCGTTCGCGACTACGGTTTGCCAGAGTACGACGCCGGTGTACTGACTGCCAGTCGTGAGCTCGGTGCTTACTACGAAGACGTGGCAGCGCGGGTGGGCACTGAGCCCAAGCTCTGCGCCAACTGGGTGATGGGTGACTTGGCTGCTTTCCTCAACAAAGACGGTCTCGAGATCGGCGAATCCAAGGTGGATGCGGCAGCGCTCGCCGGGCTCGTCACGCGTATCGTCGACAATACGATCTCGGGCAAGATCGCCAAAGATGTGTTCGAGGCGATGTGGGCCTCGGGTGAGTCAGCCGATGCCATCATCGAGCAGAAGGGGCTGCGCCAGATCACCGATACGGGCGCGATCGAAAAAGCGATCGAGGACGTGATGGCCAAGAACCCGGGGCAGCTCGCGGATTATCGATCGGGTAAGGACAAGCTGTTCGGCTTCTTCGTAGGCCAAGTCATGAAGGCCACGGGTGGCAAAGCCAATCCAGCGCAGTTGAACGACCTTCTGAAGAAGAAGCTCGCCGGTTGAGCGCACTCGAGCGACATTTCGATCTCGTTCGACGCTTCACGGTCGAACACCAGGCTGTGCGCGGTCAGTGGGTTCGCCTCGGTCCCGCGTGGGTTGAGCTGCGCGAGCATGCCGACTATCCGCCCGCCGTTCGGCAATTGCTGGGCGAGGCGGTCTCGGCAGCCGTATTGCTCGCATCGACCCTGAAATTCGAAGGGGAGTTGACGGTACAGATGCAGGGGGATGGCGCTGTCCGCCTGCTCGTTGCGCAATGTACGCATGACTTCCAAGTCCGGGCTGTCGCACGCTTTGATCGCGCGCGTGTCGATGCAGCCACCGATTTCGCCGCGCTCGCCGGATCCGGGCAGATCGTGGTGACGATCGAAGCCGAGCGCTTCGGCTCGCGCTATCAAGGCATCGTGCCGATCGATCCGCGCTCATTGGCGGCCTCGCTCGAACATTATTTTGAAACCTCGGAACAACTGCCGACGCGGGTGGTGCTGGCTGCCGACGATGCAGGCACCGCGGGTGTTTTGGTTCAGCGCTTGCCGCAGCAAGGTGGCATCGTGGGTGCTGACTCAAGCGCGGCGAGTGCGGTGCGTGAGGCTGAGTCTTGGACCACCTACGAGCAAGCCTGCGACAGTTTGCAAGGGATTGCCTCGGACGAGTTATTGGCGCGCTCTGCGACTGATCTGGTGCAGCGCATTTTTCCGGGGCTCGATCTGCGGTTGTTCGATCCGCAGCCCGTCCGATTTCGGTGTCGCTGCAGTGTGGATCGAGTGAGCGGGATGTTGCGTTCGTTAGGGGCGGCCGAGGTGGATTCCATCGTCGCCGAACAAGGTGCCGTGACCGTGACTTGCGAGTTTTGTCACAAGCCCTGGCGTTTCGATGCAGTGGATGTGGCCCGCCTATTTGCGTCGCCGAGCGAACAAATTCCGGGTAGCAACTCGGTCAACTAAACGGCGCGCCTCTTAACTCGGCTCTCAGCCCGGTCGGTGCTCGCTCGCGAGGTATTCCTCGCTTTGCATCTCGATCAGTCGACTTGCCGTGCGCTCGAATTCGAAAGCGAGCTTCTCGCCGCGATAGAGTTCAGTCGGTGCCGCTGCTGCCGATATGACGAGATTCACGCGACGATCGTAGAACTCGTCGACCATCGCGATGAAACGCCGAGCTGCGTTCTCCGTCGTCGCGTCGAATACAGGCACGTTCGAAACCAACACTGTCTGAAATTCGCGGGCGAGGCTCACATAATCGTTCTGACTGCGCGGTCCCTCGCACAGTGCAGTGAATTCGAACCACACGACATTCTCGGCAAGCTTCACCACCGGAATATCGCGACCTTCGATGTCGATCGATCGCGCATCGATGCGTACACCGTCACTCAATTCACCAAAGAGCTTATCCAGTGATGTCGACGTGCTTGGGTCGGTGCTGTCGAGGTAGATCGATCGCTGCGTGAGTTGTCGAAGTCGATAGTCCGTATCGCCGTCGAGACTGACTACGTCGCAATGCCGTTCGAGCAGATCGATCGCTGGCAGGAAACGCTGACGTTGCAGGCCATCGCGATAAAGTCCTGATGGCGGTACGTTCGATGTGAAAACCAGCGCCACACCACGCTCGATGAGGTGGGAGAACAATCCCGCGAGCAGCATCGCATCGGCGATATCGGTGACGAACAGCTCGTCAAGACAAATGACGCGAGCTTCAGCTGCGAGATCCGCCGCAACGGCTCGCAGGGGATCTTGGACCTCGCGGTGTCGTTTCAGGCCCGCATGGACTGACTGCATGAAGCGATGGAAGTGGGCTCGACGCTTCTCCGGAAAAGGCAGACTCTCGTAAAAGAGATCCATGAGCCAGGTTTTGCCGCGGCCGACGCTGCCCCAAAGATACAGGCCTCGGACGGTCGTCACCGGTTTGCCGAAGCCGAGACGATAGGCGATTCGTTGCCAGGCGCTCTGCTCGCCCTGTAGCAGATCGTGACGCAAGCGAATGAAGCCTTGCAGCACCTGACGCTGATTCGCGTCTTCGGTGTGACCGGCTTCTTGCAATGCCGTCCGGTAACGTTGCAGCAGAGGATCTGGCGACATCGTCAACTGCGCAACTCGGTGAGATCTCGAAACAACTCGAGCGCGCCAGGGTTTGCGAGTGCCTCTGTGTTGGTGACCGGTAATCCATGCACCACGTTGCGTACGGCGAGCTCCACGATCTTGCCACTGATGGTGCGAGGAATGTCCGCGACCGCGAGGATCTTCGCTGGCACGTGCCTTGGCGTTGTGTTGCGGCGAATTTGCTCGCGGATTCGCTGCCGCAGCGTCTCGTCGAGCTCAATCCCTTCGCGTAATTTCACGAACAGAACGACTCGTACGTCATCTTGCCAGTCTTGACCGATGCACAACGACTCTAAAACTTCCGGTAACTGCTCGACCTGTCGGTATATCTCGGCGGTACCGATGCGCACACCACCTGGGTTTAGTACGGCATCGGATCGTCCAAAAATGATGAAGCCGCCCGTTTCCGTGCGGGTAGCGTAATCGCCGTGATGCCAAAGCCCCGGGAATCGCTCGAAGTAACTCGCGCGATAGCGCGCTTGTTCCGGGTCATTCCAGAAGCCGATCGGCATCGAGGGAAACGGCTGCCGACAAACGAGTTCGCCTTTTTCGCCCGGCGGCAACGACTCGCCCTTGTCATTGACGACATCGACCGCCATACCGAGACCTGCGCATTGCAGTTCGCCGCGCCGAACCGGTGCGAACGGTTGGCCGAGCGCGAAGCAGCTGATGAGATCGGTGCCGCCTGAAATGGAAGCCAGCTGCACATCCGTTTTGATGTGTTGATAGACGAAATCGAAACCCTCGGGCGAGAGGGGTGAACCCGTCGACAGCAGTGTTCGCAATGCCGGCAGCGAATGTTTTTCGAGTGGGTGATAACCCGCCTTTTCCACACTGGCGAGATACTTCGGGCTCGTTCCGAAGATGCTGATGTGTTCGGTTTCGGCGATTTGCCACAGCGCCCCGACATCGGGATGCGTGGGCGAACCGTCGTACAACACCAGCGCCGCGCCCGATGCCAGGCCACTGACCAGCCAGTTCCACATCATCCAGCCACAGGTGGTGTAGTAAAACAGGCGATCGTCCCGTTTGAGATCGACATGCAGTTGATGTTCTTTCAGATGCTGCAGCAAAGTGCCGCCAGCGCCGTGGACGATGCACTTCGGCTTGCCTGTCGTGCCGGAGGAATACATCACGAACAGTGGATGGTCGAACGGTAGACGCTCGAATTGTAATTTCGCTTGCAGCGAACCCATCTGCTCGAATCGCAGCGCGCGTCGTCCTGCCGATTCGAGCGGTTCGAGACGAGGTCTATCTGCTATCCGCGCAATGACAATCGTTGTCGTGACGCTCGGTAAAGCATTCAGCACGCCGGCCATCGGCGCGATGGAATCTATTGTTTTACCGGCGTAGTGGTAGCCATCGGCGGTGAATATGACTTTCGGTGCGATTTGACCGAAGCGATCGAGCACGCCCGCAATGCCGAAATCAGGTGAACACGAACTCCAGATCGCCCCGAGGCTCGTAGCAGCCAACATCGCGACGACTGCTTCGGGAATATTCGGTAGAAACCCAGCGACACGATCGCCCGGTTGAATCCCGATTTCTTTGAGGCCTGCGGCAATTCGAGCAACTTCAGCGCAAAGCTGTCGATACGACAGTACGCGACGCTGCCCGCGCTCGTCATACGCGATCAATGCGGGATGATCGTCGCGATAATGCAGTAGGTTTTCGGCGTAATTGAGTCTCGCGCCCGGAAACCAACGCGCACCCGGCATCGCGTGGCCATTTTCCAAGACCGGTGCAGCGGCCCAATCGGCCTTCACATCGGCAAAGTGCGCCACCTCAAACCAAAACGCATCGGGCCGCTCGAGCGACCAGCGGTGCAGGGTTGCGTAATCACCCGTTGGAAGATCTCGGCGAGCGGCGATGCAATCGATGAAGCGACGTAGATTGCTATCGGCCATGCGTGCGGGGGAGGGGCTCCAGAGTATGTCTTGCACCTTGCGTCCCCCGCGTATCGCTCGAGCGCGACTTATAGCGACTGGTAGATCGGTCCCGACCCGCCCTCTGGCGTAGTCCAGTCGATGATCTGATAGGGATCTTTGATGTCGCAAGCTTTGCAATGAACGCAGTTCGCCGCGTTGATCTGCAAGCGCTTACCGCCCTCACCATCATCGACCATCTCGTAGACGTTGGCGGGGCAGAAGTTCTGGCAAGGATTGCCGAACTCGGTCGCGCAGCGGGTTGCACAGATGGAGGTGTCCCGCACCTTGAGGTGCACCGGCTGATTTTCTTCGTGCGAATTATTCGCGAAGAAAACCGATGCCAGTCGATCCCGCGGTGGCAAGCTGCGATCGATCCAACCCCGATCGGGTGAGTCGTACTCGTCGAGTTTTTTGGTAGCCGCGTAGGCCGCGGTATTGCGCAGCGTCCACGGCGTGCGACCGCCCAGAACGGTTTCGAGTGCGCCGTTGATCAGCGCGAACCACAAACCACGTTTAAAGCCCGGCTTGATGTTGCGAACTTTCTTCAGTTCCTGGCCGCCCGGCGACGCGCGCCAGCGAGCATCGAAACCGACCACACTGTCGTGCTCAGCGATGTGGGTCGCCGCGAGCATGCCACTGCGTATGGCCTGATGGATGCCCTTGATCTTAGGAACGTTCAGCGTACCGCCCGCGTCTCCGATCAGCAGAGCACCCGGCATTTCGAGCTTCGGCATCGATTGCCAACCACCCGCCGAAATCGTGCGGGCGCCGGCTGCGAGAATTTCGCCGCCCTCAAGCAAGGCTTTGATGCTCGGATGGTGTTTGAACTGCTGAAAGGCTTCGAAAGGCTGCAGACGCGGATCTTCGTAGTCGAGACCGACGACGTAACCGATGTACACCCGATCGTTGTCGAGGTGATACAGGAAGCTGCCGCCATAAGTGCGGTTATCGAGCGGCCAGCCTATGCTGTGCTGAATCAGACCGGGTTCAACGCGGCCCGGCGGCAATTGCCACAATTCTTTAAACCCGAGCCCGTAGGTTTGGGGGTCGCAGTTGGCGTCAAGCGCGAAACGCTGAATCAGTTGCTTGGTGATGCTGCCGCGGCAGCCCTCCGCCAACACCGTGATACGCGCACGAACCTCAGGACCCGGGGCGAAGTTCGGACCCTGTTCGCCGGATTTTTCGATGCCCATATCGCCGATTTGAACGCCCGCCACCGAGCCATCGTCGTTGAAGAGCGGCACCGCAGCGGAGAACCCGGGGAACACGTCGACACCGAGCGCTTCGGCTTGCGCTGCGAGCTTGGGCGTCAGCAGACCGAGCGAGATGATGAAGTTGCCGTCGTTGTGCTGCTGCGGTGGCACCGGCAGTTTGATCTTGCCGGTCTTGGTGAGCAGCGAGAACTCATCGCGTTTGGCAGGAATGCAGATCCCCGGTGGATCCTCGCGCCAACCCGGCAACAGTTCATCGAGCGGGCCTGCTTCGAGCACGGCACCCGATAATGCTTGAGCACCGATGGCCGAGGCCTTCTCGAGAACGCAGACGTTGAGGTCTGCTTTCAGTTGCTTCAAGCGAATCGCGCAAGCAAGCCCAGCGGGACCTCCGCCCACGATGAGTACGTCGTACTCCATGACGTCACGTTCGATCATCGAAACCCCCTCGATGGCTCTATTTGGGCTGCATACGGATCGCGCCGTCGAGACGAATCGTCTCGCCGTTCAGCATCGGAATCGTGAAGATCGATTCGACGAGGCGCGCGTACTCCTCGGCTTGACCGAGGCGCTTTGGAAACGGAATTTGGCTCGCGAGCGAGGCCTGCACTTCGGGCGTCATGCCGCCGACCATCGGCGTATGGAAGATGCCCGGTGCGATCGACATCACACGAATACCGAAGGCCGCAAACTCGCGCGCGAGTGGCAGAGTCATGCCGGCGAGCGCTGCCTTGGTGGCGGAATAAGCCGCTTGTCCAATCTGACCTTCGAAGGCGGCCACCGACGAGGTGTGGATCAAGACGCCGCGTTCGCCATCTTCGTTCGGGGCGTTGTGCTGCATCAGTGCCGCTGCCGCTTTATCGCAGAGGAAGGTACCGATCAGATTGACGTGGATGACCTTGGTGAAAAAGTCACCGGCCATCGGTCCATTACGACCGAGCACGCGACCCGCACCGATGATACCGGCGCAATTCACGAGGAGATTCAGACCACCCATGGCATCGGCAGCCGCTTGCATCGTTTGTTCGACGGCCGATTCCTGTGTCACATCGCACTGGATGAAGCGAGCGGACGGGCCGATATCGGCAGCGGTTTTTTGGCCGGCCTCCAACTGCAGATCCACCAAGGTGATTTGAGCGCCGCGGCTCGCCAGATAGCGACCGACGCCAGCGCCGAGTCCAGAGGCGCCGCCCGTGATGACGGCTTTCGCAGCGCGAATGTCCATGCTCAGATTCGCTCGATAGCGATGGCCACAGCTTCGCCGCCACCGATGCAGAGCGAGGCGATACCGCGACGTCCGCCACGCGCAATGAGTGCGTGCAGCAATGTGGCGACGATTCGCGCACCCGTGGCGCCCACAGGATGACCGAGCGCGCAGGCGCCACCATTCACATTCAGCTTGTCAGCCGCGATACCGATATCTTTGGCTGCGCACATCGCAACCGCTGCGAAGGCCTCGTTGACCTCGAAAAGATCGACGTCGCTCGCTTTCCAGCCCGTACGTGCGAGCACCTTTTGGATGGCACCGACCGGTGCAATGGTGAACCACTCCGGCTCCTGAGAGTGGCTGGCGTACGCGACGATTTTCGCGAGCGGCTTCGCGCCCAGTTTGGCGGCGGCTGATTCGCTCGCGAGGACAACGGCGGCGGCGCCGTCGGAGATCGAGGATGAGCTCGCTGCGGTCACCGTGCCGTCCTTGCGGAAAGCGGGCTTCAGCTGCGGAATTTTTGCGATGTCGCAAGTGAAGGGCGTCTCATCGCGATCAATGATGACCTCGCCCTTACGACCTTTGACCGTCACCGGGACGATTTCTTTGGTGAACGCGCCGGATTCGACGGCGGCGAGGGCGCGACGTACCGACTCGGCGGCGAAAGCATCTTGGTCGGCACGGCTGAACTGGTAGCGTCCCGCCGTATTTTCAGCGAAGCAGCCCATCATCTGGCCGTCCCAAGCGCTCTGGAGTCCGTCGTAGAACATGTGATCGAGCACTTCCCCATGTCCCATGCGATAGCCGCTGCGCGCTTTCGGCAAGAGATAGGGCGCATTGGTCATGGACTCGAGGCCACCCGCGACCATGACGCCAGCCTCGCCCGCGCGGATCTGATCGGCCGCCATCATGATGGCCTTCAGCGCTGAGCCGCACATCTTGTTCATGGTGGTGGCCGGTACCGAGTTCGGGATGCCTGCAGACAGCGCGGCTTGCCGCGCGGGCGCTTGCCCGAGACCTGCTGGCAGCACGCAGCCCATGATCACTTCGTCCACTTGCTCCGGTGTGATGCCCGCCGATTCGATCGCTCCGCGAATCGCGGCGGCACCGAGTTGCGGTGCGGTTGCCGGCGAGAGCACACCTTGGAAAGCGCCGATCGGAGTGCGGCGCGCGGAGAGGATCACGACGGAATCGGACATGACGGAACCTGTACTGGAATAAGGCTTAGGAGAGCCGCCAAGTGTAGCCAAGCAACACCGTCCGCGCACCCCGATAGGGGCGTTGAGTGATCAGCCCCGATCGGGCTCGCCGAGACGGTTCAGGATGGCCGCGCGCGTGCGTTCGCGCAGCGCCGTCACCTGCTCTTCAACGGACAACTTAGGGTCCGGAATGATCGGTTCGAGTACTTCGACGTGCACGCGCCCCGGTCTTGGAAAAAATCGTGGGCTCGGCAGGATGTGGCGGGTGCCATGCAGCACGCAGGGGACAACCGGGCAATTGGCCGCCACCGCGCTTTTGAACGCGCCGTTATTGAATTTCAGCAGGCCGGGCTCGCCGACGAAGGTGCCCTCCGGAAAGAACAGCAGCGCCTGGCCACTCGACACGGTGCGCAGCACACGACGCGCATCGACTCCACCTCGATGCCGATTGAATCGTTCGACGAACTCGGTTCCGAGCAGCTCTAGCAGCAAACCTGCGAGCGGTACGGCAGCCATTTCCCGTTTCACGACGTAGGCGAAACGATCCGGCAGGACCGCCTTGATCACGATGGCATCGATGTAGCTAGCGTGATTGGCGGCTACGACACACTGACCTTGCGGTAGGTGTTCAAGCCCGGTGACGTGCAGCGGGTGAAAACTGCAGCGCATGACGAGTCTCGCCGCCACACCGGCGTAGTGACGGCGTCGTTGCACGTTCGACACGAATAGCAGCCAAACGAGCAAGCCGAGTGCGATCAGTACGAATACGAGCCACGCATAGGAGCCGTATAGCACTCGGCCGATCAAGGCGACCGCGGATTCGCGCTGCAGGTTGTCTCGACCTTCCGACATGGCGCGGTATCCTTGGGTGCGAGCAGTGCAAAGTCAATGAACGACACGCCACACCATTCCAAGGCTTCCATCGATCCCGCCGGCATCGAAATCCATCCCATCGTGTTGCGGTTTCTCGATGTGTTGTGGATGGAGCGAGGACTTTCGCAGAACACCTTGGCTGCGTACCGCGCGGATCTACTCGCACTGCAGCGTTGGCTTGCACCGCGCTCGATCGAGATCACCGCTGCCACCAGAGCGGATCTGCTTGCTTACCTTGCGATACGCGCCGAGCAGGGCGCGAAGTCGCGATCGACAGCACGACAGTTATCGACGTTCCGTCGTTTCTTTCGACATCTCGTCCGCGAGCGTCACCGCGTCGACGACCCGACGCTCGAGATCTCGGCGCCGCGACTTGGCCGAAGACTCCCGAAGTCACTCAGCGAGGCCGAGGTCGAGGCCTTGCTCGCGGCACCCTCCGGTGATGAACCGCGGGCGCTGCGCGATCGAGCGATGCTCGAGATGCTGTATGCCACGGGCCTGCGAGTCTCTGAATTGATCGGCCTACGTTACACGCAGGTCAATTTGAACCAGGGCGTCGTACGAGTGACGGGCAAGGGAAATCGTGAGCGGCTGGTCCCGATTGGTGCGGCTGCTGTATCCGCGTTGCAAGACTTCGAGCGGCGCGGCCGTGTGGCATTACTCGAGGGTCGAGCGAGCGAGCATCTGTTTCCGACCCGTGAGGGGGAGGCGATGACTCGCCAAGCTTTCTGGCACCTGATCAAGCGTCACGCTCGCAATGCCGGGATCGACAAGCCCCTCTCGCCGCATACGCTGCGGCACGCTTTCGCGACCCATTTGTTGAACCACGGCGCGGACTTGCGCGTGGTGCAGATGCTGCTGGGGCATAGCGATCTGTCGACAACCCAGATTTACACCCATGTCGCACGCGAGCGCATGAAAGCGCTGCACGAAACACATCATCCTCGAGGGTGAGTGTTAGACTTTCGGGTATGAGAATGCAGATGGTATCGACACTCACCCGAAACGGACTTTTGCTGTTGTTGGCGGCGATCTTCGCCATGCCCGTACTCGCGCAAAATGCCGCCCCAGGTAGTGCGAAAAAGCCCGACCCGCGCGCGGAGCTGGTCAAGAGAATGCCGGGCAGCAAGCTCAGCGATTTTCGTCCCTCGCCTTTGCCCGGAATCTTTGAATATGCGCGGGGCGCTGATGTGATTTATTTGAGCGCAGACGGCAAGTATGCGTTCGATGGCGATCTCTACGATCTGGCGACCGAGAACAATCTCAGCGAAGGTCGCCGGCGAGAGGCGCGTCTCGCGTTGATTGGCCAAGTGCCTGAGGCGCAGATGGTCGTGTTTGGCCCGAAGGATGCCAAGCACACGATCACCGTATTCACCGATATCGATTGTGGCTACTGCCGCAAACTGCACTCGGAAATGCCCGAGTACAACAAACTCGGTATTCGCGTTCGCTATCTGTATTACCCGCGGATGGGTCCTGATTCCGAAGGCTGGGATAAAGCGCAGGCCGTGGCTTGTAGCTCCAACAAGGCCGATGCGATGACCCGTGCGAAGCGTGGCGAATCGGTCAAGAGCAGCAAATGCAACGCGTCCTCGATCGTGCAGCGCGATTACGAGTTGGGTCAGGAAATTGGACTGCGCGGAACGCCCGCCATCATCCTCGAAGACGGCGAGCTGTTGGCCGGCTACGTGCCGCCGGCCATGCTGATTCGTCGCTTGGAGCCGCCCGCCGCCGGGCGTTGATCAACGCTCGAGCAGATTGAGCTTGCCCGGTTTGCCGTCCCAGTCTTTGGCGTCGGCAGGGGCGTCTTTCTTTTCCGTGATCACGGGCCACTTGCGCGAGAGTTCGGCGTTCAAGGCCTTGAACGATTCTTGGCCTGATGGCAATTCGTCCTCGGAATAAATCGCCTCGGCCGGGCATTCGGGCTCGCACAGCGTGCAATCGATGCACTCATCGGGATCGATGACGAGGAAGTTCGGACCCTCGTGGAAACAATCCACGGGACACACTTCCACACAATCCATGTACTTGCACTTGATGCAGTTCTCGGTAACGACGAACGTCATGGGTGACCCCGATCTAATCTGAAGGCGAGACTCTAAACCCGCCGGTCTATATCCGTGAAGTGGTGGCGCTCGACGCCCGCTGCCCGGTCCTCGAAAAATCGTCGCAGGGCGAACTCCGTACTCGCAAACGCGATGTCGGCCCAGGGCATGTCGGCCTCGGCAATCATGCGCGCTTCGAGGCTCTCGGTGCCGGCACCGATCTCGGGCGAACGCAGCTTCGCTCGAAAAAACACGTGTACTTGATGCGCGTGCAAAATGTGAACGACGGCGAGCAGCGAGCCGACTTCCACATCCGCGAGAGCCTCTTCATACGACTCGCGGGCGGCGGCCTGCTGCAGGGTTTCGTTGTTTTCCATGAACCCGGCCGGGAACGTCCAGTAGCCATGTCGCGGCTCAATGGCGCGCCGGCACATGACGATGCGGCCTTGCTCGTCCTCGGGGATGCAACCCACGACGAGCTTCGGGTTTTGATAGTGAACCGTGTGGCACGCAGGGCACACGTGGCGTGGCAGGTGCTCTCCCTCGGGGATACGCACCACCACGGCGGTGCCACAATTGCTGCAGTAGTTCATGAATGATCAGGTGGTGCCGGGAGAGGGAATCGAACCCACACTCTGTCACCAGAACCGGATTTTGAGTCCGGCGCGTCTACCAGTTCCGCCATCCCGGCTGAGGATG